>Ga0196962_10000686_pt1 | contig 12579 bp, 9 predicted proteins | sample S3v_20metaG_FD_183186 | JGI IMG/M metagenome (GOLD analysis project Ga0196962, IMG submission 183186) | Soil microbial communities from Anza Borrego desert, Southern California, United States - S3+v_20 | ecosystem: Environmental > Terrestrial > Soil > Desert | place: USA: California | collected... | reverse complement strand
TCGATTCGCCGTTCGCCTGCGGCGCGCCGCACCCTCCGACCGAAAATCAGGAATCAAAAGTCTGAAATCAACCGTCCCCGCGCTGTGCCTCTGCGCCTGCGCGCTCTTGGCCGCGGGCGGCGAGGCGGCGGCGCAGCGGCGCGCGGACTACACCAACCCGGTCGCGGCCGGCGACTACCCCGACCCGTCCGTCATCCGGGTGGGGCGCGACTACTGGGCGACGGCGACCTCCTCCGAGTGGGCGCCCGAGTTCCCCATCCTCCACTCGCGCGACCTCGTCAACTGGGAGACCGTCGGCACGGTCTTCCCCACGCGGCCCGCGTGGAGCGTGGGCAACTACTGGGCCCCGGAAATCTCGCAGCACCGCGGCCGCTTCTACGTCTACTACACGGCGCGCAAGCGCGGCGGCCCGCTCTGCGTCGCCGTCGCCACCGCCCGCCGCCCGGCCGGGCCTTACACCGACCACGGCCCGCTCGTCTGTCAGGAGGTCGGCTCCATCGACGGCTTCCCCGTCACCGACGAGGCGGGCCGCCGCTACCTGCTCTGGAAGGAGGACGGCAACAGCAAGAGCCTGCCGACGCCCATCTGGGCGCAGAGGCTTTCGGCCGACGGCACGCGCCTCGTCGGCGAGCGCCGCGAAATCCTGCGCAACACCGAGCCGTGGGAGAAGCACCCGACGCTGCCCTACGGCGACCTCGTCGAAGGCCCCGCGATAGTCCGCCGCGGCGGCTGGTTCTACATGTTCTACTCGGGCAACTTCTGCTGCGCGCGCGAGTGCAACTACATGGTCGGCGTGGCGCGCTCGCGCAAGCTGCTCGGCCCGTGGGAGAAGAACCCGGCCAACCCGATCCTCAGGGGCAACGACGACTGGAAGTGCCCCGGCCACGGCACGATCGTCACCGACGAGCGCGGCCGCGACTGGTTCATGTACCACGCGATGGACGCGAAGGACTTCGTCTACGTCGGCCGTCAGGCGCTCCTCGACGAAGTCATCTGGGGCGCGGACGGCTGGCCCACCATCAACGGCGGGCGCGGCCCCAGCGAGCGGGCGCGCTCGCCCTACGGCGTGCGCGAGACGAACGCCGACGAGCGCTTCTTCGACGACTTCCTCGCGCCTCGCCTGCGGCCCGGCTGGCAGTGGCCGCACGCGGCCGTCCCCGGCATGCGCGTCGAGTCGCGCCGGCAGGGCTGGCTCGTGCTGACGCCGAACGCGGCGCAGGGCGAAAGCCCCGTCGGGGCGGTTGTCGCGCGCTCGACGACCGACGGCGACTACGAGGCGACGACCGTCGTCGAGACCGGCCCGCGCGGAGGCGGCGCGGCGGGCCTCTCGGCCTTCGGCGACATGGAGAACGCTCTGGGGGTGAGCGTCGGCGGCGGGCGCGTCACGCTCTGGCGGAGGGAGAAGAACGAGCACCGCGAGGTGGCGAGCGTTGACGCGCCGCGGGGCGCGGCCGTCCACCTGCGGATGCGCGCGCGCGAGGGCCGCCGCTACCGCTTCGCCGTGAGCGGCGACGGGCGCGACTGGCGCGACGTGGGCGAAGAGCAGGACGGCAGCTACCTGCCGCCGTGGGATCGCGGCGTGCGCGTCGCGCTCACGGCCGGCGGCGGCGCGGGGCGCTTCGGGTTTCTGCGCGTCGAGCCGAGGTGATTGCGGGTCGGGGGGCGTCCCCGTTCGGGAGAACCACGAATCCGCAATCCGCGATCGAATAAAACTACCGGAGAGGAACGACATGAAATCGTTTGTTGAGGGACGGCGGGTCGCTTCGTGCGTGCTGCTTTCGTTGGCGCTTCTGACGTTCGGGCTGGCGGGCTGCCGCAGGGAGGGCGGCGGCGAGGGCGGGGCGGCCGGGGGGGGCGGCGGCAAGCGCGTCGGCTTCTCGCAGACGGAGAACGACGGGCCGTGGCGCATCGCCGAGACGAAGAGCATGCAGGACGAGGCCGCCAAGCGCGGCTACGAGCTGATCGTCACCGACGCGCGCGGCGACACCGCCAATCAGGTCTCGAACCTCGAAGACCTCATCGCGCAGCGCGTGGACGCCATCTTCCTCGCCCCGCGCGAGGCGCAGGGCTTCGAGGGCCCGCTGCAGGCGGCGCGCGAAGCCGGCATCCCCGTCTTCCTCATCGACCGCGAGCTGAGCGGCGCGCAGGCGGGCCGCGACTACGTCACCTTCATCGGCTCGAACTTCATCGAGGAGGGCAAGCGCGCCGGCGAGTGGCTGGCGAAGCAGACCGGGGGCAAGGCCGGCATCATCGAGCTGCTCGGCACGGCCGGCTCGTCGGTCGCCAACGACCGCCATCAGGGCTTCGCCGACGCCATCAAGGGCCACCCCGAGATGCGCATCATCGCCTCGCAGGACGCCAACTTCACGCGCGCGCAGGGGCAGCGCGTGATGGAGAATCTGATTCAGGCGCACGGCAACGCCATCACCGCCGTCTACACGCACAACGACGAGATGGCGCTCGGCGCGATTCAGGCTCTGAAGACGCGCAACATGAACCCCGGCAAGGACGTGCTCGTCGTCTCGGTCGACGGCCAGAAGTCGGCGCTCGAAGCCATCATCCGCGGCGAGATGAACGCCACCGTCGAGTGCAACCCGCGCTTCGGCCCCATCGCCTTCGACACGCTCGAAAAGTACCGCCGCAAGGAGGCCATCCCGCCCAAGATCATCGTCCCCGACCGCTTCTTCGACGCCTCGAACGCGCAGCAGTTCGTCAACGATGCGTACTGAAAGGGAGTAGTCAGTAGACAGTAGTCAGTAGACAGTAGCGCCCCGCGCCGCTGACGCTGACGCCGACACGCGAACCGCCCGCCGCCGAAGGTCTTCCTACTGTCTACTGACTACTGTCTGCTGTCTACTTGAGCTTATGAGCAACGAACCTCTCCTCCGCATGGAGGGCATCACGAAGGTCTTCTCGGGCGTGGTGGCGCTCGACGGGGTGGACTTCACGCTCGAGCGCGGCGAGGTGCACGCGCTGGTGGGCGAGAACGGGGCGGGGAAGTCCACGCTCATTAAGATCATGACGGGCGCGTACCACCGCGACGGCGGGCGCGTCTTCCTCGAAGGGCGCGAGGTCAACTTCCGCTCGCCCGAGGACGCGCAAGGGGAGGGCGTCGTCGCCGTCTATCAGGAGGTCAATCTGCTGACCTTCCGCACCGTCGCCGAGAACATCTTCCTCGGCCGCGAGCCGCGCCGCCTCGGCCTCATCGACTGGAAGCGGATGAACGCGGAGGCCGGCGACGTGCTCCGCCGGCTCGGCCTCGACATTGACCCGCGCGCCACGCTCGGCGACCTCAACATCGCCCTGCGCCAGATGGTCGCCATCGCGCGCGGCGTCTCGTTCGGCGCGAAGGTCGTCGTCCTCGACGAGCCGACCAGCTCGCTCACCGAGCACGAGGTCTCGATCCTCTACGACGTGATCCGCCGGCTCAAGGCCGAGGGCGTCGGCGTCGTCTACATCAGCCACCGCTTCGACGAGCTGTACACGGTCTGCGACCGCGTGACGATCCTGCGCGACGGCAGGTTCGTCGCCGCGCGCCCGCTCGCGGGGCTGGAGAAGATAGACCTCGTCTGCCTGATGCTCGGCAAGCAGCGCGACGAGCTGCGGCGCGGCGGCGCGACCGCCTTCGGCGGGCACCGCGAGGGCGGCGAGGCGCCCCCGCTCCTGCGCGCCGAGAACCTCACGCGCGGGCGCAAGCTCAACGGCGTGACGGTCGAGGCGGGCCGCGGCGAGATCGTCGGCATGGCCGGCCTCTTGGGGTCGGGGCGCACGGAGACGGCGCGCGCCATCTTCGGGGCCGACCCCGTGGACGAGGGAACCATCTACCTCGACGGCGAGCAGTTGAAGCTCGGCGCGCCGGGCGACGCCATTCGCGCCGGCCTCGCCTTCCTCACCGAAGACCGCAAGGCCGAGGGCATCATCCCCGAGCTTTCGGTGCGCGAGAACCTGACGCTGGCGGCGCTGCCCGAGATGAGCCGCCTCGGGGTGGTCTCGCGCGCGCAGCAGGACGAGGTGGTCGGGCGTTTCATGAAGCGGCTCGGCATCAAGGCTTCGAGCGCCGAGCAGAAGATCAGGGAGCTTTCGGGCGGCAACCAGCAGAAGGTTCTGCTGGCCCGCTGGCTCTGCAAGAACCCGAAGTTCCTCATCCTCGACGAGCCGACGCGCGGCATAGACATCGGCGCGAAGGGCGAGATACAGGCGCTCATCAACGAGCTGGCCGAGTCGGGGCTCGGCGTCCTGATGATCTCCTCGGAGCTCGAAGAACTCGTCGAGGGCAGCTCGCGCGTCGTCGTCATGCGCGACGGCCAAGCGGTCGCCGAGCTGCGCCGCCCCGGCATCTCGCAGGACGACATCATCCACGCGATGGCGGAAGGGAAAGAGGAAGTAGACGGTAGTCAGTAGCGCCCCGCGCCGCTGACGCTGACGCCGACACGCGAACGGTTCTTTAGCGACTGTCTTGCTACTGACTACTGACTACTGACTACTGACTACTGTCCACTTGCTCCGAGGAGTTTCCGATGTCGAACGCAGCGCAGGCAATCGGGGCGGGGGCGCGGGGGCGCGGGCGGCTGGCGGACTACGCGCCGACCTACGGGGCGCTGGCCGCGCTCGTCCTGCTCGTCGCCGCCAACTCCGCCCTCACGCCGAATTTCCTCGACGTGAACAACTTCCGCAACATCCTGCTGCAAGTCTCGCCGACGGTGCTCGTCGCCGTCGGCATGACCTTCGTCATCGCGACGGGCGGGATCGACCTGTCGGTCGGCTCGGTGATGGCGATCGCGTCGGCGGTGGCGGCTGCGTCGCTCGACGGCGGGGCCGGCCTCGCCGTGCCGCTCGGGCTTCTGGCGGCCCTCGCGGCGGGCCTCTTCAACGGCGCGCTCGTCTCGGGCTTCCGCATCCAGCCGATCATCGTCACGCTGGCGCTGCTCATCTCGGGGCGCGGCGTCGCGCAGGTCTTGAGCGACGGCCAGCTCGTCCCGTTCAGCGATCCGTCGTTCGAGTTCCTCGGCCGCGGCGTCGTCGCGGGGCTGCCCGTGCAGGTCATCGTAATGGCGGTCGTCGTCGCCCTCGCCATCTTCGCGATGCGGGCGACGGCTTTCGGGCGCTACGTCGTCGCGGTGGGCGGCAACGAGGCGGCGTCGCGCCTCGCCGGCGTCAGGGTTCACCGGACGAAGATCACGGTCTACGCCCTGAGCGGGCTGCTGGCCGGACTGGCGGGCCTCATCGAGACGGCGCGGCTCGGGGCGAGCGACGCGCAGAAGGTCGGCCTCAACATCGAGCTCGACGCCATCGCGGCGACGGTCGTCGGCGGGACGCCTTTGACGGGCGGGCGCGCGACCGTCCTCGGCACGCTCGTCGGCGCGCTCATCATGCAGGTCATCACGACGAGCTTCAACATGAACGGCTTCGCCTACTCGTGGTCGCTCGTCATCAAGGCGGCCATCATCATCGTCGCCGTCTACATCCAGCGCCCGAAGCTGGTCTGACCGCAAGCGCCCGCGCGACCCTTCATGTCCTGCGCACGCCGAGGGCCGAAAACGTTCGCCGCGCGCGCCCTCCTGCGAGGCGCGCTGCTCGCCCTGTGCGTTGCGGCGTGCGCGCAGGCGCGGCAGGCGCTTTACACCAACCCGGTCATCGCGGGCGACTTCCCCGACCCGACGGTCGTCCGCGTCGGCGACGACTTCTGGGCGATGACGACCTCGGGCACGTGGGCGCCGCACTTCCCCGTCATGCGCTCGCGCGACCTCGTCAACTGGCGCGTCGTCGGCCACGTCTTCCGCCACAGGCCCGCGTGGGCGCGCGCCGACTTCTGGGCCCCGGAACTCACCCACGACCGCGGCCGCTTCCTCGTCTACTACACGGCGCGCCGCGACGAGGGGCCGCGCCGGACCGGGACGCTCTGCGTGGCGGTCGCCACCGCGCCGAAGCCCGAAGGGCCGTACACCGACCACGGCCCGCTCGTCTGCGAGATACGCGAGCTGAAGAACGTCGGCTCGATTGACGCCTTCCACGTCCGCGACGAGCGGGGCTCGCCCTACCTCGTCTGGAAGGCCGACGGCAACGACGCCGAACCCGACCAGCCGACCGTCATCTTCGCGCAGCCGCTCTCCGAGGACGGGACGAAGCTGCTCGGCGGGCGCCAAGAGATTCTGCGTAACGACGCGCCGTGGGAGCGCCACGTCGCCGAAGGCTCTTTCATCCTGCGGCGCGGCGGGTGGTTCTACCACTTTTATTCGGGCAACGCCTGCTGCGGCCGCGGGTGCGCCTACGCCCTCGGCGTCGCGCGCTCGCGCAGGCTGCTCGGCCCGTGGGAGAAGCACCCGCGCAACCCCATCCTCGCGGCCAACGACGAGTGGCAGTGTCCGGGCCACGGCAGCATCGTGACGACCGCGGACGGGCGCGACTTCCTGCTCTACCACTCGTACCGGCGGCGGCCGGACACCTTCAACGTCGGGCGCGAGTCGCTGCTCGACGAGGTGCGCTGGGGCGCGGACGGCTGGCCTTCGGTCAACGGGGGGCGCGGCCCTTCGAGCGCCGGGCCGTCGCCGCTCGGCGCGGCCGAGGCCGACGACGAGGCTGAAGTCTTCGACGACTTCGACGGCGCGGAGTTGGCCCCGCAGTGGCAGTGGCCGATGTTCGTCGCGCAGGCGGCGCGCGTCGAGGGCGGCCGCCTCGCGCTCACGCCCGTCTCGCACCCGAAGGGCGACCGCGTGGCGGCGGCCGTGCTGGCGCGTCCCACCGTCTCGGGCAGCTACACGGCGACGGCGCGCGTGGACGCGGCGGGCGCGGGCGCGGGGCTGGCCGCCTACAGTTGGCGCGACGCGGCCGTCGGCATCACGGCGGCGGGCGGCAAGGTCACGGTCTGGCGCAGGGAGGGGCGCGCGCACAAGCGGGTCGCGTCGGCGAAAGCGCCGGCCGGCGCCGGCCTCCTCCTCCGCATGACGGCCGAGGGCGGCCGGAGCTACCGCTTCGCCTTCAGCGGCGACGGGCAAAGGTGGACTGAGCTGGGCGGGGCCGTCGAAGGCAGCCACGTCGAGGGCGCGCGCGTCGCCCTCACGGCCGCCGACGGCGCGGCCCGCTTCGACTGGGTAAGGATAAGGAACAGTAGACAGTAGACAGTAGACAGTAGGCGCTCCGCGCCGCGACGGCTGACGCCGGCACGCTGACGCCCCGATGCCGAGGGTCTTCCTACTGACTACTGTCTACTGACTACTGTCTACTTCCGGAGGTTGCCATGTCTGAGGCGACGACTGTGGATGCCGGTTCGGTGCGTGGCGGGGCGGTGCGCGCGAGGGCGGCTTCGTTCCTCCAGCGGCAGGGGGCGCTGCTGATGCTCCTGCTGGTCGGGGTGGTCGCGGCCGTCCGTTACGAGCACTTCCTGACCGCGGAGAATCTGGCGAACGTGCTGCGCCAGAACAGCGTGCTCGGGCTGGCCGCCCTCGGCATGACCTTCGTCATCCTCACGGGCGGCATCGACCTCTCGGTGGGGGCGCTCGTCGCCGTCGCGGCCGTGGTCGGCGCGGGCCTCGCCGGGCAGGGGACTTTCGTCGCCGTCGCGGCCGGCGTCGCCGCCGGGGCCGCGCTCGGGCTGACGAACGGGGTGCTGATCGCGAGGGCGCGCATCCAGCCGTTCATCGTGACGCTGGCGATGATGATCGCGGCCCGCGGCGCGGTGCTCATTTACACGGGCGAGAGGTCTGCGGGCGTCCCGCCGCAGGCGGCCGGCTTCCGGCAGTTGGCGCGCGGCGAGGTCGATCTGGGCTTCGTCGGGCTGCCCTACCCGGTGCTGCTGCTCGCGCTGGCCTTCGCCGCCGGCTGGCTCGTGCTCAACTACACGCGCTTCGGCCGCCACGTTTATTCTCTGGGGGACAACGAGGAGGCGGCGCGGCTGATGGGCCTGAACGTCGGCCGCGTGACGATGGGCGTCTACCTGCTGAGCGGCGCGCTGGCGGGGCTCGCGGGCGTGCTCGACGCCTCAAGGCTCGGCTCGGGCCGGCCCGTGGCGGGGACGGGGCTGGAGTTGGACGCCATCGCGGCCGTCGTCGTCGGCGGGACGCTGCTGACGGGCGGGCAGGGCGGCGTCAGCTCGACGCTGGTCGGAGTGCTGCTGCTCGGCGTCATCCTCAACATGCTGACGCAGGAGAACGTCAGCCCGTGGTGGCAACTGGTGCTGCGCGGCGTCATCCTCCTCGCCGTCGTCGTCGTCCAGAACCGCCTGAGCAAAAAGGCGTGAAGAGAAGTCGTCGGCCGTCAGTAAAGGCAAAAACTGACGACCGGCGGGCGACGACGATTGACGATTTTCGATTCACGATTTACGGTTTTACCGTGATGCGTTACGGCCGAGGGGAGATCGAGGGGTTCGTGCGGCGGGTGCTCGACGACGGCTTCTGCGTGCTGCCGGGGCACTTCCCGCGCGAGACGATGGAGGCTTGGCGCGCGGAGTTCGCGCCGCTGCTCGCGCGCCACATCGAGCGCGAGGGCCACCTGAAGAACCGCGGGCCGGGGCGTTACTACGTGACGCTGCCGTTCGTCCCGCCCTTCGCCGACCCGCGCGTCTACGAGGACGACGACGTGCTGGCGGTGGTGCGCGCTCTGGTGGGCGAGGACGCCGTGCTTCATCAACTCGCGACCGACACGCCGCTGCGCGGGTCGGAGTATCAGGACACGCACCGCGACGCGCCGCCCCTCTTCCCCGAGACCGGGCGGGAGACGCCGCCCTTCCAACTCGCCGTCAACTTCCCGCTCGTGGACGTGACTTCGGAGAACGGCCCCTTCGAGCTGGCGCGCGCCACGCACATGCTCCCGAAGGCCGAGGGGCTGCGGCGCATCGAGGCGGGCGAGGCCAGACTTGAGCCGCTGTTGATGAAGGCCGGCGACGTGATGATCCGCGACGTGCGCGGCCTGCACCGCGGCACGCCGAACCGCACCGGCGAGCCCCGCCCGATGGTCGTCCTCGGCTACAGCCGCCGCTGGCTCTTCCGCCCCGAGGTCTCGATCCGCGTCCCCCGCGCCACCTACGAGACGCTCTCGGAGCGCGCGCGCTTCCTGCTCCGCTTCAACCCCGTCGTCGAAAGCCCCGACGAGGAAGGCGGGGAAGTCTACCAATCGTTCGCTTACTGAAAGGGGCGCGGCGGCAACGTCGCGCGGTCGCCGCCTTGCGAAAAGTAAACTGCCTCGGCCTGCCGAACTGCCTGCTGCTGTCGAACGGAACCGTCGAGGTCGCCGTCACGACGGACGTGGGGCCGCGCGTCGTCCGCTACGGGTTCGCCGGCGCGCCGAACGTGCTCGGCGAGTGCCCGGAGGCGTCGGTGCGGACGGAGTGGGGCGAGTGGAGGCCGTGGGGCGGCCACCGCCTGTGGGCCGCGCCCGAGGCGATGCCGCGCAGCTACGCGCCCGACGACGCGCCGGTCGAGGCCGCGGGCGCGGGCGAGCGCGGCGTGCGGCTGGTGCCGCCGCCGGAACGCCAGACCGGGTTGCAGAAAGAGTTGACCGTCGAGCTCGACGCCGGGGGCAGCGGCGTGACGCTGACGCACCGCCTGACGAACCTCGGCGCGTGGCGCGTCGAGGTCGCGGCGTGGGCGCTCACCATCATGCGCGGCGGCGGCGAGGCCCTCGTGCCGCAGGAGCCTTACGGGCCGCACCCCGAACACCTGCTGCCGGCGCGCCCGCTCGTGCTCTGGCCCTACACGGACTTGACCGACCCGCGCCTGCGCCTCGGCCGAAAGCTCATACGGCTGCGCGCCGACGCCGCCCGCCCCGAGCCGAACAAGCTCGGCGTCGCCAACAAGCAGGGGTGGGCCGCGTACGTGATCGACGGCACGCTCTTCGTCAAGCGCTTCGGCCACGAGGAGGGCGCGGCTTACCCCGACCTCGGCTGCAACAACGAAATCTTCACGGCCGGCTCCTTCATCGAGGTCGAGTCTTTGTCGCGGCTCACGCCGCTTGAGCCGGGCGAGTCGTTCGAGCACGTCGAGCGCTGGACGCTTCACAAAGACTTCGCGCCGGGCGACGCCGACGAGGACGTGGAGGCCGCCGTCAGAGCGGCGTTGGGGCAGCGCGGCGGGGCCTGAACGCGGCGCCGGGAGTCGGGCCGCGGCCGCGCCGGCGCGAAAAAACTTCTAGTGTCTAACGTTAGACAGACGGCACCCGCCGCTTGGTATATCTTCCGTCCGCTTAGACTCTCCGGCTTCGCGGCGTTCCCCGCGGGGCCGATTCCGGAAGCGCGGAGGCTGCCGCCGGCCTCCCCTCATCGTGGCAAGTTTCTCGCCGGGCAGCGCCCCGGCCGCCGCCCCCGGCGGGCCGCGCCGTGACGCCGACCGGGCTGCGATCACCTGCCGCCTCACGCGTAAAGAGAGACCAGAATTAAGCCCCGCCGCCGTCCGCAGCGGCGGCGCTTTATAGCAACACAACCTCCGCCGCCTTAAGGCGCGGGATGCGTCGCGTAACCGCCCGCATCCCGGCGCGTGCCGCGGCAGTAGCTCAACCTTTACTTACCGGGGCCGGCGCGCGCCGCGCGCTCCTCACCCGGCCTCAAACCGCCCTGCTCAGGATGAATTCTGCGCCGGAAGCCTTCCGGCGCGCCGGCCCGCCCCTCATGGCGGGGCAGGGCCGGCGCGCGCTCGAACGGCCTGCGCCTCGCGCCCGCTCGCGTCCGGGGGCGGGGCCGGCTCGCTCCAAGCTCTAAGTCTGTCAGGAGAGAACCAAATGAGAAAGGCAGTAGTCGCTTTACTGGTTTTGGTCGGGCTGGCCCTGACCGTGATTCTGGCCGGGGGAGGAATCTCAGCCATTACGCGGGCCGTGCAGGCCCAAATCGATCCGCCGCCGCCGGGCTCGATCAGCGAGATGGCGCAGCGGGCGAGCACCAACGGGGAGTTGATCGTGACGAGCCCCATCTCGGTCGCCCACGACGACGTGGAAGGGTTCGACGAGGCGCGGGCGCACCTCACGGTGCTCGTCGCGCGGGCGGTCTCCAGCCAGAGCGTCGCCACCAGCCCCTACAACATCGAGACGTGGTTCAGGCTCACGGTCACGGAGACCCTGTCGTCGCAGCCGGCCTACAAGTGCGTCGGCGGCCTCTGCGCGCCCCCGGCCGGCGTGGCCCCCCCGGCGGCCAACGAGATGCTGCTGGCGAAGGCCGGCGGCAGCCTGATCCGCAACGGCGTCACGGTGAACATGCAGTGGTCGGACTTCCCCGATTTCACGGACGGGCAGAGCTACGTGCTGTTCATCGACTACGACGCGGCCGCGAGGGTGGGCGTCCCGGCCATCGGCCCGGTGGGGGTCTTCGCCGTCGACGCCTACGGCAAGTTGACCCCGGTGCTTCAGGCCGACACCGGCCTCAAGGCGGACCTCGCCGCCCGCTTCGCCAACGACCTGAATCAGCTCAGGGCCACCCTCAACCCCCCCCCGGCGCCCACCTGCGACCCGGTTCAGGAACAGAATTGCTACAACTGGGGCGGGGACTGGAATCCGAGCACCTGCATCTGCGCCAACATGGATCCGTGCATACGGTTCCCGTGGAAGTGCGACCCGATGACGTACTGAGCGCCAGCGCGAAGAGGGAGTGAAACATGAGGATCAAACTGTCAATTCTGTCGGCCATGATTCTGGCTCTTGCGCTTTCGCCGAGCGTTTACTCAGACTGCCCGAACTGCCACAAGAACCAAATCCCGATGACGGGGCACGGGGCCGCGCCCGACGGCTCCGGGCGTCTGAAACTGAACGTGCAGATCGATTCGTCCTTCAACGACTCGCCGGGCACGACCAACAGCAACATCTGGAACGGGGTGCGCGACGCGCGCACCGACTGGAATAACGCGACGCAGACCGGGACGCCGACCGGGCAGGCGACGAACTACTACTTCGACGAGGCGCAGTCGGCGGCCTCGTCGGACGTGGACATCCGCATCGTGATGGGCAACCCGGGGGCCGGGAATTTCGCGCAGGCGACCGCGACGAACCACGGCGGCGGGAACGTCGGGCCGCCCTACACCATCACGCTCCCGCCGGACGCGAAGAACTGGGGGCTGGATAAGCTGAGGGCCGTCATCTCCCACGAACTCGGCCACACCATCGGCCTGTCGCACGCCTACAAGAAGTTCCAGACGTGCGGCAACACCATCATGAACAACGGGACGCCCAAGGGCGCCATCACCGGCTCGGTCCAGCCGAAGGACGTGACGGCCGCCAACAAGCAGTACAACAACCGCGCGGCCTGCACCGACAACTTCGGCGACGGCCCGCACATGACCGGCGGCGGCGGCGGCTACACGGAGCCGACCCCGTGGAGGTACACCCCGACCTGCTATTACTTCTGGGACGCGGTGGACTACTACTACTGCTACGACGGCTGCCGGTACGCGTTCACCGTCTACTACCTGACAGACTCCTTCTGCTTCTAGCGGGCGGGGGACGGAAGCTAAATTCATCGTGGAGGTTCTACTTGTGATGAGAAGAAACGTGGGGATTAAACTTTTCGCCCTCGCGGCCGTCGCCGCCCTCGTCGTCGCCGCCGCGCTCGCCGTCAAGTCCGGCGCGGCGAAGCGGCAGGCCGCCGTGCTGTCCGCCCGCAGCGGCGCG
>Ga0196962_10000685_pt1 | contig 12579 bp, 9 predicted proteins | sample S3v_20metaG_FD_183186 | JGI IMG/M metagenome (GOLD analysis project Ga0196962, IMG submission 183186) | Soil microbial communities from Anza Borrego desert, Southern California, United States - S3+v_20 | ecosystem: Environmental > Terrestrial > Soil > Desert | place: USA: California | collected... | reverse complement strand
GTGATATACTGCTTTCAAATGACGCCCTCGTCTCGCCAGAATCACCTTTGTTTGCCAGCCTTTGTACGATAGCTGAATAGAAACCGTCAATAGTTAATTTCCGAAAAGGTGCATTATCGGAATTGCCATAAGACAGGTAGATTTCTAGCGTGAAACACTGTTTATTGAGAGTGAGTTAGTTGTTGTGAAACGTGTGTTGTGAGATTCGATGCAGTGCATTTTCGTGTGGCGGGAGGGACAGAATTCTCGCCTAGCCAGTTCGCGCCGCCGGCTTGTACACGTTCTCCCAGCCCGCGCCGCCGCAGCTCAGGCACCGCTCTGTGAGCGATGTGGGCCTTCTGCCCGTGCACAGGCAGTCAGCACATTTGCGGGCCGGCTGGAGCGCCGGCACCGCCCCCTTGCCCCCGCAGACCTGACATCTTTCGGAGGCACCCGCTTTGCCCCTCCCGTGGCACCAAGCGCAAGTCTCCACGCCGTAACCGCCCCTGAGTTCGCTCAATCGGCCTCTCCAGTTCTTTCTTTCAGCTTCTCGTGCCGGCACTTCTTCACGCCGCGGTCTGCCCCTTCCGGATACCACCAGCCGGACCCCCCGCAGTCCGGGCACGCCTTGACATCTTCCTGCGCCGTCGTGCTGACTGATTGATCTGGAAGCTCTTTACCTTCGGCACTAGCTTGCTTCCTGTCAATCTTCCAGAGCCTGCGTCGGAGGTGCTCGGCTAGGAAAGCCGGGACATTAGAGACGGTCGTGCGCGCGGCGGCGATCTTCAATTCGGCGACGATTACGTCCGCTACTTCTCTCCAGCGGTCAGCGTCTGCCCGAGACAAATCCTTACCCGTGATTTCCTTATTAGCCCTTTTCAGGGCCGCGAAGACCCCGGCCAGCGCAGCGTCATCATCATCGTTCTCAGTATTTATCTTAAAAGAAGTCTTAGGCTCGCCAGAAACTCTTGAATCTTCTACACTTAAACCCCTGTGACCGGGGTGAACTTGTGACCCTTGTACCCCTGGTACTTTCTCACCCGTGTGACCCCTGTCACCTCTGTCACCCCTGTGACGGATGTCACCCCGGTTGGCTTCTGCCTCTTCGGGCAGGTGGACCGTATAGATATTGCCACCGTGCTCGCCTGGCCTTTCTTGGACTTCGACCAGCCCGAAACTGATTAGGCGGTGGATGTGTGCGCGGTAGGTGTGGCGCGTCATGCCGGCACCCTTCATCACCTGGTCGGTCGGGATACGGGCCGAGCGCGACGGCACGATGGCCCCGCGGGTGCGCGAGTAGAGGTAATCGTAGAGTTGCTTGCCCTTGCCGGTGAAGATGCCGGCGGGGACGGCGTCCCGGACAACGGAATTTGCTACACGCGCAAAATCTCGGGCAGGGGCCACGACCTCCTTCACAGGGGTGACAGGGGGCACAGGGGTGACAGGGGTGACAGGGGTCGGAGGTTCGGGCGCGGGCGGCTCTTTTTCGCGCTCCTCCTTAGCCTTAAGGAAGTCGCCGAGGCTATTCCATTTCGTCTTGTTGCTGCTCATTCAATGACGCCTCTTGGGCCGCCAGCTCGATGGCCTCGACGGGGACGGTCCGCTCGCCCGCCTGGAGCGCCAGGATGTAGGCGAAGCCGCAGACTTTGAGGACCTCGCGCGGCACGCCCCCCGTGTGGTTATAAATCATCTCGACGCCGTCTTCGGTGAAGGGGTTGGAAATCCCGGCCTTTTCGCAACGGAAGCCGATCATCTCCCGGGTCTCGGGGAGGGAGAGCGGGTCGAGGAGCGACGGCAGGAAAATGCGCGAACGCAGAGCCTTTTTGCTCGAATCCATCAGCTTCACCCGGAGTTCGAGCTGCGCGGCGAGCACGACTTGGATGAGCTTGTACTTGTTGGTCTCGAAATTCAGGAGCGTGCGGATCAACTCCAAATGCGGCCCCTTCAACCTCTGCGCCTCGTCGACGAAAAGCACGCAGGTCTTGCCGGCCTGGTCGAGCTCTATCAAGAAGCCGCGGAGCTCGTTCTCCTGGGTGACCATCGAGCGCTTCGGGGGGATCTCGAAGTCCGAGCAGATGGCCTTGAGCATGGCGAAATCCGAGGGGAAGTTGGGCGAGGGCACGATGGCGGTCGCGAATTCGTCCTCGCGCTCGACGTAGTCGGCCCAGAGCCTGCGGAGCACGGACGACTTGCCAGTGCCGACATCGCCCATGATGGCGGTCAGTCCCTGGCGGTTATCCACGACGTGGCGGACCTTAAAGAGCGTGCTCTTGAGCGCTGGCGTTAGGTACAGGAGGTCTGGGTCGGGCGAGATCGAGAAGGGCTGGGTTCGCATGCGCGACTGTGACATCGACATGTAAACAGCTTATAGCATGGTTATTTTTAGCCGGCAAGATTTATTTCGGGAGGGGGGTATGGAAATCAAGCCCGAGGTCTGAAATTGATGCGGGAAGGGAAGTCTGACCTAAAATAAGAGGGCGGGTGTATCTCCTATCGTGAGGGCGATAACAGAACGGGCGCAGTGCCAGACCCAGCTCAAAGCGTGGACGCGAGTTGCTTCAGCCATTAAGTAACAACTCACCGGCTCGCTTCGAGCCAGCGGTCGACTGCCAGCTCGACTGCGGCCGCAGACTCCAGCATTTCCAGTTCGCGCCACAGCCGCATGAAGGCGTGCCTTGCTTCCTCCTCCGACGGGAAAGGGACGAAGTCGAAGCGGCGGACGTGAACCCTCTGCCTGCCCCCGTCGAGCCAGAGTGAGCAGGCGCCGCCGTACAACTCCACCGTCACGTCCGCGCCCTCGGGAAGGCTGAAGACGTCGGGTCGTTCGTGCGAGCGCGTCTGCTCGGAAATGACCGGCGCGCCGGCGAACCGCGGAGGCACCGCCTTCGGGTATACCCAGACACTGTTGCGCGCGGCGCAGTTGATTGGTAATTCCCTCATTTTCATGACACCCGTCACGATAGTGACTACAGCTCATTATAATCCCGTTATCTCATAGTCCGAGCCTCTAAATCGTCCCGGCCCGGCAGGTCTTCACCTCGAGCGCCTCGCCGGGGTCTGCTTAGATAGGATCTTCTCACGCCGTTTGCTAAACACGCCGGAGGTCTATAGCATATTCGTTTTTTATTACCCCGAGGCGGCCAGCCGGGAGGGTTACTTATGGAGACTCCATCATGATCGGATTCGGCAAACGCATTTCTTACGCCGCCCGCTGTTTCTTCTCGATCCTGTCGCGCGGCGAAGTGCCCGAGGACATCGCCCCCGATGTCGTCAGGGGCCCGTCATCGCCGGCGCCGAGCCAGACCCCTGAAGCGGCGGCGCCGCCCCCGGCGAAGCAGAATGAGGCGCATCACGCCGAGGATTCGGCCGACCGCGCCGTTCAGATCCTCGCCCTGCTGCAGCGCGACGGGCGGCTGATCGACTTCTTCAACGAAGACATCACGCCCTACCAGGACGCGCAGGTCGGCGCGGCGGTGCGTGAGCTGCACGCCAACTGCCGCAAGGCGCTCGACCGATATGTCAGGCTCGAGCCTATCCTCGTCGGCGAGGAGGACGGCCCCGTGACGGTGGACGAGGGGTTCGACCCGGCTTCCGTCAAACTCGTCGGCAACGTGAAAGGGCGCCCCCCCTTGCGGGGAGTCCTCCGGCACCGCGGCTGGCGCGTCACAGAAATCAATCTGCCCTCCCTGTCGCCGCAGGGGGAGGGCCGCGCCGTCGTCGCCCAGGCCGAGGTGGAAATTCAATAGGTTATTAACGACTGCGGTACGACCAATCGGGGGCTGTCACGCCCTCGATTCGTCAGCCCGCGCGCCCCAGATCGAGTGAGGTAAAATCTTTTGGACGCACGTTTCATCATCGGCATTGACCTCGGCACCACTAATTCTGCGGTCGCGCAGTTCGACACCGCGGCGCCCGAAGAGGCGGCGGGCATCGTCGTCGAAAGCATTCCCCAGCTGACCAACCCTAATGAGGTCGGGGAGCGCACGCTGCTGCCCTCGTTTCTCTACATGCCGGGGGAACTCGACTTCGCGAAGGGCGCGCTCGCCCTGCCCTGGGACCGTGAGCCCCAGCTCTTCGCCGGCGAGCTGGCGCGCATGCGCGGGGCGGAGAGCCCCACGCGCCTCGTCGCTTCCGCCAAGTCGTGGCTGTCCTACGCCGCCGTCGACCGCACCTCGCCGATCCTGCCGTGGGGGGCGCCCGAAGAGGTCATGAAGCTCTCGCCGGTCGACGCCTCTACCGAGTACCTGCGCCACTTGCGCCAGGCGTGGGACACCCGTCTGAACTCGAAGAAGAACCCCGAGCTCGCTTTCGGCGAACAGCAGATCCTGCTCACCGTGCCCGCCTCCTTCGACGAGGAGGCGCGCGAGCTGACGCTGCGGGCGGCCGAGGCGGCCGGCCTCAAGCACGTGACGCTGCTCGAAGAGCCGCAGGCGGCCTTCTACGCCTGGATAGACGCGCAGGGCGAGGCGTGGCGTAAGCGCATCAAGGTCGGCGACCTCATCCTCGTCTGCGACGTCGGGGGCGGGACGACAGACTTCAGCCTCATCGCGGTCTCGGAGGAGGGCGGCGAACTCTCGCTCAGGCGCGTCGCCGTCGGCGATCACATCCTGCTCGGCGGCGATAACATGGACCTGGCGCTCGCGCGACTCCTCCAGCAGCGCCTCGAAGAGGACGGCCACCGGGTCGACACCTGGCAACTGCAGGGACTCTGGCACCAGTGCCGCCTCGCGAAGGAGAGGCTCTTCGCGGAGCCCAAAAGTCAGAAGCAGCCCGTCACGCTGTTAGGCAAGGGGTCGAAGCTCGTCGGCGGTACGATCAAGACCGAGTTGCGCCGGGAGGACCTCGAACGCGTCCTGACGGACGGCTTCTTCCCCGCCGTCGAGCGCGACGAGATGCCGGCGCGCCAGCGGCGCATAGGCTTTCAGGAACTCGGGCTGCCGTACGCCGCGGACCCCGCCATCACCAGGCACCTCGCCCGCTTCCTCGCTCAGCAGGCGTCGGCCGGCCCGGAGTCCGGCGCGATCCGCCGCGGGCCCGGCGGCTTCGCCTGCCCCACACACGTCCTCTTCAACGGGGGCGTGATGAAGGCCGGCATCCTGCGCGAGCGTGTCGTCGGGCTGCTCGACGACTGGCTCCGCGCCGAGGGCTTCGAGCCCCTCGGGGAGCGCGGCGTGCTGGAGGCGCACGACCTCGACCACGCCGTGGCGCGCGGGGCCGCCTACTACGGCAAGGCCAAGCGCGGGCAGGGCGTGCGCATCCGCAGCGGCGCGTCCCGCACCTACTACATCGGCATCGAGAGCGCCATGCCCGCGGTGCCAGGGATGCCGGCCCCCCTCAAGGCGCTGTGCGTAGTGCCCTTCGGGATGGAGGAGGGGACCGAGGCCAGGATACCCGGCCGGGAGTTCGGCCTCGTCGTCGGCGAGTCCGCGGAGTTCCGCTTCCTCAGCTCGAACGTCCGCCGGCAGGACGGGATCGGGAGCCTCATCGAGGACTGGGGCGAAGACCTCCTGGAGCTCAGCCCGCTCGAAGTCAAGCTCGACCTCGACGGGCGCGAGGACACGGTGCTGCCGGTGAGCCTCGAGACGCGCGTCACCGAAGTCGGGACGCTCGAAGTCTGGTGCGTCTCGCGCGACGGCAAGAATCGCTGGAAGCTCGAATTCAACATCCGGGAGAAGGACGAGAGTTAGAGTGCGTCGGCACTTCGGCCGCGGTGCTGTTCGAAATTAGTCATGGAAGCCTCAAGCCGTTTTTTGATCGGCATCGACCTGGGGACGACGAACACGGCGCTCGCCTACGTTGACACGGAAGAAACGCCCGCGCGCGCCGCCGCCGCGCCCGTCCGCGTTTTCGAGGTGCCTCAACTCGTCGCCGAAGGCGAACTGCGCACACTCCCTTCACTGCCCTCGTTCCTCTACTTCGTGGACGAAGACGAGGCCGCATTAGGCGGCACGACTTTACCCTGGGACGCGGCGCCGCAGGACGCGGTGGTGGGCGTGCTGGCGCGCGAGCGCGGGGCGCTCGTGCCGGGGCGGCAGGTCGCGTCCGCCAAGTCGTGGCTCTGCCTCTCCGCGGTCGACCGCACGGCCGACATCCTCCCGTGGGGCGCCGAACAGGCCGACAATTCGTGCTCGCCGGTCGCGGCCTCGGCGCGTTACCTCTCGCACCTGCGCGACGCCTGGAACCATTCGATGGCACCGGGCGCAGTGGGCGGGGCCGCCGAAGAGCTGCGCTTCGAGCGACAGGCGGTGGTGCTCACCGTACCGGCCTCGTTCGACGAGGAGGCGCGCGAACTGACCGTGAGTGCCGCACGCGAGGCCGGGCTGGAAAACCTGACGCTGCTGGAAGAGCCGCTCGCCGCCTTCTACGCTTGGATCAGTGCGCAGCGGGGAGGGCTCAAGCGCCGCCTCAAAGACGGGCAGTTGGTCCTCGTCTGCGACGTCGGCGGGGGCACCACCGACTTCAGCCTGATCCGCGTCCGGGTGGAGGAGGGGGAAGTGCGTTTCGAGCGGACGGCCATCGGCGAACACCTGCTGCTCGGCGGCGACAACGTGGACCTGGCCCTCGCGCGCCGCGTCGAGGAGAAACTCGGAAGCCCGCGCCTCTCGCTCAGGCAGCAGAACGCGCTGCGCCGGCAGTGTTGCGCGGCCAAGGAGAGACTGCTGGGCGAGTCCGCGGTCGAGAGTGTCCCGGTCACGGTGCTCGGGGGCGGCCGCTCTGTCGTGGGCGGCGCGCTCAGCACGGAGCTGACGCGCGCCGAGGTAGAGGAAGTCCTGGCCGAAGGTTTCCTGCCGCTCAGCCCGCCGGACGACTTGCCGGCAAACGACAGGCGCGTGGGCCTGCGTGAGCTCGGATTGCCGTACGCGGGCGAGCCGGCGATCACGAAGCACCTGGCCGCGTTCCTGATGCGGGCGGCGGTGGCGATGAGTGCAGGGCAGTCCGGCGCGCCAACCGAGGGCGGCCAGGGCCGTATGGCGCGGCCCGACGCGATCCTCTTCAACGGGGGGTTCTTCCACCCGCCTTTGGCGCGCGAGCGAGTCGTCGCCGCCGTCGCCGGATGGTTCTCGCAAACAGGGAAACGCTGGCGGCCCAAAGTCCTTAACAACGAAACGCCCGAGACGGCCGTCGCCGTCGGCGCGGCTTACTACGCGCGCGTGCGACGCGGCGGCGGGATCCGCATCAGCGGCGGCAGCGGGCGCGGCTATTACATAGGCGTCCAGCCGTCCGGGCGCGGCGGCCCGGACGACCCGCCGCCCATGACCGGCGTCTGCGTTCTGCCGCGCGGGACCGAGGAGGGCACGCGCCTCGAACTGGACGAAAGGGAGTTCGAGGCCCTCACTAACCGGCCCGTCTCCTTCACCCTCTACAGCACCACCACGCGCCATGACGGGCTGGGCGCGGTCGTCCCGTTAACGGAGGACGAGATGCACCGGCACGCGCCTCTGGTGACCGTCCTGCGATACGGGAAACGCTCGCGCCACCTTGAGCTCGACGTGCGGCTGACGACGCACTTCACGGAGGTGGGGACGCTGGAATTGTGGTGCGAGGCTCCGAAGACCGGCCACCGCTGGCGACTGCAATTCCAGTTACGGGGCGCGGACACGCCGGACGAAGGCGACGCCGAGGCGGCCGAGCCGGCCACCCCGGAAGAGATAACGCAGATCATCATTCCGAACGAGGCCGTGCGGGAGGCGGAGAAGTTGATCCGGGCCGTTTTCGGCGGCCCCCGCGACTCGTTGGGGGGCGAGATGCTGTCGCCGGAAGCCCTGCCCGGCAGGCTCGAGTCCGTCCTAGGCTACCGCAAGGACGCCTGGCCGACGGAGACGATTCGGAGGCTGTGCGACGTGCTGGCGGAACTCCCGGCCGGCCGCAGGAAGGGCCGCAATTACGAGGCGCGCTGGCTCAACCTGTTCGGCTTCTGTTTGCGCCCCGGCTTCGGCGCGGTGCTGGACGAATGGCGGGTAACTCTCGCCAGAAAGGTCTATCACGAAGGGCTGTGCTTCGAGAAAGACGTGCAGTGCCAGGTCGAGTGGTTAATACTCTGGCAGCGCGTGGCGGGCGGCATGAACGCCGGCCAGCAGCTCGAAATGTACGAGCGACACAGGTCACGACTCGGGGTGTTAGGCAAGAAAGTGAAGGGCAGGATAAACAGGCAGGTCGAGCGGGAAGGCCTGCTCCTGCTCGCGAGCCTGGAACACCTTCCGCCGCAATTGCGCGTGGAGCTGGGCGATGATTTGCTCGGAAGGATCGAGGAGGAGCCGGGCAACAAGAGTTACACGTGGGCCCTCGGGCGTCTTGGCGCGCGGGTTCCTTTCTACGGCCCGCTGAATTGTGTCGTGCCCGCCGGGGCGGCGGCGAGGTGGGCCGCCTCTCTTCTCGCACTCCCCGAATTGACGATCCACGTGGCCGCATCCGTCGCCCAGTTGGTCGCTCGGGTAGACGACCCTTTACGGGACGTCGAGGCCGAGCTCAGGCAGGAGGCCATCGGAAGGCTTGAGGCGGCGGGCGCGGGCGAGGAACTGCTGGAGGGACTGCGAGTTTACGTGCCCCCGAGTAGGGCCGCCGCCGTGCGCATCTTCGGCGAATCCCTGCCGGAAGGTTTACGCCTCCTGGGCTGAGCCGGGCAGTGCTACCGGGTCTAGTTCGGCGGCGTGAGCGACGTAGTCGTTCTGCCGCTGTGCGGCGGTGACGAGCGCACGCAGCAGGCCGACATCAAGCGGGCCGGAGGATTCCGGCCGGGCTATCAGGAGCGCGCCGAAGAGGAGTAGGTATTATGGCGAAAACAGGGGAGACGAAAGCGCCCCTGACAAAGAGCTATGTCGAGTCACTGCGCCGGCGACCGGCCGGGGGCCCGGAGGAGGCCGCGGCTTACCTGAACGCCGCACTCGAGGAGGGCGACCCGCGGGCGTTCCTGCTCGCGCCGCGCGACGTGGCCGAAGCGCGCGGCATCGGCAGGCTGGCCGGGCAGGCCAAGCTCAATCGGGAAAGTATGTACAGGATGCTCTCCGAGCGGGGGAACCCGCGCCTCGCTAGCCTTGACCCGGTACTCGATGCCCGTGCCCGAGCCTCTGCTTCATGCTGCCACTAACGCGAGCTGCTTGTAGAGTGCTTTCATGCAGAGGTAGCGCTTCGTCCCCCAAGCTGTCCCGGCTACATATCGCAGCCGCGCCGCCGTCAGCATCAGCGCCGCCTCCCGCACCTTCTACCGCCTCGATGAGACCTACGTCAAGGTCGGTACGGAATGGAAGTATCTCTATCGCGCAGTCGATTCCATGGGGTGCACAATCGAATTCATGCTGAGCGCGAAGCGGGACGTTTCCGCGGCGAAACGTTTCTTTAAGAAGCTGATGAGGGCCGATCACCGGCGGCTACCATTCATCCTCGGCACTGATAAACATGTGTCCTACCCGGAAGCATTCGCCGCCTCAGTTAAGGAGAAAGTCCTACCTGTTGACTGAAGCTGCGGCGCGTTAAATACCTTAATAACGTCATCGAGCAAGATCATCGAGCCATCAGAAGGAGGTGGAGAGCGGCGCAATGCTTCCGCTCCTTCCATACTGCGGAACGAACGCTGGAAGGAATCGAGTCGATGCACATGATGAGGAAGGGGCAGGTTAAAAGATTAGACGGCAGGGATGCAGTAGGGCAGGCTAAGTTCGTCGCCAGCCTCTTCGGTGTTGTCGCATAGGCGTAGAGTTCCTCACGACCTTCCTTGCCTCAAATCAATCTTTGCAACGCAACCAGACAAAGTGTGGTCCCTGTGCGCGGCGCGGGTCTATCTGCTGGGCGGGGTGTTCCCTCCAAGTATCCTCGACCTCTGCGTGGTCGCCGCCGATAGCCTGCCACCCGCGACCGACGCCCAGCACGCATTTTCATTCACTCGCGGTCCGCCTCCGGCGGCCCGCATCTGCTGGCGAATTCCTCTCACGCCGCGACAGGCCCCATCGCGCGGGCGAAGGCGGAGCATCGTGCCCCTGCGGCGACGTGGCGCAATTCTGGTTCCGGGTGAACGCCACGTCGCCGCAGGGGCACGATCAGATCGACAGTCCGACCTCGCCTTCCAGAACCTGTTGCTTGAGGCGCGGCCGCTCGCCCGGCCCCCACAGCTTGGCGACATGCGCGACGCGGTAGCGTATCGGCCCGCCATCCGGGCTCGCGCTGCGGCTGATCGGCCGCGGGATGCACACGAACTCGGTTCGCATCTCATCGCCGGTGAGGCGCACCTTCGCGTAGCCGTGGCCGCCCATGTCGACGAACTCTAGGTGCGGCGCAAGCTGCGGGTTCGAGAGCGCGCGTGCGCGCTTGAGGTCGAAGCTTTTCGCGTATTCAAGGCAAGAGCGGACACCATGCCGTAGCAGCATATTGTAGGTCCAGTCCGGCTTACGGCCATCCGGCCGGTCAGCGAGGAACAGGGCGCGGATTGGCAGATTCTTGGGTAAGCGATGCTCAAAGGCTTCCATCGCGCCCGGGCTTACCAGCGACGCGCCGACGAAGCTCAATCCCACGGGTTCGAATTTCCGCGGCGGGAGATGGGCTGCGGCATATCCGGCCCAAAAACTGTGACGGTCCCCCGAAACGATGGCGAAGCCGGTGATCTTCGCTTCGCGCACGAGGTCGTAGATTTCCTTGCGCTCGGCGTAGGCCGATCCGTAGTCGTTACTGCCGAACTGCGCATAGGTGTCCGCGGGCCACGGTTTCTCGACCATTCCGGCGGGGAGGTTTTGCGGGTCCGAGCGCCAGTCGAGCGCGCCGTACGAATTGCCCCAGATTTTCCACGTCGCCGTCGATTTGCGCAGCCGGTCCTTGAACCACGCCTTCTGCTCGACGCCGAGAATGGTCCGCGGCGGCGTCTCCTTGCGCGGATTCGGGATGCGCACATCGCGGAAGTGGAGTTCGGCGGGCGGCCTCCCGCCGTCGAAGGCGCGTCCAGCGTCGAGCGCGATCATCGCCTCCTCGGAAAACATTCCGTTGAAGGCAGGGTCATAAATTTTTCCAACCCCCTCGGCGTCAGTCGGGTCGTCGCCGCAGAAGCTGTGCTGATCGGTAATGAGGAGGTCTAGGTGCTTGCCGTAGCGGAGCGCCCGGTAAGCGATCAGGCTGCGGATCGCGGTCAGATTGTTCGGCTCTAGCCCTAGCCCGTTCCCGTCCCACTTGTCGATCTTGACGTTCTTGACCGCAACCGCCCCGAATTCGTCAAGCGAGCCGCTCGGCGGCGACACGCGAGCCGGGACATATTCGAACCAGGCCTGATTGGCGGCGACCTTGACGGTCTGGCCGGGCTGCGGCTCGCCGCCCGCCTGGACGATGCTTTGTCGGCCCTGCCACGAGAATTCGTGATTGTCCCAGATGGCGACGAACGGCCAGCGCGCGCGGGCATCCTGGAGGTCTGGATCAGCGAGATAGCCTTTGTAGATGGCCCGGTAGCCCTCGACGGTCAGCGGTATGTGGAAGTTGCCGACCTTTTGGCCGTCTGGGATGCGCGCAACCTCATAGATCGTGCGGTCGTAGCGTGTCTTCACCTCGTCGGGATACTCGACCACCTCGTAGATGAAATCGCCCAGGTGCAGAACGAAGTCGAGCTGCTGGGCGGCGGGAGCGCGTTCATCTTCGAAGATCATGCGGCGATAGGCGTTGAGCTTGCCCTCGTTGACATCCTGACAGCTCACGAATGCGAAGTTCACCGGGCGGGGATCGTTTGGCAATGGCGCTGTGATCGTGCGGCCGATGCGGCTGCCGTTGCCGTCCGCGTCGGTGAATCGATACCAATAGACCCGCGCCGACTTGAGCCCGCCGACCAGCACCCGGGCGGTCCAGTCAGACGCTCCCGAAACCGGAACGTGCGCCCGTGCGACGACCCGGCGGAACCCCTCGTCTTCGGCGACTTCGACCGTCAGTCTCTGGCGCTCGCCTTTACCGAAGGGCCTGCGGGTCCACAGGAGAACGCTGTGGGGCTCGGGATCGCCCGATGCGACGCCTTCCGGGAACAGGTCGCGTCGCTCCCGCCAGTTTACCTTGGAACGCGCTCTCGCCGGTCCGCCCAACGCCAGAGTCGCGCCGTAGCTCGCCGCGAGCGCGATGAACTCTCGTCGTGTGATCACAGTCGTCGAACCCCTTTCTCCGAAAGGCGTGCTCTCGAGCACCAGGACATCACTCTACGCCATCAGCCCGGTCTCCGTGAACCGCACATCGCGGGGCAGTCGATCTTTTTACACTTGTAAAAGCCGCCCTATCGCGGAGAAGAAAACGAGCCGCCCGGCCGTGAGGAATTGGTGTATCATAAAGGACGTTACGATACATCAGCTTAAAATCTCTCACGCCGCCGCGAACGCGAAAGCAATACACCACAACGTAACGGCAGTTAGCGGACTCAGGCTCTACGCCTCATAAATCTTTTTGACCCGAGTCCGACTCCGGCTCTGTGAAGCGGCGTCCCTGCGTCAAGCATTTTCTTTCCCTCTACCTTCGACACACGTCGCCTCCGACTCGACGAGGCTTGTCTCACCACTCTGTTCGCGCTCATTCAAGGCGGCCATTTAGCCGCGGCGCATGATGGGGTCCGGTCGGGCGGCGGCACCATTCAATTAACGGCTCTCTTAAAGAGGC
>Ga0196962_10000684_pt1 | contig 12584 bp, 9 predicted proteins | sample S3v_20metaG_FD_183186 | JGI IMG/M metagenome (GOLD analysis project Ga0196962, IMG submission 183186) | Soil microbial communities from Anza Borrego desert, Southern California, United States - S3+v_20 | ecosystem: Environmental > Terrestrial > Soil > Desert | place: USA: California | collected... | reverse complement strand
CGCCGGGCGAGCGGCCGCGCTCGACCGCGTCGTGCCTGCTCCACCGCTCGGCGTGGGAGCGGGCCGGGCGCTTCCGCGAGGACTTGCGCTCGGCCGAAGACCTGCTCTTCTTCCGCCAGTTGGAGCGGGCGGGCGTCCGCGCCGCCTACGCGCCCGAGGCCGTCGTCGAGTGGGAGCTGCACCCGACGCTCGGCCGCACCTTCCGCAAGTTCTCGGCCTACGCGCGCAACAACGTGCGGGCCGGGCTGGCGCGCGAGTGGCAGTACGGCGTGGCCCGCTTCTACCTCGCGCTGCTCGCGGCGGCGGCTGCGGGCCTCGTGCTCTACCGGCCGCTGCTGTTGCTGCCGCCCGCGCTGCTCCTCGCGCGCGGCGCGCGCCGCGTCTGGAAGTGGCACGCGGGGCTGCCGGCGGGCCGCCGCGCGCTGAAGACTCTTAACCTCCCGCACGTCGCGGCGGTCGCGTGGATCAACTTCGTCATCGACGTGGCGATGTTCTGGGGAACCTTCCAGTGGTTCGTCCACGACCGCGTGGGGGTGCCGGAGGGAGTAGACAGTAGACAGTAGTCAGTAGCCATTAGCGCCCCGCGCTGCTGACGCTGACGCCGACACGCGAAAGATTCATTGCTGAGGTTTTCTACTGACTACTGACTACTGACTACTGACTACTGACTACTGTCTACTACTTGTAATGCCCAGCACGCTCTACATCTGTTACTTCGGTCTGCGCGAGCCGCTCGTGCAGACGCAGGTCTTGCCCTACCTGCGGCAGTTGGCCGCGGGCGGCATCCGCGTCTTCCTGCTGACCTTCGAGCCGCAACTGAAACGGAAGTGGGGTGAGGAGGCGATGCGCGCCGAGCGCGAGCGGCTGGCGGCGCAGGGCGTCGAGTGGCGCGCGCTGGCGTATCACAAAAGTCCGAGCTTGCCGGCGACCGTCTACGACATCGCGGCCGGGGCGCTCGCCGCCTCGCGGCTCGTGCGCGAGCACGACATCGACGTGGTTCACGGGCGCAGCCATGTGGCGGCGGCGGTGGCCGCGGCCGTCAAGCGTCTGACGGGCCGCCCCTTCATCTTCGACATCCGCGGCTTTCTGCCCGAGGAGTACGTGGACGCGGGCGTGTGGCCGGAGGGCGGCCGCCTCTACCGCGTCGCCAAGCGCGTCGAGCGCCGCCTGCTCGACGCGGCCGACGGCTTCGTCGTGCTCACCGAGAAGGCGCGCGACATCCTCTTCCCCGGACACGCCGCCCCGGGCGCGCGCCCCGTCGAGGTCATCCCGTGCTGCGTGGACATGAGCCGCTTCCGCGCGGCGGCCGGGGTCTCGAGGGAGGAGGTGCGGCGCGAGCTGGGCGTCGAGGGCCGGCGCGTCGTCGTCTACGTCGGCGCGCTCGGCGGCTGGTACCTGACGGAGGAGACGGCCGAGCTGCTCGCCGCGGCGCACGCCGAGGACGCGAAGACCTTCTCGCTCGTCCTGACGCAGAGCCCGCCCGAGATGATCGCCGGCCCCCTGCGCGCGCGCGGCGTGAAAGATTCCGACTTCCTCGTCCGCAAGGTCGCGCCCCCGGAAGTGCCGCGCTACCTGAAGGCCGCCGACCTCGCCGTCTCCTTCATCAAGCCCTGCTACTCGAAGCTCTCCTCGTCGCCCACGAAGCTGGCCGAGTACCTCGCCGCCGGCCTCCCCGTCGTCTGCAACGCCGGCATCGGCGACGTGGACGCGGTCGTCGAGTCGGAGCGCGTCGGCGTCATCGTGCGCGAGCTGGGCCGCGAGTCTTACGGCCGCGCGCTCTCGGCCGTCGAGGAGCTGCGGCGCGAGGGCGGCCTCGAGGAGCGCTGCCGCGACGCGGCCGCCCGCCGCTTCGACCTCGAGACGGTCGGTGGCGAGAGCTACCGCCGCCTCTACCGCCGCGTGCTCGGCGCGCGCGCCGCCGCGTTGGCCCCGGCGCGGGGCCGGCGTGTATAATCCCGCCTCCGCCCGGCACGGCAGAATTACGGACCAAGGGGGTTTTAAGAGCACGAAAGCCATGCGCCTGCTTGCCATCGTCCCGAGCATCTGCGACACCAACCCGAGCCAGCGCTTCCGCATGGAGCAGTGGGCACCGCTGCTGCGCGAGCGCGGCGTCGAGGTCACGTTCAAGCCCTTCGAGTCGAGGGGGCTGAACGCCGTGCTCTACAAGCCGGGGCGGACGGCCGAGAAACTCCGCCTCGTGGCGCAGGCGCTCGCGCGCCGCTTCGGCGAGGTGCGCGACGCGCGCCGCTACGACGCCGTCTACATCCTGCGCGAGGCGGCGCTGCTCGGGCCGCCGCTCTTCGAGCGCTTCGTGGCGCGCTCCGGCGTCCCCTTCATCTTCGACTTCGACGACGCCGTCTTCGTCCCCTACGTCAGCCCCTCGAACGGCTACCTGAGCTACCTGAAGTTCCCCGGCAAGACGCGCTCGATCTGCCGCATGGCCGCGCACGTCATGGCCGGCAACTCCTACCTCGCCGACTACGCGCGCGCCGTCAACCCGAACGTCACCATCGTCCCGACCACCATCGACACCGAGAAGTACGAGGTCGAGCCGAAGGCGGAGAACGACCCGCCGGTGGTCGGCTGGTCGGGCAGCTACTCGACGGCGCAGCACCTCGACACCCTGCGCTCGGCGCTGCAAAAGCTCGCCCGGCGCGAGCGCTTCCGCCTGCGGGTCATCGGCGCGCCCGGCTTCAAGATCGACGGCATGGACGTGGAGGCGATGCCGTGGCGGCCCGAGACCGAGGTGGCCGACCTGCGCGTCATCGATGTCGGCATCATGCCGCTGCCCGACGACAAGTGGAGCCGCGGCAAGTGCGGTCTCAAGGCCCTGCAGTACATGGCGCTCGGCACGCCCACCGTCTGCTCGCCCGTCGGCGTCAACTCCGAGATCATCCGCGACGGCGAGAACGGGATGCTCGCCGCGACCGAGGACGAGTGGGTCGAACGCCTCACGCGCCTGCTGCGCTCGCGCGAGCTGCGCGAGCGGCTCGGGCGCGCGGGCCGGGCCACGGTCGAGGAGCACTACTCGGCGCGCGTGCAGGCCCCGCGCGTCTTCCGCATCATCGAGTCGGTCGTCGGCGCGCGCCGCGACGGGTCGCCGGGCCGCGTCGTTGAACGCCCCGCGCCCCGTGTGGTATGAATGCTCGCCCGCTTCACGCCAGAGACATGGGAAGAATCAAGAAATACGTGACGGCGCTCGACGCCGTTTTCAAGGGCGCGCGCGACAAGCACGAGGCCAACCGCCTGAGCCGCCCCGTCCTCGAAGAGATGTCGGGCGACGCCGGCTTCCTCTCCGAAGTCCTCGAACGCCACCTCCGCGCGCCGGGCGCGCTGGCCGCGCGCCACTACCCCGTCCTCGGCCTCAACGTCGAGCTGAACGCCTACTACGGCCTCGTCGCCAACTGCTGGATACCCCTGCCGGGGCGCGAGACCGACATCTCGACCAAGTCCATCCACCACCACGGCAACATGCTGCTCTCGACCGTGACCGCCTTCGGCCCCGGCTACGAGCACTGGACTTTCACCAAGCCCGAGCCCGTCGACGAGGCGGCGGAACTCTACGAGATGCGGCTCATCGAGCGCGCGCCGCACCCGCGCCACCACGTCGCCTTCGTCGACAGCTACGTCGCGCACCTCCCGTTCTACCCGCCCGAGACGAGCGTCACCTACGCGCTCTGGAGCAACCGCTTCCCCGTGACGTGGAAGGATCACGTCAAGCGCCTGCCGGCCCTGCAGAAGAACAGCGCGAGGCTGCGCCAACTCGCCGTGCGCGCCGGCCTCGCGCGCCGGCTCGACCTGAAGGTGGTCGAGTACTTCGACTTCTACCCGACGCCCGAGGGCTTCCGCGGCATCCGCGAGCGCACCGAGTTCGAGCTGGGGCCGAACGAGGATCACCTCTACAGCCTCTTCCACGTCGTGCAGGCGACCGGCAACGAGCGGCTCGCGCCCGTCATCGAGGAGCAGTTCGCGCGCGGCGGCGCGGCCGAGAGCGCGCCGCTCGTCGGCCGTCTGCTCGAAGACCTGCGCCGGGGCCGCCCCGTCGAGTCGCGCCTGTCGCCGACGCACTACGGCGTCGAGCGCGCCAACTTCACGCGGGGCGAGGTCGAGGCGTCGCTGGCGGCGCAGGCGGCCCCGCGGCCCGCCGCCGCCCCGGCGGCCTAAAGCAGATGGGCGCAAACTCCGCAGCAAGGCGTCTGGTCAAACGGCTCCTGTACCCGGTGACGAACGAGCACACCTACCGGTACATGCAGGCCGCCTCGAAGGCTTGGGACATCCGCTCCGGCAAGTGGTCGGAGCCCGAATTAGACCTCATCCGCTACGCGCTGCTGCCCGGCGAGACGGCCCTCGACATCGGGGCCAACTACGGGCTCTACTGCTACCACCTCTCGCGCCGCGCGGGCCCGGCCGGCCGCGTCTACGCCTTCGAGCCCGTCCCGTTCACGCACCGCACGCTCGCGCTCGTCGCGAAGCTGCTCAGGCTCTCGAACGTCGAGGTCGTGCCGAAGGGTTGCAGCGACCGGGCCGGGCGCATCACGTTCACCGTGCCCGTTCAGGCCTCCGGGGCCATCGCGGCCGGGCTGGCCTACATCGGCGGGCGCGACGACGACCGCGCGGGCAAGGAGCAGCAGGTGCGCTGGGCCTCGACGCGCGACGTGACGGCCGAGGTCGTCGCGCTCGACGAATTTTTGCCGCGGCTCCAGAACCTGACGCTCGTCAAGTGCGACGTGGAGGGCGCGGAGCTGTTCGCCTTCCGCGGGGCCGAGCGCACCATCGCCGGCCACCTCCCCTCGGTCATCTGCGAGATCAACCCGTGGTACCTCGAAGGCTTCGGCGTGCGGCTCGCGGAGCTGACCGACTTCTTCTTCTCGAAGGGCTACGAACTCTACCACTACGCGAACGACGGCGGCCGCGGCCGGCTCCGGCCCGTGACCCCCGCCGAGGTGGGCGAAGACAACTACGCCTTCATCCACCCCTCGCGCCGCGAACGCTTCGCGGAGATAATTGAAGGCAGTAGACAGTAGACAGTAGTCAGTAGCCGGTAGGCGCTCCGCGCCGCGACCGCTGACGCTGACACGCGAACGACTCGATAGCGATTGTTTTTCTACTGACTACTGACTACTGACTACTGTCTACTTGCTTTTGTCAGGAGGAACGAACCGAAGTGAACATTCTGGTGACAGGCGGGGCGGGCTTCATCGGCTCGCACCTCGTTGACGCGCTCGTCGCGCGCGGCCACCGCGTGCGCGTGCTCGACGCGCTCGTCCCGCAGGTGCACGCCGGCGGCGGGCGCCCGGCGCACCTCAACCCGGAGGCCGAGTTTCTGCAAGGCGACGTGTGCGACGAGGGCCTGCTCGCGCGCGCGCTCGAAGGCGTCGAGGCGGTCTACCACGAGGCGGCCGAGGTCGGCGTCGGGCAGTCCATGTACGAGATGCAGCGGTACGTGCGCGCCAACACCTTCGGCACGTCCGCCCTGCTCGAACAGGTCGTCGCGCGCCGCGACCGCATCCGCAAGCTCGTCGTCGCCTCGTCCATGTCCATCTACGGCGAGGGGGCCTACGCCTGCCCGGCGCACGGCGCGGTCTACCCGCAACTGCGGCCGACCGAACAGCTCCGGGCGCGGCGCTGGGAGACCGAGTGCGCGCAGTGCGGCTCGGAGCTGCGGCCCATCCCGACCAACGAGGAGAAGCCGCTCTTCCCGACCTCGGTCTACGCCATCACGAAGCAGGATCAGGAGCAGCTCTGCCTCGTCGTCGGCCGCGCCTACAACATCCCGGCCGTGGCGCTCCGGTACTTCAACGTCTACGGCACGCGGCAGGCGCTCTCGAACCCCTACACGGGCGTCTGCGCCATCTTCTCCTCGCGCCTCCTGAACAACCAGCGGCCCGTCATCTTCGAGGACGGGGGGCAGGCGCGCGACTTCGTCCACGTCAGCGACATCGTGCAGGCCAACCTGCTCGCGCTGGAGAAGGACGCGGCCGACTACACGGCCGTCAACGTCGGGACGGGCCGGGCGACGAGCGTCGGCGAGGTCTCGCGGCTGCTCGCCGAGGGCTTGGGGCGCGAGGTCGAGCCCGAGTACGTCGGCAAGTACCGCGAGGGCGACATCCGCCACTGCATCGCCGACATCACGCGCGCCCGCCGCCTGCTCGGCTACGAGCCGCGCGTCACGCTCGAAGACGGCATCCCCGAACTCCTCTCGTGGGTGCGCGAGCAGGAGGCCACCGACCGCGTTGCCCAAGCCACCACCGAGCTCGAAGCGCGCCAGCTGGTGAGGTGAAAAGCGAAGGCCGCGCGCCGCGAGCCGTAAACCGCGAGTCGTTAAAACCGAGCGCCGCCGTCGCCTGAGTGGCTCAGGCGACGGCGGCGCTCGGCGTCTCTTCACGGTTCACGATTCAAGGCCCACGGCGCGCGGCCTTTGCCGGTTCACGATTCGCGGCCTTCACGTCTCGGCGGGCGCGGCCGGGGCGAGGCCGCTCGTCTCGGCGGCGCGCGCGTCGCGCCCCGCGCGGCCGTACCTGATGCGCGAACTCCAGCGCTGGGCCGGGCGCTCGACGAGCAGGAAGAGGGCGTAGGCGGCGGCGAAGCTGAGGCCGAGCGAGAGCGACAGGACGAGCAGCTTGCGCGCGTCCGTCGCGTCGCCGACCACCTTCGCGCTCAGCACGCTCAGCGCGACGTGGCCGACCGGCCAGTGGGTCAGGTAGAGCGAGTAGGAGATGTTGCCGAAGAAGTCGGTGACGGCCGACCGCCGGCGGTAGAGGCGGATGGCCGCGGCCGTCGCCAGCCCGGCCAGCGTCGGGAGCGGCCCGACCGTCAGGAGCGCCCCGGCCGCGGCCCCCGCCATCGTCGCCGCGTGCTCGAAGCGGCCCGCCAGCCCCGCCCGCCGCTGGAACGTCGCCGCGCCCATCACGAACAGGAAGACGAAGTGGAAGATGAAGCTGCTCGTCGGCGCGCCGCTGCTCCGCCGCAGCCCCACCTCGCTCAGACAGCCCAGCGCGGCGAAGAGGGCGAGCGCCGCGAGCCGCGCCCCGCGCCGCCGGCTCCCGAGCAGGGGGAAGGCGAGGCCGACGAGGGCGTAGAACTGCAACTCGATGGCGAGCGTCCAGAAGGCCGGGTTGAGCCACTCGTGCCCGAAGAACATGTTCAGGTAGCCGAGGTGCAGCAGCACGCGCGCCCAGCCGAGCGGCTCGCCCTCGACCGCCGCGGGCTGCCCCGCGCGGGCCGCCTCGGCGAAGGCCAGCGCGAGGATGAGGGCGAGCGCGGCGAGGTACGGCGGGTCGAGCCGGACGACGCGCTTGAGGACGAAGGCGGGGTAGTCGCGCAGGCGGTAGCCGGCGCGGCCGAGCGAGTAGGGGATGACGAAGCCGGAGATGACGAAGAAGACCTCGACGCCCAGCCAGCCGTGCGCGCCCGCCGCCCGCACCGCCTCGTAGGCGGGGCCGTCCGGCGTCTGGAACTGGTAGCGCGTCAGGTGGAACCAGCAGACGGCGAGCGAGGCGACGCCGCGCAGGAAGTCGAGGCTGTGGATTCTTCTCGGGTCGTCCGGCATCGTTCGGCTGTCGTCGGGTAAGGGCGGTCGCGGCCCGCGGGCGTGAGGATTAAACCCCAGACCGGCGGCGCGCCGCAACCCGGCGGATTTTTGCTTCGAGGTCGGCGGTTGCTGATTCGGTCGCCGGCGGGCGGCCGACGGCCGGAGACAAAATGCTGATGACTGGGAACCACCGATTGCCGATCTCGAATCAAAAATCCCGAATCACTCCCGTTTCACTTTCGGCCCGAACTCTGCTAGGTTACTCGCTCGAACCTCTGATGCGAGCGCACAAGACGAGCAAATTCCGTTTGGGCCTGCTGCTGCTGCTCGCGCCGCTGCCCTCCCCTCTCAAGCGCGCGTGCTACCGCCTCTTCTTCGGCTACCGCGTCGGCCGCCGCGTCCGCATCGGCCTGAGCGTCGTGGACGCGCGCGAGTGCGAGCTGGCCGACGACGTGCGGATCGGCCACCTCAACCTCATCGTCGGCGTCGGCAAACTCTCGCTCGGCGACCACGCCCGCGTCGGCCACCTCAACGTGGTGCGCGGCGGCGACGAGGTCAGGATCGGCCGCTACGCCGAGATCATCCGCATGAACGAGATCAACTCGATCCCCGAGCCGGACGTGGTCAACGAGATCGACCCGCGCTTCATCCTCGGCGACGCGGCCGTCGTCACCACCGGCCACAAGATCGACTTCACCGACCGCGTCGAGATCGGGCGGCGCTCGATCATCGGCGGGCGCAACTCCTCGTTCTGGACGCACAACCGCCAGCGCACGCGCCCCGTCACGGTGGGCGAGCTGACCTACGTCGGCTCCGAGATTCGCGTCGCGCCGGGGGGCGTGATACCATCCCGCTGCGTCGTCGGCATCGGCTCGGTCGTGACCGGAAAACTCGAAGGCGAGTACGCCCTCATCGCCGGCGTCCCGGCCAAACCCGTCAAGCCCTTGAGCGAGGAAGACCGCTTCCTGATCGAGTACAAGACGCGCCCCGACATGCCGGAAGACCTCTGAAGCCGGCGGGTCGCGGGCCGGCCCGCGCGCCGTTTTCGTTATGAACGCTCTGCTCACCATCCTGTGCGTGCTGCTGGCCCTCGTCCTGACGGTCTTCATCGAAGGCGGGGCCGCGGCCATCGCCGTCTGCGCCGTCTGCGCCCTCGTCGCCGGCCTCGCCGTCTCGGCCGTGCGCGAGCAGCGCGAGTTCCTGCTGCAAATCTTCGTCGGCGGCCTGCTCGTGCGCATCGTCATCGGGACGGTCATCTACAGCCTCAACCTTCAGGACTTCTTCGGCGGCGACGCCATCACCTACGACGCCCTCGGGTGGGCGCTCTGCCAGTCGTGGCGCGGCGACATCGTGGCGCAGAGCTTCATCGCCGACTGGGGCAAGGCCGGCGGCGGCCTCGGGATGGTCTACCTCGTCGCGGCCATCTACTACGCGCTCGGGCGGGGCATGCTGGCCGTCCAGCTCTTCAACTCCGTGGTCGGGGCGGCCACCGCGCCCGTCATTTTCCTCTGCGCGTGGCGCATCTTCCGCAACATGCGGGTGGCGAAGCTGGCCGCCTTCTGCGTCGCCTTCTACCCGAGCCTCGTGCTCTGGTCGTCGCAGGCGCTCAAGGACGGCCCCATCGTCTTCCTGCTCGCCCTCTCGATGCTGGCGACGCTGGAGCTGGGCGAGCGCTTCAGCGCCAAGTATCTGGCGGTGCTCGCGCTGTCGCTCGTCACGGTCATCACGCTCCGGTTCTACGTCTTCTACATGGTGGTGGCCGCCGTCGGCGGGGCCTTCCTCGTCGGGATGCGGCCGCAGCAGGGCGCGCAGGGGCTGGCCCGGCAGGTCATCGTCATCGCGGCGCTCGGGCTGTCGATGACCTACTTCGGCGTGCTCCGCACGGCCGGCACGCAGCTCGAAACCTTCGCCAACCTCGAAGCCGTCCAGCGCAGCCGCGCCGACCTCGCCGGCCGCGCCACCTCCGGCTTCGCGCAGGACGTGGACGTTTCGACCACGGGCGGGGCCATCAGCTTCATCCCCGTCGGCTTCGTCTACCTGCTCTTCGCCCCGTTCCCGTGGCAGGTGGCGAACCTGCGCCAGAGCATCACCATCCCCGAGATGATCGTCTGGTGGGCGAGCTTCCCGCTCCTCGTCTTGGGCATCTGGTTCACGCTCAAGTTCCGGCTCCGGCAGGCGCTCCCGATCCTGCTCTTTACGGCCATGCTGACGCTGGCCTACTCGGTCTTTCAGGGCAACATCGGGACGGCCTACCGCCAGCGCTCGCAGCTCCTCGTCTTCTACTTCATCTTCGTCGCGGCCGGGGCCGTCCTGCTCAAAGAGCGGCAGGAGAACCGCAAGCAGGAGGCGCTGGCGATGAAGCAGGCGGCCATCGAAAGCTGGCGCGAGGCGCAGGCCCGCCGCCGCCTCGAGCTGTGGAAGGAGAAGCAGGAGCAGGAGATCGAGGACGTGGCGCGCGACATCTCCGAGAGGATCAAGTTCTGACCGATGTGCGGCATCACCGGATTCGTTAACCTCGACGGGCGCGCGGCCGACGGTTCGGCGCTCGCCCGCATGAACGCGGCCATCCGCCACCGCGGCCCCGACGAGGAAGGCTCCTACCTCGCCGGCCACGTCGCGCTGGCGATGCGCCGCCTCGCCATCATCGACCTCGCCGGCGGCCAGCAGCCCATCGCCAACGAGGACGGCACGGCCCAGATCGTCTTCAACGGCGAAATCTACAACTTCCGCGAGCTGAAAGGCCGGCTCGAACAACTCGGCCACCGCTTCCGCACCGACTGCGACACCGAGGCCGTCGTCCACGCCTACGAGCAGTACGGCGCCGACTGCCCGAAGCACCTGCGCGGCATGTTCGCCTTCGCCATCTGGGACGCGCGCCGGCGGGAGCTTTTCGTCGCGCGCGACCGCGTCGGCAAAAAGCCCCTGCTCTACGCGAAAACGGGCGGCGCCTTCGTCTTCGGCTCGGAGTTCTCGGCGCTGCTCGCGCACCCGGCGGTCGGCCGCGAGGTCAACCGCGAGGCGATAGACGACTACCTGACCTTCTCCTGCGTGCCCGCGCCGCTCACGGCCTACCGCGACATCAGCAAGCTGGAGCCGGGCCACTCGCTCACCCTGAAGGCCGACGGCGAATTAAGGATCGAGCGCTACTGGCAGCCCGACTTCTCGAAGAAGCTGAAGCTCACCGAGGAGGAGGCCGGCGAGCGCACGCTTGAGCTGCTGCGCGACGCCGTGCGCGTGCGCCTCATGTCGGAGGTTCCGCTCGGCGCCTTCCTCTCGGGCGGGATCGATTCGAGCGCCGTCGTCGCGCTGATGGCCGAAGAGAGCTCCGCGCCGGTCAAGACCTTCTCCATCGGCTTCGAGGAGCAGGACTTCTCCGAGCTCCACCACGCGCGGCGCGTCGCCGAGCACGTCGGGGCCGAGCACCACGAGTTCGTCGTCCGCCCCGACGCGCTCGAACTCCTCCCGACCCTCGTCGAGCACTACGGCGAGCCCTACGCGGACTCCTCCGCCATCCCGACCTACTACGTCGCGCGCGAGACGCGCCGGCACGTCACCGTCGCCCTCAACGGCGACGGCGGCGACGAGTGCTTCGCCGGCTACGAGCGCTACGCGGCGATGCGCCTGTCGGAGCGCTACCGGAAGCTGCCCGCGGCCTTGCGCGAGGGCTTCATCCGTCAGGCCGTCGAGCTGCTGCCCTCTTCGGAGCTCAAGCGCGGGCGCGTCCGCAGCCTCAAGCGCTTCCTGCGCTCGGCCGGCCTGCCGCCCGTCGAGCGCTACCTGCGCTGGGTCAGCGCCCTCGGCCCCGAGGCCAAGCGCGAGCTTTACACGGACGGGTACCGGCGCGAGACCGAGGGGCGCGACGCGCGGCGCTGGCTCGCGCCGTGGTTCGCGCGCGCCAACGGGGCCGGCGTCGTGGACGCCTCGCTGCTGACGGACACGATGACCTACCTCCCGAACGACCTGCTCGTGAAGGTCGACATCGCGAGCATGGCCGTCAGCCTCGAGGCGCGCTCGCCCTTCCTCGACCACCACGTCATCGAGTTCGCGGCGCAGCTCCCGGAGAACCTGAAGCTGCGCGGGCTGACGACGAAGTACATCCTGAAGCGGACGCTGCGCAAGCTCCTGCCCGCGGAGAACCTGACGCGCGGCAAGATGGGCTTCGGCGTCCCCGTCGGCCACTGGTTCCGCGGGCGGATGGGGCCTTTCCTGCGCGAGCATCTGCTCTCGGAGAAGGCGGCGCGGCGCGGCTACCTGCGCCCGGAGGCCGTCCGCCGCATGGTCGAGGAGCACACGGAGGGCGGGCTCGACCACACGCCCGCGCTGTGGGCGCTGCTCATGCTCGAACTCTGGTTCCAGCGCTTCATAGACTAGAAGGGGATTTCGCGGATGGGCGAGCGCCGCTGCCCGGCTTGCGCCGGCGTGGAGACCGTGGCGAGGGGGGCCAAGAACGGCGTCCCGCTCGCGGAGTGCCGCGCCTGCGCGACGCTCTACGCCGAGCCGGCGTCCCGGTCGGACGGCTTCGACTACGACGGCTACTACGACGAGTCGAACCTCTCGGTGCCGGAGTTCGTCGGCGCGCGCCTCGACGAAATCTTCGCCTCGTTCGCGCCCTACCGGCGCGCGAACCGGCTGCTCGACATCGGCTGCGGCGCGGGGTCTCTGCTCGAAGCGGCGCGGCGCGCGGGCTGGGAGGCCCACGGCACGGAGGTCTCGCGCCCGGCCGTCGAGCACGCGCGGCGGGCCGGCTTCGAGGTCTTCTGCGGCGACCTCTCGGCGGCCCCTTTCCCCGACGGCCACTTCGACGTGGTGACGGCGAGCGAGATTCTCGAACACCTCGACGACCCGCGGGCGATGCTCCGGGCGGCGGCCCGCGTCGTCCGGCCCGGCGGGCTGTTCTGGGCGACGACGCCGCACGGGCGCGGCCTGACGGCGCGGCTCCTCGGCCTGCGCTGGAGCGCGGTCAGCCCGCCCGAGCACATGCAGCTCTTCTCGCTCGCGGGCCTGCGCGGGATGCTGCGCGAGGCGGGCTTCCGCCGGCCTCGCGTCACCACGC
>Ga0196962_10000683_pt1 | contig 12598 bp, 8 predicted proteins | sample S3v_20metaG_FD_183186 | JGI IMG/M metagenome (GOLD analysis project Ga0196962, IMG submission 183186) | Soil microbial communities from Anza Borrego desert, Southern California, United States - S3+v_20 | ecosystem: Environmental > Terrestrial > Soil > Desert | place: USA: California | collected... | reverse complement strand
GGGACGCATCCCGCTTGAGCCCGATGGCACGGGTGAGCCGGGAGGGTCCCTCTTCGAGGAGGGAACGATCCCGGCCCTGGCCTTCGAGGAGATCGCCGCATCCCTGGCCGCCACGAAGGTCCGCAGGCGCATCAAGGTGTTGTAAGGCTGGTCAGCCACCGATAAGGAGGTGGCTTCGCATGGGGCTACCACTTCTTCAGGCACCTGGCGCGCGCTCTTGTAACCTCTCCTAGGATAGGAACTACACATCCACTAAAGTCCGGGCACGCTCACTCGGAGCATGCAGAATCTGAGCATTGGCGGGAGACTCTGTGCTTCCGGCACGACTTCGCGGCGCCCATTGGGTAGAATTGCACAACGAGGATGCGGGGACAACGTCTGCCAGGAGCGCGATGTATGGCGATCGCTTCAGGTCACGACTATCGTGGACCAGACGCTGGAGACAGAGCGAGGAGGTGTGGTCGTGAAGGTAGACGGGGCGATGTTGGCGGCTGCGAGGGAGAGGGTTTTCATGTCACAGGAAGAACTGGCCGAATCTATCGGCATGAACCCCGCTGTAGTCATAAGATTGGAGAGTGCAAGCCGGACCGAGATCAGGGAGAACCTCGGCGAGGATCTCATGCAAATCCTCTTCGTCGGGAGGTCGGAGTTGACCAGCTACCCTGACCCGCCGGAGCCTACCCTCGAAGTCCCGAGCGACACAGCGGAGTGAGCCGTGGTAGGCGAAGGCTGAAATCTTCAACGAGCCGGAAAGGAACGACCGAGATGCAACTATACCTGGTAGACGGGGCTCGTTTACGGGAGCTCAGAGAGCAGGCCGGTCTCTCGCAAGAGGAGCTCTCCTTGATGATCGGCCAGAGCGGCACCTGGGCCGAGGAGATGGAGAGGGAGGGCCGGGTGCACGTCCTGGAGATCATCGTCCAGAAGCTCACCAGGATCTTCGGGGTTGAGATCTCGGACCTGTCTACCTTCCCCGACCCCCCGGCTCCGACGGTTCTCGAAGAGCCGGGCCTGGACGTGGAGAAGCTACGCGCCTTGAGGGAGGAAGCCTCCATCTCCCAAGAGCAACTCGACGAGCTGGCGGAGCTGGAGCCCGGCTCGATAGCGAGGGCAGAGAGCGTAGACCCGAGCTCTGAGGAGATTCACGCCTCGGTGGACACGATCTGGAAGCTGGCCATGGCCCTGGAAGTCTCGCCCACGATCCTCACCAGGATGCGAGGAGATCTCCATCAGATCGAACCCCGGCGCCCCTTGGACTCTTGACGACTGATTCCCTAACCACCTTCGCGGTGGAGCCGAACGAGATGGCGTTCCACGACCTCGAAGAGCAGTCCCTCCAGTTCAGGCAGGAGCTGCATCGTCTGCGCGAGCCGATCTCTCTTCTCCCGGAAAGATTCGAACTCTATGTCTTCCAGGAGCTGGTCACGCCTCTCGAAACGGCCCACCAATTCTAGTGGTAACTGGTCCGGATGGTCTCGAGGCAGGTGGGACTCCAATTCATCGAGCAGTCGGTCTTCCAGCTCGCACCGGCGTTTCAGTACATCCAGGATCTCATGTAGCTCGAGCTCCTGGTCGCGCCCACGTTCGAGTTCACGCTGCAACTCGTCAGCTAGCTCTTGCTCATCCGGCAGCATGAACGACCCATCCGCCCCCTCCTGTATCCAGGAGTTCCGCATATGGACGTGCCGGTTCTCTAACTCCTCCATTAGCCGTTCCTGCCTGGCGAGACTTCTCCCCATCTCGTCTAGCAATCGGAGCAGGACTTGCTCGTGCTCCCGGAGATCGTCCGTTTTTGCCACAGGCCTCCTCCATTCGCCGTCTCAGTCCCTGCCATGATTGTAAACGTGCGCGCCCCGGGTGGAGGCGACCTTCTACCCCGGGTTGGCCATCAGTCAGGAATGTGGTCCTGCCTTGCGAACCTCCTCGGTGACCTGTGACTCGAACCTGGAGAAGTTCTCACGGAAGAGGTCGGCGAGCTTCCTGGCCTGCTCATCGTAGGCGTCGCCGTCGTCCCAGGTCCCACGTGGGTCGAGGACGCTGCCATCGACCCCCGGCACCTCGACGGGCACGTTGAGGCCGAAGAAGGGGTCCTTTCTGGTCTCCGCGTCGTCCAGCTTGCCCCCGATCACGGAGCTAACCATCTGGCGGGTGGCGGCGATGTCTATGCGGCTACCTACGCCGTATGGACCGCCGGACCAGCCGGTGTTTATCAGGTAGCAGCGGGTGCGGTGCTTACTCAGCCGCTCGGAGAGCATCTCGGCGTAGGTGGTAGCTGGCAGAGGAAGGAAAGGGGCGCCGAAGCAAGTGGAGAATGTCGCCTCGACCTCGGACTCCATCTCGGCCTCGGTACCAGCTAGTTTGGCGGTGTAGCCAGAGAGGAAATAGTAGGCTGCCTGCGAAGGCGTGAGGGCGCTTATGGGGGGCAACACCCCGAAGGCGTCGGCGGTCAGAAAGAGGACGGCCGAAGGATGAACCCCCCTTCCTTCGGTGACCGCGCCCGCTATGTACTCCAACGGGTAGGCGACGCGGGTGTTCTCCGTCAGCGTGCCGTCGGTGTAGTCCACCTCGCGTGTGCGCCTATCCATCATCACGTTCTCGAGCACGGCGCCGAAGCGGATAGCATCCCATATCTGGGGTTCCTTCTCAGGGGAAAGGTCTATCGTCTTCGCGTAGCAGCCGCCCTCGAAGTTGAAGATCCCCGAGTCGGACCAGCCGTGCTCGTCGTCCCCGATCAGATCCCGCTCGGGGTCGGCGGATAAAGTCGTCTTGCCCGTCCCCGAGAGGCCGAAGAACAGCGCAACGTCGCCTTCCTTCCCAGCGTTCGACGAGCAGTGCATCGGGAAGACGCCGCGTTCGGTGGGCAACACGAAGTTGAGCACCGTGAAGATGCTCTTCTTTATCTCCCCGGCGTAGGCCGTGCCGCATACGAGTACTACCTTGCGCTCGAAGTCTATCCCGACGAAGGTCTCGGACTCTGTTCCGTCCTCCTCAGGGTCTGTAAGGAACCCCGGGACCGAGATCACGGTCCAGTCAGGCTCGAATGAGTCGATCTCTTCCTTCGAGGGTCGTCTAAAGAGCTGCCTCGCGAAGAGGGCCTGCCAGGCGTGCTCGGTCACCACGTGGACGTTCAGTCGGTAGCGGGGGTCCGCGCCGGCGTAGGCGTCGACCACGTAGATCTCCTCGAGGTTCTCGATGTAGGCGGCCGCCTTGTTTAGGAGCGCCCCGAAAGCGTCGCTCGGGAAAGCCTTGTTTCCAGTACCCCAGTCCACAGTCTCCCTGGTGATCTCGTTCTCGACGATAAAGCGGTCCTTCGGGGAGCGTCCGGTCCGTTTGCCCGTCCTGACGACCAGGGCCCCAGAACCCGAGATCATGCCCTCCCGCCTCCTGACAGAGGCCTCTACCAGGCGAGCAGGAGGCAGGTTTTCGTGTACGGCCCCGACGTTCTCCACCCCAAAGCGTCCCAGCGTCATCTTGCGAACAGCCAGATCCATCGTTCACCCCTTCACCCAGTCAAACCCGACGCGCAGAACGGACGGTCAGGGTCTTTTTCCTCTCGCCCCAGGGATTCTAGCAAAGCCGGTAAGCCCCCGTCTGTATGGTCGATACCAGGCGCGGCAGGACAGTTTCCGAATCGCCAGCGCGGGGTAGTGAAGTACTATCTGTGCTACGTGCGATTCTGCCCAGGAGGTTAGTGGTGACGCAACAGATCAACCAGGGGACCGCGGGTGCCGAGCAGTGGCGCTCGCTCGCGCAGCAGTTGAGGGTCGACAGCATCCGCTCCAGCACCGGCGCCGGCTCGGGCCATCCCACCTCGTCCATGTCGGCCGCCGACCTCATCGCCGTGCTGATGAGCAAGTACCTCAGCTACGACTTCGACGACCCGGAGAACCCGAACAACGACCATCTTATCTTCTCCAAGGGCCACGCCTCCCCACTGCTCTACTCGCTATACAAGGCGGCGGGCGCGATCTCGGACGAAGAGCTCATGACTTTCCGTACGTTCGACAGCCGCCTGCAAGGGCACCCCACACCCCAGATCCCGTGGGTCGATGTGGCGACGGGCTCCCTTGGCCAGGGACTCCCGATAGGCGTCGGGGTGGCGCTGGCCGGCAAGTACCTGGACGAACTTCCCTACCGGGTCTGGGTGCTTTGCGGCGACTCGGAGATGGCGGAGGGCTCGATGTGGGAGGCCTTCCAACACGCCTCCTACTACAAGCTCGACAACCTCATAGCCATCCTGGACATGAACCGTCTCGGCCAGACCCGCGAGACGATGGACGGCTGGAACGGCGACCACTACGCCGCCCGCGCCGAGGCCTTCGGCTGGAACACGATCCAGATCGACGGCCACGACCCAGAGCAGATCGATAAGGCCTACGCACGTGCGCTGGACCAGACAGATGCGCCGACCCTGATCGTCGCGAAGACCAAAAAGGGACGCGGGGTCTCGTTCCTGGAAGACGTGGACGGCATGCACGGCAAGCCGGTCACGGAAGACCAGGAGCAGGCGGCGCTCGAGGAACTCGGCAGCAGCGACGACCTACTGGTCGAGGTACGCAAACCCGACCCCGGCGCGGGAGAGAACTTCACCGGGGGCCTGACCGGCCGGCTGGAGCTGCCGGCCTGGGACGTGGGGGACGAAGAAGCGACCCGCGGGGCCTACGGTGCCGCCCTCAAGGCGCTGGGCGGCGCCAGGGAGGACGTGGTCGCCCTCGACGGCGAGGTCAGCAACTCCACCAAGTCCGAAGAGTTCGCCGAGCAGTTTCCCGGACGCTACTTCGAGATGTTCATCGCCGAGCAGCAGATGGTCGCCGCGGCCGTGGGGATGAGCGTGCGCCACAGGGTCCCGTTCGCCTCGAGTTTCGCCGCTTTCTTCACCCGCGCCTACGACTTTATCAGGATGGCCGCGATCTCCGGCGCCAACATCCGCCTCTCCGGCTCGCACGCTGGCGTCTCGATCGGTGAAGACGGCCCTTCACAGATGGCCCTCGAGGACCTGGCGATGATGCGGGCCGTGCACGGCTCGACCGTGCTCCAGCCCTGCGACGCCAACCAGACCGCCAGGCTCGTCGCCGAGATGGCCGACACGAATGGCATCGTCTTCCTGAGGACGCTGCGTCCGAAGACGCCCGTGATCTACGACCCCTCGGAAGACTTCCCCGTGGGCGGAAGCAAGATAGTGCGCTCCTCCGATGAAGACGCGGTGACCGTGGTCGCAACGGGCATAACGGTTCACGAAGCCATCAAGGCCGCAGACGAGTTGCAAAGGAACGGCCTTGCCGTGCGCGTCATAGACGCATACTCCATCAAACCCATAGACGCCGAGACACTGCGGGCCGCAGCACAGGCGACAGAGGGCAACGTCGTCGCGGTCGAGGACCACTGGCCGGAAGGCGGCCTCGGCGAGGCCGTCCTGTCAGCGCTCGCCGGGGAAAACTACCCCCTCCACTTCGAGCACCTCGCCGTAAGGAACATGCCAGGCTCGGGTAAGCCAGAAGAGCTTATGGACGCAGCAGGCATAAGCTCGAAGCACATAGCAGACGCCGCGCGCAAGCTGGCGAGCAGCTAGGGCGTCGTACCCAGGGCTTACCAGCCCTGGGTACGACGAGCGATCAGCTCTCAGCGATCAGCCAACAAAAAGCTGAAAGCTGACGGCTGGTCGCTGAGAGCTCTATAAAACGTTACGAACCTTCTCACCTTGCGAAAACCGTTGCGATGTTGTGGTAGCGGCGGCATAATATCGTCATCGCAGAGCCATTGGGAGAAGCGGGCATGTTCCGGACGACGATATCACTGCTCGGTCCGCCGCGCATCGAGCACGACGGTGCGCCGGTCGAGGTCGACACGCGCAAGGCCATTGCCCTCGCCGCCTACCTGGCCGTCACGGAGCAGAGGCACTCCCGGGATGCACTCGCCGGCCTGCTCTGGCCCGAGTACAACCAGAGTCGCGCCCGCGCCGCCCTGCGTCGGACCCTCTCGTCGCTGGGCAAGGCCCGTGCGGAGGGTTGGTTGCGCGCCGACAGGGAGAGCGTAGGTCTCGACTACGACGCTATCTGGGTCGACGTATCCAGGTTTCACGGCCTCCTCGCCGAGTGCAAGGGGCACGATCATCCCGAATCGGAGGTATGCCCGGATTGCTTGCTTCCGCTGACGGAGGCCGTTGCGCTGTACCGGGACGATTTCATGGCCGGGTTCGGCCTGCGCGACAGCGTAGCCTTCGACGACTGGCAGTTCTTCCAGTCCGAGAGCCTGCGTAAGGAGCTGGCTGGTGTGCTGGAGAGGCTCGCGTGGGGTCGCGGGGCGCTGGGAGAGTGGGAGGCGGCGATAGACCACGCCAGACGCTGGCTGGCCATGGACATGCTGCACGAGCCCGCCCACAGGATGCTCATGGCGCTCTACGCGTGGTCCGACCAGCGCGCCGCCGCCCTTCGCCAGTACAGGGAGTGTGTAAGGGTCCTGGACCAGGAGTTGGGCGTAGCCCCGCTCGAGGAGACGACCCTGCTCTACAGGGCCGTCCAGGAGAACGATCTACCACCGCGACCGGTCCTCTCCGAACATCGGCCGCCCGTCTGGAGAGAAGCAAAGGCTTCTACGAGGTCCCCCATCCAGACCACGAGCATCGCACCGCGCTCGCCCGACAACCCCCTGGTAGGGCGAGGTCCAGAATGGGAAGCGCTACTAGGATCGTACCGTTCGATCGAGGAGGCGGGTCAAGTAGTCGTCGTCGAGGGCGAGGCAGGTATCGGCAAGACCAGGCTCGCCGAGGAGTTCGTGGCCAGCGTCCGCGCCGCAGGCGCAACCGCCGTCATCGCGCGCTGCTACGCGGGCGAGAAGAACCTGGCCTACGGTCCTTTCGTCGAAGGACTCTCCGCCGCCCTCGGTCGGCAGGACACAGACCGTCTGGAGGGTTTGCCGGCCGTATCGGTGCAGGAGGCGGCCCGGCTGTTGCCTGACCTGGCGAACCTCTCTCTTGATTCACCTCCGGCCCCGCCGCTCGACACTCCGGGCGCCCGGAGCCGCTTCTTCAGGGAAGTCGTGAGGGTCTTGCTCGAGATTCTCGACGGCCCTCCTCCTGGTGTCTTGTTTTTCGATGACCTGCACTGGGTCGACGACGCCTCTCTGGATCTGTTGGCCTACCTCGTGAGTCGGCTCGACGACAAGCCGATCTACGTGCTCCTCACCTGGCGCACCGAGGAGGTCCACGAAGTACAGCGTCTGCGAGAATTGCTTGCGCAGGCCAGGAGGTCGGGGAGGGCGACGACCCTGACCTTGGAGCGGTTGGGCCCGGCCTCCGTCGAGGAGCTGGTCGGGCACGCCGTGCCTGGCGCGGGGATGCTGGGTACACGGCTCAGTGACGAGACCGAGGGCCTGCCGCTCTTTCTGACGGAGTATCTGACGGCCGTCGAGAAAGGCGAGTTGGACCCCAGGGACGAGGCCTGGACGCTTCCAGGGGGGGTGCAGGATCTCCTCAAGACCCGTCTGCTCAGGGTCGGTGAGGCGGCGGGGCAGGTGCTCGCCGCGGCGGCCGTGGTCGGGCGTTCGTTCGACTTCGACACAGTAAGGGCGGCGAGCGGCAGGGGCGAAGAAGAGACGTTGACGGCCCTCGAAGAGTTGATGTCGCGGGGCTTGATCCGGGAGGTCGGTAGCCCGGTCGGAGGGGCCCCGGCCTACGACTTCGACCACGACAAGCTGCGAACCCTGGTCTACGGGGAGACCAGCCTGGCCCGCAAGCGTCTCCTGCACCGCCGCGCCGCGGTCGCGCTTGCAGGGCAGGCACGGGGGCGCGAAACGGAGGCCCTCGCCGGCCAGATCGCCCGCCACTACAGGCTGGCAGGCCAGGACGAAGAGGCCGCAAGATACTATCGACTCGCGGGGGACTACGCGCAAAGCCTGCACGCCAACAGCGATGCCCTCGCCCACTATGAAGAGGCGCTCGCCCTCGGATATTCCGACGCAAGCGCGCTGCACGAGGCGATAGGAGATCTAAGGACCCGAGCCGGTGAGTACGGCGCGGCACTCGCGAGCTACGAAGCCGCGGCGTCCTCGGCCGTCCAGGGTGACCTCTCCGTACTCGAACACAAGATCGGAAACGTTCACGCCCGCAGGGGGGAGCGGGATCTCGCCAGGAGCCACTACGAATCAGCCCTCGAAGCGCTCGGAGAGCCAGGAGGCGAACCCGCTGGCGGGCTCGCCCGCCTCTACGCGGACTGGAGCCTGCTCTCCCACGGCCAGGACGAGCGTGACGAGGCCGCCGGCTTCGCCCGCCGGGCGCTGGAGCTGGCCGAAGGCACGGGAGATACTCGGTCACTGGCCCAGGCCCACAACATGCTAGGCATCCTGGCCGGCAGATCCGGCGACCAGGAAGCGGCTCTGTGGCACCTCGAGGAGAGCCTGGATCTCGCGGAGACGCTCGCAGACTCGGACGTGAAAGTCGCCGCCCTCAACAACCTGGCCCTCGCCCGCGAACATAGCGGGGAATCGGACGAAGCCCTGAGACTCGCCGAGACCGCCCTGGCGTTGTGCGTGGCCTCAGGGGACAGGCACAGGGAGGCCGCGCTACACAACAACCTGGCCGACCTGCTCCACGCGGCGGGCCGCGAACAAGAGTCGATGGCACACCTCAAGCGGGCCGTCGAACTCTTCGCCGAAGTAGGCGAGAGAGATGAGTTGCGGCCCGAGATCTGGAAACTCGTGGAGTGGTAGCATTTCAGCACGCTCCGGCTTCGCCTCCGCTTGTCAGCACGGCGCTTCGCGCCTTGTCAGCACGCTCAGCCCTTGCGGGCTTCGCTCTCAGCATGTCAGCAAGGATATGCCCATGGAAAGCTGAAATGCTGACAAGCGACAGCCGCAGGCTGGAGCGTGCTGACTAGCTGACCAGCAGGGATTGAGGAAGGGTGAACCCTTCCTCAATCCCTATCGCTGTGTTCCCACTCCGTCCCGAGGGTACGTTCGGGTATGCCCCACCGCGGCGAGACGGCCACAAGGCCCAGTTCGCGGAGGATACGGCGGGCCGCGATCCCCACTATGGATGTGAAGGTGGGGTAGGCGAACTCCACGTCCGCCAGCTGTTCGACAGGCATCCCGGCCCGCATAGCCGTCGCCACGATCTGAACCACCTCCACGGCCTGCTCTCCCACGATGTGCGCGCCCACGATGTGCCGCGATCCACGGTCCACGAGAAGCTTGCAGAAGCCCTCCGTGTGCCCGTCGACGACGCCGCGATCCAGTTCCGCGTAAGGCACGACCGCAACGGCGTAGTCGTGCCCTTCGCTGCGAGCCCTACTTTCGGTGAGCCCCACGCTGGCGTACTCGGGGTCGGTGAAGCCGCCGTGCGGTACGATGGTGTGCCTGTAACCATGTTCCCCGCCGAGCACGGTCTGTTCGGCGGCGAGATTTCCCTCGTTGGTGGCGCTCTGTACCAGCATCATACGCCCCGTTATGTCCCCGGCGGCGAAGATGTGCGGAGCGCTGGTCCTGAGGGAGTCGTCCACTTGCACGTACCCGCCACGCCTCGTCTCCACTCCCACGGCCTCCAGGTTCAACCCCTCCACGTTTCCAGGCCAGCCGACCGCGAGCACGATGGTTTCCGCGTCGAGCGTGCGCGCCTCGCCATTTTCGGCATAGAAGAGCCGAAGGTGCCCGTTTTCTTTCTCGATCCGCTCGACTCCCCCGATACCAGTGACGATCTCGATCCCCCGACGCCCGAGCGTCTCGGCCATGCCTTCCGACACTGCCTCGTCCTCGGCTGCTAGGATGCGCGGCGCGACATCCAGCAACGTCACCCGCGAGCCGAACGCCGCGAACACCGAGGCCAGCTGGCACCCTGTCGCTGCGCCGCCCACGACCGCAACCGAGCGAGGCAACCCCTTCATCGTCCAGACGTCACTGTGGGTCAGGGCGTGCTCGCTACCCGGGAAGGGGATCCTGCGCGCGTGGCCGCCCACGCAGATTATGAACTTCTCGCCTTGCACGCTACTTCCGTCGCCGAGCACGAGGGTGTGCCCGTCGAGAAAGCGAGCGTCGCCGGCCCGGTCGAACACGCGTACGTCTGCGGCTTCGAGCTGACCGAGTAGCTGCTTCTTCTCGTGGGCCGCGTACACGACATCTTGCGCACGCTCTAGCAGCCGGAGAAAATCCACTTTGGGCGCTTCACCCTCGAGCCCGTATTGGTCGAACTGCTCCGCGTCGCGTACTAGCCGCGCCGCTTTGGCGAGCACCCGGGTCGGAACGCAGCCGTCGTTCGTGCAGGTACCCCCCATGTTTTCGCGCTCGACCAGAGCTACTTCGGCACCCAGTTCGCGTGCGCGCAAAGCCGCCGTCACCCCGGCCGGTCCGCCACCGACCACGACCACCTCAAACATCTTCTACCTCGCTTTCGCCGAGTCTTGACTGCATCGTCCGGTCTTGCGGCAAGCGCAGCTACAAGAGACGTGTGCTGGCTGCAGCGGTGAGCTCACCCTTGCCTTATCTCCGTGCTTCCTACCTTCTCTGACCTCTCGACCTTTTTGGCTTCTCTAGCTCAGGCGACTCAGGATGACGGCGCCCGCCACGACCACGAGAATGAGCACCAACAGCAAGATCAAACTTACCTCGGCGATGAAGCTACCGAAGTTGTAGTCCATCCCCTGGTACTGGACTCCGCCCATCGTCTCGGGTTGCCAGGCTAGCCTGAGGAGTCCTCCCAGAATCGTGGAGATCTCGATGCAGATGAGGCCGAAGATGAGGGGAGCGAGGAAGTTGCCGCGCCTTGGTATCCCGGAGAAGAACTCGGCCGGTCTTGCCACAACCCGCCGGACCACATCTGTGAAGCCGCCCACGAGGTTAGAGAGGTCGTAATCGCCTCTTGAGGGACCAGGGCTCGTAGTTGCGCTCATCGTCGTGCTCCTTTCCCTGTAGAACACCTGACACACCTTAACAGAGCGGAAGCCGGCGCGTAGCTAGAACGCATCGATCTTCTAGTGGCTGGTTTTGGCGGACGGCCTGAGGGACATCCCGCGCCGGGCGGAGAAGGAGTTGGCCATCCTTTCCCAAGATGAGGGTCTTGACCAGACCGATAAGCACCATTGTTCTGGATAGCCTCAACAGTGCCGCGTCGGTGGGCACAACACCCCGGAGGCGTGCACAAAGATACGCTTCCTTGAATACAGCACCGCAGGGAACGAAATGAGGCTCGGTGCACACTTTTTGGTATCAGGGACGCTGAACCTCCACTAAGATCAGCTTCACGCTCTCACTCGCCGAGTGTGCAGCGAGATCCCTAGTATGAGGAAGTGCCAAGAGCCCCAGGATACCCTTGTGCCACTTTTGGCACCCTGCTGAATTAGGGATTTGGAGATTATCTCAACAGAAGACGAGGCAGTCTTTGGACTCGATGTTAGTTTAGGGCACCTTCGCCGCATTCGGGTCCCCTAAACCATTCCGAGTTACACGGCGGTGCCACGAAAGCGCCTATCAAAGGCGAATCCACCCTGTAAGTTTAGAAGACCTTGGTGGGTCCCCTAAACCTGCGAGATCTCCTAAAGAGTATAGGGACTCCGCCCATGTACCACCAGGTTAGGACGTCCTGGGCGGCGGGCCGGGGTTTAGGAGACCTTCTGCGGGCGAGGTCTCCTAAACCTCTTTAGACGGGAGAGTCGGATCCGCAGAACCCGCCTGGCCGCCGTGCGTATATGCACCGCCGCCTTTAGACGGCCAGGTTTAGGAGACCTATGAGCAGGGTCTCCTAAACCTCCGTGGGCTTATAAGTCACGACAGCGGTTTAGAGGGCCTTTTGGGTCCTCTATACCAACGACGACCCTATCGCGAACTCGGAGTGTGGGAAGGTAGCCGAGTCTACAGTACCTCAAGGCAGCGAGTGGCCCGGGCGGAGAGTCAGGGGAGGAAAGAGACTCGATGGAGAAGAGGTAGGGTCCAAAACATCCCGGGCAATGCCATCAAAGCGTCCCCAATCACGAGTAACGATGCATTAGAGTGTCCTTAAATCCCTTGGAAGCCGCGGAACAGCTTTCTGAGAGCCCAGAGGGCTGCCAAGGCGAGAGAAGTACTACAAATGCCTTGTATGCACACCGAGCTCAGGCCGACTGGGGCTCTCCTGACAGACCGGGGGCCTTAAACTCCTGATACCCCTCCCCCCGCGGAGCCTTATCCTTTGCACACTAGTGAGGGAGACTGTGAGGGCAACTATCAGGGTTAAGGAGACCTTGTCTGCGCAAAAGGTCTTCATAACCCGCCGCAGTGCAGAAGATCCTCAAAACGGCCCTTGTCTAGAAGGCATTACCTTACCAACGATCGAGGCCGTCGACGTTTAGAAGACCTTCTGCTTTAGGAAACCTGCCAAGGTCCTCTAAACTCTTTAGGGCAGAACCCGCGTAAACCGGCACGTTCTGCTAGGTCTTGAGCACCCAGCGGGGTTTAGGAGACCTCGCTCGGCATTGGGCCTTCTTAACCCGACGGCCTTAGAGACCGCGAGGCCGGGCACGTTCCAGGACCCTTAGTGATCCTTTCAAAACTTGCTGATGCGGGTAAGGAAAAGATATGGCTAAGGAACTCGTATCCGACGAACTGTGGAACACTATAGAATTGTTGTTGCCCGAAGATC
>Ga0196962_10000682_pt1 | contig 12623 bp, 8 predicted proteins | sample S3v_20metaG_FD_183186 | JGI IMG/M metagenome (GOLD analysis project Ga0196962, IMG submission 183186) | Soil microbial communities from Anza Borrego desert, Southern California, United States - S3+v_20 | ecosystem: Environmental > Terrestrial > Soil > Desert | place: USA: California | collected... | reverse complement strand
GGCCAAAGGCTCGGGGCGCTACGTCGGGCACGAAGACAACAAGGCCCCCGCCTACCCGGGGCTGAGTGAACTGGCCGGGCACAGCGCCGCGGTCATCATCGGGACGCCGGAGGAAAACCTCTGCCGGCTGACGCCCGACGGCAAGAGCATCACCATCGACTACAAGGTGAGCGTCCGGCACGCCTACAAGGGCGACCTGAGGGAAGGCGAGACCGTCACGGTCAGCCTCCCCGGCGGCGTCGCCGTCCTCGACGACGGGACGAGCGTCGAGGTGCGGACGCCGTGGTTCAAGAAGATGCAGGACGGCAAGACCTACGCGCTCTTCCTCAGCGAGGACGCCGTCCGCGGCACCTTCGTGCCCACCGGCGGGCCGCAGGGCGTGTTCGAAATCCCGGTGACGAAGGAGAGCCGGGTGGTCAAGTCGCACAGCGGCCTCCGGGGCGATCCGATCTGGGCGTACCACGACATGGAAGTGACGGCCTTCCTCAAGGAGGTGCGCAAGGCGGCCAAGCGCTAGTCCGAGCCGGCGGCGACCTTCGGGCGGCGGCCGCGCGTGCGCACGCGCGGCCGCCGCCCTTTGCGGACTTCGCGGCGGGCTTCGCCCGGGCGCGCGCGGCCGAACAGCCCGCAAGTTGAAAGGCTCGTCCCGGCGTGCAATTATGAAAGTAACTTCCGGGCGGAACTTTGGAGGCGAGGCGTGATAGCGCGAAAAGGGATGATTGCTGCACTATGCGCGGCGTTCGCTCTGGCGGGCTGCGGCGGCGCCGGGATGACGTACGACGGGCCGGGGGCGCGGCCGGCTTCGACCCCGCGAGCCGTCCCCGCCGACACGCTCATCTCTCTGGAGCGGACCGAGTGTTTCGGAACCTGCCCGGTCTACAAGGTGACCATCTCCGCGGACGGGACGGTCACCTTTGACGGTAAGCGGCTCGTCGAGAAGACGGGGGTCGCCGAGGGGCGCATCAGCCGGGAAGAGGTCGGGGAACTGATCGCGGGCTTTGAGGCGGCGAACTACTTCTCCCTCAAGGACGCCTACACCCCCGACTCCGGCCACTGTCCCGAAGTCGCCACCGACCACCCCTCGGCCAACACCTCCATCAGGGTCGGCGGGAAATTCAAGTCCGTGCAGCACTATCACGGATGCACCGGCTTGAAAGAAGAGTTGAAAGACCTGACCGCGTTAGAGAACAGGATTGACGAAATCGCCAACACCCGGCAGTGGATCGGGGCGGCGGCGCGGTAAGAGTTCTCGACCCGCGCGCTGAGGGCGGCGAGGGGCGGCGCGGTCGGAAATCACGACGCGCGTAACGAATCAGGGAGACCCGGGAGGGGACGGCCGAGATGCGAGTTCTGGTCACGGGCGGGGCCGGTTACATCGGCAGCGTCGTCACCGAAGAGTTGATCGCGGGCGGGCACGAGGCGGTGGTCTACGACGACTTGTCGAAGGGCCACCGCGGCGCGGTCGCCCCCGGCGCGGCCTTCGTCCGCGGCGACCTCGCCGACGGCGAGACGCTGCGGCGCGCCCTCTCCGAGCACGCGGCCGAGGCCGTCATCCACATGGCCGCCTCGTCGCTCGTCGGCGAGTCGGTCACAGACCCCGCGAAGTATTACCGCAACAACGTCGCGGCCGGCCTCTCGCTGCTCGAAGCGATGCGCGCGTGCGGCGTCTCGCGCCTCGTCTTCTCCTCGACGGCGGCCGTCTACGGCGAGCCTGAGAAGCAGCCCATCGAGGAGACCGACGCGGTCGCGCCGACCAACCCCTACGGCGAGACCAAGCTCGCCTTCGAGCGGGCGCTCGCGTGGTACGAGCGGGCCTACGGCCTGCGCTACGCCTCGCTGCGCTACTTCAACGCGGCCGGAGCGACCCGCCGCTGCGGCGAGGCCCACGACCCCGAGACGCACCTCATCCCCATCATCCTTCAGGCCGCCGCGGGCCGCCGCCCGCACGTCGAGGTCTACGGCGAAGACTACCCGACGCGCGACGGAACCTGCGTGCGCGACTACATCCACGTCGTAGACCTCGCGCTCGCGCACGTCCTCGCGCTCGGCATACTCGGCGAGCGGAGCGCCGTCTACAACTTGGGCTGCGGCGGCGACGGCTACACCGTCCGGCAGGTGATCGAGGCGGCGCGCGAGGTGACGGGGCGCGAGATTACGGCGCGGGTGGGGCCGCGCCGGCCCGGCGACCCGGCCGTGCTCGTCGCCAGCTCCGACCGCATCAGGCGCGAGCTCGGCTGGGAGCCGCGCCACCAGCAGCTCCACGCCATCATCGGCTCGGCTTGGGACTGGATGCAGGCCCACCCGAACGGGTACGCGGACTAAAAGAGTTTCGGGTTGCGGGTTTCGAGTTGCGAGTTAAAGCGCAGACCTGTCTTTAACTCGCAACTCGAAACCCGCAACCCGAAACTCTTTTAGTCCGTGATGTCGGGCCGCCCGACGCCGAGGGCGTCGGCGACGCGGTTGATGTAGTTGAACCACGAAGCGATGAGGGTGATCTGGAGGATGCCGCGGTCGTCGAAGCCGGCGGCGCGCAGGCGTTCGTGGTGCGCTGGCGTGACGCGCGTGGCGTCGCGCGTCAGCTCGGCCACGTAGTCGAGCATCACGCGGTCGGGCTCCGCGAGCGGGGCCTCGCGGTAGTCCTCGCGCAGCGCCTTCATCAAACCCTCGTCCAGTGTCACGCGACGCAGAAACTCTGCGTGGGACTCGATTCAATAGTGGCAGCGGTTGGCGGCCGAGACGACCGTCGCGATCATCTCGTGCTGCGCGCGCGAGAGCGGCAGCTCCGGCGACATCAGCGCGCCGAAGGTCGAGAAGGCGTGGCGCAGCGCCTCGGGGATGAGGCTGTGCGAGGAGACGATGCCGGCCGCCTCGCCCGCGTCGACGGCGTGGACGGGGTCGGCGTACTCCTTCGGGTAGAGCGCGCGCGTCTCCTCGAGCGCGCGCCGCAACTGCTCGCCGGCCTCGGGCGCGGTGATGGTTTTGATCCAAGTCATCTGGGCTAGTCCTTCCTTTCAATCGCTCCCGTGTTCCGCCCGCGGAAGAAGATGAGGTAGAGCGGCAGGCCCGCCGCCGTGACGGCCGCGCCGAGCAGGGCGCGCCGCGGATTATTGCCCGCGAGCAGGACGACGAGCAACGCCACGAGCGCGAGGAAGACGGCCGGCGTCAGGGGGTAGCCCGGCGTCAAAAAGCCGGCCCGCGCGCCGCGGCCGCCGCCGCGCCGGAAGACGTAGACGCCCGCGACCGTCAGCCCGAGGAAGAGCACGACGACGGGGACGAAGTAGCCGACGATCTCGTCGAAGCTGCCCGCGAGGACGAAGGCCGAGGCCAGCGCGGCCTGTATCGCGATGGCGAGCGCCGGCGTCTTCGTGCGCGGGTGGACGCGCGCCACCGAGGGGAAGAAGACGCGGTCGCGCGCCATCGCGTAGTAGACGCGCGGGGCCGACATGATGACGCTGGCGAGGCTGCCGGCGACGGCCACGATCACCACGCAGGCGAACGCCCCGCCCCCGTAGCGCCCGAACAGCGCCTCGCCCGCCTGCGCCGCGAACGTCTCGGCCGACTCGACCCGCTCGGGCGGCACGAGGTAGATGAAGGCCGCGCTGGTCAGGACGTAGACGGCCGTCACCAGCAGCACGCCGTAGACGAGCGCGCGCGGCAGAGTCCGCACGGGGTCGCGCACCTCGCCCGCCAGCTTGCTCAAGTCCCACCAGCCGCCGAACGAGAAGAAGGCCGCGACCAGCCCGCCCGCCAGCGCCGCCGGAAGCGGCGCGGAGCCTGCGCGCTGCGCGACGAACGGCGAGAAGTTCGACCAGTCGCCGAGGCCCAGCACGAAGCCCCACGCGAGCACGACGCCGAGCAGCCCGAGCTTGAGCGCCGTCAGCCAACGCGTGAGCCACGCCCCGACGCGCACGCCCGCGACGTTGGCCGCCGCCAGCAAAAGGATGGCGGCGACGCCGACGGCCTTCGCGCCCGCGGGCGTCAGCCCCCCGGCGTAGGCGGCGTAAGCGCCGAGGCCCGCGGCCAGCGCCGCCGTCAGGCCGGGGTCCATCACGACGAGCGCCATCCACCCGTAGAGGAAGGCGAGCCACTCGCCGTAAGCCTCGCGCAGGTAGACGTAGCCGCCGCCGGCTTCGGGGAAGCGCGCCGCCAGCTCGCCGTAACAGAGCGCGCCCGAGAGCGCCATCGCCCCCGCCACGAGCCACACCGACAGCAGCCAGAAGGGCGAGCCGACGGACTTCGCCATCCCGGCCGGCGTCAAAAAGATGCCGACCGCGATCACCTCGCCGACGACGACCGCCGTCGCCGTCCGCAGCCCGATACGCCGCTCAAGAGTCATAAAATTCAGTTCCGAGTTCCAAAGTCAAAGACGGGCAGGCCGTCTTTGACTTTGGAACCCGGAGACTTCTTAGAAGGTCAGCCGCGCGCCGAGCTGGAGGGCGCGGGGGCCGCCGGAGCCGAAGACGCCGCCGGCGGTCGTGACGGGGCGGCCGAAGCCGGACGAGCGGAGGAAGCCGGGGCTGGCCGGGTCGTTGCTGTCGCGCACGAGCACGTTCGAGAAGCCGGAGTAGTTGACGTTCGAGACGCCGAGGACGTTCGTCACGTTGAAGAGGTTGAAGACCTCGACGACCGGCTCCAGCCGCGCCCGCTCGCCCAGACGGACGGGCCGCGAGACGCGCAGGTCGAAGGAGTTGAACGAGTCGCTGAAGCGCGCGTCCGTGGTGACGAGCGGGAGCGTCTGGCCGCCGACGCCGCCGGCCGCGTTGAGCCGGCTGATGTATTCGTTCAGCTCGGCCGGGGTGCGGAAGAGGCGCCCGCCCGCGTTGCGCTGGAGGCCGGGCAGGCGGAAGCTCGCGTCGGGCAGGAGGATGTCCATCGGCACGCCCGAGGCGAGCGCCCAGAGCGGCGCGAGCCTGAAGCCGAGGGGCGCGTCGAAGACGCCGGCGAAGGAGAAGCGGTGGCGCTGGTCGTTGGGCGTGGGGCCGTATTCGAGCTGGAGGTTCGCGGGGTCGACGGGGCCGTTCGAGAAGGGAATCTGGTCGTCGTTGGCGTAGTTGAAGGCCTTCGAGAGCGTGTAGGAGGCGCGGAACTGGAAGCGCCGCGAGTAGCGCTTCTCGAAGCTCACGAGCAGCGCGTCGTACTTCGTCTTGACGCTCGATTCGAGGTTCTTGACGAGGTCGGGGCCGCCGACCACGGGGTTGAAGACCTGCCCGATGGTGCGGCCGATGATGAAGTGCGTGCCGAAGGCGTGGAGGTAGTCGGCGCGCACGACGTAGTCGCCGGCGAACTGATGCTGGAGGCCGAGGTTGGCCTGCTGCACCGTGGGGTTCTGGAGGTCGTTGTCGATGATGTTGATGCCGCCCGCGCCCGCGCCGGGCAGGACGAAGCCGGTGAAGGGGTTCGAGAGCGTCGGGGCCGGCGGCGGGAACTGCCCGCAGGCCGGGTCGAAGAGGCACTCCTCGGGGATGAAGAAGAGGTTGCCGGCGCGCACCTCGATGGGCAGAGCGCGCCCGTCGAGCCCGCGCTCGAGCGACTGTATCTGGAGCGTGACGCGGTCGTAGTAGACGCCGTAGCCGCCGTGCAGGCTGGTGCGCCCGCCCGCGGCAGACCAGTTGAAGCCGACGCGCGGCGCGAAGTTGTTGCGGTCGGCGCGCCGGTGCCCGCGCAGGAAGGGGCGCACGAGCGGGTTGAGCTCGCCGACGCGGCTGACGTTCTTAACGTCGGTGTCGAGCTCGTAGCGCAGGCCGAAGCTGAGCGTGAGGTCGGGGCGCGCGCGCCACTCGTCCTGCGCGAAGGCGGCGAGGTAGTTGTTGTCGGCGTCGGGGATGACGAGCGGCCGGTCGGGGAAGGCGCTGCGGAGCGTGACGGCGAAGAGGAGGTCGTCGTCGTCGGTGCGGCCGTCGCCGTTGCGGTCGAAGTCGGGGAAGTCCTCGACGAGCTCGACGCGGCCGTCCTGAAAGACGCCGAGGTCGAAGTCCGCGAGCACGCGCTGGAACTCGCCGCCGAGGTGGACGGTGTGGTTGCCGCGCACCATCGTCAGCGTGTCGGCGAGCTGCGCGCGCTTCTGGCGCGTCTGCTGCGGCACGCGGAACGAGACGCCGTCCTGAATGCTCGGGAAGGTGAGCTGCGGCGCGCGCGAGAGCGGCGCGGTGCGGTTGACGAAGGCGCTGAAGCTGAAGCGGAGGTCGTTGACGGCTTCGGCCGAGAGGGTGCGCGAGTGGTTGGCGACGAGCGAGTGCGTGCGGTTGCGGCTCGTCTGCCGCTGCGAGGCCGAGCCGATGGCGCGGATGAGCGTCGAGGCCGCCGTGTTCTCCTCGCGCTGGACGGAGTAGCGGAAGGCGAGCCGGTCGTCGGCGGTCGGGCGCCAGTCGAGGCGCGCGGTGCCGAGCAGGTCGTCGAGCGGGGCCGGGGCGAACGAGCGCGTGATCGTGCGCCGCGCCGCGTCGCGCGCGCCGACGAGCGCCGCGCCGTCCTGATTGCGGTACTCGAACGAGCCGAAGAACCACGCCGCGTCACGCCTGAGGGGGCCGCCGAGCGTGAAGGAATACTGCTGGCGGTCGAAGGGCGGCTCGTCGCCCGCGGCGCGGTCGAAGGTGGCGGGCAGCCCTTGCAGGCGCGCGTCGCGGAAGAGGGCGAAGAGCGAGCCGTGGAAGTCGTTGGTGCCCGACTTGGTGACGATGTTGACGACGGCCGAGGCGGTGCGGCCGAGCCGCGCGTCGAAGCCGCCGGTGGCGACCTGAAACTCCTGCACGGCGTCCTGCGAGATGTTCTGGACGGCCCCGCCCACCACGTCGTCGTTAGCGTCCGCGCCGTCGACGGTGACGCTGCCGCCGCGCCCCAACTGCCCGGCCGACGAGACGACGACGGTGTTGCTCTTGGTCGGGTCGAAGTTCGGGGCGGGCGCGTTGCCGGGCGCGAGCAGCGCCAGCTCGAGGAAGTTGCGGCCGTTGAGCGGCAGCCCCTCGATCTCACGCCCCTCGATGACGCCGTCGACTTTCGACGTGGCGGTGTCGACGAGCGGCGTCTCGCCGACGAGGTCGATGACTTCGTTCGCCATGCCGACTTCGAGCTGCGCGTCGATGGTCACGCTCTGCCCGACCTGAAGCACGGCCGGGACTTTCGAGACGCGGGGCGCGAACCCCCGAGCCTCGACCCTCAACTCGTACTCGCCGGGCGGCAGGTTCGCCAGCACGTAGACGCCTTCGTCGTTCGTCGTGGCGGCGCGCGCCGCGCCGGTGGCCGCCTGCGTGGCCGTGACCTTCGCGCCGGGGACGGCCGCGCCGTGCTGATCCGTGACGACCCCGCGCAGGTCTGCGGCCGGCTGCTGCGCGGGCGCGGCCGCGGCGAGTCCGCACGCGGTCAGGAGACACAGGGCGAGGCCGAGTGGTTTCGTGAGCATGCTCATCCTCATTCCGATTCCTTGATTAATTCCGGGCGGGGCAAGCGTGGTAAAAGCGAGACGGGGTTTTATAACGCGGCCGGCCGAGGCGTCCATCGGGGAATACACTGAGGCCGGGGCGCCGGCGGCGCGGCCGCCGCCGCGGGCGATTATGTTATAGTCCCCCTAACTCCCGGCACCCGAATCGCCTTCATGCGCGCAACCACCGCCACCCAGAAAACGGAAACCCGAGCCGGCCGCCGCCGAAGCTCCCGGCGGGCCCGCGTCCCGCGCCCGCCCCTCGTATGAACATGCGCACACGCAACTTCTCGGTCGCCGCGCTGGCGGCCTTCGCCATCTTAGCCTTCTCCTTCGCGCGTCCGTCCGCCCCGTCGTCGGCGCAGGGCGGCGACTCGGCCGGGGCGCGTGAGGAGGCTTACCGCGCCAACAACCTCGGCGTCGCGCTGCTCGAACAGTTCAAGCACAGGGAGGGGGCCGAGCAGTTCCGGCGCGCGCTCAAGCTCGACCCGCGGCTCGCCGCCGCGCGCATCAACCTCGCCGTCGCCCTCTACAACGTGCCCGAACTCGACGCCGCGCTGAAGGAGGCCGAGGCCGCCGCCGCCCTCGCCCCCGAAGCGCCGCAGCCGCACTACCTGCTCGGCCTCATCGCGCGCCAGCAGAATCGGCCCGAGGACGCCGTCGCCTCCTTCCGGCGCGTGCTCAAAATCGACCCGCGCGACCCCGGCGCGCAGGTCAACCTCGGCCAGCTCCTCGCGCAGCAGCGCAAGTATGAGGAGGCCATCACGGCCCTGCGCGCCGCGCTCGCCGAGGAGCCTTACAACGGCACGGCGCTCTACAACCTCGGCACGTCGCTGCTGCGCGCCGGGCAGCGCGAGGAAGGTCAGGCGTTGATGCGCCGCTTTCAGGAGTTGCGCGAGAGCGGGGCGGCGACGGTCGTCGGGGCCAACTACCTCGAACAGGGCCGCTACGCCGAGGCCGTCACCTCGACGGGCGCGGAAGCTCATCTGGTCAGTAAAGAGATTCCCGACGTGACGTTCGCCGACGCGACCGCGGGCGTCATGCCCGCGCCGGCGCCGCCCGCCGCGAGCGCCGCGCCGACGCCGCGCCGCGAGCCGGCCCGAAGCGGCGAACAGTACGACGTGCGCGCGGGCGTCTCGACGCCCGGCACGCAGACGCTCTTCGACTTCGACGGCGACGGCGACCTCGACCTCTTCGCGGCCGGGCGCGCGTCACAACACCTCTACCGCAACGACGCCGGCAAGTTCTCGGACGTGACGGCGCAGGCGGGCGCGCTCGGCAAAGGCCCGACGGGCGCGGCGGCCCTCGGCGCCGTCGCGGGCGATTTCGACAACGACGAAAAGCCCGACCTCTTCGTCGTGCGCCCCGGCTCGCTCGCCCTCTACCGCAACGAGGGCGGCGGCCGCTTCGCCGACGTGACGGCGGCCGCCAAAATCCCCGCCCCCGCGCACCTCTCCGTCGCGGCCGCGCTCGCCGACCTCGACCACGACGGCGACCTCGACATCTTCCTCGCCGGCACGCTCGACCTCTCGCATCCGGCGGGCGGCGACCGGCCGGCGCAGCCCCCCGACCTTACGCCCGCGCCCAACCTGCTCCTGCGCAACAACGGCGACGGAACCTTCGCGGACGTGAGCGCCGCGGCGAAGCTCGGCAGCAGCCGCGCCGTCGCCGTCGTCCCGACCGACTACGACAACCGCCGCGACGTAGACCTCCTCGTCGTCAACCACGGCTCGGCGCCGCAACTCTTCCGCAACCTGCGCGACGGCAGCTTCCGCGACGTGGCGGCCGAGGTCGGCCTCGGCGCGGCCGGCCCCTTCACGTGCGCCGCGGCCGGCGACGTTAACAAGGACGGGTTCACGGACTTCTTCTTCGGCGAGACCAGCGGCGCGGGCCTCTTCGCCCTGAGCGACGGCCGCGGCCGCTTCCAGACCTCGGCCGCGCCCGCGGGCGTCTCGGACGCGCGCGCCGCGCAGTTCCTCGACTACGACAACGACGGCCTGCTCGACCTCTTAGCCATGTCGCCCGCCGGCCTGCGCGTGCTCCGCAACATGGGCGGCGGGTGGCAGGACGCGGGCGCGCGCGCCGCCGGCAAGGGGCTCGTTAACGGTTGGACGGCGGACGGCGAGGCGGCGCACGGCTCTCTGTCTTCGGGCGACCTCGACGGCGACGGCGACGTGGACTTCGTCGCGCGCGCGCCCGGCGGCCCGTTGCTCGTCGCGCGCAACGAGGGCGGCAACCGCCTGCGCTCGCTGCGCGTGCGGCTCGCGGGCAAAGTGAGCAACCGCGGCGGCGTCGGCGCGAAGGTCGAGGTGCGCGCCGGGAGCCTCTGGCAGAAGCTTGAGACTTACGCGGCCGCGCCCGCGCCCGCGCCCGCAGACCTCTCGGTCGGACTCGGGCGGCGCGAGCGGGCCGACGCGGTGCGCGTCATCTGGCCCGCCGGCATCGTGCAGGCGGAGACGGAGGCGGCCGGCGCGGCGAGCGCCGCGTCGGGCGTCATCATCACCGAGCTCGACCGCAAGCCTTCGTCCTGCCCCTACCTCTACGCGTGGAACGGCGAGCGCTTCGAGTTCGTGACGGACTTCCTCGGCGGCGGCGAACTGGGCTACTGGGTCGCGCCGGGCGTGCGCGCCGCGCCCGACCCGGACGAGTACGTGCGCATCCGCGGCGACCAGTTGAAGGAGCGCGACGGCCGCTTCGAGCTGCGCGTGACGAACGAGCTTGAGGAAGCGCTCTTCGTTGACCGCCTGCAACTCGTCGCCGTCGCGCACCCCGCGAACGTCGAGGTCTACCCGAACGAAGGGCTCGGCAACCCGAGCTCGCCCGACTTCCGGCTCTACGCGGCGCGCGGCGCGCGCCCGCCCCGCGCCGCGCGCGACGACCACGGCCACGACGTGCTCGCGCGCCTCCGGGAAGTTGACCGCGCCTACCCCGACGACTTTCGTCTTCACCGCCTCCGCGGCTACGCCGACGAACACGCCCTCGAACTCGACCTCGGCGACGAGACGCGCGCCGCCGCGAAGGGTGAGGGCGGCGCCCGCGCGCGGACGCCGGATCAGTCGTCGCCCGTCACCCACCCCTCGTCACTTCTGCTCCTGCTGACCGGCTGGACGGACTACGCCTTTTCGAGCGACAACGTGGCGGCCGCGCAGCAGGGCCTCGGCCTCAAGCCGCCCGCGCTTCAGGTCAAGGACGCGCGCGGCCGCTGGCGGACGGTGATCGAAAACATCGGCGTCCCCGTCGGCCGCCCGCAGACCGTGGCCGTTGACCTGACCGGCAAGTTCCTCTCCGCGAGCCGCGAGGTGCGCGTCGTCACCAACATGCGCGTCTACTGGGATCAGGCGCTGGTCGCCGAGGCGGGCCGCGCGCCCGTCGAGCTGACGCGCCTCGACGCGGCCACGGCCGACCTGCGCTGGCGCGGCTTCTCGGCCGAGGTCACGCCGGACGGGCGCGAGCCTTTCGGCTACGACTACGCGCGCGTCTCGGCCCGCTCGCCGTGGAAGGTGATGACCGGGCGCTACACGCGCGAGGGCGACGTGCGCGAGCTGCTCTCGGCCGTGGACGACATCTTCGTCGTCTCGCGCACGGGCGACGAACTCTCGCTCTCCTTCGACGCGCGCGGCCTCGCGCCGCTGCCCGAAGGCTGGGCGCGCACCTTCCTGCTCTACGCCGACGGCTTCAGCAAGGAGATGGACTTGAACTCGGCCAGCCCCGATCAGGTCGCGCCGCTCCCGTTCCACGGGATGCGCGACTACCCTTACGCCGCGCCCGAGCGCTACCCGGCCACGCCGGAGCGCCTCGCCTACATCGAGCGCTACAACACGCGCGTCGTCACCGCGCCGCTCGCGAAGGTGGCCGCCGCCGGGGGAAATGATTAAGGAGCGCAGAGTGCAGAATGCAGAATGCAGAATTAAAAACCTGTCTTAATTCTGCATTCTGCACTCTGACTTTCACGTTCGTCTCAGGTGATTTATGGAACACATACGTTACTCCGTCGCGGCGTGCCAGACCGACCTGCCGAACCCGATCGAGCGACGCGAGATGCGGCGCAACACCGATCAGGTGCTCTCGATGATCGACGCGGCCGTGGCCGGGGCCGCGCCGTTCCTGCCCGTGCGCCTCGTCGTCTTCCCCGAGTTCGCGCACGCCGCGCCGGTCTTCCCGACCGTCAAAGAGCTGCTCGACAAGCTCGCCGTCCCCATCCCGAACGAGCACACCGAGCGGCTCGAACAGAAGGCGCGCGAGCACGGCCTCTACATCCAGACCGGCACGATGATCGAGCGCGACGCGCGCTGGCCCGGCGTCGCCTTCAACACCACCTGCCTCGTCGGCCCCGCGGGCGTCCTCTACAAATACCGCAAGGTCAACACGTGGATTCCCTACGAGGTGCACTCGAGCCCGCACGACCTCGAAGGCTACGACGAGCCCCTCTTCCCGGTCGCCGACACCGAGATCGGCCGCATCGGCTGCGCCGTCTGCTACGACTGGCTCTTCCCCGAGGCGACGCGCCAGCTCGCCGCCAACGGGGCCGAGGTTCTGGTGCGCGTCTCGGCCTACATGGACCCGTGGGGCGCGACCGCGCCGATGGACTGGTGGACGGTCGTCAACCGCTGCCGCGCCCTTGAGAACACGGCCTACGTCGTCGCCGCCAATCAGGGCGCGAGCCTCCGCCATTACCCGCCCTACTCGTGGCCGGGCGGCAGCATGGTCGTAGACTTCGACGGCCGCGTCCTCGCCGAGGCCAGCCCCGGCCCCGGCGAGCGCATCGTCGTCGCCCCCGTGGACATCTCGGCCCTGCGCCACGAGCGCGCCGCCCGCCGCGGCCACCACATGCTCGCCCACCTCCGCACGGAGGCTTACCCCGTCTACTCCGGGCACCGCTACCCGCCGCGCCGCGCCGCCGAGCTGAGCTACGAGCAGAACTGCGAACTGATCGACGAGGCCAAGCGGGGGCTCGAAGGTTGAAGCAGAGACTACCGTCGAGGGGAAGGCGACCCGGGACGACGGCCGCCGCGCCGCGGCCTCACGTCGCGAGCCGCGGCGGGGCAGAGGCGGCGTGAGTCGAAACGACGACGCCGGGGTTATAATGCGGCCGATGAAGAAGGGCGGCTACAGGCTCCAGCCGGTGTTGGACGTGCGCGAGCGGGCGCAGCGCGAGGCGGCGCGCGTGGTCGCCGCGCGGCGCGCGCAGCTCGAAGCGGCCGCGGCGGAG
>Ga0196962_10000681_pt1 | contig 12626 bp, 13 predicted proteins | sample S3v_20metaG_FD_183186 | JGI IMG/M metagenome (GOLD analysis project Ga0196962, IMG submission 183186) | Soil microbial communities from Anza Borrego desert, Southern California, United States - S3+v_20 | ecosystem: Environmental > Terrestrial > Soil > Desert | place: USA: California | collected... | reverse complement strand
GGAGACGATCGCGGTCCGCATCGACACCTTTTACCGTTTGGCTGCCCGGCCAGGTGGGCAATACAATTCCCGGATGCACTCTTTCGGCGACGAACAGCTGGCACCCGTCGGCGACGGCATCGAGCTCTGCTACCAGGAGATGGGGGATCCCGACGGCGAGCCGCTGCTCTTGGTGATGGGCCTGGCGACCCAGATGATCGCCTGGGACGAGACCTTCTGCGGGATGCTGGCCGACCGGGGCTTTCGCGTCGTTCGCTTCGACAACCGCGACATCGGGCGCTCGACGAAGCTGAAGGAGGCCGGCGTGCCGCCCCGCATGGACATGATGCTGGGGCGCCGCGGCAGCGCCGCTTACCTGCTTCGCGACATGGCTGCCGACACGGCGGGGCTGATGGACCACCTCGAGGTCGACTCCGCCCACGTCGTCGGCGCTTCGATGGGCGGGATGATCGCCCAGGTGACGGCGATCGAAAGTCCGCAGCGGGTCCGCTCGCTGGTCTCGATCATGTCGACCACCGGGAGCCGCCGCGTCGGTCGTCCCAGCTACCGCACCTTCGGCGTCCTCTTCGGCAAGCCGCCGCATGGACGCGACGCCGTTGTCCAGCGCGCGGTGAAGACCTTCAAGACGATCGGCTCGCCCGGCTATCCGTTCGAGGAGGAGCGGGTGCGCCAGATCGCCGGCCGCTCTTACGACCGCGGCCACCACAGCGCCGGCGTCCTCCGGCAGCTGCACGCGATCACCGCCTCGGGCGACCGCACCGCGGCCCTGCGCCGGCTCGAGGTCCCGACCCTCGTTGTCCACGGCAAGAACGACCCTCTCGTCAACCCGTCGGGAGGCCGAGCCACGGCCCAGGCTGTCCCCGGCGCCCGCCTGATGATGGTCGACGGCATGGGGCACGACTTCCCGCGCCAACTCTGGCCGGAGTTCGCCGAGCGGATCGCGGCGAACGCCGAGCGCGCAGGCACGCCGGTGGCGCAGCCCGCCTAACGGCGATAGCCTTTCGCTCTTCCGCGTTTCGATTAATAGGGAGAGCTTGGAACATGAGGGTGCGGGAAGGTTTGCGTCTGATTGCAGCCGCGCTGGCGGCGCTGACGTGCATGGCGCTGTGGGCTCCCGTCGGAGCTCCCGCGGCGACCGTCGTCAACGGCGGCTTCGAGGCTGGGAGCCTGAGCGGCTGGAGCGTGTACCGCGCGACCACCTTCGGCAACTGGTTCGCCTACAGAGGCGCCAACGAGCCGATCCTGGAAGTCCGCTCGACGCCGGGAAAACCGCCGACCCAGCCGATCCAGCCGGCTCCGCAGGGCGCCTACGCGGCGATCGCCGACCAGCTCAGCGCCGACACGCTGATCCTCAGCCAGGACGTCGCCCTCGAGCCGGCATCGACCCACTTCCTCAGCCTGCTCGCCTTCTACACGTCGTATGCACCGATCGCGGTGCCGGCGCCGGACACCCTCTCCGTCGACGGCTCCCAGCTCGGGGGGCAGGCGAACCAGCAGTTCCGGATCGACGTGATGAAGCCAGGGGCGCCGCTCGAATCGGTTGACCCGGCCGACATCCTGACGACGGCTTTCCGCACCCCGCCGGGGGCGGCGAAACAGATGGGGCCGACCCAGCTCACGGCCGAGCTGAGCGCCTTCGCCGGCCAGACCGTTCGGCTGCGGATCGCGGTCGCGGCCAGCAGCGAGGTGCTCGCCGCCGGCATCGACTCGGTCGCGATCACTCCGAGCCCGCCGAAGCCGATCGGGCCGTCGGACCTCAACCCGCGCCGGTTTCGTCTCGGCAAGGCGACCGCGAACCGGAAAAACGGGACGGTGACGCTCTCCGTCGACGTGCCGGGGCCGGGGACGGTGACCGGACGGAGCGCGGCCAAGTCCAGGAAAGCGCCCAAGCCGGTCAAGCGGGCCCAGCTCAAAGCCCGCAAAGCGGGGACGGTGAAGCTGAAGCTGAAGCCGACCGCGGCGGGGCTCGCGATCCTCCGCGAGAAGGGCAGGTTGCGGACCCGAATCGCGGTCAGCTTCAAGGAGGGGAAAGCGACGACGACGGCGACCAAAGCCGTCGTCTTCAAGCTCGCCTAGATGCGGCTGAGAGGAGTCGAACCTCCACGGGCTCTCGCCCACACGGACCTGAACCGTGCGCGTCTACCAGTTCCGCCACAGCCGCGGGAAAGGCAAATCTACCGGTTGGGCCAATTGCCCGGCCCCCGCTCGGCCGCACGACCCGTCCTCCCGCCTTCGCTAAAATGCCCGTCCCTCGCCGCTATCGTCTAGGGGACTAGGACGCCGGATTCTCAGTCCGGAAACCGGGGTTCGAATCCCCGTAGCGGTACCTCAGCAGTAGAGCCAAAGAGCCGCCCGAGAGGCGGCTTTTTTGTGCCCGGGTGGCAAGGGAAGTGGCAAGGGTCCGGGCGCGACCGGTCGCCGCGAGCTAAAGCTCGCTCGGCGTAATGACTATGCCGAGCCGATCCGCACCCCGCCGCAGGCGGGTGTCCAGCGTGACGAGGCGACAGTCGAGGAGCGTTGCGAGAGCGACGTATTCGGCGTCGTAGGTGCGACCCCAGCCCATCTCCTCGGCGATGCGCCAGGCTTCCGCGCCCAGGTTCGGAGGGTCCATGCGCTGGACCGGGCAGCTTTCGAGCCGGGCTTGAATGATCTCCGCGTCCTCGCGGCCGATCTCACCCTTGTGGAGTTTGAGATGGAGGCTTGAGCGCGCCTCCGACCACATCAGGGGCACGCTCGCCAGCTCGTCACCGAGTGCTTTGAAGCCGTCACCCTCGCCGCCGCACGCCGCCGCGGCGACATTGGCGTCAATGACCAGCACTAGCGGCCTTGTCGCGCCTCATCGACAGCCGCAACCCAATTGGGAGCCGGTGCGCCCGAAGGGAGACGCCGCCAGGCCTCCGGCAACTCCGCCATCTCAGGCTCAGCGCCTTCCTCATGGCGCACCTCGATCAGCCGGACAATCTCGTCCAGCTCGGCATCGGACAGCTCGTCCAGAAGAGCATGCGCTTTCTCCCGAGTGGTCATGGGCAAATCGTACCGGCCCTGTCGAAGCCGAGCGAAGCGAGCGCCTTGACGGCAAGTGCGCCCAGAATCTCCCCTGGTCGGCAAGCGATGCAGTCGTCCTTGCCGAACTAAGAGTTCGGCAGCAAGGCGGCCAGCTCACATCGCGTTTCTGGCTTGCTAAGACCAGTAGCGCCTGGTCTGCCGAGGGCGAATGACGGCTTAGGGCAACTCCCAGGGCAACACGATGCAGCGGTCATGCAGAGTGGCCAGGTTCCGCCGCAAGCGCTTTGCTTGCGAGTTGAGCGTGGGCAACCGCAAAGACGGCGCCTGCTACCCCGGTTGCTACCTGCTTATCCGTCGTGCCGGCTGGGAGGTGCCCTTCGTGGGCGGCCTTGTTTCTGAGGCTTCGTAAGGATCTGAAAGCAGTAGACGGCGCGGTGGGGAGGGGGGGAATACCGATCGTTGCGCACATGCTCGGGACGAGAACATCGACCTTCCCCGAACTGTTGCCCCGCATGAGGTCCGATACGGATTTGGCAGGTGCGGTTCGCTCGAAAAACTGAGTGAGAGCGGCATCCACCGATACCTCTACCGCCGCCGTCGCGGAAACGACCGCGTCCGCATAACGCTCTCCGTTGAGAGCTTCGACTGCGGAAAGCAATGAGCTGTCTGCGAGGCTGAGCGCTGCTTTGTCCACCCAAACGATCATCACGTTTACGCCTTGCTCTTGTGGCGGCTCTGCGTCGTCGATTGGCATGGGCATTGGGTACAGCAGGATTGGGCGGTCAGGCATGAGTTGACGATCGGGCCTGTTCGAATGCATCTCCAAGGGGAAGAGCGCGCCATCGGCATCGGCTGGAAGACGTTTCTCGTTTGCCGTATAGACAACCTCCAGGATGCGGGCGCTTTCTGGAATTTTGAGGGCTTCGAAGTCAACGGTGCTCACCTCGCCGTGCTTGAGTCGCACTTCGGTGAGGGTCACCCGTGACCCAATTGGCGCATATTGAAGGCCAAGAAATCCCTCCGAAAGAGCTTCCGAGATCAGCCCCCACCAATTCAGGCTCGCCGAACAGCTGGGGCACTGAAGCCGATCTCCGACGGCAAAGTAGGTGACAAAATTCTCCTTCGACGCGGGTATGGCGCAGTGGCAGTTGGGGCAACTGACGGAACCCTCGTGCGTTATCTGGTTCACGTTCTACCCCCTCCTTGACGACGACGCACCCTCAAGTAGACATTAGCCGCGCCAGGTACAGGGCTCGCTCCGAGTTAGTGCCGCCGACTCGGTGTCTACCGTTCCAGGCGTGCAGTTCGCGCAGATACAGGACGAGATCATCGACGCCGCGCATTCACAGGGCCAAGTCGATCCCTCCGCTTTTGCGCGGCTGCTGCTTCACGACCTTGATGATGTTCACGGTGCGATCAACGACTTGGTCAATCGGGGGCTGGTGGCCGCCGCCGAGGGCGACACCTTCCGTCTAACTGACCAAGGTGAGGCTGTGCACCGAGCGCGGGAAGACGCCCACCGCGCCTCCGTGATCAGCCGTACGCGCACCTGGCAGCCTCGATAGCCGGTCCGGGATGGAAACGGAGGGCCTAAAGGCGCGAGTTGCTGGCGCTAAGGACCGCCACGCCCAGCTGGCCGAGAAGTGCAGAGATTTTCTGTCGGGGTCGAAGCCCTACGAGGTCTACGTCGAGCCTATGTCCGAGATCGGAATGTTTGCCGTTCGCATTCGTGTCTTGCGCGATCCACCCATGGATTGGGGCATTGACGTTGGGGATATTGCCCATGGCTTGCGCTCCGCGCTAAATCAACTCGTCACCGAGCTTGTAAAGGCCAATGGCGGCCAACCCCGCCGCAGCAATCAATTTCCAATCTTCACTGACCAGCATGCCTATCGAGATAAGGGCCATCGTGGTGCGTCCCCCCGGGATCGCCAACTATCGGGACTGGCACGTCGCGACAAGAAGATGATCGATGCGGTGCAGCCTTTTGGCCGAGTGCCCAAGAGCATGCACCGAGACCCATTTGCTCAGCTTCAATGGCTGAACAACCGCGACAAGCATGTAGAGCTTCAGCCTGCCTTTGTCAGCGTTAGCAAGTGGGGAATAAGCGCTCGGCATCCCCAACCAGGAAAACCGCCGAAGCTGGAAATGCGTCTGGAGAATATGAGCCCCCGTGGACCCATGGACGACGGTGAGCTACTCGTAGAGGCGGGGTGGTCAGGCCAGCGCGGAGTCGAGCTTACGGCCGACGAGACGGAGTGTGCCGTGGGGTTCGGGGAGAGAGGCGTCCAAGTTGACGAGCTCGACCGGATGATTCTGGCGGTTAGCGCTCTGATCGACCGCTTCGCGTCGCGATATGTCTAGCTGAGCGACGTGCTGGGGCGAGCGGTCGGGTTAGCCTAGCTCCTCGAGGCTAGGCTTCCTCGATGCCCGACGACGCCAAGCGCAGCGCTGCTCGCAAGATCGTCCGCGATGCCCAGGAGCAGTTCGAGCGCGACGCCGAGGCCGTGCGGGAGGCGAGGCGTAAGGCATTCGCGGGTGCGCTTGTCGCAGGGCTGTCACTGCGCGAGATCGCAGAGGAGACGGGCTTGCATCACAGCACGGTCTCCGAAATCGCACGCGGGCGTAGTCGCTCGCCCGTCAGGCCGCCGAGTTTGCAAGCGAGGAGGCCGAGGTGCTGCTCGTCGAGAGGATCGGTCGCGGCCTGCCGCGAATGATCGCGTCGCTCCGCGAGCGCGGCCGCGAGCGGCAACCGTTCGTGGTCGCCGACGAGTACGACGTGCAAGACCTGCTGGAAGCGGTGCTCCGTGACCTATTCGACGACGTTCGCCCCGAGGACCCAAGCCCGAGCAGGGCCGGTGCCTCTACGCGGCTCGACTTCGTATTGAAACGCGAGCAGATCATCGTTGAGGTAAAGATGACCAGACAGGGACTCGGCGAACGACAGGTCGCTGATGAGTTGATCGAAGACATCGAGCGCTACCGCTCCCACCCCGACTGTCGCACCTTGGTCGCGATCGTCTACGACCCCGAGCGGCGGATACCGAATCCCGGCGGTCTAGAAGCTGATCTGCGAAAGGACACTTCAGAGCTGCGGGTGCGAGTGGTGGTATCTAGCTGACGACTCGGGGGAGGACTGGGGTCGCTGCTGGGTGGATTTCTGCTCCGAGCTCAGGCGACGGAGACGAGGGTCAGCTTCGATTTGCGGCACGGTGCTCTACCCGGTGAGGCGAGCGGTGAGGAACGGGGCCGGGTTAACTTCACTGACATGACCGAATCACGGCGCGACAAATGGATTCACTGGTTGGAGGAGGGGGTCTCGCAGGAGGTCTTCACGATGCACTTGCACCGGTTGGTCTGGGACCGGATTCAGGAGATGGCGAAGGAAAACGTTGCGCTCGGTGCGACCTCCTCCTACATGTGGAACTGGTTGTTCGACCTCTACGCCAAGACGCAGGCGCAGGCCGTCAGGCGGCAGGCGGACCTGGACCGAAGGGCGGCAGGTCTCGCCCGCATCATTGTGGAGCTGCGCGACCACCCCGAGGAAGTCACGCAGGAGTGGTTCCTCGCGATGGTCGAGAACGAAGAACACGATGCGGAGGACAAGCGCTACTGGCGGAACGTCTATGAGAAAGAGCACTGGGGCGCCAAGTTCGGGGGAGGCGATCACTTTGATCCGGCCATCGCCGAAGCCGACCTCTCCCGCCTTCAGGACGAGTCGGAGAAAGTGCGCGAATACGTCAACAAGCATGTCGCCCACATCGACGCCACCGCCATCGGCGGCCAGCGGAAGAGGCAGCTTCCAACGCTCAGAGAGGTTCACGAAGCCGTGGACCTCGTTGGCGACTACTTCAAGAAGTACAGCCTTCTGCTTCGCAACGCAGGCTATGGCGACCTGACGCCGGTCCTTCAGCACGATTGGGAAGCGATTTTCCGCCTCCCGTGGATTGAGCCGAAGCCAGACCCTGGTGAGCGGATGTGGCGGGAATACCAGGAGCGTGGGGCCGCTGAAGAGGAAGCGCCCTAGGTCTTTTTCTGGTGGGACCGTGAGCCGGGCCTAGGCGCTAAGGGTGGCAAGGTGAGGTCCGGAAACAGCCGCAAACCGCCCCCGCGACGAGATTCCAGAAAACGCTGATTTGCAGGCAAATGCTGTAGCGCCCGCAAACCGCCGAAAGCCTTCCGGCAAATTCTCAGTCCGGAAACCGGGGTTCGAATCCCCGTAGCGGTACTGCTCGTTGCGGTGGTCGAGCGGCAGGCAAAGAGCCCCGACCGGCGATACTGCCCCCGTGGAGCTGCTCGCGGTTTCGACGGGGGTCGCCATCGCCTACGGAATCGGTCTCTGGGTCGTGCTGATCATCGGGCCGGCGACGGTCACGGTGCTGAAGGGTCAGTGGCCCCTGTTCGATTACGGCTGGTTCACGCTCGGGATCGTTTGGTGGATCACGGGCTTCAGACTGGCCCGACCCGAGTCCTGGTGGGCCCGCCATCTCTATGGCCCAGCCAAGCTTGCCCGCGCAAAAGCTCGTTACCCAGAAACCTTGGATGAAGAAGAAGGATTTGACGGGGAATCCGACCCACGGTGGGTCTACATCGCAACCGCACTCTTTCTCGCTCTCTGCATCCTCGCGGCGATCCTCGCGGTCGGAGGGCTCCTCGGTCTCTAACGCCGGACTACCGAGTGCCGGAACCGGAGTTCCGCGGATTGCGTGACGACGAACTACCGTGCCAGCGAGATCGAATCACCCTCCACCCGTGTCGTGTGGTTCGTCTTGTGTGCCGCTGGGGGTCGACCAGCGATTGCAGCGCCTTTGCATGGGGTGTCGTCGTCGATCGCCTCGGTCGCCCCTTGACTTGGGTAATCCAAGCCAACTTTGCCCAGGATTAGATAGATCGAATGGCAGCGTTGATCGTCAGCATCTCGACGCGCAACGCCGCATGAACATCGTCGTGGTGGCCCGCGACGCAGACCCTTCGCTCTTGCACCGTGTCGTCGTCGGTGCGCTTATAGGCGAACATCGGCTGGGCCCTGAAGGCGACGCGCATTTGCGAGCCGATGGGCACCGAGATGCGCGCAACGCTGCTCTGCTTGGATGAGTTGAGCACTCCGTCGGCGAGGCTGTGCCATCGGCGCCCATCGAGGCTGTCCTGTAGGAACCACGAGATATTTGCCTCGTGGTGACCCGTCCAGATTTGGGACTCGCCACCGGTGAGGCTTGCGAATCCCTCCGATTCCCCAAGCTCGATTTTGGCTCCGAGGTCGACCACCATCGTCACGGCCCCCGACAGGTCGACGTCGATTGCAGTGAATGCCCACTCCTCGCTGATCGCGATCTCAGGGTGTTCCGCGCTCCACTCTTTGAATGGCGTCATCGCCGAGTCCCTGCAACCCTGAGAATGAGCGCGGCGTACTCACGCTCGCGTGCTTGTTCCGCACGCCGGCGCATTTCCGCGTCGGCTTCCGCCGCCTCTTGGCCCGCGATCGCCCCCATCGGGATGAGAGTCCCGGGAAGATGGAAGCCCGGAATATGGCCAGGCGGCCGGATCATCGCGGCCGAGGATATCCGTTCGCCTGTCGAAGTCATCCACTCGCGCATCGCCGAACGGCACCACCGCTAGCGAAATCGGATCAGCGATGATCCGCGCAGCATGGTTCGTCTTGTGTTTCGCTGGCGGCACCCCAGCGGGAGAGCGAATCGCCGGCCGAGGGGCGGCTTTTGTGGCCGGGGTGGCCAAGCCTGACCGGGAAGCTCCCCGGCCGCGCCTCGTACTTCGGGACGGTCGGTAGACCTCTCTACATTTAGACCATGGGCAAGGCGCCGGGGGACAGGGAGCTGCAACTGGAGAAGAAGTGCCCCTTGGAGAGCGCCCATACCCGCCTGCGCCAGGCGCATGATCTGTGGCATCAGACGGCGTCCAGCTATCCGTTTCCCGAGGAGTTCGTTCGCAACCTCAATCAGCTGATTGTCACCTTGCGGCAGGTCACGTTCATGCTGCAAACGCAGAAGCACAAGATCGAGGACTTCGGCTCCTGGTACGAAGAGGGATGGAGGGAGCGTTTGAAGGCCGACCCGATCATGGCCTGGCTCCACGACGCGCGGACCCAGATCGAGCACGTCGGCGACCTCGACCTGGAAAGCACGGCAAAAGTGACGGTCATCGCGAGCTGGCTCGACGGGCCCTACACGGAGTTTGAGGTCCCGCCTCACGTGGGTCCTGAAGAAATTGCAGCGCAGATCAGTTCGGCCGATCTACCGGAGCGGATTCGCAGGGAGGGCCTGCTCAAGGTGGAGCGGCGCTGGGTGTCCAGCGACCTGCCCGACCAGGAGCTGACCGACGTCTGCGCGTACGGATACGGCGTCCTCGCCACGATCCTGTCCGAGGCGCATGAGCGACTCGGCATTCGAATGCAGACGTTCGGTGCGGAGGCGCACGAGCGCAAGCACGAACGGACTGCTCATCTGGGAGGTCGACTTCCCTGCATGTTGATGACGCGGGAGGGCCGGACGGCGCATCTCCACATGGCTTCCGACAGCCTGCTGGAGATCGAAGAGGTCGAGGTTCAATGGGGCCAGAAAGACGCCCAGCGCTTCAAGGAGAAATCAGAGGGGATGCTGATCGATTTTGAGACCGCATTCACCGATGCAAGGCCGGACGACCCATTCGATATGGCCGCGCGAATCTCGACGGTCGCTCGTCGAATGCTCGCTGCCGAGGGGCATCACGACACCCTGGCGTTGTTCTTCTCCAAGGAGGGGCACCCCGTGGGGATCACGAAACTCCACTTCGAGGATCAGGCTGAGAAGTACCTGGCGTTCCGGAACCTTGCGGATCAAGCGGAAGAGAACGGGGCCGACACGCTCATCCTCATCGGCGAAGTCTGGACCGCCCAGCTCCGAGACGGGGAGGATCCCGCGACGATGGCTAGGGCCTCTGAGCGACCCGATCGCATGGAGGCCCTGGTGGTGCAGGTCGCAACTGCCGATGGCCGCAGTCGCAGCTACGAGACGCGGTTCACGCGAAGCAAGAAGGGGCAACCAGTCCTTGGCCCGACCCGCGAGATCGACAATGAACTCAACGCATCCTTCCTTCCACTGCGCCAAATGTGGAGACGCCGAGAAAAAGCAGCCAGCGGGTCGGGCTAGCCGCCCTTCTCGAGCTTCTCGAGCCGCTGGGCGGCTCCATTGCGAGGAAGGACGGTCGGGGACGGACGCCGTAGGAGGCGCTCCGTCACCCCCTCGATCGTCTCGATTCCGTAGGCCATCGAGGGATCGCCGTCGGTGAGGACGGCGATCGCGACGCGCTTGTGGGGGCGCTGGAGGCGGGCGGCTTGGTGGACGAGTTGGCCGCGTTCGGTGCTGCGCCAGCCGCCCTTGAAGTAGACGCGCCAGCCGCGGGGGCGGGCGACGGCGGGGATGCCCCAGCTCTCGTAGTCGACGATGTGGGAGAGGAGGCGGCGGGCGAAGGGACGGAGGCGGTGCGGGATCGTGCGCTCCATCGCAAAGAAGAAGCGAGCCTGGTCGGCGGCGCTGATCTGTGCGTTGGACCAGTAGCCGCCGGCGGAGAAGTCGGTCATCCCCACCCGCCGGGCGAGGGCCTCAAGGCGCGCTTCCCCGACCCGGTGCCAGGCCGCGGCCGCGGCGTCGTTGTCGGAGACCTCGATCATCGGGACGAGGATGGAGCGATCGGCGGCGTCGACGTCGCGGTGCTCCGCCGCAAGCATGCGCAGGTAGGCGACCAGCAGCATCGCCTTGACCACGCTGGCGCTGACGAAGGTCCGGTGCAGGTGCGCGCCGCCGATCCGGGCCTGGCTGTCGATCGCCGCGAAGGCCGTGTAGCCGCCGCGCCGCTTCAGGTACCGGGCCGCGGCGCGCACCGAGGCGGGTCGCGGGTAGCCGATCGGGGCGCTTCCCGAGCGCACATAGGGTGAGGAGGCGGGACCGCGGAGGTGGTGGGGGCCACACGGCCCATGCGACTTGCCGAGCCCCAGCCGGTTCTGCTGCGGAGCGCTGAAGCAGGCGGCGAACCTGAACGGGCCCGGCGCCGGGAGGCGGATCGTGGCGCGCAGCCGCGTTACTCCGGGCTCGGGTTCGCGGGTCCGTCCCCTGTCGACCCGGCGCAGGCGACCGCGAGGGCGAAGGCTCGCGTACCAGTAGACCGGACGCCCGCCCCAGCGGAGGCTCGGTGGATGTCGGGAGACGAAGGTGAGCCGCGCCCGACCGAGCGGCAGGTACGTCGCCTTGGCGGTCACGCGCTCGCGCTTCGGCGCCGGCGCCGCCTCGCTGCCGGTGCAGGAGGCGAGGGCTACCGCACTGGCCAGGGCCACGACTGGCAACGCGATGCTCGTGGCTGCTCGAGCCGCCACATGCAGATCGTATCCCCGAACTATGCTCATTCCACCTTGAACGTCCTCATTGCAGCGGACATGGAGGGAGTGGCAGGAATCGAGGACTCGGGCGCCTGCCTGCCGTCGCACCCGGCGATGTACGCGCTGGGGCGAAAGCAGATGACCGACGAAGTGCTGGTCGCGGTCGAGGCTCTGCGCAAAGCCGGCGCCGGGCGGATCTCGGTCGGGGACTGGCACATGGTCGGGACCAACATCGAACGGGAGCGGATGCCGGCCGGGATCGAGGTGCGGCCGATCGCCGACCTCGCCCTCCTCGAGGAGGAGCCTTCGATGACGAAGGCCAACGGCGGGCCGCTCGATGCCGTGGTCTTCGTCGGCCACCACGCGAGCACGCCGAACCCGCGCGCCTTCTGCTCCCACACCTTCATCTGGGACATGGAGGTGCAGCTGGACGGGGAGTCGCTGAGCGAGGTTCAGGTCTACGCCCAGGGCCTGGCGGCGGAGGGGATCCCGGTTCTGGCTGCCAGCGGCGACCGCTGGATGCTCGAGGAGCTCGGCGAGGGCGAGCTGGGCGCCGCCGCCCTGGTGGCGACGAAGGAGGGCCTGGGAAGAGGGCGGGCGCGCGCCTACGACTCGGCGGCGACGCATGCCGAGCTGGCGGCGGCGATCGCCGCCGCGGGCTCGACCAGCCCGCCGCCCGCCCGCGCCTACCCCGCTGAGCTGCGGATCACCGTGGAGGGCAAGGAGCTGGCGCGGACGACCGTGGCCGAGCCGGGGGAGCTGCTGACCGCTATCGCCGCCGTTTTCCGCACGAGCCAGGTCTCGCGCGAGTACCGGCAGCTCGCCAAGCTGCTGCCGGCAGGCCACGGCTCGCGCCTGCGCAGGGCTCAGCGGCGCCTCGGCAGCCTCGTCGCGACGCCGGTGATGCGCGCGAAGGAGCGCCGCTGGCTGGCTTCGCAGCCCTCTACTTGACGGGCAGCTTCGGCGGCGCCGGCAGGTCGAGGCGCAGGCGGGCGGCCGCGACGGCGGAGACCGAGGAGCGGCATGCTTTGGCGATCGCGCCGTCGTTGTGGTCGGGCCGGCGGCTGACCTCGAACTCGATCAGGGCGGCGCGGCGGAGCTTGGCGCGGACTTCGATCGGGCTGTCCTCTGGCACCGCGTCCAGCGCTGCCTGGGCGGCGCGGTCACGGCGGCAGCCGAGGCAGAAGGTGCCGTTGGGCTCATGGGCCCAGACATCGGGGAAGGGCACCGGGGCGCCGTCCATGCGGCCGACCGA
>Ga0196962_10000679_pt1 | contig 12638 bp, 14 predicted proteins | sample S3v_20metaG_FD_183186 | JGI IMG/M metagenome (GOLD analysis project Ga0196962, IMG submission 183186) | Soil microbial communities from Anza Borrego desert, Southern California, United States - S3+v_20 | ecosystem: Environmental > Terrestrial > Soil > Desert | place: USA: California | collected... | reverse complement strand
GCCGTGGCGATCGTGGTCGGGCTCTTCTTCGTCGCCGGAGACAACGACGCCGGCGAGGGCAGCTACGGGCTCGCGCAGCGCTTCGCGCTCGGGGCCGGCGGGTTCTGGGTCGCAGCCCTGGCGGTCGGGCTGCTGGCCCTGCGCCCAGGCGGCGGGCTCGGCGAGGAAAACACCCAGCCCACCGCCCGCGCGGCGCGGTCAGCCTGAGGCCTGCCCGGCCAGCAGCTCGTCGAGCCGTTCGTAGGTTTCGTTCAAGCCCCGTTCCATGCCCGACTCGATCATCCCGTCGCGCTCCTCAGGGGTGTGGAATATCGAGGTCGTGACGACCCTGGTGCGACCGTCGCCGAGATCCTCGAACACCGAGGTGTCGACCGAGACGTAACCCGGCATTCCATCCCATTCAAACGTCTGCGCGAGGCGCTCGGACGGCGTCACCTCGCGGTACACGCCGCGGAAACGGACCTCGCTGCCCTCCGAGTCGCGGGAGAGGAAGCGCCACGTCCCGCCCGGCGTCGCGTCGAGCTCCTCGACGATCGTTTCCGTCCCCCGGGGCCCCCACCACTGCGGGATCAGCTCCGGATCGACAAAGGCGGCAAAGACCCGCTCCCGCGGCGCCGCGAAGATCCGCTCGATGTGGATCTCCCGCTCCGCCGGCAGGGTCACAGTCGCTTTCTGTGCTGCCTCCTGCTCGCTCATGATGCTTCTCCTTTCGTCCGCTCGAGCAGCTCTTCGAGCCGGTCGAACCGTTCCTCCAGCATCGTGCGGTAGGAGTCCATCCAGGCCTGCAGCCCATCGAGGCCCCCGGGCTCGAGCCGGCAGCGACGCGTCCGGCCCACCTTCTCGGTGCGAACCAGTCCCGCCTCCTCGAGCACCCGCAGGTGCTTCTTCATCCCGGTCAGGGAGATGCCCACCGGCTCGGCGAGCTCGCTGACGCTTGCCACTCCCCCACGGCCGAGGCGTTCGAGAATGCCTCGACGAGTCGGGTCCGCGAGGGCGGCGAGCGTCTTGTCTACCGTTGGATACTGAACCATTTGGTTCAGTATAACACCCAGGGGCGCTTAGCCGGCTTTGCCGTCCTTCCGAGCCCGCTTCGCGGCCGCAGCTGCTTTTTTCAGCCGCTCCGCCTCGCGCTCGGTGGCGGCAGCCTCCTCTTTCGCTCTGAGGCTCTCTTCCTTGGCGTCAAGCGCCTCGAGCTTGGCGACCTGCTCCCGTTTGGCGTTCTTGCGCTTCGTTTTCTCCGTCGCTTTAGCCGTTCGCTCCTTGCGTGCGCGGGCCGATCTCTCGGCCTGGACCTCGCGCTCGCGCAGCTGCTCTTCGGCCTCGCGCTCGCGCTCCGCCGCTTCCTCGCGCAGGCGGTCGGCGAGCTCGCGTTCCCGCTCAGCCGCGGACCCGGGGCCGCGCAACGCGTCGACAGCGCCCCCCGCGACCTCGAACGGCACCCGAGCCAGCTTCACGGACCCGTTGAAAATCGCCTTCGGCACGGCGAGAAGCGCCATCACCTTTCCTCCTCTCTCTCGATTGCCTTCGCAGCTTCCTCTGCCTGGCGGGCCTCGCGCTCGAGCTCAGCCGCCTCGCGCTTGCCCTCGACCGCCTCGCCGACCGCCTGGCGCCGCTCTGCTGCGAGCTGGCGCTCGGTGCGCTCCTCGGCTGCGATCTCCTGCGCCTCCGCTTCGACCTCGGCCCGCTCGGCCTCGAGCTCGGCCCGCTCTTCGGTCAGCTCCGCCCCCCGCTCTTTCCGCGCGGCCTCGGCCTCGCGGCCGGTGGCCTCGGCCTCCGTCTCCGCCTGCGCCTGCTGGAGCCGGCCCTCACGCTCCAGGTCGCCTCGCTCCAAAGCCGTCCCAGCTACCTCCTTTGCCTTGCCGACCAGCTTGCCCAAGGGGCCGCCGGCAGTCTCCTCGCGGTCGCTCATCGTCCGCCCTCCTTTCGGTTCGTCGGGCCGGTTGGCTACCCCAAGGCTCGACCAGCCGAAACCTTCTCGGCCGGTTTGACCGAGCCTCGTGCGGGTAATGCAAGCGCAGGCCTCCCGGGACCGAAAGGGCACCCGGGAGACCGTCCTAAAGTCGCTCACTGCTCACCGGCCTGGACGGGAATGGGGATCGGCACCAGAGGCGCACAGCGCCCGATCTTCACGGAAGGAGGGGAGATGAGATCGTCGACTGCAGCAACCGAGCGTGAATCCGTGACCCAAGCGTCCCGCATCCTGGGCCGTCCGAGCCGGGTGGCGGGAGGCGTGCCGCGGCAGGGTCGGCTGGTCGAGCTGGCGAGGGAGACGAACCGCCGCCTCCGGCGGGGGAGCTCACCGCGGGCGGCATAGCGAGCGCGGGGGCCGTTCAGCCCTCCGCCACAGCGAAGAGGCGCCACTCGCCGGGCGCGCCTTTCAGCTCGTGCGTCCCCCGGTCGTCGAAGGCGAGCCCGGAGCCGACGACCAACTCGCGCACCGTGCTCGAGACGAGCACTTCGCCGGCGCCGCCGAGCGCGCCGACCCGGGCGCCGATGTTGACCGCCATGCCGCCCACGTCGGTGCCGATCAGCTCGACCTCGCCGGTGTGGATCCCCGCCCTGACGTCGATGCCGGCCTCCCGCAGCTCGTCGCGGATCGCGACGGCGCAGCGAATCGCCCGAGCCGGCCCGTCGAAGGTGGCGAGGAAGCCGTCGCCCATCGTCTTCACCTCGTGCCCGCGGTGCACGGCGAGCTCGCGGCGCACGGCTGCGTCGTGGCGCGCGAGCAGGTCGCGCCAGCGGCTGTCGCCGAGCCGGGCCGCGGTTTCGGTCGAGCCGACGATGTCGGTGAAGAGGATCGTCGCCAGCGCCCGTTCTGCTTCGCGGGCGCGGCGGCTGCCGACCAGGAACTCCTCGACCTCGTCGAGGAGCACATCTACCTCCCCGACCGTCGGCAGGTGGTCGGCTCCCTCCAACTCGACATAGCGGGCGCCGGGGATGGTCGCGGCCAGGTAACGGGCCTGGCGCGCGGGGATCAGGCGGTCGTCGCGGCGGTGCAGGACCAGGGTCGGGACGTCGATCGCCGGCAGCACCGGCCTGACGTCGATCTCCTTGTAGAGGTTCATCAGCTCGATCGCGCCAGCCGGGCTCGTGCCCTGCCGCAGCAGCCGTGCCCACCAGCGTTCGAACTCGGGGTCGCCGGTGGCGCTTGGCGCCCAGAGCTCGACCGCGACCGCCCCGCCCCATTCCTCGCGCACCAACCTTGCCCAGAGGTCGAGCCGCTCGGGGCTGACGCCGTGGGGGAAGTCCGGCGCCTTGGTCATCCGTGCGTAGGTCCCGTAGAGAACGAGCGAGACGATGCGGTCCGGGTACGTCGCGGCGAACAGCGCCGACATCGGCCCGCCCTCGGAGATGCCGAACAGGGCGGCCTGCTCCACGCCGGCCGCGTCCATCACCGCCTTCAGGTCGTCCATCGTCTCCTCCAGAGTCGGGGGCCGGCCGAGCCGGTCCGAGAGCCCCTGCCCGCGCTTGTCGAAGATGACGAGGCGCGAGAAGGAGGCGAGCCGCCGCAGGAAGCGGGCGATGGCCGGCTCCTCCCAGAAGAGCTCGGCGTGGGAGACGAAGCCGGAGACGAAGACGAGGTCGATCGGCCCGTCGCCATGGACCTGGTAGGCGATGTTGGTGCCGTCCGCGGACTGCGCGTATCGGGTCGGCGACTCCATCTAGGCCGACTGTACCGCCGCCACGACGCTCCCGAAAAAGAGCCCGGCGGGGACGCCTGGGAGAGAGATTCCAGCAGGCGTCCCCAGGCCGGGGCTCAAATGCAACGGCGCTTAAGGACTTTTGTCAGGTCCTATCTGCGAATTCGCTAGCCGAAGCCGGTCGTCGAGCCCACGAATTCGAACGAGGTGATCGCTCCCAGCGCGTTGGGAGTCATTGTCATCGTCACGGTCTTGTCGAGTTCGGTGATTTTGCACCCGGTTTTGAAGGTGCGGCGGATCCGCATGTTTGTGACCGAGAGGTCGGTCGCGTTGACGTCGAGCGTCCAGGGGAGGCCTTTCGGTTCGGTCGCCGAGACTTCGCACCCTGCAAGTTCGCCGAAGCCGGCTTTGCAGTTTTTGACTTCCCATTTTTTGATCGTGCCGGTGCTGCCGCCCGACGTTGTGATCGTCGCGAACACTTCGCACGACATCCCGCTGGTGCCGGTTTCGAAGACTTCACCACCGGTCAACCCGATTTCGACGTGTTTGGCCAGGTTCACGCCGCTGTGTTTCCAGACCGCGGCCGACGCCGAGGAGGCGCTGACGGCGAAGAGGCTGACGGCCAGTGCCAGCACGGCAAACAGCAATCGCTTGTGGGATTTCATATCTCTCCCGTTCCCTTCGAGTTGCATTGGATAAACGGGCGAGACTATAAACAGATTTTTCCTATTAAACGGAAAAACAAACGCAAAGTCGATGAACGCCGGCCCTGGCACAGCGCGACGCATGGGAAAGGCCCGGCCCGAGGGCGGGCGCCGAAAGCTCCCTTCCCCTCAGGGTCACTCTCGTTCGAGCAGGCTCCGCGCGCAGTCCACGACGGTCTCCGCGACCGGTCGCGGAGACCACCCCAGCTCGGCGCGGGCCTTCTCGCTCGACAGCTCGACCCGCTGCCCGAGCTGGCGCGCGACCGAGCGGACGCTGGGGTCGAAGAGCCCCATCGCCCGCACCGCGATGTCGGGCAGCGAGCGCTTCGGGACCTTGGGCGCAGCCGCGCCGAGCTGCTCGCGCAAGATCGCGGCGACCTCGCCCATCCAGAGGAATCCCGTCGCTGCGATGAACCGCTCGCCGCCGGCCTGCGTGGCGGTCATCGCGCGAATCTGAAGGTCGGCGACGTCACGGACGTCGACGACGCTGTAGCCGATCCGCGGCGTCCCCGGGACCCCGTCGAGGAGGCGCTCGACCATCTGCAGGGAGAAGGAGTTCTCGGTGCCCAGCACGGGGCCGAGGATCGCTCCCGGGTTCACGGCGGCCAAGCGGTCCCGCTCGCCGCGCTTCCCCACCAGGTCCCAGGCGGCTCGCTCGGCGATCGTCTTCGAGCGCGTGTAGGGCTCCAGACGCAGGTCGTCGGGGTCGGTCCAGGCAGCCTCGGTGAGCGGCGCCGAGGCCTCCTCGACCCCGCCGCGAACTGCTGCGACGGAGGACGTGAGGACGACGCGACCGACGCCGGCGGCGAGGCCTGCCTGCAGCACCCGCAGCGTCCCCTCACGGGCCGGCACGATCAGCTCGTCGGGATCCTTCGGCTGGACCGGTGGAAACGGCGAGGCGACGTGGAGGACGAAGTCGCAGCCCTGGGCCGCCTGCTCCCAGCCCTCGTCGCTCTCCAGGTTCGCGACACAGAAGGAGAGGCGGTCGCCGGCATCGACCTCGCGTCCCACCCTCGCCCTCACCTCGGCCTCACGCGAGGGCTCGCGGACGGTGCCGCGAACCCGGTAGCCGCGGCGCAGAAGCTCGACCAGGCACCAGCCCCCGAGGAACCCCGAGCCACCCGTGACCAGGACCGTCTGCTCGCGCGAAGCCTCCACGCCGCGACCGTAGCACCGGGCGCGGGAGGGCATAGAGCCTCAGCTTCCAGCGACGCGCCCTCGCTCGGCAGCGTCGCGGGCGCTTCGCCGGCGCCGATGCGGCGTTTTCGAGACTGTCGCGGGCAGTTCGAACCGGTTTGAACGGCCCCTGGAAGGGCACCGATAGAGCATGGTGAAGCAGTCCTACCGTGCGGCTACGTGCAGCTCGAGCGCGTGGATCTGGCGCTGTCCGTACGAGCCGGTTTGAACCGGCCCGGCGGCGCCGATCAGGTCTCCGACCCCCGGCAGGGGATCGGGCCGAAGACCGGCGCGGACGTCGATCGCGGTCAAGCCGGGCAGGGTGATCCCCTGCGGATCGACGATCACGAAATGAGCGTCCCCGTCCCCATCGGGGTCGACCCGCTCGACGAAGACGATTCTTCCCTCGGCGCTGCGGCAGGCGGGCCGGTCCGGCGCGCAGCGCGCGGGCGCGACGGATTCGGAGCGGCCTCCCTGAGCGCTTTGGCGCGCCGGCGCGCCACCGGCTGGGCCGGCGGGGCCTCGCTCCGCCTCCTCCCGATCCCCGCAGCCGGCGGCGACCAGCAGGGCAAGCCCCGCCAGGAACACCGCGCCGCGCATCTCCGCCACTCCGATCACGAGCCGGAACCATGATCGCGCAGGGTGCGAGGCTGAAGGACCGTTACCGGCTGGAACGGCTGCTCGGGCACGGCGGCATGGCGGCGGTCTGGCTGGCCGAGGACGAGGTCCTCGAGCGGCCGGTTGCGATCAAGGTGCTCTCCGACACGATCTCCTCCGACCCGGAGTTTCTCGCCCGGTTCCGCCGCGAGGCGCAGGTCGCCGCCGGCCTCTCCCATCCGAACCTGATCGGCGTCTACGACTACGCGGAAGGCGACGAACGGCCCTATCTCGTGATGGAGTACGTCCCCGGCGAAACCCTGGCCGAGCGGATGCGCCACGGCGGGGGCCTCAGCTGCGGGCGGCTCGCCCAGGAGCTGCTCGGCGCCGTCGCCCATATCCACGCGGCCGGGATCGTTCATCGCGACGTCAAGCCCCAGAACGTCCTGATCGCAGCGGACGGGAGCGCCAAGCTGATCGACTTCGGCATCGCCCTGCCCAAGGACGCGACCGCCCTGACCCGCACCGGGCACCTCCTCGGCACCGCCCGCTATATCGCGCCGGAGGTGATGGCCGGCAGCGCCGCGACCGAGCGGTCCGACCTGTTCTCCTGCGGGGTGCTGCTGCGCGACTGCCTCGGGAACCGCCCGGGCGGGCAGTTGCGGGGGCCGGTGGCGCGCCTCTGCGACGAGGATCCCAAGCGGCGCCCGGCCTCAGCCGCAGAGGCGCTCGCCCTGATCGACCGCAAGGCTCTCGTGCCGGAAGAGGCGACGCAGCCTTTTGAGGCAGCCATCCGCGCCTCCCCCACCGCGGCCGTCCAGCCGGTCACGCAGCGCTTGGCGCCCGCCGCCGCAACCGTGCCTTTGGCAGGATCGCCGCCGCCTCGGGAATCGTCGCCGGCATCGCGGTCGCGACCGTGCTTCTCACCTCCGGAGCCGGGGAGCAACCGCGGGAGGCAGGCGATGGGAGACCGGAGGGCAGCGCGAGCGTAGCGGCGAGCGAGCGCCGAGGCGAGGCGTCGTCCAACCCGGCGACGGCCGAGCCTGCGGAAACCGAGCCGGAAGCCGAAGTGGCGCCAGAAGGAATCGACCCGGCCAGCGGAAGCGCCCTCAACGGCGAAGGGTTCGCACTGATCCAAAACGGCCACTACGAGGAGGCGGTGCCGGTGCTCGAAGAGGCGGTCCGCGCCTTTCCCCCGGGGACCGAAGAACTCGAGTACGCCTACGCGCTGTTCAACCTCGCCAACGCGCTGCGGCTCAGCGGCCACCCCGAGGAGGCGATCCCGTTGCTCGAACGACGGCTCGCCATCCCCAACCAGACCGAGGCGGTCCGCAGCGAGCTCGAAGCGGCGGAGGCGGAAGCGGGCCTTTAAGAGGGCCTAGCGCCTGACACCTGCCCGCGGCGACCGTTCATGGATGGAACTGGCGAAGTCTTGTCGACCCGGGGGAAGCGATGATCGGTGGCGTGATTGCCGTGTGGTTCGTGGTGGCGGCCGCGCTCGTCTATCTCGACCTGATCGTCATCGCTGTCGTGGTTGCAGCGAACACCGTTGGCCTGCTCGTCCTCGCCCTGCTCGCGAAGGCGTGAGCCCGCTACCGCCGTTCCCTCTCCACCTTGAAGCTGAAGCTGGCCGGGCTCGCGTCGGTGCCGCCGGGACCGACGGCCCGGACCTGGAACCTGTGTTTGCCCGGCTTCGCTTTGTAGGACTTCGGCGATCTGCAGGCTGCGAAGGCGCCTCGGTCCAGCTTGCACTGGAAGGTCGCCCCGGCCACGTTGGGAGAGGAGAACGCGAAGCGGACGCTCGCCTTCGCCCTGGTCGTCTTCACGACGGCTTTGGGCTTGGTGTCCAGCTTCGTCTCGGGGACGGGCTCGATCACGGGCAGCGTCGGCGTCGTCGGCGCTACCGGCGGTCTCGGGTTGCAGTCGACCCCGGTGCCGGAGACGACGGCTTTGACCGCCTTGCCGGCGTCGTCGTAGGTCGCCGTGATCTGCTTCGGGCAGATGAGCGCCCGGCTCACGGTCGTGGTCCCGAACTGGCCGGTGCGAGTGCCGCCGTAGGTGAGGAAGGAGACGCCGTCCCCGATCGCCGCCGAGTCGGCGAAGCCGTCGGTCGGCTGCAGTGCCACCGTCCCGCCGAGGGTCGCGTTGCCGCCGACCGCCAGCCCGTCGAACTGGCCCGCGCCGGTGCCCGCTATCTCGATCGCCAGGCTGCCGCCCGGGCCCTGGGTGTAGCCGTTGCTGATCGTCAGCGTTCCGGGGCTCGCGCCGGGAGCGACGGTCCCGCCGGAGTTGTCGACCGAGCCCTGAAGGGTGCCTCCGCCGCTAAGCGTCCCGGCTTTCAGCAGCAGCGGATTGTTGAGGCCGATTTTGGTCCCCGCCGGGACGACGACCTGGGCGGATGCGCCGGTCTGGTCGACGGTGCCGTTGAGGCTCGACGTATTCGCCGATGCGCCGCTGGCAGTGATCGTGCCGGCGTTGGTCAGGGTGTTGGTGTTCAGAGTCGGGCTCGTCGCGCTTTGATCGAGCACCACGGACCCCGTGTTGGAGAAGGACGGAGTGTTGGCGCTGGCCACGACCCGCAGCGTGCCCTGGTTCGAGAAGGGGCCCCCACCGTTGAAGTTCGTGTGGCCGTTGAGCTGGAAGGTCCCGGTCGGGGAGTTGGTCATGCCGCCGCTGCTCATGTCCAGAGTGGTGCCGCTGCTGGCGGCCGCGTCCACCGTAAACGTCCCCGCATTGGTGAAGAGATTGCCGTTGCCGTTGAAGCCGGGGCCGTTGCAGGGGCTGGTGGGGCAGGTGAACGTGATCGAGCCCTTGCTGGTGAAGGGCGACTGCAGAGTCAGGTTCGTGTTGGCGCTGGCGTTGGTCACCGTCAGCGACTGAGCCGCCTGCATTTCCCCCGTGAGGTTGAAGCCCGCGAAGGCCAGCACCTTGCTGGCGCCGGCGCCCGCCGCTCCCGTGTATTTGAGGCAGCCTCCATATAGCTGCACCGGGTTGGCGCCCGTGCTGGTCCCGTTGCCCTGCTCGTAATCTCCGACGAAGAGGGCCCCGGTTCCGGTCGCGTTGATCGAGCCGCCGGCGTCGTTTTTGACAGACGCGCCGTTGCCGCAGCCGCCGCCCGACGTGACGCTCTTGCCGTTGGCGATGTTGATCGCGCCCTGGTTGGTCACCGGGCCGCCGAGACCGGCGCTCTGGTCGAACTGCATCGTCCCGGTGTTGGCGATCGATCCCTCCGAGTTCGCGCCGATGCTGGCTCCCGTGCCCGAGGCGGCGGCGACGGTGAACGTCCCGGTGTTGACGAAGTCCTTGTCGTTGATGTTGAAGCCGGCGCCGCCGCCCGCGCCGCAGGCGAGAGTGCAGGTGAGCGTGATCGAGCCTTTGTTGGTGAGGTTTCCGCCCAGGGTCGCGTTCACGTTCGGGGCGCCCTCGGCGCTGACCGTCAACGCCTGCCCGGGCTGTATTTCCCCAGTGAGGTTGAAGCCTCCTACGGCCTTGACTTTGCTCGTCCCGCTGCCGGTGTATTTGAGGGTCCCGCAGGGGATGTTGATCGGGACGGTGGAGGTCCCGCCGACCGAGCCATTGCCCTGCTCGTAGTTGACGACGCTCAGGGAGCCGGTGCCATCGGCGGTGATCGTCCCCCCGGTGTCGTTTTTGACCGAGGCGCCGGTGTCGCCGCAGGAGCTGCCGCTGTTGGTCGCGGTGGCGCCGTCGTCGATGCTGATCAGGCTCTGGTTCGTCACTTTGCCGCTGAGGCTTCCGCTCCGTTCGAAGTCGATCGTGCCGGTATTGGCGATCTGGCCTCCCACCACGGCGCCGCCGCCGGTGTTCGAGCCGACCGTGATCGTGCCCGCGTTGGAGAAGGGGCTGGCGCCGCTGTTGATGTCGGGCCCCCCGCCCGGGCAGCCGCCCGGCTGGCAAGTGAGGGTCACCGAGGCGCCGGCGGCGATCGTGATCCCGGCGGGCTGCGCGTCGAGGTTCGTGTTGGGGCTCTCGTCGGAGATGACGAGGTGGGGCGTCGAGCCGGGGCCGCCGAGGACGAACGACTTCGTGTTCACGCCGCCGGTCATCGTCACCGTGTAGTTGCCCGCGGCCGTGATCGAGACGTCGCAGGTCCCGCTCGGGGTGCCGTTGGTCCAGTTGGCGTCGCTGTGGATGCTGCCGCTGCCACCGACCCAGGCGGTGGCGTTGCCTGGATTGACCGGGCACGGCGCCGCAGCGGCGCTCGACGGCAGGATCGCCAACGCGAGGACCGCGATCAACGCCGCCAGAACCCCCTTGGGACCCGGGCGGCGCAAGGCTCCGACCTGTCTTTCTCCCGCCATCGCGGCGCGACGGTACCAGGAACCAGACAGGTTTGTATACGTAACTTGCCGTAATTCTGTGCGTTCGCAGGCGCCGCTCTAGACTCAGTTTCCGTGACCGAACTGTCCGCGAAGGACCTGCGCGCGGCTCTCGACTTCGTCGGCGACGCCTACTCCTTCGACGACCTCGACGGGTTCCGCCACGGCATCCTTCCCGGGCTGGAACGGCTCGTCCCCTCCGACCTGGTCGGCTACAACGAGGTCTACTCGGCGAGCGAGCCGGCCCTGGTCGTCACCTACCCCGACCCGCCGCTGGAGATCGCCGGCGAGGCCCTGGGGCGGCTCGCCCACCAGCACCCGCTGATCTCGGTGCAGCTGAATGGGGACGATCGCACCTACAAGATCTCCGACTTTCTCAGCCGCCGCGAGTACCACTCGCTCGAGCTCTACGACGAGCTCTACCGGCGGCTCGGCGCGGAGGACCAGATCGCCTTCGGCCTGCCCGGGCCGCTGGTGATCGGCATCGCGATGAACCGCGATCGCCGCAGCTTCAGCGAGCGTGACCGCGCCATGCTCGAACTGCTGCGCCCCCACCTCGCCCGGGCCTACGACCGGGTCCTGCAGCGGATGCAGACGGGGGCCCTGCTCGACGCGCTGGAGAGCGGGCTGGCGGAGCGCGGCGCGGCGGTGCTGGCGCTGGACGGTCACGGCGGCATCGCCGCCGCCAGCGAATCGGCGCTCGCGTTGCTGGAGGAGTACTTCCCGGAGGCGCAGGGAGCGGCGCTCCCCGCCGAGCTCGCTGCCTGGCTCGAGCTCGACGCGGAAAAACGGGGCCCACTCACGGTCGAGGCGGAGCGCGGCAGCCTCACCGTCCGCGAGGCCCAGGGGTCCCGTGACGGCAGGGCTCTGCTGCTCGAGGAGAGCCGGGCGGTGACGATCGGGGCACTCCTCTCTCTCGGCCTCACCCGCCGCCAGGCCGATGTCCTCCGCCTACTCTGCGCCAACCGGGGTACGGGTGAGATCGCCGACGTGTTGTTCATCAGCCCGCAGACGGTGCGAAAGCACCTGGAGCACATCTACGCGCGCCTCGGCGTACACAGTCGCGCGGCCGCGGTGGCGGCGGCGCGAGAGGCACCGAAAGGAGACCCGCATGAGTGACCCACTCGCCGGCACCGTCGCCCTGGTGACCGGCGCCAGCAGCGGGATCGGCGAGGCGACGGCGAGAGCGCTGGCGGCGCGAGGCGCCAAGGTCGCGTTGGCCGCCCGCCGCCTGGAACGGCTGAAGCGCCTGGCGGCGGAGATCGGCGGCGGCGGCCACACCGCGCTGGCGATCCGGGCCGACGTCACCGACCAGCAGCAGGCGATCGAGGCGGTCGAGCGCACGGTCGACGAGCTGGGAGGCCTCGACATCCTCGTCAACAACGCCGGCCAGATGCTGCTCGGCCCGATCGAGGGAGCGCCGACCGAGGAGTGGGACCGGATGATCGACCTCAACCTCAAGGGCCTGATCAACACCACGCACGCCGCCCTCCCCCAGCTGCTCGCCGCCGCCCGCGACTCGCAGCGCGGCTGCGCCGACGTGGTCAACATCGGCTCGGTCGCCGGTCGCCTGGCCCGGGCCGGATCGGGCGTCTACAACCTGACGAAGCACGGGGTCGGGGCCTTCAGCGAGTCCTTCCGCCAGGAGTTCGCCACCCGCAAAGTGCGCTCGATCGTGATCGAGCCGGGCGCCGTCGAGACCGAGCTGACCGACCACATCCGCGAGGGGGTCCGCGACCAGGTGAGGGAGCGCTTCGCCGACATCCAGGTGCTCGAGGCCGGCGACGTCGCCGACGCGATCGCCTACGCGGTCACCCGCCCCGCGCATGTCTCGCTCAACGAGATCCTGATCCGGCCGACCGAGCAGCGCGGCTGAGCGCCCGGACAGGGTTTTCGTGCCCCGGCTCGCGACGATCGGCGTCTACGGATTCGACCGCGACTCCTTTCTCGGCGCCCTCGGCGAAGCGGGGATCGACCTCCTGCTCGACGTCCGGCAGCGGCGGGGAGTGCGGGGCAGCGAGTACGCCTGGGCCAACGCCAAGAGGCTGCAGGCCGCGCTCGAGGAGGCGGGCATCGCCTACTCGCACCTGAAGGAGCTGGCGCCGACCACCGAGCTGCGGGAGATCCAGTACCGCGAGGACGCACGGCTCGGCGAGGGCAAACGCTCCCGCACCGCCCTCGCC
>Ga0196962_10000678_pt1 | contig 12644 bp, 8 predicted proteins | sample S3v_20metaG_FD_183186 | JGI IMG/M metagenome (GOLD analysis project Ga0196962, IMG submission 183186) | Soil microbial communities from Anza Borrego desert, Southern California, United States - S3+v_20 | ecosystem: Environmental > Terrestrial > Soil > Desert | place: USA: California | collected... | reverse complement strand
GTCGTGACCAAGGTGCGCCAGCACCAGCCCGGCGACAAGATCGCCATCGGCTTCCAGCGGGGCGGCGCCGACAAGACCGTCGAGCTCCAGTCGGTCGCCGGGCCGGACGGCGCCGCCCGTATCGGCGTGCAGCTCCAGACCAACGACTTGAAGTACGACTTCCCGGTCGACGTCAGCATCGAGACCGGCCTCGTCGGCGGCCCCTCGGCCGGGCTGGCGTTCACGCTGGCGCTGATCGACGACCTCACCGAAGGCGAGCTGACCGGCGGGCGCAACGTCGCCGTGACCGGCACGATCGACGCCGACGGCAACATCGGCCAGGTCGGCGGCGTGGCGCAGAAGACCGTGACGGCCCGCAATGCCGGGGCGATCGCCTTCCTGGTGCCGCCGGAGGAGGAAAAGGACGCCAAGAAGTTCGCCGGGAAGATGCAGATCATCGCGGTGAAGACGCTGGCCGACGCCCTCGAGGCTCTGCACCGCCTGGGCGGCAGCGAAGTGGCCCTCCCCGCCGGGCAGCCGTAGGCCGTTCTCGGCCGGGCAAACGCCCCGAAAACTGCCCAAAAGCCGCGAAAGCCCCATACCCACGCGACCGTCGCGTGTTCGGCCGCGCGCCGCGGGTAGCATTTTTCTCAGGCCCTGCACAGTTCTTGGTGGCCGCCCCGGGGGGCCAGGCGTGCACGCACCTGACGACGACGAGGAGTAGATGGGCGGGTGAGTACCTCTACCTCGATCGTCTCTCTCGCGGCTGATCTCGTCGTCTTTCTGGCCGCCGCCAGCCTGCTGTTGGTTCTGCTGCTGCGCGCCGACCTGCTCGGCGTCACGACGCTGTTCCGCGGTGTCCTCTCGGCCGCCGCCACGCTTCTGGCCTCGGCCGCGCTGATCCACGGCGGCCTCGACGAGCAGGGAACCTGGCTCTCCACGCTCCGCCTCGCTGCGGTCGTCTTCCTCGCCATGGGGTGTCTCGGCGTCACGGTCCGATGGCCCCGCACCGCCCTGTTGGCCTCACTCGCGTTGCTCGTCGTCGCGGAGATCTCCATCCGCAGCGACCTCGAGTCGTTCGGCAACCTGCTGCGGTTCCTCGGCGGGTGCGGCATCGGCCTGTCGCTGTGGCTGGCCGCCCGCCGGTCGCTGGCCACCCGGATCGCGGCGGCCGCCGCGATCCTGCTGGTGATGGTCGTGCTCGTCCTGTCGGGTGTGCTCTCCCGGGTCCTCACGAACAGCGTGTCGGAGCAGGCCCTGGTGCGGGCCGAGGAGCGGGCGAAGGTCGAGGCCGACCTCGTCGAGAAACGGGCCGACGTCGCGGTCAGCCAGGCGAGCTTCATCGCCAACGTCCTGCGGATCGCCCCGGTCGGTGCCGACGCGGTCAAGGCGCAGGACGCCGCCCTCCTCGGCGGGTTCCTCGAGCAGCTCAAGTCGCTCTACAGCCAGGTCGACTTCCTCGCCTTCCTCGGGCCTGACGGCAAGATCGTCGCGGTCACCCAGCTCGAGAACCCGGCGGCCATCCTCGGGGGGCTCCAGGAGAGCGCGACCGTGAAGGGCGCCTACCAGTCCTCGCTGGCGTCCGCCCAGGCTGGGGTCGAGCCGACGCTCAACGCCGGCCTCGTCGCCCTCGGCGTCGACTTCGTCAAGCTGTCCGACGAGCGCGGGGTGCCGAAGGTCTACGGCACGATCGTCGCCGGCTTCTTCATCGACCAGAAGTACCTCGGCGACCGCATCGAGCGGGACAGGACCATCAACCTGTCGCTCGTGACCTCCATCCGGGTCCTCGCCACCACGCTCCCGGCCGGGACGGCGACGGTTCCGACCGAACTGCTCGACGGTAAAGCCGGCGAGAAGCTGGTCGACGAGGTCTTCGTCGACGGCAAGAGCCCGGCGGAGAAGGGCGTGTTCGACCAGCGCAACACGTTCATCGCCGTCGCCCCGGTCAAGGTGGGGCCGAGCAGCACCGGCGGGCCGCCGACGGCGGTCGTGGCCGTCACTGTCGACGGCAGCGTCATCGACAACACCCGCGCCGACCTCTTCCACAAGCTCTTCTTCGTGGCCCTCGCCTCGGCCGCTCTCGCCCTGGCCCTGGCCGCGGCTGCCGGCAGCCGGCTGGGGGCGCCGCTGCGGAAGCTGGCGCTCACCGCCTCCCAGATCAGCCGCGGCGACCTGTCTGTGCGGTCGGGCCTGCGCAGCTCCGACGAGATCGGCCTGCTCGGCGCCAGCTTCGACGAGATGGCCGGCTCGATTGAACGCATGGCGTCGGAGCTGCGCGAGGGCGCGGCCCAGATGGAGGCCGTCCTCAACTCCATGACCGACGCCCTGGTGGCCGCCGACCCGCTCGGCCTGGTGGCGATGATGAACCCGGCGGCCGAGGCGATGCTGGGCGTGCGGGCCACCCGGGAGATGGGCAAGCCCGTGTCGGCCGTGATCCGGGCCGAGGACCGCAACGGGAACTCGCTGGCCGACCGCTTCGAGCTGCCCAACTTCGAAGCCTGGTCGGCGGTGGGCATGGTGCAGAACCGCGACGGCCTGCTCCCCGTCGCCCTCTCCGGCGCCCCGATCCGCAGCGAGCAGGGCGGCGTGCTGGGGGCGGTCTACGTGATGCGGGACATGCGCCGGGAGCTCGAGATCGAACGGGCCAAGACCGAGTTCCTGTCCAACATCTCCCACGAGCTGCGCACGCCGCTGACGCCGATCAAGGGCTACGCCGAGATGCTGCGCCGCGACCAGCAGATGGCGGCCGCCCGCCAGCTGCCCCCGGACAAGCGCCGGGCGTTCCTCGACGGGATCCTCGAGTCGTCGGAACGGCTCGAAAGGACCGTCGACATCTTGGTCAATTTCGCCGCCATGGAGGCGGGCCGGCTGGTTCTTCGCACGGAACCTGTCGATACGGCCACGCTTGTCCACGAAGTTTCCGAGCGGTGGCGCTCAAGATCAACCCAGCATCATGTCGAAGAGCTAGTTACCGGTCGGCCGCGGGTATTGGCTGACCGTCGGCTACTGGAGCGGGCCGTCGACGAGCTCGTCGACAACGCTGTGAAGTTCTCGCCGGAAGGGGGTGCCGTGACCGTTCGAACCGAGCTCATCGGAGCGGGCGACGGCCGCGCCGTCGAGATCGCCGTCTCCGACGAGGGCATCGGCATCGCCCCGTCCGACTTCGACCGGATCTTCACCGACTTCTCCCAGATCGACGGCTCCGCCACCCGCCGCTACGGCGGCTTGGGGCTGGGCCTCCCCTTCGTGCAGCGGGTCGTGGCCGCCCACGGCGGCAGCCTCGATGCCACCTCCGAGCCCGGCCGGGGTTCCACCTTCGTCATGCGCCTGCCGATCACCGCCGGCCTGCGGGGTAGTGGTTCTGGTGTGACCGCCGAGGCCGGCTGACATGGGGACGCTGAACCGCTCCGTCGTCGCGCCGCTGACGAGCGCCATCCTCACGGTGCTCATCGCCGGCCTCGTGGTGGCCGGGGTCGACTCGGTCGACCGCAACAAGGTTGCCCCGGGCACGGCCCGCCTCGAGCCGAGTGGGCTCGTCGAGGTGTCGGTGGCCGGCGCCCCGTTCGTGCGGGCCTCCCACGGCCGCACCCTGCGGGCCAGCGACCAGGTGCGGGTGATCGACGGCCGGGCGGTGCTCGAGCTGACCGAATCCAAGGTCGAGCTCCGGGCGGGCTCGGTGCTCACCATCCACGACAAGGACCAGCCGACGGCCCTCGCCCTCGATGACGGCGACCTCCTCGTCGAGGCCGGCCGGGGCGACACGGTCGCCGTCGACGGCGGCACCGCCGTGATCAAGGTCGCCGGCTCGGCCAAGCTGCGCCGGGGCGTCTCCCTCGCCGCCGGGGTCTACACCGGCACCGCCCGCCTCGAACGGAACGACCAGGGCCTCAATGTCTCGCAGTACCGTCAGGCCGCCGTCGTCGGCACGGGCATCCTGCCGCCGGCCGCCGAGCCGCTCAGCCTCGCCCCGAGCGACGAGTGGGACCGGCGCATGCTCGGCTCGGTCATGGCCCTCGACGAGCAGCTGATGCTGCTCACCCGGGCCTTCGAGGCCGATGTTCCGGCCGCGGTCGGGCCCGACACCTACAAGTCCTGGGTGCCCCGGGCCGCCGGCCTGCCCCTCACGGCCGAGATGCTGGCCGGTCGGGCGGTGGGTGAAAACCTCGTCGGCATCACGCTGGTGGCCCTCGACAAGGGCGACTTCGCGAGCCGCTTCCAGGCGATCTTCGGCTTCCGGACGGAAGGCGCCAGCTGGGGGCTGGTGGCCGCCGACCGGGCCATCAACCCCAACCCGGTCCTGAGCGACCTCGAAGAGGCTCTGGCCAAGGCTCACCCCGGTGCGCTGCCACCCCAAGGCGGCGAGGCCCTCGGCCCGACCGGGCGGATCCCGAACCTCAACATCGGTGGCCGGCCCTTCCCGGGCGGCACCGGCAGCGGTGCGGGGGCTGATGGCACGGGTGGCACCGGCGGTGTCGGTGGAACCGATGGGACCGGGGGCGGCGGCACCGGTGGTACCGGCGGTGGTGGGACCGGCGGGAACGGCGGCAACGGCGGCAACGGCGGGTCGGGTGGCCCCGGCGGCGGCGGTGGTGGCGGCGGCGGGGGCGGGGGCGGCAGCTCCAAGCTCATCGACATCCCTCCGACCGGCACCTTCCTCGACCCGGTCCTCGACCCACTCGTCACCCCGGTCGAAGACCTGCTCTCGGGCCTTCTGGGCGGTCTCCTCGGCCAGGGCGTCCCCACGAATTCCGGCGGCTCCACGTCGTCCACGTCCGGGAGCCCAATCGTGGCTGCACCCACAACCACGGCCAAGCCGGCCGCTCCGACGGCGACCGTGACTGCGAGCCCGACGGCCCCGACCGGCTCCGGCACGACGGCTCCGGCATCGACGGCGACGGGTTCGACCTCGACGTCGGGTGGTACCAGCGGCGGGCTGATCGGCACGGTGACCGGGCTTCTCAGCCCGACCACCACGACGACGACGACGCCCCCGCCCGTCACCACCCCGACGACCACGTCGTCGAGCTCGTCCGGCCTGCTCGGGGGCATCGTCGGCGGCCTGACCAAGACAGTCGGCGGCCTGCTCTAGGAGTGCCGGCGCACTCCTAGAGGATGCTTCTGGCGGCGGGCCCCTGCCCTCCGGGCATCCCGCCGCGATGCCGTGGGGCCCCCACCCACGGCCCGGCGGATCGCTCTGTCCTTCCTGCACGGTTTCGGTGGTGGTGCGGCTCTAGGCTCGCGCCATGCGAATGCCGAACATCGAGCGGCGGCGCCCGTCCAACCGGCGGATCCTGCTGATCGCGCTGGCTGCCGTGCTCGGGGTGCTCCTCATCAGCCTCCGGGGGATCGCCGGTTTCTACACCGACTACCTGTGGTTCAAGGAGCTGGGGTACACGGAGGTGTGGCGGGGGCTGCTGCTGGCCAAGGCCCTGCCCAGCGCCGTCTTCACCGCCGTCTTTTTCCTGTTGATCCTGGGGAATCTGATCATCGCCGACCGGCTCCAGCCCCGCTTCCGGCCCGCCGGCCCGGAAGAGGAGCTCGTCGAGAAGTACCGCCAGTTCATCGGCCCCTACGCCGGCCGGGTGCGGCTGGGCGTGGCCGCCTTCCTGGCGGTCGTGGCCGCCAGCGGGCTCACCTCCCAGTGGAACTCCTGGATCCTGTTCCGCAACCGGGTCCCCTTCGGGGGCCGGCCCGACCCCCAATTCGGGGCCGACATCGGCTTCTACGTCTTCACGCTGCCGTTCCTGCGCTTCATCTTCGAGTGGACCTTCGCCGCCCTCGTCATCGTGCTGCTCGTCACCGCGGTGGCCCACTACCTCAACGGCGGCATCCGGGTCCAGGGCCCCCTCCAGCGGGTCACCCCGCAGGTCAAGGCTCACCTCTCCGTGCTGCTCGGCGCCATGGCGCTGCTCAAGGCCTTCGGCTACTGGCTCCAGCGCTTCGAGCTCAACTTCTCCACCCGGGGTCACGTCCAGGGTGCCAGCTACACCGATGTGAAGGCCCAGTTGCCGGCGCTCAACATGCTGATCGTCATCTCGATCGTCGCCGCCGCGCTGTTCTTCGTGAACCGGTGGCTCAAGGGCTGGGTGCTGCCGATCATCGCCGTCGGGCTGTGGTCATTCGTGTCGGTCGTGCTGGGCAGCATCTACCCGACGATCGTCCAGAAGGCCAGCGTCGAGCCCAACGAGCAGCAGAAGGAGAGCCGCTACATCCAGCGGAACATCGACGCCACCCGGAGGGCGTTCGGCCTCGACAAGGTGGCGGTCAAACCCTTCGAATACAAGGAGGATCTCAAGGCCGAGACGATCCGGGCCAACGACGGCACGATCGACGACATCCGCCTGTGGGACCCGCACGTGCTGCGCGACACCTACACGCCGCAGCAGGTCCGGCCGCAGTACACCTTCCGCGACGTCGACATCGACCGCTACGAGATCAACGGCGAGCTTCGCCAGGTGCTGATCGCCGCCCGGGAGCTCGACCTCGAGCGCCTCCCGAGCCAGACGTGGCAGAACCGCCACCTCGTCTACACCCACGGCTACGGGATCGTCGCCTCCCCGTCCAACGGCGTCGTCCCGCCGGGCTCCCCCGAGTTCATCCTGAAGGACATCCCGCCCCAGGGATCGGGAATCGAGGTCACCCAGCCGGCCATCTACTACGGCGAGAACCTCCCGAGCTACGCCTTCGTCAACACGAAGCTGAAGGAGTTCGACTTTCCCCGTGCCGAAGGCGACGCCACCACGACCTACGCCGGGAAGGGCGGCGTGAAGGTCGGCAACATCCTCCGGCGGACGGCGCTGTTCCTCCGGTTCGCCGACATCAAGGTGCTGATCTCGGGCCAGATCACGTCGAACTCCCGGGCGATGTACCTGCGTGACATCCGGGACCGGGTGGGGAAGGCGGCGCCGTTCCTGAAGTTCGATGCCGACCCCTATCCCGTCATCCTCAAGGGGCGCGTCCTCTGGGTCATCGACGGCTACACCACCAGCGACCGGTATCCCTACTCCCAGTCGTATTCGGCCACCGGGAACCGGCTCGACTCCTCGAGCGGCCTCCACGGGAGCCTGAACTACGTCCGCAACTCGGTGAAGGCGACCATCGACGCCTACGACGGCACCGTGAAGTTCTACGTCTACGACGACCTGAGCAACCCCGACCCCATCGTGAAGGCCTACCGGAAGGCGTTTCCCCGGCTGTTCACGGACCGGTCGCAAATGCCCGAGGGGCTCGTCGACCACCTCCGCTACCCGGAGGACCTCTTCCGGGTCCAGACCGACCGGTTCGCCCGCTACCACGTGACGGAGCCGATCCCCTTCTACCAGAACGCCCGGGCGTGGGCGGTGGCCCAGAACCCCGACGTCCAGACGACGCAGACCAGCACGGCGGCGGCGACGCAACAGACCGGGCCCGGGCGCCCGGCCGCGATCACGCCCACGCGCCGGGATCGCATGAAGCCCTACTACCTGCAGATGCGCCTCCCGGGCCAGCCCGAGGAGGGCTTCCTGATCCTGCAGCCATTCGTCCCGGTGGCCACCGGCCGGACGGAGCTGACCAACCTGGCGTCGTTCATGGTGGCCAAGAGCGACGCGGGTGAATACGGACGGCTCGAGGCCTACACGATGCCGGGCGGGACCGGCGTGAACGGACCGGAACAGATCGACTCCCTCCTCAACTCCACGCCGGAGTACTCGACGCTGCGCTCGCTGCTCAGCCGGGAGGGGTCGACGTTCGTCCAGGGGAGCCTGCTGCTCATCCCGATCGAGCAGTCGCTGCTCTACGTCCGGCCGGTCTATGTCCAGGGGTCGGGCACCACCAAGCTGCCGGAGTTCCGCCGCATCGCCGCCGTCTACGGGAACCGGGCGGTGATCGGCACGTCGCTGGCCGATGTGCTCTCACAGCTATTCCCCGACCTCGGGCCGCCGCCACCGGCCGGCGGGATCGGAGGCGTCCTGACGCCGCCGCCGGCCGACGGCGCCCCGCCCCCAACCGACGTCGCCGGGCTGCTGGCCGAGGCGGACAAGGCCTACACCGACGCCCAGACGGCCCTCAAGGCCGGGAACCTGGCCGACTACCAGAAGGCCGTCGACCGCATGGCCGACCTCATCCGCCGGGCGCAGGCGGCCTCCGGTGGGGCGACGACGACCACCACGGCGCCGGGGGTCACAACGACCACTACCCGCCAGTAACCTCCCACTGAGCGTGCCCAAACGCACAGTGTGGGCTGTGTTCGGGATGCCCGGCGCCCGGGTAGTTGTTACTATGCACGTAGTGTTAATTACCGCTCCCGACGCTGTGGGGACGATGCGCTGATGGCCACCACTGAAATTGATCTGGGTCGCTACAAGCTCGGCTGGTCCGACCCCGAGCAGTACGTCTTCAAGCCGCGCAAAGGCCTGAACGAGGACATCGTCAAGGAGATGTCCTGGATGAAGGGCGAGCCGGACTGGATGACGCGCTTCCGGCTGCGGTCGCTGAAGTTGTTCGAGCGGAAGCCGATGCTCGAGTGGTTCGCCAGGAACATGCCGACCATCGACTTCAACGACGTCTACTACTACATCAAGCCGACCGGCGGGCAGGTCGACGACTGGGACATGCTTCCGGAGAGCGTCAAGGCGACCTACGAGAAGCTGGGCATCCCCGAGGCGGAGCGGAAGTTCCTGGCCGGGGTCACGGCCCAGTACGAGTCGGAGGTCGTGTACCACAAGAACCGCGACGAACTGGCCGAACAGGGCGTCCTCTTCGCCGACATGGACACCGCCGTCCGGGAGTGGCCCGACCTGGTCAGGCCGTACTTCGGGTCGGTCATCCCGCCCAACGACAACAAGTTCGCCGCCCTCAACTCGGCGGTGTGGAGCGGCGGCTCGTTCATCTACGTGCCGCCGAACACGCACGTCGAGATGCCGCTGCAGGCCTACTTCCGGATCAACGCCGAGAACATGGGCCAGTTCGAGCGGACGCTGATCATCGTGGACGAGGGGTCCTCTGTCCACTACGTCGAGGGCTGCTCGGCGCCGATCTACACCGGCGACTCGCTGCACTCGGCCGTGGTCGAGATCGTGGCCAAGCAGGGCGCCACCGTCCGCTACTCCACGATCCAGAACTGGTCGCCCAACGTCTACAACCTGGTGACCAAGCGGGCCCGGGCCGAGGCCGAGGCCACGGTGTCATGGGTCGACGGGAACCTGGGCTCCAAGCTGACGATGAAGTACCCGGCTGTATATCTGACCGGCCCCAAGGCCCACGGCGAGGTGCTCTCCGTGGCCTACGCCGGCGAGGGCCAGCACCAGGACGCCGGGGCCAAGATGATCCACGCCGCCCCGGAGACGACCTCGCTGATCGAGTCGAAGTCGATCTCCAAGGACGGCGGCCGCACCACCTACCGGGGTCTGGTGCGGGTTGACCCCGGTTGCTCGAATGTGAAGAGCCATGTCCGCTGTGATGCCCTCATCCTCGACGAGGACAGTCGCTCCGACACGTACCCCTACATGGAGATCGAAGAGCAGGACGCCCGCATCGGCCACGAGGCCACGGTCTCCAAGGTCGGTGAAGACCAGCTCTTCTACCTGATGTCCCGAGGTCTGACCGAGCAGCAGGCCACCGCCATGATCGTCAACGGCTTCATCGAGCCGGTCGTCAAGACACTGCCGATGGAGTACGCCATCGAGCTGTCGCGGCTGATCGAGCTCTCGATGGAAGGCTCCGTCGGGTAGTAGCTACGTACAGGTCGGGGGGCCATGGGCAACTTCACGGCTGAAAAGGCGCGCGCCCTCGGTGGCGCAGGCTGGTTGACGGAGCGTCGGGTGGCCGCCGCCGAGCAGTTCGCGTCCACGGCCATGCACACGCCATCGGAAGAGGCGTGGCGCTACAGCCGGATCGATCAGCTCGATCTCGACCGGTACCAGCCGGCCACCACCGGGGGTTCCGGAACGTTCCTGCCGCCGACCGTCGACCGGGCGGCCACCATCCGGGTCCTCAACGGTTCCATCGTGGGGATCGACCTCGACGAGGCGTACGCCGCCAAGGGCCTGGTGGCGGCCGACATCGCCACGCTGGCGGAGGCTCCTCCGGCGCTCGGCGCCTGTGTCGACGGCAGCGCCGACGCCTTCACGTTGCTCAACGACGCCTTCCTGACCGGCGGAGCCCTGATCTCGATCCCCGACGGGATGATCGTCGAGCACCCGATCGTCGTCGAGCACTGGGTCGAGGGCGCCGGCGGCGCCTCGTTCCCCCGGACGGTCGTGACCATGGGGGAGGACTCCGAAGCGCAGATCCTGGAACGCTTCATGTCGCCGGCCGGCCAGCACCTCCTGGTCCCCGTCACCGAACTGGCCATCGGCGACGCCGCCCGGCTCCGGTTCCTCAACACGCAGGACCTCGGCCCGGACATCTGGCAGATCGCCCTCGTGCGGGCCACCATCGGCCGCGACGCCACGCTGCGATCGTCGACCGTCGCCCTCGGCGGCGACTACGCCCGCCTGCGGGCCGAGGCTCTGCTGACCGGCGCCGGCGCCAGCTCCGAGATGGTGGCGGTCTACTTCGCCAACGAGAACCAGATGCTCGACTTCCGCACCCTGCAGGACCACGACGCCCCCCATACCACCTCCGAACTGCTGTTCAAGGGGGCGGTGGAGGACGAAGCGCACAGCGTGTACTCCGGCCTCATCCGGCTGCGGCCCACCGCGGTGCGGGCCAACGCCACCCAGACCAACCGGAACCTGGTCCTGTCCGAGGGGGCGAAGGCCGATTCGATCCCGAACCTGGAAATCGAGTGCGACGACGTCCGCTGCTCCCACGGCGTGGCCGTCGGCCCGATCGACCCCGACCAGCTCTACTACCTCGAGACCCGGGGCGTGCCGCCCGACGTCGCCGAACGGCTCATCGTCTTCGGGTTCTTCGAGGACGCCATCGATCGTCTGGCCTTCTCGGCAGGAGCGGAACGGCTGCGGGCCGCCGTGGCCCGCAAGTTCGACTCCCGCCGCTGCTGCCACCCCGACCACATCATGCCGGACCGCGTGATCAAGGACCTGCGCAGTGCCTGAGATCGCCGTCTGCAAGGTGGGCGACGTCGAGCCCAACTCTGCCATCCGGGTCGACAAGGACGGCCACCGGCTCGCCGTGGTGCGCATCGGAGACGACTGGTACTGCATCGGCGATCGCTGCACCCACGCCGAGGCCTCCATCGCCGAGGGCGAAGTGTGGCCCGACGAGTGCGAGATCGAATGCCCCAAGCACGGTTCGGCCTTCTCCCTGAAGACCGGTGAGCCGCTGACCCTCCCCGCCACCCAGCCCGTCCCCACCTACACCGTGCGGGTCGACGGCGACGACGTCCTGGTGCGTGTCTGATGAGCACTCTTCGAATCAGCGATCTGTGCGTGTCCATCGCCGGCAAGCAGATCCTCAACGGCATCGACCTCGAGGTCTCGTCCGGCGAGGTCCACGCCATCATGGGGCCCAACGGCTCGGGGAAGTCGACGCTGTCCCACGCGCTGATGGGCCACCCCGATTACAAGATCATCCGGGGTTCGATCACCCTCGACGGCGAGGAGCTCGTCGCCCTGCCGACGCACGTCCGCGCCGCCAAGGGCCTGTTCCTGGCGCCGCAGTACCCCGTCGAACTGCCCGGCGTGCACCTCGAGCCGATGCTGCGGGAGGCGCTGTCGGCCCGGGGCAGCGACGGGTTCGATTCACTGCCCGGCCGCCTGGCGGCCGAGGCGGAGTCCGTCGGCCTGTCTCCGGCGGCGGTGGGCCGGGCCGTGAACGTCGCCTTCTCCGGCGGCGAGAAGAAGCGCAACGAGACCGTGCAGCTGGCCGTGCTCCAACCCCGCATCGCCGTGATCGACGAGATCGACTCCGGCCTCGACATCGACGCCCTGCGCGACGTGGCCCGGCGCATCGAGCAGATGACCCAGAAGGCCGACGACGGCCGGGAGCCCCTCGGCGTGCTGGCCATCACCCACTACGCCCGGTTGCTCACCGAGCTACGGCCCGACCGCGTCCACGTGCTGCGGGACGGGCGCGTCGTCATGTCGGGCGGCCCGGAGCTGGCCGACCGACTCGAGCAGACGGGCTACGAAGGGCTCGGAATCCCAGAGGACGAGAACGACGGCGGCGGTCACGGCGCCGATATCGACCTCGGCGACGTTTAGTGCCTCGACCGGCAACGTTTGGCGGGTTCAGGCCGGCCAGAATCGCCCTGACCCTCGCCAAGGCACTAGGTCAGTCGCCGCCCTCGTACTTGAACGAGACCTTGACCTTGGCCCGGTAGGCCGTCACGGCGCCGTTCTCGATCTGCACGTCGAGGGTCGAGACCTCGGCGATCCGCAGGTCCCGCAGGCTCTGCGACGCTCGGGCCACGGCGGTGGAGACCGCCTGCTCCCAGCTCTCAGTGCTCGTCCCGACGAGTTCAATGACCTTGTAGACGCTGTTGTCGGCCATGGGAGCCTCCTCCCGCCCCGCCGTCGAACACGGCTCCGGGCGCCGCGGCACACTATCGGGCGTGCGCTGCTTCAGTTTCCACCTCATGCCTTACCCGGCCCTCCCGCCGGACTACGACGGGCCGGCCTGGGTCACGTGCCCCAACGAGCTGTATGACCCGGCGCTCGGGCACCAGCTCTACAACCGCTACATCGACGAGCTGGTGCTGGCGGAGGAGCTCGGCCTCGACG
>Ga0196962_10000677_pt1 | contig 12648 bp, 11 predicted proteins | sample S3v_20metaG_FD_183186 | JGI IMG/M metagenome (GOLD analysis project Ga0196962, IMG submission 183186) | Soil microbial communities from Anza Borrego desert, Southern California, United States - S3+v_20 | ecosystem: Environmental > Terrestrial > Soil > Desert | place: USA: California | collected... | reverse complement strand
CCCGCCGCTCCCGCCGCGGCGGCGGACAAGCAGCGCCTGTTCGCCAACCCGGCCCGGCCCAGGTCCCGCGCGGCCGGCGGCGACGAGCAGCTCGCGCTCATCGCCGACGACCCGATGGTGGTCGGCGGCCGCACGCTCGATCCGCGCGACTACGTGCGCAAGCCGCTCCGCAAGGGCGCCCGCGTCGTGGCCGGCACGATGCTCGGCCGCCTCGCCGCGCGCACGCCGGAGCGCGCCCCGCGCCTGCGGTTCGAGATCCGCCCGGCCGGTCGCGGCGCCCCGCGCATCGACCCGAAGCCGATCCTCGACGGCTGGAAGCTGCTCGAGTCGACGGCGATCTACCGCTCGGCGAAGCGCAACCCGTTCTTCGGCGCCGGCGCCGAGAAGCCCTCGATCGGCCAGATCATGCTGATGGGCAAGGAGGCGCTGCAGCGCCACGTGCTGAACAACCCGCGCATCCAGGTCTACGACTGCGGGCGGCGCGACATCCGCTCGGGCGCGGTCGACCGGCGCGTGCTGGCGACGCTCGAGTACCTCGCCTCCTCGGGCCTCTCCCCCACCGTCAGCTCGCTGCGCTGCGGGCACGGCTACTTCACCGCGTCGGGCAACGTCTCCCACCACTCGACGGGCAGCGCCGTCGACATCGCCGCGGTCAACGGCATCGTCATCACGCCGTCCACGCAGGGCAAGGGCTCGATCACCGACATCACGATCCAGCGACTGCTCACCCTGCAGGGCACGATGCGGCCGGACCAGATCATCTCCCTGATGACCTTCGACGGCGCCGACAACACGTTTGCGATGGGCGACCACCACGACCACATCCACGTCGGCTGGCGGCCGCTGTTCGGGGTCAACACGAAGGCGGCGCGCCAGATCGCCGCGGTGCTGAAGCCGGATCAGTGGATCAAGCTGATCGAGCGCCTGGGCGCCATCGACAACCCGGTGGTGCGCGAGCAGCCCTCGAAGTTCGCGGTGAAGGTCGTCAAGCGCGCGTCGCGCGCGCACCGCGCGGAGTAGCGTTCGCCGGGCGGTGCGCCCGGCGTGCCTCGACGCCTGACGCTCACCGTCCGCGACCTCGACCCCGACGGGCACGACGCCGAGGCCGTCTGCCACGGCCCGGCGACCGAGCGCGGAGTCAGCGGGCCCGCAGCTTGCGGGTCCGCGTGCGCTCCTCCTGCTTCTCCACCACGTTTTGGATGAGCTTGAGGATCTCGGTGGGGCCGCTCGCCTTGACCGTTCCCGACTCGAACGCCTCGCGCCAGTGCCGGACGGACCCGTCCCGGGCGAGCTCGTTGAAGTGCGAGCGCGGGACGGAGAGCCGGACCTTCGCGTCCGAGGCGATGTCGCGCGTCACCTTCGGGCCCGGGAGCTCGACGCGGAACAGCTGGATGTCCCCGCGCCCGCGCAGCTCGAGCTCCACGACGAGCTTGAGCCGCTCCAGCGCCGGCACCTCGCGCTGGAAGCGCCGGACGGCCTCCTCGATCAGGGCCTTCGTGTCGGCGGTGGACATTGCCGAGCCGATCCTACCTCGCCCCGATCGCGGGCAGCCGCATTCGCGCCCACGGCTCAGGGAGCGCCGCGCGCGTCCCGCAGCCAGCGCTCGACGCGGGCGTCGCCGAGCGCGGCGCGGACCCGTTCCGCGTGCTCCTCGGCGTAGGCCGCGAAGTCGAAGGCCAGCTCGGAGACGACCGCCTGGACCGCGCCCCACATCGCCTCGCGGAAGTCGGAGACGATGCGCATGAGCCGCACGGCGGCGAAGCGCCGCGGCGTGCAGGGCTCCTCCCAGTAGGCGGCGAGCAGGCGCGCGTCGTCGTCCTCGGCGAAGCCGCAGTTGACCGACAGGTTGCCGAAGTCGAAGTAGCGGTCGCCCGTGCCCGCGTACTCCCAGTCGACGATCCGCACGCGCGTGCCGTCGTGGATGAGGTTGGCCGGCAGGAGGTCGTTGTGGCACGGCACGGGCGCGTGCTCCGGCCCCGCCATCGCGGCGCGGATCGCGCCGACCCGGCGCGCGAGCTCGGCGTGACCGGCGAACAGCGCGCCGCCGCGGGCGCGCACGATCTCCGCGTAGCGCTCGGCCGTCTCGAAGGCGTCGAAGCGCGTCGAAAGCGGCGGCCCGGCGTGGAAGGCGCGGAGCCCGCCGGCGACCTCCTCCAACACGCCTGGCTCGCGCACCGCCTCGGGCTCGAGCACCGTCCCGGCGATGAACCCGGTCACGAGGCACGCCGGCTCGGGGAGATGGGCGACGACGTCGGGGCCGATGCCGGCGGCGGCCGCCGCGGCGGTGGCCGCGCGCTCCGTGTCGCGGTCGATGCCGAGCAGGTCCGTGCCCGGTCCCGGCAGACGCACGACGCACTCTCGCCCGTCGAACGGGACGCGGAAGTTGCGGTTCGTGATGCCGCCGTCGAGCGGCGCCGGGTCGCCGCCCGGCGTGCCGAGGCGCGGTGCGAGCGCGGCGAGGACCGCCTGGAGCTCAGCCGCCACGGCCGAGCTTGGCGTCGGGCACGACCCGCACCACGAAGCGCGCGCGGTCGCCGCGGTGGCGGTCGCGCGAGAACTCGACGGGCACGCCGCCGGCCGCGTAGGCCGTCCGCTCCACGAGCATGAGCGGCGACCCGGCCGGCACGTCGAGCGCCTCGGCCTCGTGCGGCCGCGCGGCCACCGGCTCGAGGCGCTCCACCGCGCTGACCGGGGCGAGGCCGTACGCGTCCCGCAGCAGGGCGTAGATGGAGCCGGAGAGGTCGTGGTCGAGGAGCCCGGGAACGCGCTGGGCGGGGAACCACGCGTCCTCGAGCGTCACCGGCCGGCCGTCGCCCGAGCGCACGCGCTGGATCCGCACCACCGGCGCCGCCGGCTCGAGCTCGAGCGCCGCCGCGATGCTGTCCGGCGCCGGCTGCTCGCCGGCCGCGAGGATCTCCGCGCCGGCCTCGAGCCCCTGCCGCTCGGCCTGCTCCGTGAAGCCCGTCAGGCGGCTGAAGTCGTGACCGACCTCCCGCTCCGCGCGCACGAACGTCCCGCGGCCGACGCCGCGCTCCACCAGCCCGCGGGCCGCCAGCGAGGCGAGTGCCTGGCGGATCGTCATCCGGCTCACGCCGAGCGCGTCGGCGAGCTCGCGCTCGGGCGGCAGGCGCTCGCCCGGCTCGAGCGCGCCGGACTCGATGCGGTCCGCGAGCTGCTCCTCGATCTGCACCCACACCGGCGTCGGGGCGTGCCCGGCGGGAGTCCAGGTGCCGCCGAACAGGCGGGTCTCCAGTGTGGTGTCGGTGTCCGGCATGCCGTCGTAAGCAGCGCGGGCGCGCGAGCCTATGGCGCCTGAGCGCGACCCGTCAAGTTTGCCGCCGGGGAGCTGCGAGGGCTACCGTTTCGGCGGCGAAATGGAGCACCCGCGGCCGTGAGCGTCGAGCTTCCCCGGTCACCCGTCGAGACGGTGTTCGCGCCCGTCCGCTCGCAGACGGCGTTCGAGGAGACGCTGGAGCGGCTGGGAACGGCGATCAAGCTCGGCCTGCTGCCGCCCGGCTCCCGGCTGCCCGCCGAGCGCGAGCTGTGCGGGCGGCTCGCCATCTCGCGCTCCACGCTGCGCCAGGCGCTCACCGCGCTCGTGCAGAGCGGCCATCTGCGGGCGACCCGCGGGCGCAGCGGCGGGACGTTCGTGGCCGCCGCGCCGCCCGCGGCGGTGACGCCCACGACCGACCTCCTCGCGGGCTGGCGCGACGCGTGCGACCGCCGCCTGGCCGTCGAGCTCGGCGTCGCGGTCCGCGCGGCCGAGCGCGCCCCGGAGGACGCGCTCGCCCCGCTGGACGACCTGGTCGCCGTCATGGACGCGGCGCTCGGCGACTTCCCCGTCTACCGGCAGGCGGACGTGCGCTGGCACGTCGGCCTGGCCGAGGCGACGGGCAACCGCGCGCTCGTCGCCGCCGTCACCGAGGCGCAGGGGCGGATGTCCGACCTGATCGCCTGCATCGCGCACCCGCCCGAGCTGCTGGCGTGGAGCAACCACCAGCACGCGCGGCTGCTGGCCTGCGTGCGCGAGCGCGACGCCGACGCCGCGATGCGGCTGATGGCCGAGCACCTCGAGGGCACCGAGCACGTCCTCGCGGGCCTGCTGCCTACCATGGAGTGATGGCGCAGCCGGCGGCTCCGCGGCGGATGCGCACCGCGGGCGCGGCGGTCGCGGCGGGCCACCTCGTGCTCGGCGCGATCGGCTCCGTGGTCCTCGCCGTGCCCGGCGCGATGCTCTTCTTCGGGCTGTGCGCCGCGCTGTCGCTGGGGCTCGCGCTCGTCGCCGCCCCGCTGCTGCGCCCGCGGCCGCCCGACGACGACGAGCCGCCGCCCGGCGGGCCCGGCGCGGGGCCCGAGCCGCCGCCGTGGTGGCCGGAGTTCGAACGAGACTTCCGGGACTGGGCGGCGCAGCGCACGGGCGAGCGCACCCCCGCTTGACAGCCGTCCGCTCGCGGACATACCGTGCAGAAAGGCTGGCGGGTCATACCTTTGGAGGAGGTCTTCCGTGGCGGAGCAGCGAGGCGCCCGGCGCGGCGTCGTCGAGTACGAAGAAGTCGAGAGCGACTACCACGAGAAGCGCCAGCTGCAATCGGGCGCCGCGGGGTGGGTGCTGCTCGCCGGCCTCGGCGTCGCCTACGTCATCTCGGGCGACTTCGCGGGCTGGAACTTCGGCCTCGCGGAGGGCGGCTGGGGCGGCCTGCTCATCGCCACGATCCTCATGGGGACCATGTACACCTGCATGGTCTTCGCGCTCGCGGAGCTGTCGTCGACGATCTCCACCGCGGGCGGCGGCTACGGCTTCGGCCGCCGCGCGCTCGGCGTCTGGGGCGGCTTCCTCACCGGCACGGCGATCCTGATCGAGTACGCGATCGCGCCAGCCGCGATCGTCGTGTTCATCGGCGGCTACGTCGAGTCGCTCGACATCTTCGGGATCACGAGCGGCTGGCCGGTCTATCTCGCGTTTTACCTCGTCTTCGTCGGCATCCACCTGCTCGGCGTCGGCGAGGCGCTGAAGCTCATGTTCGCCATCACCGCGATCGCCGTGATCGCCCTCGTGGTCTTCGTGGTGGCGATGATCCCGGAGTTCGACGCGTCGAACCTCACGAACATCGCACCGGACGACTCCGCCGGCGCGTCCGACTTCCTGCCCTTCGGCTGGGCCGGGATCTGGGCGGCGTTCCCGTTCGCGATCTGGTTCTTCCTGGCCGTCGAGGGCGTCCCGCTCGCCGCCGAGGAGACGCGCGACCCCAAGCGCGACATGCCGCGCGGCCTGATCGCCGCGATGATGATCCTGCTCGTCTTCGCGGCCCTGATGCTCACGCTCACGCCCGGCGGGGCGGGGGCGGAGGCGATCCAGGACTCCGACAACCCGCTGCCCGCGGCGCTCGACGCCGCCAAGGGCGACGGCTCCGGGGTGAGCACGTTCGTGAACTACGTGGGGCTCGCGGGCCTGATCGCCTCGTTCTTCTCGATCATCTTCGCCTACTCGCGCCAGCTGTTCGCGCTCTCGCGCGCCGGCTACCTGCCGCGCCAGCTGTCCGTCACCTCGTCGCGCAAGGTGCCCGTGATCGCGCTGCTGCTCCCGGGGGCGATCGGCTTCCTGCTCGCCGCGATCACCGAGGACGGCGCCACGATGATCAACATCGCGGTGTTCGGCGCGACCGTCTCCTACGTGCTGATGATGCTGTCGCACATCGTCCTGCGCTCGCGCGAGCCGGACCTCGAGCGGGGGTACCGCACGCCCGGCGGCGTGGCGACGTCGGGGGTGGCGCTCGTGCTCGCGGTGCTCGCCGTCGTGGCGACCTTCCTCGTCGACGAGAAGGCGGCGTTCATCACGCTCGGCGTCTACCTCCTCGCGGCCGCCTACTTCTTCATCTACTCGCGCCACCACCTCGTCGCCTCCGCCCCGGAGGAGGAGTTCGCGGCGGTGCAGGACGCCGAGCGGGAGCTCGCCGGCGCATGATGACCACGGACGAGCTCCGCGGCGCCGTCGCCGACGGCTCCGTCGACACCGTCATCCTCGCCTTCTGCGACATGCAGGGCCGGCTGCAGGGCAAGCGGCTCGTGGGGCACCACTTCGTCGAGGACGTCCTCGCGCACGACGCGGAGGCGTGCAACTACCTGCTCGCGGTCGACGTCGACATGAGCACGGTGAGCGGCTACGCGATGTCCTCGTGGGACACGGGCTACGGCGACTTCGTGATGAAGCCCGACCTCGCGACCCTGCGCCCGGTCCCCTGGCATCCCCGCACCGCGATGTGCATGGCCGATCTCGCGTGGCACGACGACGCCCCGGTCGCCGCCTCGCCGCGCCAGATCCTCCGCCGCCAGCTCGACCGCCTCGCCGAGCGAGGCTGGATCGCCCTCGCCGCCACGGAGCTCGAGTTCATCGTGTTCCGCGACTCCTACGAGACGGCGTGGCGCAAGGCCTACCGCGACCTCGAGCCCGCCAACTACTACAACGTCGACTACTCCATCCTCGGCACCTCGCGGGTGGAGCCGCTGCTCGGCCGGATCCGCCGCGACGTGGCCGCCGCCGCGCTGCCGGTGGAGAACTCCAAGGGCGAGTGCAACTTCGGCCAGCACGAGATCAACTTCACCTACGAGGGCGCGCTCGGCGCCGCGGACACGCACACGATCTACAAGAACGCGGCCAAGGAGATCGCCGCCCAGGAGGGCATGGCGATCACCTTCATGGCGAAGTTCGACGAGCGCGAGGGCAACTCGTGCCACGTCCACCTGTCCCTGCGCGAGGAGGACGGCACGCCGCTGTTCGCCGAGCGCCCGGAGATCTTCGACCGCTTCCTCGCCGGCCAGCTCGCGTGCCTGCGGGAGCTCACGCTCTTCCTGGCCCCGAACGTGAACTCCTACAAGCGCTACGCCGAGGGTTCGTTCGCCCCCACGGCGATCGCATGGGGGCGCGACAACCGCACGTGCGCGCTGCGGGTCGTCGGCCACGGCGCGGGCCTGCGGGTGGAGAACCGAGTGGCGGGCGGCGACGTCAACCCCTACCTCGCGCTCGCGGCGATGATCGCCGGCGGCCTCCACGGCATCGACGAGGGGCTCGAGCCGGAGCCGGTGTTCGAGGGCAACGCCTACGCCGCGGACAAGCCGCGCGTGCCGGGCACGCTGCGGGAGGCGCGGGAGCTGTTCGCGGCCTCGGACGTCGCACGGGAGGCCTTCGGCGAGGACGTCGTGGCGCACTACCTGAACAACGCCGACGTCGAGCTGCGGGCCTTCGACGCCGCCGTCACGGACTGGGAGCGGTTCCGGGGGTTCGAGCGGCTGTGAGGCCGGTCATCGGGGTGTGCGCCGCGCTCGAGCGCGCGCGCTGGGGCGCGTGGGATTCCGAGGCCGTGCTGCTCGACCGCAACTACGTCGACGCGATCCAGCGCGCCGGCGGGATGGCGGTGCTGCTGCCGCCGGACCCCGCGCTCGCCGAGGACCCGGACGAGGTGCTCGACCGGATCGACGGGCTGCTGCTCGCCGGGGGCGGCGACATGGATCCCGCCACCTACGGCGCCGAGCCGCATCCGGCGACCGCCGGGACGGTGCCCGAGCGCGACGCCTTCGAGCTCGCCTTGGCGGCGCGCGCGCTCGAGCGCGATCTGCCCTTCCTCGGCGTCTGCCGCGGGATGCAGGTGATGAACGTGGCCCGCGGCGGCACGCTCACGCAGCACCTGCCGGACGACGTCGGCCACGAGGACCACCGCCGGTCGGTCGGCTCCTTCGACAACGCCGATCACGACGTGCGGTTGGCGGCCGGGTCGCTCGCGGCCCGCGTCGCCGGCCAGACGACGCACGCCACCAAGTCCCACCACCACCAGGGCGTCGACCGCATCGGCGAGGGGCTGACGGTGACCGGGTGGGCGACGATCGACGACCTGCCCGAGGCGCTCGAGGTGCCTGGCCGGCGCTTCGCCCTCGGCGTCCAGTGGCACCCGGAGGCCGACGAGACGTCCCCACTGATCGCGGGCCTCGTCGAGGAGGCGCGGGCGTACGCGGCCGAGCGCGGCCGCACGCGGAAGGCCGCATGACCCTCACCGTGCTCGAGCCCGCCACGGAGGCGGTGCTCGCCGAGCTGCCGCGTGCCGGCGCCGAGGAGGCCGACGCGGCGGTCACGCGCGCCAAAGCCGCGTATCCGGCGTGGCGCGCCGTCGCGCCGCCGGACCGCGCGCGCCTCCTGCACCGGCTGGCCGGCGCGCTCGCCGAGCGCCAGGAGGACCTCGCGGTGCTCGAGGCGCGCAACGCCGGCAAGCCCATCGCCGACGCCCGCGGTGAGATGGGCATGGTCGTCGACGTCTTCCGCTACTACGCCGGCGCCGTCGAGCGCAACCTCGGGGACACGATCCCGGTGACCGGCGGAATCGCGATGACCTTCCGCGAGCCGCTCGGCGTCGTGGCGCTGATCACGCCCTGGAACTTCCCGCTCACCATCGCCTCGTGGAAGCTCGGCCCGTGCCTCGCCGCGGGCAACACCGTGGTGCTGAAGCCCGCCGAGCTCACGCCGCTCACCGCGCTCGAGTTCGAGCGGATCGCGCTCGAGGCCGGGCTGCCGGATGGCGTGGTCAACGTCGTGGCCGGGCCGGGGTCGACGTGCGGGCAGCGACTCGTCGAGCACCCGGACGTCGCCAAGGTCGCCTTCACCGGCTCGACCGAGGTCGGCCGGCGGATCGCGGCCGGCGCCGCGCAGACCATCAAGCGCGTGACCCTGGAGCTCGGCGGCAAGAGCCCCAACCTCGTGTTCGCGGACGCCGACCTCGAGGCCGCCGCCTCCGCCGCGCCGTGGGCCGTGTTCGGCAACGCGGGCCAGGACTGCTGCGCGCGCTCGCGCATCCTCGTGGAGTCGTCGGCGCTCGACCGCTTCATGGCGGCGCTCGAGGACGTGGTCGAGGCCATCCGGGTCGGCGACCCGCTCGACGAGGCGACGCAGATGGGGCCGCTCATCTCGGCGCAGCAGCGCGAGACCGTCGCCTCCTACGTGCCCGAGGACGCCCCCGTCGCCGTCCGGGGCACGGCGCCCGACGGGCCCGGGTTCTGGTTCCCGCCGACGGTGCTGTGCCCCGTCGACCCCGCCGACCGCGCCGTCCGCGAGGAGATCTTCGGCCCGGTGGCGTGCGTGATCCCGTTCCGCGACGAGGCCGAGGCGATCCGGCTCGCGAACGACACGGTGTACGGGCTGTCCGGCTCCATCTGGACCCGCGACGGCGCCCGCGCCCTGCGCGTCGCCCGGCAGCTCGAGACGGGCGTGCTGTCGATCAACTCCAACACGTCGGTCCGCGTCGCCACGCCCTTCGGCGGCTTCAAGCAGTCGGGCGTCGGCCGCGAGCTCGGGCCGCACGCGCTCGAGCACTACACCGAGGTCAAGAGCGTCTACTACGCGACGGGAGGCTGATGGGGCGGCTCGAGGGCAAGGTCTGCGTCGTCACGGGCGCGGCGAGCGGGATCGGCGCCGCGACGGCGCGGCGGTTCGGCGAGGAGGGAGCCACCGTGGTCGGCGTCGACCTGCGCGACGACGGCGTGGGAGACGTGGCGCTGGCGGTCGACGTCGCCGACGAGCAGCAGGTCGCCGACCTCTACGACGGGGTGCGGGCGCAGTTGGGCCGCATCGACGTGCTGTTCAACAACGCCGGCATCTCCCCCACGGACGACGCGTCGGTCCTCGAGACGTCGCTCGCGGCCTGGCAGCGCGTGCAGGACGTCAACCTCAAGTCGGTGTTCCTGTGCTGCAAGTACGGGATCCCGCACCTGATCCGCGGCGGCGGCGGGTCGGTGATCAACACGGCGTCGTTCGTCGCGGTGCTCGGCTCGGCGACCTCCCAGATCTCCTACACGGCCTCGAAGGGCGGCGTGCTGGCCCTGTCGCGGGAGCTCGGGGTCGAGTTCGCGCGCCGGGGCGTCCGCGTCAACGCGCTGTGCCCCGGCCCGGTGAACACGCCGCTCCTGCAGGAGCTGTTCGCCGCGGACCCGGAGCTGGCGGCGCGGCGGCTCGTGCACGTGCCGATGGGCCGCTTCGCCGAGGTGCGCGAGATCGCGAACGCCGTGCTGTTCCTCGCCTCGGACGAGTCGAGCTACGTCACCGCCTCGACGTTCCTGGTCGACGGCGGGATCTCCAAGGCGTACACGACGCCGGAGTAAGGGCGCCGCCGCGCCGGTCGCGGCGGGCGACCGCCCGGCTGTCGGGCAAATCGCCCGGGCACATGGAATGCTGCCCGTTTCTGCCGGTCGGCGAGCGCATCCTCATCGCAGGCGCCCTCCTCGCGGCGGCGCTCGCGGCGTCGCTGCTCGCGGGCCGTCTCCGCCTGCCCGGGCTCGTGCTGTTCCTGGCGCTGGGGATGCTCGTCGGCTCGGACGCGCTCGGCTGGATCCACTTCCAGGACTACGAGCTCGCGGAGACCGTCGGCGTCATCTCGCTCGCCCTGATCCTCTTCGAGGGCGGCCTGGCCGCCGGCTGGCGCGAGATCCGGCCGGTGCTGCGGCCGGCGGTGGGACTCGCCCTGCCGGGCACGGTCATCACGGCGGTCGTCAGCGGCCTCGCCGCCTCGTGGCTGTTCGGCCTCTCCACGCTCGAGGGCCTGCTGATCGGCGCGATCATCTCCTCGACGGACGGCGCGGCGGTCTTCTCGCTGCTGCGCGGCTCGGGCTTGCGGCGGCGGCTCGAGCGGACGCTGGAGGGGGAGGCCGGCTTCAACGACCCGATCGCGGTCCTGCTCGTGCTCGGGTTCATCGAGTGGATCCAGCACCCGGACTTCGGCCTCGTGGACATGGTGGAGCTGTTCGCGCAGCAGCTCGGGATCGGGCTCGTCGCGGGGCTGGCCGTCGGCTCGCTCGCCGCGCAGGCCTTCACCCGCGTCCGCCTCGGCTCGCCCGGGCTCTATCCGGTCGCCTCGCTCGCCACCGTGGCGCTGGCCTTCGGCGCGGCGGACGCGCTCGAGGGTTCCGAGTTCCTCGCGGCCTACCTCGCCGGCCTCACGCTCGGCTCGGCGGACATCCCCGCCCGCCGCACCGTCACCGCGTTCCACGAGGGGCTCGCGTGGGTCGCCCAGCTCGGGATGTTCCTCACGCTCGGCCTGCTCGTGTTCCCGGCCGACCTGGACGAGGTCGCGCTCGAGGGCACGGCCCTGGCGCTCGTCGTCGTGTTCGTCGCGCGCCCGATCGCCACGGTCGTGGCGACGGTCGGCAGCGGGTTCGAGCTCCGCGAGCGCGCGCTGCTGGGCTGGGCGGGACTGCGCGGCGCCGTTCCCGTCGTGCTCGCGATCTTCCCCTTCACGCACGACATCGACCGGGACACCGCGGAGACGTTCTTCAACATCGTCTTCTTCGCCGTCCTGCTGTCGACGCTGCTGCAGGGCATGACCGTCGAGCCCGTGGCGCGCCGGCTCGGGGTGACCTCGGGCGAGCCGGAGTCGTCGGCGGGGATCGTCGAGGTCGGCGTCGTGCGCCAGCTCGGCGGAGAGGTGATCGAGCACACGATCGCCCCGGGCGACGCGGCGGCCGGGGCCCGGATCCGCGAGCTCGGGCTGCCGCGCGACGCGCTCGTCTCGCTCGTCGTCCGCGGCTCGGAGGCGCTGCTGCCGCGCGGCTCCACGCGCCTCGAGGCGGGGGACCGGCTGCTCGTGCTCGTGCGCCGCGAGGTCGCACGCGACCTCGCGGGGCTCGTGGCGCGCTGGAAGACGGGGCCGATCGGCGCCCCGGTGCGCCCGCCGCGGACCTACACGGGCACCGTGCCCGTCTACACCGCGCGGCCGTGGAAGGCGCACGACGGCGACCCGTCGCACCCCACGGAGGTCGCCGGGCACCGCGTCGTGGAGAAGCTCCGCACCCGCCGCGACGTGCCCGGCGCGCTCGTGATCCTCGCCGACGGGCGCTACGCCGTGTGCGGCCCGATCCTCATGGTCGGCCCGCCCGGTCAGTTGCAGGCACAGGCGCGCCGGCGGCTCGCACGCGAGGAGGACGACGCCGCGCAGGCGTGGTGGCAGGAGGTGATCGGCGCCTGCGCGCTGTGAGCCGCCGCGCGAGGACGAGCGCCACGAGCACCACCGCGACGGCGCCCGCCGCGTCGACCCACAGGTGGTTGCCCGTGAGGACGGTGACGAGGACGACGAGCGGCGGGTACAGCCGGCCGAACGCGCGCAGCCAGCGCCGGTCGCCGAGCGCCGCGAACGTGCCGCCGGCGACGAGGGCGAAGGCCACGTGGCCGGACGGCATGGCCGCGAACGGGCTCTGCAGGACGTGCGCGGAGTCCGCGAGCTCCCTGCCCCACAGCCCGGTCAGCGTGTCCTCGAACCCGGCGCCGGGCACCAGCCGCGGGGGCGCGGTCGGCGCGAGCACGTACAGGCCGACCGTGATGGCCTGCGTGAGCAGGAACAGGTCACGGACGAGGGGGAAGGCGTCGCGGCGCAGGCACCACGTCCACACGAGCGCCCACGCGGCGACGGGGACGTGGGCGAAGACGTAGAAGCTCCCCGCGGCCTGCATGAGCCGCGGCCGCTCGAGCGCCCACGCGTGGAGCGCGGGCTCGACGTGGATCCCGAGCGCCCGCTCGGCGCCGGCGAGCGCCTGCGCGCGGCGGACCGGGCCGCCGGGGTCGGAGCCGATGAGCAGCGCGGCGAGCGGGCACAGGGCGAGCGCGGCCAGCAGGGCGAAGGC
>Ga0196962_10000676_pt1 | contig 12650 bp, 13 predicted proteins | sample S3v_20metaG_FD_183186 | JGI IMG/M metagenome (GOLD analysis project Ga0196962, IMG submission 183186) | Soil microbial communities from Anza Borrego desert, Southern California, United States - S3+v_20 | ecosystem: Environmental > Terrestrial > Soil > Desert | place: USA: California | collected... | reverse complement strand
TGAGCAGCCAAATACATGGAGAAACAGCCAGCCTGGGCTGCGCCCACCAGTTCTTCCGGGTTGGTCCCCGGGCCTTCTTCGAAACGAGATGCGAATGTGAAGGCACCTTCAAACGCCCCGCTCCCAAGCTTCATCGTGCCATCGCCCTCCTTGAGGGTTCCATTCCACACTGCGGATGCATTGCGGATTGCCATACTGCCTCCTTTTGAAAACTATAAAGTGATGTATTGATTGTGACTCAAAACATTATAATCGCGCCGTGAGGGCTCCCTTCGACTTTATAGTTCAATAGGCTGCTGCATGTAAGTATAGAAATAACCAGGCAAATCTTCCCCAAATCCGCGTGTGGATGGTAACATCCAATACACGCTTAGCATGGTACTAAGGTAGGGAGTGTCAGAGGAACACATCTTAGCGGCGTGGCGTTAAATGAGTGAATGTCTCGAATTGCATGGCACAAATTTTCATCAGTTATTCGCGCAAGGATATTGGCTTCGTCCGCAAGCTTGCCGGGGATTTGGAAAAAGCCGGGTACGACGTCTGGTGGGATCTCACCGACCTGCGAGGCGGCGATGACTGGCTGCGCGTCATCCCTTCTGCCATCGAAGCCAGCGAACATTTCATCGTTGTGCTTTCTCCGAATTCCGCCATATCAGACTGGGTAAAAAAGGAATACACACAGGCGCTGTCTTTACGCAAGAAGATCATCCCGCTCATGCTGGAGCGATCCAGTGTGCCTTTCGCACTGAACACCATCAATTACGTCGATTTCACATCCAGTGATTATGCCGTCAATCTGCAGAGCCTGCTGGATGCACTCGGATATACCGGGGAAAACCCTGTAACGACTATAGCCGCACTCCCCCTCATGCTCCGCAAGTATGCCATCCCAATTATCCTGGTCACTGGTTTTTTGCTCGCAGCACTATCCACGCTTATTCTGACCCCTCTTGTGGTTACGACAGCAACGCCTTCAAACATCCCGCTAACTATAACGCCGTCCGTCATAGTGCAGGTGACATCGACCAGGGAAGCAGACACACCCACAGTGACGGCTTCGCTCAGCCCGACGGTCACGCCTTCCCCCACGGTCACGCTGACCCCGTCTCCCACCCGAACGATCACTCCCTCACCGACAAACCGTCCTTTTACCCGGCTCGGGCTTTGTGTCGAATCTGAGTTTGCGAATTCCATCAATGTGCGCTCCGGGCCAGGCACCATTTACGCACCGCTGGGGGAGCCACTCCTGGTGGGCACCTGTCTGTTTTTTAGCGCGCGGAACGAAGAAGCGACCTGGCTTCAGGTCGCTCCTAATCAACAAGACGCATCGCTCGGACAATATGAAGGGGGATGGATCTTTCGAGAACTGCTGGGGCTGGGGGCAATGGGGCCCATTGACCTGCCGGCGGTCACGCTGACTCCTACGCCGTTACCCAGCGACACGCCCACCATCACCCCGACGTTTACGCGCACGCCGACCGCTACTCTCACACCCTCCGAAACCGCGACAGAGACCCCAGTGGAAACACCCACGCCTTAACACGCTGGATGTTAATTCCCTGTAATCAGCTCGGTATCCGTTTCAGATTTTGTATTTCTCACCTTCCAGAGCGAAGCCAGGATGGAGATAGTAAGGATACTGGCAACCACTCCCAGCGAGATACCAACCGGAATATGGTAAAAACCATCAATCACCATTTTTACACCGATAAATACCAGCACGGCAGATAAGCCAACTTTCAGATACTGGAACTTATCCATCACGTTTGCCAACAGGAAGTACAAGGCACGCAGCCCGAGGATGGCAAAGACGTTCGAGGTATACACAATAAAGGGGTCCCGTGTCACGGCAAAAATGGCGGGGATCGAATCGACCGCGAAGACCAGATCTGTGCTCTCCACAACCAGCAGGATCAGGAAAAGCGGTGTCGCCATCAGCTTCCCCGCCCGGCGGACAAAAAACTGATCCCGTTCAAAGTTCTCTGTTACCGGCATAAACCGTCTGAAGAATTTGACAACGGGGTTCTTATCGGGCTCCACATGTTCATCCCGACTCAATGCCATCCGGATACCTGTGAAAATCAAAAAGGCACCAAACACATAAATGATCCAGTGAAATTGCTCGAGCAATGCTGCACCGATGAGGATCAATGTACCGCGCATGATGAGCGCACCGAGAATACCCCAGAACAGTACACGGTGTTGGTAAGCGGAGGGAACTGCAAAGAATGAGAAGATCAGGATGAATACAAATATGTTATCCACACTGAGCGACTTCTCGATCAAATAGCCTGTGAGGAATGCCAGGGCTGCCTCAGTATTGGTGTATGTGCTATCCGGCACCATCCGATGCCAGTAGAAATAAATGACCGCATTGAACACCAGCGATAATGAGATCCAGACAATACTCCAAATGAGAGCTTCTCTACCGGAAACCGCATGAGCCTTGCGGTGAAACACCCCCAGGTCGAGCGCCAGCATTGCCAGCACGAACACGTTGAATCCTATCCACAACCAAATTGGTGCGTCCATGACTACATCTCCTTTTTTACTTTGGCCGGGGAAATAAAAAACGAGACCCCACGACCGGATTCGTGGTAGTCTCGCCAATAGTGTGGTCCTATACACGTACGATCAGCCGAGAGCCATCATTGAGGCTCTGTCCTGACGACTGACCGATGGCGCGTTGGGCGCCATGGCTACTCCCTACTTGAGCTGTGGGATGTTAACATACTTAGAGAAGTTTTGTCAATAATATTTCTCTTAGAATTCTCTAAATGTAGAGTAAAAGCAGCCAAACAGAGGATTACTGCATCAGGCTTGCCCGGGCGTCATCACATTCCTCGTCAAATCTCAGCGGGTGCAGGAATATCGTTTCATTTTTTCGGAGATGGGCCGTAACAACCGAAACGACGTCGCGCGAACGCATCAGGCGCGCTTTGGCATACCCTACCTGACCACGCTGCTGTAGGTTCTGCTCCTCCAGCCAGCCATCGACCAGCGCGAAATTCTGGCAGCAGTGGTCGATCTCGCGATAGTCGAACCGGACTGGTCTGCCGTCTCGTAGAATGGTGACGTACTTATCCCGCCTGTATCGCACCCCGGCCAGGTTTTCCGCCAGGTGAATGGTCGTATTGGAATCCTGCCCGACGCCGAGTAGCAGCACCTGACCATCCCACTGATAGATACGTCCCACCGGGCTGTCCTGTCCATGCGGAACATCGATCGGGTGTGGAGCGAGGATTTCTTCTGCCAGCGGACCGGCTGCTGCAAAAGCGTGATTGTTGTCGCTGCGGAGCACGCCTGGCAGCCTCCAGAGCGTATCCGCGACGACGCCCATCTCCGGGCAGGGGCTTATGTGTTTGTCAAAGGGATGATCATCGTCATAACTCATGCTCGGCATCACCAGCGTTCCTCCCGCGCCGAGAGCGGTTTGCAAAGCTAGAATCAGACCTTCCGGGCCGCCTTCCACCGGTTTGACGTTTGAAAACGAGGTATGCACTAGAAGGATCCCACCTGGAGTCACTCCGAGCTCGAGTAGTTGGCGAACGATAGTTTCTTTGCCGATCGCGTTCATAACCGCGCTGTCAGCCCAAAGTCCGCAGGGAGGAGAGAATACATATGCGCGTTGGAAATGGATCTGCCCACCACCATGCGGTTCAACAAAACCCCTTCGGGATGTGCGCCGATCTTTTCCGCCACACGCAAGCTGGCTTGATTCCCCACGCCGATCACGATCTCCACACGTATCAATCCCAGCTGCTCGAAGGCAAAACGTGCGGTAAGTTTGGCAGCGCGCCCTGCAATGCCCTGCCCGCGACACGAAGTCCGTACCCAGTAACCCAGATTGCAGAAGTGATAAATCGGGTGAATGCTGCCCAGGGTGCAGGCGCCGAGAAGATCATCCCCACGCAGGACTGCAAAGGCATAGAAGGTATGCTCCTGCCAGCGTGCCCGCGCGATGGAGATATATTCATGGGCGGTCTGCTCGCTGTATCCATCGGTTGCCCAAGACATCCACGGGCTTAATTCCTTGAGCGATTCTCGTACGGCATAACAAAGAGCCGGCGCGTCGTCCAGGCGAAAGGGACGAAGGAGGATCTCCTCATCGATCAAGCAGATGGAAGAAGGCATTCTCTTGTGCTCTGGATTTGAAATATCAGGACGATATATATTCCCGCAGACTATGTTCTACTGCATAGGCAGCCGCTTCTGCCCGGTTGTTCACACCCAGTTTCGAGAGGATACTCGAAACATAATTCCGTACGGTGCCTTCGCCCAGGAACAATTGCCTGGCGATTTCGCGATTGGTCTTACCCTCAGAGACCAGTAAAAGCACGTGTTTTTCCTGCTGGCTCAAGTGCTGGAACGCAGATGCCGCCTCTTCCTTTCCCGCGCGGCGCACCTCCTGAAAAACACGCTGCGTGACGGCAGGGTCCAGCAATGCCTCACCGCGCGACACGGCTTCGAGCGCCTTCACCAGGTCGTCGCTGCCGATCTGCTTCAGGATGTATCCCGAGGCCCCGGCGCGAATCGCTGAGAACAGCATTTCATCCTCCGCATAGGAGGTGAGCATAATCACTTTGACATTCGGGTGTTTTTTTACAATCTGCTCACAAGCTTCGATCCCCGAGCTGCCCGGCAGGCGAATATCCATGACCACCACGTCTGCCTGGAAGGCATCTGTTTTTTCGATTGCCTCGCGCGCCGAACTGGCTTCGGCAACCACGTCGAACTGAGGATGGCGTTCCAGCAAGGACTTCAACCCCAAGCGCACGACTTCATGGTCGTCCACCAGAATGATACGCTGTTTGGTGGATTGCTTTGGCATAGCAAAGATTTTACACCAAATTTCTCTCATATAGAGAAATAAGGGCTTTCGTCCGATTACCGTAAGATTTCTTCTTAAGTAAAAAGTGACAGCCACCCAAATGGGTGGCTGTCACGTATCACGATAGGGTGTGATTATTTGGCTTTGACAGAAATTGTCTTGGGCTTGACTTCTTCCGCCTTCGGCAGCATGATGGTCAGAATACCGTTTTCGAAATCGGCAACTGCCTTGTCTGCTGTCACTTCGGTCGGCAGCGCAATTGAGCGCTCAAACGAGCCCCAACGGTGTTCGCGGATGTGCCAGGCTTTATCCTTCTTCTCTTCCTCGTGCTTGGTTTCGCCCCGGAGTGTGAGGACCTCGCCGGTCACATTGATCTGCACTTCGTCGGCTTTGAACCCCGGGAGCGCAGCCTTAACCACGACCTCGTCGTCCGTCTGGTACATATCGACTGCAGGCGAAGTCCAGCCACCGTCCCTGAGACTGATCGGACGGGTGAATGCGTCATCGAAAAGACGATCCATTGCCTCACGCAGGGTCATCATCTCACGAACAGGTTCCCAACGGGTTAAGTTAGACATAGCAACCTCCTTACTAAAACTAGTTAATTATTGACTATGCCCTTAATATAAAAAGCCCGCGTTAAAAAAACGCAAGCTCTATATAAAAAAATCATCAGAGTTCTTTAATGATGTATTTAGACCAGATACGCCGACAGCCCTAGCCAGCAGTGCAACTGCTGGCAGATCATGTATTACTTGGTTTCCGTTTTCTGTCTCTTATAATCCACGAAGCGATAGCCTACGCCGCGCTCGGTGAGGATGTATTTGGGGTTGGAAGGATCTTTTTCAAGTTTCTGGCGCAGATAATTAATATAAAGACGCACGTAATGCGGCTCGTCACGGTATTCATATCCCCAGACCTTCACCAGCAGTTGGTCGTGGGTTACGACCCAGCCTGCATTTTGCACAAGATGATAAAGCAGACGGTATTCTGTGGGACGCAGCTTGACGAGTTTCCCCTCCAGCCAGACCTCGCGGCGGTCGAAATCGATCTTGAGGCGGTCGTCTACTTCAATGATGTCATGCATGGAGCCGCTGGCGCCCTCCGTTCGGCGGATTACAGCTTTGACGCGGCTGACCAGTTCACGGGGACTGAACGGCTTGGTGATGTAATCGTCGGCGCCCAGCTCGAGGCCGCGCACCCGGTCATCTTCCTCGCCTTTGGCAGTCAGCATGATGACCGGCACATTGCTGCCCTCACGGATTGTTTCCAGCACTTCGAATCCGTCGAGGTCGGGCATCATCACATCAAGCAGGATTAAGTCGGGGGTGACGTCGCGCAGTTTTTGGATGGCTTGCTTGCCATTGAACGCCTCCGCGACCTGGAAGCCGTCGTGCTCCAGGTTCATGCGGATGAAACGCACCATGCGTTCCTCATCATCCACTACGAGGATGCGGCGACGGTCAAACTCTTCCGGCATGTGTTACTCCCTCACAAACCCGATCAGGTGCTCTTCGTCTTCACTTTCCAGGATTTCGATCAGGGTGATCCTGTCTATGGGCCAGATCACCTTGACTACATTGTGCTCCAGATAATGAATGTCCTTGCCATCGCGCAGGCGCGGGTTGGACACGACAATCAGGTTATCAGAGGGTTTCGGCAGATCCTCCACTTCCCCCAGAATCGAAGGCTCGCCGGAAATATGCAAAATCACGGAATACGCCATTTCTCTACTCCAGACGAAGTCACCTAAATATTGCGCAGAAGGACCTGGATCTTCAGTTTACCCAGCGCAACAATGTCACCGTGACTCAGCGATTCCTCTACATGGGGGTTGATCCGGCGCCCATTGATGTACGTGCCGTTGGAGGAGCCGAGGTCCATGACCAGTACCTTGCTCGCATCCCGTTTGACCACGGCATGAAGACGGGAAACCCCCGAGGCATAGGCTTGATAAGGCGTCAGGTCAATATCCGGCATGATCGGCTGCCCTTCACTGAGACGCCCCAGCGTGAACTCGTTTCGGGAGGCAAGCGGCAGGATCTTGCCGCTGTCCATCAGGTGCAGCGAGATCCAGCTGTTGACCGGGGGGGCAGGTTCGGGGCGCGGGGATTTCTTAGCCAGCTCCTCGGCTATTTGTTCATCTGTAATCGCCTGGGTGATCAAAGTATCGACACCATCCAGCTGTGCGCCACATTCCGCGCAGAACATGGCTCCGGTGACATTTTTATACTGGCAATTTGGACAAACGATCATGAGATCAACTCCTTATTAGACGGCGCATTGAATAGAGAGCGTGTACCATACTTGATCTTTTTGCTTCCCTCTATTGTAAGGGAATTTTGCTTTTGCAGATGATCCACTTCCAGAAGAATTGTTTGCGCCAGACTACGTTCACCCTGAGTCAACAATTTGGATGCAAGCACTTGAAGCTGGCGTGTTGCACTGTCTATATTTCCTTTTTCGAGATCCTTGCGAGCGCGGTCCTGCATACGGTAGAGCATCAGCCGGGACAGCGCCTGGACGATCCTTGGCGGTGGCGGCTCAGCCTCGGGCAATTCGGATATCGGGCGCTGGAGCCGCAACCGGAGCGAAGGCACCGGCATCACCTGGGAGGCGATCGAAACCTTGAGAGTGCCGTCCATCAGGGTGAGTATTTCTGATTTTACCGCTTTTGGATGAATCATGTACTCGAAAATCACCTGAGTATTAGCATCCTGTAGGATAGAACCCAGGTGCAGCGATTTCTCCTCCAGAGCGATCGGCGAGGGGTCGGGCTGGAGACGAAAAGCATACATCAGCTCCACATCTTCAATCGGCTTTAGTTCGAGGGTGATATCTTCAGCATATGTTTGGGTTAGCGCCTCAAATTTCTCCAGCAGCAGCCGTTTGATATCCTGCGGTCGGGCAATATAGGCGCTGCTCCCACCCGTTCGCGTCGAAAGCACATCCAGAAAAATATCATTCCACTCCTGCCCGATGCCCATCCCACTGATGCCAATTCCAAGTTCCGCCAGCCGGGAGGCTAGCGCCAGACACTGCTGCTCATCGCCATAGGTGTGCCCATCGGTGAGCAGGATGATGTGATTGAGGCGTTTGGAGTCCACGCTGCGCATGACTTCTTTGGCGCCGGCTTCCAGACCCTGGAAGATCTCCGTCGCGCCGGAAGGCTGGAGCATCTGGATCTTCGCTTCGGAGCGGGCTTTGTCCTGAAGGTACGAGGCAGGGAGAATAACCTCGGCGCGATCGCTGAAGGCGACCACGCTCAGGATGTCCTGCGGTCGGAGATTGCGCAGCACCTGAATGGCGGTGGCTTTGACAATATCCATTTTTTCGCCGCGCATGGAAGACGAGCGATCCAGCACCAGGCAGACGTTCAGAGGTGGAGAAGGCGAAGCGCGCGCTTCGTCGGGCACGCCCAGCTCCAGGATCAGGTAGATCATCTGCGATTCATCCAGATGAACCAGGTTGGAACGGCTGTACATTACACTGTGAGTATAGGGCAGGGACAGCTTCTCTTCCGGCGGCAGAGTGGCGTCATACTGTTTTCGCCTGGCAGGGTTGGACAGCACTTCATACGCCTGTTGAACGCCTAGGAACAACTCAGTTTCCCCCGCTGCCGTATTTTTATCTGGATGTAGTTTCAGCGCTGCTTCATGATATGCGCGCTTGATCTCTTCCAGGGAGGCGTCGCGCGTGAGTCCGAGAAGAGAATAATAATCCTGTCTGGGCAGCATCATTATCCGATCAATTGCACGAGGATCACACTGATATTATCGGGACCACCAGCCGCGTTGGCGGCGTTAACCAGGTTCTGACAGGCACGCTGGAGGGTTGGCGCTTCGTTGACGGCGCGCGTCAGGTCTTGTTCGGTTAACACACCCCACAACCCATCACTGCAAAGCATCAAGTGACCGGGCTGGGGAAACCCGACGGTAAATATATCCGGGTCGAGAATCTCACCCTGACCCAGAGCGCGGTACAAAACATTGCGGTGCGGGTAATTCGCTGCTTCATCGGGCGTAATATGACCCAGCTCTTCGAGGCGTTTGACCAGTGAGTGATCGCGCGTGATCGGTTCCACCCGTCCGTCGGGATAAATAAAGTAGGCGCGGCTGTCCCCGATGTGGGCAACCGTGATCTGCTGCCCCAGCACCAGCGCAGCGGTTAACGTAGTCCCGCTGCCCGGCGCCTCGCGCTGGATCGCGCGCTGCGCTTCACTCACAGCGGCTTGCATGATCTCCTGGAACGATTCGTCCATCGCATCCGCTTTGATGTGGAAGAGATAGGGATGGAACTTGCGCAGGACATATCCAGCTACTGTGCGGATCGCGGCGTTGCTCGCGACCTCCCCGAACTGATGCCCGCCCATGCCATCTGCAATGATATACAATCCAAAGGGCAGGTTGCCCGCATTACCCGCCATCATCGCCGTGATCGCCAGAAGGCTATCTTCATTCAGCTCGCGCTGCTTGCCTACAGACTGCCCGCAGCCGGAAATCAATTGTTGCAGGTCAAAGCGCGGGTTCTGATTGGTAACAATAGCCTGTATCTGCTGCTCCGATAGCGGAGCTGTGTTGGTAAGCTCGTGTGCAGGGGTTGGTTTTTGTTTATTACCAGATAGCCAGCGGAAAATTTTGTCCACAAGAACTCCTTCTCAGGCAAGCAGGGCGTAAATTTGATGGTCTGTGGATCCAATATATACAATATCATCAGCGACCAGCGGCGTGCCCGTAATGGCTCCCCCGGTGCCGAACTTCCAGCGTAAGCGGCCTGTGCGGTATTCCAGGCAATAGAGATGCCCATCCACCGATCCGCAGTAGAGCGAGTCTTTGTATACCACGGGGGAACCGTTTACCTGATGTTCGGTCTTGAAGCGCCAGACCTCCTTTGAGCTTCTGCTTTCGATCCCATAGATGAAGCCATCCGAGGCGCCTATAAAGATCAGGTCATCAACAATGCAGGGAGTGCTAATGGAGGGTTTGCCGAGGCGGAAGCGCCACAACACCCAGCCGTTGCGCGGGTCCAACGCATACAGTGTGCTATCGACGGAAGCGAAATATAACGCCTGCTCGGTCCCGATTGTGGAGGAAGTAATGGAACGCTTGGCGTGGAAGCGCCACTTGAGGTCCCCGCGGAAATCGATGGCGTAATAATCGCCGCTTTCACAACCGACATACACCAGCTCGCGCACCACGAATGGCGTCGAGCGGACGGCGTCCGCTGTCTCGAACCTCCAGGCCATACGCCCCGTGTTCAGGTTGACCGCATGGATGTGATTGTCATCAGAACCGAAAAAGATATGCCCCTCGGCAATGCGTGGCGAGGAGCGAATCGGTCCATTGGTGTAGTATGTCCAAACGACCTTTCCAGCGCGGGCGCTGACCACATGCAGACGCTTATCTTCTGAGCCAAAATAGATGTTCCCGTCGAGCACGACCGGACGCGTAACTACCCCTCCATCCGTCGGATATTTCCACTGGAACTTTCCGTCAGCAGCATTCAGCGCATAGAGGTTATTATCATAGGAGCCAATATACACCAGCCCCTGTGAGACTGCCGGCGTACCGCGTATTTCATCTTCGCACTTGAACGACCAGAGCGCTTTGATCCCGCTTCCCTGTATGGGTCCCGTTTTGGGTCCCGCGCTGATCAGCGCGCCTGTTTTGCGTGCCACCACCATAAGCGCCTGTTTCATATCTGCAGCAGTACGGAAGCGGCTTTCCGGGTTGTACTCCAAAGCCATGTTGACCACGGCTTCCATCTCGGGGGAGACGTTTTGGTTGATCCGACGAATCGGACGCTCGGAGAACGAGAACGGCGGCTCGAGGCGCGGGTCGCGGCGCGTCAACGCGTGATGCAGGGTGGCGCCGAGGGCATAGATATCTGCTAAAGGCGTGGCTTCGCCGCGATATTGTTCCGGGGGGGAATATCCCTCGGTGCCAATCATCGTCCCTTTGATTCCGGTCTGGAACGTCTTGGCAATCCCAAAGTCCACCAGCATCACATCGCCATTGTGATTGATCATCACATTGGAGGGCTTCATATCACGGAAGATAATCGGATCCGGTTTATGCTTGTGCAGATAATCCAGCACATCGCACAGCTCAATCGCCCACGCCAGGATCTGGTGCTCAGGCAGAAAGCTATTTGTATCATTGATGATGGATTCCATATCCTTGCCGTGAATAAATTCCAGCACCAGATACGAACGGCTTTCCACAGAGAAATAATCGTAAATACGGGGAATGGAGGGATGGTGAAGTGTGGCAAGCAGATTGGCTTCCCGCTCGAAGTTCTGTATGATCGTTTCGCGCACCAGGGGGTCTGGCGCGGTGTTGATCATTTCCTTGACAGCGACAAGCTTAGTAACGTTGGGGAAGTGCATATCGCGGGCGCGGTAGACCGAACCCATCCCGCCGACACCAATCACCTCTTGAATTGCATAGCGGTTGGTAAGCGTAAGACCCGCCTGAAGTTGACGCGGAGGGGGAGAACCTTGATTACCCTGGTCATCCGATAACTCAGGAAATATCCTTGTTTCCAGTGGTGTGTCTCCTCGTTTGTCGATTATAGTTTGCCCGGCTCCCTTTGACAACCATCCGTGGGTAAGTAACATTTCAGTTTCGTATATTATCCAGGTTAAAATTTCCCGAAAAGTACTTAATTAGGATGATTTAAGAGTTTCTTTGCAGGGTTCTTCATGATCCCTTTGTTCTCCGTGGTGAAATCCTGAGGCAGCCCTTGCATTTGAACGCTCTTTCCCTTGCAGGGAACATCGTTCTGCGGCACAATACGCTCATTGTGAAAATACTTACCGTCAGCGATGAAGTGGTCGATCGCCTTTACAACCTTTGTTCCAGTGGTCACTTTCGTGAGATCGAGTTGATTCTGGGGTGTGGAGACCTGCCCTACCCATACCTGGAAAACCTGCTGACGCTGTTGAATGTTCCGTTGTTTTATGTGCCGGGCAACCATGACCCGACCTATAATCCTGAAAACACTCTGGCGCGCGTGGAAGGCGGTTCCAACCTGGACCTGAAAATGGTCCGGTTTAAGAAATTTTTGATCGGCGGCTTCGGCGGCTCGATCCGCTACCGCCCGGACGGGACAAACCAGCATTCCCAAACAGATGCCTACTTACGAGCATTCCGTATGGTTCCCCAGTTGATGTTGAACCGCATGCGCTATGGCCGCGCCCTCGATATTCTCATCACACACTCGCCGCCATTCGGAATCCACGACGATGATGAGCAAGCCCACCAGGGGCTGAAAGCGCTTAACTGGCTCCTGCGCGTCGCAAAGCCGCGTTACCATTTTCACGGGCATACTCATTTCCAGCGCGGTAATTTGTCCCCTTCCGAATCGACACACGGCTTGACGAAGATCATCAACGTCTACCCCTATAAGATCATCGAAGTCAATCATTAGTATTAGGAGACAAGTAGACACGTAGACATGGAGTGATGACCTGTATACCTAAACTATGTCAGATCAATTTTCCAATCAGGCGCGCGGCGACTTTCAACGGGCGCGTTTCAAAGCCTTTGTAAATCGGCTATGGAGCACTCTCTCCGGGCAGCCAAGCACCCTGCTTTCGTATGATGAGGTCAAGGAAAAACTGCATATTGGCGGTCCGATCTATCGCGGCGTGCAGACCGTCCACGTGGATCAGATCGCGGGCAGCTTAAACCGGTATCATGAATTTGACCGCGTCTTCCTGCCAGCCAGCGATAAACTTTCGGAGCGCTGGCAAAGGGTCAATCGCGCCTTTTACCAGGAGATCAGCCTGCCGCCAGTGGTGCTGTATAAAGTTGGG
>Ga0196962_10000675_pt1 | contig 12662 bp, 14 predicted proteins | sample S3v_20metaG_FD_183186 | JGI IMG/M metagenome (GOLD analysis project Ga0196962, IMG submission 183186) | Soil microbial communities from Anza Borrego desert, Southern California, United States - S3+v_20 | ecosystem: Environmental > Terrestrial > Soil > Desert | place: USA: California | collected... | reverse complement strand
CGTGGCCCCGGCCGGACGAAGCTGAAATGCTGACAAGCGCCCGGCAGGGCGCGTGCTGACATGCTGACTAGCTCTTCTGTGACTCGTCCCACTCGTCCTGGACGTTGTCCTTCACGCCGCCTGTGGACTCTTCTTCTTCGACGGCCTCCTTGGAAGCGTCCCTGCCCGGCTTGCCCCGCTCGGCGGCCTCGTCGAGTTCGTCGCGTACGTTGTCCTCCGTGCCTCCTGGGGTCCCACGGCGTTCGCGCTCGGTCATCCGTTCTCCTTCTCGGTTGCCTCAGCTATGCTGCTTCCGACTCATGCTAACACGCAGCGGTAGCGGGCTCGCCGGATAGCGTTGCACGCTCTGGCCTCTGAAGTCTTCTCGGGCGATCCGGTAACGAGGAAGATAGGGTGACGTTACGTGGGTTACATCTCGGGGGATAGTGCAGGTCAGAAAAGCGAGCGGGAGGAGGAGATGTGAGCACTACGATCCTGATCGTGGTGGTTGTCGTCGTGGTCTTGTTACTCGCGCTGTACTTTGCATCGCGGCGGAGGGCTGCGCAGAGGAGCGAGGGGCAGCGGGAGCGGAGCAGGGAGGAGTTCGGCCCTGAGTATGAGCGGATGGCGCGGGAGAGGGGTTCTGAGGAGGAGGCCGAGAGGGAACTCAGGGAGCGTCGCGGTCGCGTAGAGCGACGGGTCGAGCCGCTCTCCGAAGAGAGCCGCGGTCGCTATGAAGAGCGCTGGGGAGAGGTCGAGAGGATCTTTGTAGACAATCCGGAGAGATCCATAGAGATGGCGGACCGGACCGTCTCCGACATCCTGGATGAGCGCAACTTCGTCTCCGACGTGGGCCAGTCCGAGGAGGAGACCGAGCAAGGTCTGGCCGCCATGCACCCCGATATCGCCGACGATTACAGGGAGGCCCGGCGCATCAGGGCGGACGTCGTGGCCCGTTCGGCAGAACGCGCGCAGGAGGACTCTGACGAGGAGTCCACCGAAGAGTTGCGGCAGGCCATCCGCAAGTATCGCGCGGTCTACGAGCGGCTCGTGCAAGGATAGCGAGGCATCGAAGTATCGGCGTGGGGGCGCTGGCGGCAGGGTTCTGGGGGTTCGTCGGGGGAGCCTCGCTCCTTATGGGGGCGCTCGTGGGTGTCTACGCCAGAGCTTCGAGACGCACCATTGCGGCCGTCATGGCGCTCGGGGCCGGGGTACTTATCTCCTCGGTCGCCTTCGAGCTCATGGATGAGGCCTACCAGATAGGAGGGTTCGACGCTTCGGTCCTGGGGCTCTCGCTGGGGGCCGTGGCCTTCTTCTTCGCCGACAGGGCCGTGAACAGGAGGGGAGGAGAACGCCGCAAGAACCCGGCAGATAAACAGGGTGACTCCGCAAGCGCCATCGCGAACGGCGCGCTCATGGACGGCATCCCTGAGTCGGCGGCCATAGGGATCAGCCTCCTCGAAGGGAGCAATATCAGCGTAGCCCTCGTCGCCGCCGTCTTCCTCTCGAACGTCCCGGAAGGCCTATCTTCGGCCTCGGGGATGAAACAGGCCGGGCGCCCTCTAGCCTATATCCTCGGACTCTGGGGCGGGGTGACGTTGGTCTCCGCACTGGCCGCGCTGCTAGGCTACTTCTTTCTCGCCAGCGCTTCCGGAGATCTGGTCGCCACTATCCAGGCCTTCGCCGCCGGGGCCATCCTGACCATGCTCGCGAGCACCATGATGCCGGAGGCCTACCAGGAGGGCGGTCCTGTCGTCGGGCTCGTCACCGCCGCAGGCTTCCTCCTCTCCTTCGTCCTGAGCCACCTCGCATAGGGTAAGGACACAATAAGAGGGTTTGACCGTCCTCGGTGTGCGCTCCCGCTACATACTTCGGACCATTTTTGCCGCTATGGGCGTCCTGAGCCGGGACAGATCTTGTTGTGTAAGTTACTATCGATGCACATGTTCGCTAAGGAGGAGGATTGATGGCTAGTTTGGTGTGTCCGTGCGCGCGGGGGGGAGATCTCTGGGGGGAGTTCTGGTGGGTAGGTCGGGAGTACAAATGGGTGTTCTTCGACGACGACAACTCTAGCGAGACTTTCACCGAGCAGGTTACGCACTGTCCGGGGTGCGGCAAGCCCCTGGAGCGGAAGTCGCTGAAACAAACTTCCGCTTTTATGCCCCACCAATAGCGGAGGGCATCGCGGACGTCCTTACTGGGAGTCCGGCGCGACGCCGGACCCACGCGGTCTGGGCTGTCATGGGGACGCGCCAACGCAGAGCCCCCGCTACGGATTCATCGACTCGTCCGCGGGTAAACCGCCAAAGACGGGTATGTAGAATTAGTAGACGAGCTTGGAAACGCAAGGCGGGGGTGATGGACTGTGGCGAAGAATCTGGTCACGAAGATCCTCGAGGACCACATGGTCGAAGGGGCGTTGGATCCCGGCGAGGAAGTAGGGCTGAGGATAGATCAGACACTGCTCCAGGACGCAACGGGCACGATGGCCTGCCTGCAGTTCGAGAGGATGGGCGTGGAGCGCGTCAGGGTGGATCTCGCGGTCCAGTACGTCGACCACAACGTCATCCAACTCGACTTCAAGAACCCGGACGACCACCGCTTCCTGCAGGGCTTCGCCGCCAGATACGGTCTCCACTACTCCCGCCCCGGGAACGGCATCTGCCACTACCTGCACGTGGAGCGCTTCGCCAGACCCGGCGCGACGCTCGTGGGGGCGGATTCGCATACCACTTCCTCCGGAGCTCTGGGGTCCATAGCGATCGGGGCCGGCGGGCTCGACGTGGCCCTCGTGATGGCCGGGCAGCCCTTCCAGACCCCCGCTCCCAAGGTCGTCGGCGTCGAGCTTACGGGAACCCTCTCTGACTGGGTGACGCCGAAGGATGTGATCCTGGAGCTCTTGAGGCGTCGCGGCGTCAGGGGTGGCCTCGGCCGCATCTTCGAGTTTTACGGCCCCGGAGTCGCGAACATAGAAGTTACGGGACGGACCACGATCTGCAACATGATCGCCGAGCTCGGTGCTACCACGGGCGTCTTCCCCTCGGACGAGAGGACGCGGGAGTGGCTGAGGATGCAGCAGCGCGAGGAAGACTTCGTGGAACTCTCCGCCGACGAGGGCGCCGACTACGACGAGCGCGAACACATCGAGCTTGACGAGCTCGAACCCCTGATAGCGCAACCCCACTCGCCCGGCAACGTCGTCCCCGTGAGCGAGGTGGCTGGCACCAGGGCCGCGCAGGTGTGCATCGGCAGCTCGGTCAACTCCGGCTTCGAGGACCTGGCCGTCGCCGCCGCTGTCTTGCGGGACCAGACGGTCTACCCCGGTCTCGTCATGACCGTGACGCCGGGGAGCCGCCAGATCCTCGACTCTATCGCAAGCACCGGCGTCTACGCCGACCTGGTGCGGGCGGGTGCGCGCATGCTCGAGCCCGTGTGCGGACCGTGCGTCGGGATGGGACAGGCGCCGCCTTCCGATTCTGTCAGCGTCAGAACCTTCAACCGTAACTTCCCCGGCCGCTCGGGGACCATGACCGACCAGGTATACCTGACGAGTCCGACCACGGCGGTCGCGACCGCCCTGCGGGGCGCCATCACGGACCCCCGTGAGCTCGGGGAGTACCCGGCTCTCCCCGAGGCTCCCGCCAACCCCGCGGTAGACGACCGCCAGATCCTGGCCCCCGCGCCGCCCCAGGAGGCATCAGGGATCGAGATCGTTCGCGGTCCGAACATAGAGCCGCCGCCGGAAGCCCCCGAACTCCCGGATTCTCTGGAGTGCACGGTCACCATCGTGGTCGAGGACGATATCTCGACGGGCGACCTCGCGCCTGACGGTGTGGAGGTAATGTCGTTCCGCTCGAACGTGCCCGAGATCGCCAGGTTTACCTTCCGCCGCTTCGACCCCGAGTACCACGGGAAGGCCCGGGAGTCGGCGCCGGGCTTTATCGTGGGCGGGCACAACTACGGGCAGGGGTCTAGCCGTGAGCATGCGGCCCTGGCGCCTTTGCACCTCGGTATCAGGGCCGTAATCGCGAAGAGCTTCGCCCGCATCCACCGCAGGAACCTGATCTCCCAGGGCATCCTCCCTTTGCGCCTCGAGGATGAATCGGACTACGACTCCTTCGAACAGGGGCAGACCTGGGAATTGCCGGAGATCCGGGACCGCCTAAGAAACGGCGACGAAGAAGTTCCACTGAAGAGAGAGGGCGACGAAGTAACGCTCCTCGCCGAGTACTCGCAGCGAGAGCGCGACATCCTCCTCGCCGGCGGCATACTGCGCCAGTTACGCGAGAAGACGGAGGACAAACAGCCCCAGGCGCCGGACCGTGTGTCGGGAGAAGCCGAGCACTGATCGGTAGCGACGCGAGCAAGTAGTAGGGTGGGCGCGGTCGAGCAGGTCCTCGTTGCGGAGCGCGAATGGCTCCTTGCCCACCTGCACGTCGATGTACCTGCGCTCGAACGATTGATGGATCCCGACTACCTCCAGATCGGTGCTGGAGGAGATGCGTTAGACAAAGAGCAGGTCCTGGCTTCGTTCCGGTCCGGCGAGCGCCACTGGGATGAGGCCCACAGCGACGAGCACCGCGTCCGCGTCTACGGGAACACGGCCGTCGTTGTCGGACGCTGGCGGGCAAGTGGAGTAAACGCCGGACGACCTTTCGACTACCAGGCGCGCTTCGTTTCCGTGTGGGTTCGCCGCGACGGAGAGTGGCGAATGGTCAGCGACCAGTCGACCCCCATAACCTCGCAGGCCGTGCCGAAAATGGGTGGCTAGCCCTTCTCCGAGGTACGCAGCGCGGAGAACAGCAAGAGTCCGACGCCCGCTACTATCGCGGCATCGGCGGCGTTGAAGATGTACCAGAAGCTGAAGTGGACGTAGTCCGTGACCTCTCCGCTGCTCAGGCGGTCGAGCAGGTTGCCCGCGGCGCCGCCCAGGATCAGACCGCACCCGAGCATGGTGAGCACCGACGGTCTCCCCGACAGCAGCATCCAGAGCACGACCACGACGGCGACGGTGCTCCCGACGAGGAGGACCAACTGGCTTCCACCGAGGATGCCGAAGGCCCCGCCGTCGTTCTTTATGTAGGTGAGGCTGAGGAAGCCCGTAATGAGGGTGATGCTCTCCCCGACCCGCATCGAACCCTCTACGATGGCCTTTATTCCCTGGTCGACGACGAAGACAGCGAGCGCGAGAGCGAGGGCGAAAAGCAGGCCGGTCCGGCGGCTCATCACGAAGCGGGATTCATCTCGGGACCACTCATCGGCGCCTTGATCCTAGCATGATTCTCAAGCGGCGAGCCGGACCGTCGCCGAACCCTGGACGTGTGGCGTGAGGACAGATAGGGGGTCCGGCGGGTAGAAGCTCTCGAACGTCTCTATCTCGAACCCGGCCTCCTCGATTGCCGCGACGGTGTCTCGATTGGGGTGGCAGCCGCCGAAGAGCCTCCTCCAGAGAGGCTCCAGGCGGTCCTGCCAGCGGGCCATGGAACCAGCAGCGCGTACGTGCTCGATAAACAGCAGCCGTCCGCCAGGACGCAGGATGCGCCTGACCTCGTCCAGTGCGGCTGCCTGATCCGGGACCGTGCACAGGACGAGCGTCGAGACCACGGTATCGAAGCTCCCGTCGGGAAAAGGTAGCGCCTCCGCCCCGGCCGCCGAGACCTCGACGGGGACGCGGGCGTCCTCGAGCTTCGGGCCGATCCTGCTGCGCATGAATGGGTCGGGCTCGGCGATGGTTACCCGGTCTACATTACGGTAGTGGGCCAGGTTAGCGCCGGTGCCACCACCGATCTCGAGCACGGCGCCGCGGGCCCCGGCGAGCAACCGCCTCCTGCGCGCACCCATCCACCTCCGCTCCGCAGAGGCGCCCACCAGGTCGTAGAGCGCCGCGAACACGGGATGTCCGCCTCTCGTCGGGCCGGTTTCGTGGTCGTCGCGCGATCTCCCCATGGGCACTCCACCCAGAGTCTGCCACGTCGAAAGTGGCGAAGCCACTTCAGCATTTCAGCTAGTCAGCACGCTCCAGCCTGCGGCTGTCGCTTGTCAGCATTTCAGCTTTCGTATGAATAGGTCCTTGCTGACTGGCTAACAAGGCGGCGAAGCCGCCGTGCTGAAGTGCTGACAAGGCGTCAAAGGCGCCGTGCTGACGAGCGAAGCCCGAAGGGCTGAGCGTGCTGAAATGCTGGACTGCGGACCTACCCACATTCGGTCCCGGGACCGATGTCGAACTGGTGGTTCGAGAGTAACTTTCCTATGTAAATGGTAGCGTGACGAGAGGAGCCTCAATGGAAGCGAAGGACCACAACTACGGGGTAGCCGGTGACGAGGTCGCCGAGGAGCAGGGCCCTGTGACCGAGAGCCGGGGTCCGGTTACGATGGGTACGCAAGAGGAGAAGACGATGTCGGTGCTCGCGCACCTCAGCATCTTCCTCAACCTGGTCACAGGGTTCCTCGGGCCCGTGGCTGCCCTGATCATCTGGCTGGTCTATAGAGACCGGTCGAGAGAGGTAGGTTTCCAGGCTTTGCAGTCGATGTGGTACCAGGTGGCCTGGCTTGTGATCCTGGTCGCGGGATGGACCGTGACGACGCTCTTGATGCTGGTCCTGATCGGCTTCCTACTCGTCCCCGTGATGGCCCTGATCACAGTGGTCCCGTTCGTGCACAGCGCCTACGCGGCCTACCGGGTGAGCAAGGACGGCGGGTACCGTTATCCGTTTATCGCCGACATGATCGAAGCCCGTTAGAAGTCAGCCTGAGAAGCGGCGCTCCTGATCCAACCGGGTTGGGGGCGTCGTCCGAGGGGACTTTGATTCGGCGCTGTCACCTTTTGCACGTGTCGTGCGTATACGTAAGAAACGTGGATATTCGAGGAGGATAGAGATGCTGGACAGCAGGGAGATTTCTCCACCGGTGGTAATCCCTGATCCCGTGTCGGTTACTGAGAGTCGCGACGTAACGGAGCTTCTGCTCGGCGTATTGAGGAGCATCGAGCCCTACGAGGCGTGTATCCTCGAGGCCGAACAAGATGGGGATTTCGAGGTCGCCGCCTTCCTGCGCGAGTTGAGGCGCCAGGACCTCATCCGGGCCAGGGAAGCGACCCGGCTACTAAGGAGAACCTTCGAAGCCGCTTACGTAAGCGTCGCAAAGACTGGAGGCTCGTATGTTGAGCTATCCGTTGGATCTTAGCTTCAAGATCGTCACGATCGGGACCCGCATAAGGATCAAGGACGCCACGGGGCGCCAGGTCGCGTACGTCCGTAAGAAGAAGTTCAAGCTCAAGGAGGACATCAGGGTCTACGAGGACGAGGAACAGAGCCGTCTCCTGCTCCGCATGAAGGCCGACAGAATGATCGACTTCAGCGCCAGGTACGCGGTCAGCGGTCCCGACGGACACCCTATCGGGGCCGTCGGACGGCGGGGGATGAAGTCACTCTGGAGAGGCGCCTACGTCCTGGACAACGCCTACGACATGGACGCGGGTTCGATCCGCGAGGACAATCCCTGGACCAAGGTCTTCGACGGCATGATGGAGTCCTTGCCTCTCGGCGACGCTCTTGGTGGCCTCTTCTTCAACCCGGCTTATGTGGCTGAGCTGGGCGGCAGGGACGTACTACGCATCAAGAAGCAACCCTCCGTCCTGGAGAGCAGCTTCCGCATCGAGAAGCTCGCCGATTTCTCCGAAGACGAGGAGGACCTACTGCTTGCCGGCATCGTCATGATGGTGCTGCTCGAGAGGGACCGAGGTTGAGGGCGGTCCACGCAAGGTGCGCGGTCGTCGTGGTCCGCTGACCAAGCCGACTCCCAACCTGATCTTGCCGGGTGTCATGATACCCATCCACTCGCGCAAAGGCACGAACTCGATGCCACGTTCCTCGAGGCCGTTGTAGCGAGTGATACAGTGCTTCGTTTCGTAAGGAGCGCAGAATAGGAAGTTCTTCGTTAGCGAAAAACATTGCTGCTGGCATAATCGGCGGGCTAACGTGTAGCCGAAAGCAAATAGGAGTTTGCGAGGCATCGTGGAAGGCGAAATGCCGTAACCTTCGTCGTTTGTGCTTGTTCTACGCCGGTGCGCGAACCATGACCCTCAGGAGGTGCTCTATGGCCTCCTCGGGGTCATCGGCGAAGCCCGTATGGACGGGAGAAGGTTGGACCACGGTGCTGCGGGGTGCGACGAGCCATCCGAAGCGCTGGCCCTGGGGCAGCATCCCCACAGCACCGGCTTCGGCTCCGCCTTCGCACACCCGGCGTGCGACCTCCAGGTGCGCCTGTACGCTCTCGGGGTCGAGGTTGGGGTCGAGCGCCCGCAGGCGTTCCGGATCTAGGTGGATGCGCGCGTCGAGGAACTTCGCGTCCTGGCAGTAGAGCACCACCCCAGCGTTTATGAACTCACCGCGCTCGACACGTGGCACCACGCGCAGGAGCGCGTACTCGAAAAGTCTCATCGACTGGTCTCCTCCAGGGCTCCAACCCAGATCCTCGGCGCCTGCAGACGGGTATTCAGGTAGGCGATATAGGCGGAACGTACATCTTCGGCGCTCTCGAAACCAGGCTCGTCAGCGAGCCACTCTTCAGGGATCATGCCTACGATGGAGCGGAGTACCTCCGGGGTGAGCCGTGGGGCGAGCGCCGCGTCGGCCTCGGATATGGAGTCGGCGAAAGGGAGAAGGACATGGTCGCCGACGGCCGCGAAAGGACGCCGGCTCGCGGCCTCCAGGGCCATCCCATCTCTCGCTGGCCAGTTGTGGTGGAAGTACAGCGAAGCACCGTGGTCTATGAGCCAGAGGCGGTCGTGCCAGGTCAGGAGGTTCGTGTTGCGCGGGGTGCGGTCGACGTTGGTCACCAGGGCGTCGAACCAGACGATGCGCGAGGCGAGGTTGGAATCCGGCGGCTCTACGAGCGGGTCGAAGCCGAGAGAGCCCGGCAGGTAGTCCAGGGCAAGGTTCAGGCCCGTGCTCCTTTGTAGAAGATCCTGTATTTCGGGGTCGGGTTCAGAGCGGCCCAATTCCGGGGCGAGGTAGGCGAGCACGACCTCTGGCACGAGGAGGTCGAGGCGGCGGGCGATCTCACCCGCCACGAGCTCAGCCACAAGCGCTTTGCGGCCCTGTCCAGCACCACGGAACTTGAGGACGTAGGTCCCGAGATCGTCCGCCTCGACGATCGCGGGCAGCGAACCCCCCTCGCGCAAGGGCGTTACGTACCGTGTCGCTGTGACCGTTCTGAGCAAGCTGAATACCTCGGCGTAGGTGTTAGCGGGAGAACCGACGCCAACTATTCTACCGACTCTCGCACCCACGCTCGACAGACGCCGCGGGCCGTAGCGCTACCTTCGGGGTAGGGAATCGTCGCCTGTGCCGGTACAATCAGTCAAAGGGTCGCCGTTCTCCCCATCCTCCCCGGCGACCCTTTATTCGTTCTGGCTGCTTTCCATCCCGAAACGGTATTCCTTCCTGGGCGTCAGGGGAGGGGCGGCCGGGATGGTCTTGGCGTGGAGGCGTTCCGTCCGTAGACATAGTCAACTTCGATCCGAGGTCCGATGTGAGTCCGGAGCAACCCGCCTATGGTTACTGCGTAGAGTGTAGGCGACGGAGGAGGGAGTCATGCTCGGGTGGCGAGAGTCAGTTTCGACGGAGCGGGGAGGTTTCGTGGAAGAAACCGCGGCAGATTTCATTATCGAGGCCACAGGCGTCCAGAAGGTTTACGTCGCCGGCGGACTGCGGGTGCGGGCGCTCCAGGGTGTTGACCTCGGCGTCAGGCGCGGGGAGATGGTCGCCATCATGGGGCCTTCCGGGTCGGGGAAGACCACGCTGTTGAACGTTCTCTCCGGCCTCGACGACCTCTCCGACGGCGAGGTCTACGTCGACGGCGAGTCCATAAAGGGCATGTCCGACAGGAGACGGACGCGCTTCAGGGCCGAGAGGATGGGCTTCATCTTCCAGTCCTACAACCTGATCCCCGTCCTCTCCGCGATCGAGAACATCGAGCTTCCCCTGCTGGTCGCCGGCAAGAAGCCGAAGAAGGCCCGCCAGTGGGCGCAGGAAGCCATCGAGATGGTGGGGCTCGCGGATCAGGCCAGGAAACGTCCGGCCGAGATGAGCGGTGGCCAGCAGCAGCGGATAACCGTCGCCCGCTCGCTCGTGAACAACCCGGCCATAGTCTGGGCCGACGAACCGACCGGCGCCCTGGACTCGGAGACCTCGAAGGGGATCATGGATCTCCTGGTCAGGATGAACGAGCAGGAGCAGCAGACCTTCGTCCTGGTCACCCACGACGCCGCGGTCGCGGCCAGGGCGCACCGTACGATCCGCATGCGCGACGGCCGCATCGCGAGCGACGAGTCGAACGGGAATGGAGCGTAAGTGGAAGAGCTCTTCGGCGTTCCGACGCAGCAACTACTGTGGATTCTTCTCGCCATCTTCGGCGCAGCGGCCCTGATCCTCGGTCTCTCCGCCCTTCGTAACCGCGTCTCCTTCAGGATGGCGGCCCGTAACCTGCCGCGCCGCCGCACCCAGACCATCCTCGTCGTGCTCGGCCTGATGCTCGCTACCATGCTCTTTTCCGCCTCTTTCACCACGGGAGATACCCTGACCAACTCCCTCCGCATGCAGTCCCTGGAGAACCTGGGCCAGGTCGACGTTCAGGTGCAGGCCGACGGCGCGGGCGCCTCGGGCCAGCAGGAGTTCGGGGACACATCCTCAGAACGGGCCAACTACTTCGATGCGAAGGTGGCGGGCGAGGTGCGCGACCGACTCTCCGACGAGAACCGCGTCGCGGGCGTGGCTCCCGCTGCCATCGAGACCGTCCCTGTAACGGCCAGGGGCAGCGACCTCAGCGAACCGAGCACGGACGTGCTCAGCCTGGACCAGGAGCAGATGGAGGGCTTCGATACGCTAACTGCCTCCTCGGGCAAGACGCTGGATCCCTCCGACCTTGGTAAAGACGAGATCTACTTGAGCGTTGACGCTGCAGAAGGTCTCGACGTCGGGAACGGGGACGTGATCGAAGCCACCTTCGCCCAGAAGCCAGGCGCGACCGCCGCCCCGAACGCGCCCCCGGCCGCTGCCCGTGGTGCTTTGGCCGTCCCGCGGCCTTCGGAGCTGACCGTGGCTGGCGTCTACGAGAGTGGGGCGAATCCGGCCTCTTCGACCTCGATGGTCATGCCGTTACAGAGGCTGCAGGAGCGGGTGGGGGAGGAGGGCAGGATCAACGCCGTCCTCATCACCCACAGAGGGCCTGCCATCGAGGGCGCCGCGGGCACCGACGCAACCAAAGACGCCCTCAGGCCGCTACTCGAGGAGTACGACCTTCAGGCCGAGCCCGTCAAGAGGGAGGCCATAGATCAGGCCGACCAGGGTGGGGAGACGTTCACGAGCATCTTCCTGCTCTTCGGGCAGTTCTCCGTAGCGGCGGGCGTGCTCTTGATCTTCTTGATCTTCGTCATGCTCGCCGCGGAGCGCAAGCACGAGCTCGGGATAGCGCGCGCCGTAGGGATGCGCAGGGGGCACCTGATGCGGATGTTCGCCTTCGAAGGTGCCCTCTACGCCTTGCTCGCGAGTGCCCTCGGTAGCGTCGCCGGCGTCGGGGTAGGGTGGCTGATGGTGCGCGTGATCGGCAAAGCGTTCGCAGGCTCCGGCTTCGAGATATCCTTCGCCACGAGCCCCGAGAACGTCCTCATAGCGTTCTGCCTCGGCATGGTGCTCACGTTCGCGGTGGTCCTGATCTCCTCCTGGCGGGTGAGCCGCCTGAACGTGGTCAAGGCCATGCGCGACATCCCAGAGCCCGACAGGAAGGGCCGCAGCGCCAAAGGCGTGCTCCTCGCGCTCGCGACCCCGCTCGCCGGGGCGGGCCTCCTCTGGCAGGGCCTCCAGGCGGAGCAGATGGGCCTGTACATGCTGGGGCTCTCGCTCATCATAGTCGGGGCCGCGCTCGTGGCCCGCGTGCTGCGGGTGCCCGAGCGGATCTCCTTCACGGTGGCGGGGATGCTCTTGCTCGGGCTCTGGCTCCTGCCCCTCCCGTTCGCGCCCAGCGGAATGACGGAAGGCATAGACCTCTTCTTTATCTCGGGCGTTATGATCGTGCTGGCCGGCGTGTGGATCATAATCTACAACTCAGACCTGCTCCTCGGCGCCGTCGTCGCCCTTTTCGGCTGGCTGCGCGGGATGCCGCCCGTCCTAAGGGCCGCAGTATCCTACCCGATGCAGAGCCGATTTCGTACCGGCATGACCCTCGCCATGTTCTCCCTCGTCGTCTTTACGCTGGTGACCATGAGCTTCATAACCGCCGCCTTCGGTTCCATCTTCGAGGACACGGACCGGCTCTCCGGCGGCTTCGACGTGCGCGCCGACGCCGGCTACGCGGCCCCGATCCCGGACATGAACGAGGCCCTGAACGACAAGAAGGGCGTGAACGCCGACGACTTCACCGCGGTCGGCACCCTTACCGGGCTCACCGTGGACGCGAAGCAGAGGGACACGAGCCGGAAGCCGCAGAGCCTGTTCCTGCAGGGCGTGGACGGAGGCTACACCAGGAACGTCGGCTACCGATTCAAGTCCACCGTCCCCGAGTACGACACGGCGGACGAGGTGTGGAACGCGCTGAGGACCGAGAAGGACACGGCGGTTATCTCGTCGGATCTCGCGCCGAGCAGGTCCAACTTTGTCGGCGATGAGGAACCTCAGGTAAAGCTCTCG
>Ga0196962_10000674_pt1 | contig 12672 bp, 11 predicted proteins | sample S3v_20metaG_FD_183186 | JGI IMG/M metagenome (GOLD analysis project Ga0196962, IMG submission 183186) | Soil microbial communities from Anza Borrego desert, Southern California, United States - S3+v_20 | ecosystem: Environmental > Terrestrial > Soil > Desert | place: USA: California | collected... | reverse complement strand
CTCTCTCTGGGCCACCAAAGAGCCCGTCGACTATTTGCAGACCCTCCGACAGGGTACTGCGCGGAGGATCGGCCTTCTCATCTCATCTAAAGTCGAGCTAGAAGGTGAATTCTCCGAAGTTCGGATGCAGCATCCTGTATGGTTTTGCCTATCGGGCCGGGGTTACGACTCTTCCCCGGCCCACAGCATAGTAGTCAGCACTACGTGTGGTAGTGCCGGATAGATATCCGTATTCCTGCATAGATCTCACGTAGGGCCTGACCTGTTCACTATCCGATGTTCTACATAACCCTCTGTGCCGTCCCCACTAGTTCGTCATCTGGGAATTCCGGGACTACACCAATTAATACACCAGTACATGAAGGGGCACGCCGGTTCACCGAACCACGTCGGGTGTGAAAACGGCTTATTTGGGCGGGAATGTGTATTTCGGCGGACGTTGACGAACGCGTCGGCTAGGATTTCTAATCCGCCGGGCGCAGGTTCGAATCTTGCCGGGCGCCACTGGTACACCAGTTGTACACCAGTGCAAGTGGGTACGAGCAAGTCCGCTTACGTTCGTCCAACACAAAACCGGCTTGTTTATGCTGATTTCTGAACGTTGATGGACCTCTATGAACCCTTCGGATCTCCCTCCAGGGTGAGGAGGTCCGTGCTCGACGCCTTCTTGCCGGATCGGGGGTTGTAGGGGTGCTTGGTCCACCTCTCGCCCTGACGGGCGTAGCGCCAGTGGACCCACTGAGGACGGACCTTCAAGCCATCGGGTATACCGCTCTGTCGCACTTGCAGGGCTTGCGGGCGCTCTACGGTCTCCGCGTTCAAGCCAGAACCTCCCCTTCTACGGTGAGGGCCTCAAGCGCGGCTTCGACCTGCTATTACACTCATGGCAGGGTACTGGTTCGCCCAGGCTGGAGATCTTCTCTTGCTCCAATAAATATTGGTATGATAATATGATCTCATGCGACAGCAGATTCGGCGCGTCAAACTAAGGGACCAGGTAGCGGACATGCTTGTGGAGATGATCTCGTCTGGCGAATATGGAGCGGGTGACCGGCTTCCCCCGGAGCGGATCCTCGTGGAGCAACTTGGCGTGAGCCGTACGGTGGTTCGGGAGGCTCTGAACCTGCTGGAGACTCGAGGGCTGATCCGGGTCGAGCATGGCAGGGGAGCTATTGTCTCCGCGGACGGGGCCGATGCCCTACATAGTAATTTAGGGTTTCTCTTGCGTATGGAGCCCAGTACTCTGTGGGAGCTCATGGAGATGCGCAAAGCCCTAGAAGTCGAAGTGGCTGGTCTGGCGGCAGAGAGATCCACCACAGATGACATAGCGATCATGCGCGATGTCCTTGACAGGATGCGGGAGAACATCAATGCTCCCGAGGGGTACGTGGACGCCGACGTCGAATTCCACAACCTGCTGGCGCGTAGCGCTCGCAATCGCGTGTTCCTGATGATGATGGAGCCTATCGTAGATCTCCTCTTGGCCAGCCGCCGGTTGACCGGCAGCAAAGAAGCCAACGCCAAGAGGGCGTTGCGGGCGCACGAGGCGATCCTGAAGAAGGTGGAGGCGAAAGACGTCGAAGGGGCGCGGATGGAGATGCGCAAGCATATGATGACCACCGAGCATGACATGAGAGCGACCATAGGGGATTAGGGTGAGGGCGGCAAAGCGCCCGAAAGGGCATCTATGCCCTCGCTACCGCACCGGGAACCGGCCGGTCGCCTTGATACCTAGGTGGTGAGAACATTTAGTGCTCACACCAAGCTTTAGATCAACCACTTCAGAACTCTACGCAGAGGTGATATGGCAACTTCAAAGCTGGGGCCACCCCAATTTGACACCACCTAAATTGGTATGATAAGATGATCAGCTTATAATAATAGTGGGTGTTAAGGGCTTCTTGGAAGCTTAGAAAAATTGGGGGTCACGCACGGCCGTCTGGGGTTAGGAGGAACGCCCGTGGATATCGAACAACCAGTAAACCGGAACTTCACGCGACGCGAGTTTCTGTCTGTTGGCGCCATGGCTGGTGCGGGGCTAGTCATAATGTCGGGCTGTGGCGGCTCAACTGGGCCCCAGACCGGTGGTGGTGGCGGCGCAGGGTATTCGGGGCCTAGCGTGGAACTGGATTTCTGGAATGGGCTGACCGGCGGAGATGGGCCATACATGGTGAAGTTGATCGAGCGTTTCAACTCTCAGAACGAGAACATCAAGGTCAAGATGAGCGCCATCGAATGGGACGTGTTCTACCAGAAGCTGCCGAGTGCGATATCCGTCGGAAGAGGTCCCCAGATTGCGCTCATGCAGAGCTTCTACGTGCCAACCTTCGCTGCCCGCAACATCGTCATGCCGCTGGACGATGTGGCTCAATCGATGGGGCTCAAGGCGAGCGACTTCACACCGGCGGTTTGGGAGGCAGGAGCCTATGAAGGGCAGCGGTACGGCATCCCGTTGGACGTGTGGCCCTACGCGCTGTACTACAACAAAACGGTTATGGAGAAAGGTGGCTTGGATCCCGACAAACCGCCGCAGACTGGGGATGAGTTCATAAGTGCGCTGGAGCAGCTCAAAGCTGAGGGTATAGAGGGTTGGTGGATCGAGCCAACGTGGCCGACGGTAAGCTGGTTGTTCCAGTCCCTGATTCCGCAATTTGGCGGCAGCCTCTTCAACGAGGATCTGACCGAGGCGACCATCAATTCCGAACCCAACCTCGAGGTTCTGACGTGGTTGACTGATATTGTCGGGGAAGGCTACAGCCCCAAGAACGTCGGCACAGACACCGATGATACGGCCTTCCAAAATGACAAGGACGCCTTCATGTGGATCGGCCCCTGGCAGATAAACTTCTGGAAGCAGTTCAAGGATCTGGAGTGGGGCGTCACTACAGTGCCGAAAGTAGGGGCGGAGAAAGGTACTTGGGCCGGCTCGCACAACTTCGTAATTCCTCAGCAACGAAATCAAGATCCTAACGAACTGCAGGCGTCGAAGGTCTTCATTAACTGGATCGGCGAGAACTCAGCGGAATGGGCCGAAGCCGGGCAGGTTCCGGCGAGAGAAAGCGTAAGGGAAACTCAGGCGTTTCAGAGCCTGAAGGAGCAGAACGTCTTCGCCGAGGAGCTCCCCTACGTACATTTCTCTCCGAAACTGCCCGGTTTCGACGATATCGACAGGAACGCGCTGGCACCGGCGCTGAACCAAGCGCTCTTGTTGACGAAGGAGCCCGAATCTGCGCTCGATGAGGCAAACGAGCGAGCCAACCAGCTCCTCAAAGAGAGCCGCGAAACGTACGAGGGTTAAGCCTGGTGGATACACGGAACTCCGGGGGGCTCGAAGCCGAAGCGCCGCAGTATGAGGCACCTCGTGCCAAGAGGCGGGGATCTGTCAGGGCCAACGTACTGACACCGTATCTCTTTATGGTGCCATACCTTATATTGTTCACCGTCTTTGTCTTGATTCCGGCATTCTTTGGGATATGGATGAGCCTTCACCAGTGGGATTATTTCGCTCCAGTGAAGGAATGGGTGGGGTTCGAAAACTTCGCGGAGCTGTTTACCCCCGGCACGATCACATACGAGCTGTTCTGGAAGAGTATGGCGGCAACGGGCAAATTCACCCTCTATTCGGTGCCTTTGCTGGTAGTCATACCCCTGATCATAGCCTTGATACTCAACCAGAAGTTCCGTGGGCAGAGCTTCTTCAGGGCTATGTACTTCGCCCCCTACGTGCTCGGGGTGGCCGTGATAGGCATCTTGTGGCGCTTCCTGCTCGACCGCAACGTAGGGTACGTGAACTACTACCTCGGGCAACTGGGACTACCTGACAGCATAGCATGGACCTCCGCGCTGCCGTGGGTGTGGATCACCTTGGTCGGGGTGACCGTATGGTGGACGCTCGGGTTCAACGCGGTCATCTACCTGGCGGGCCTCCAGGACATAGACCCCGCACTGTACGATGCGGCGAAGGTAGATGGTGCAAACCGGTGGCAGAGATTCTGGCACGTGACCCTGCCGGGTTTAAGGCCTGTTCTCCTGTTCGTCATAACCGTAACGATCCTTGCCTCGGCTAACATGTTTGGCCAGTCCTACCTGTTAACCGAGGGAGGCCCGGGTGAGGCGACGCAGACGGCCGTCATGTATATAGCGGAAGAGGGACTTCGGAACTACCGGATGGGCAGCGCGGCGGCGATGAGTTACGTTTTGGCCTTCTTCTTGGTGGTGATCAGCATTCTCAACTTCGTGTTCTTGCGGCAAAAGGGGCAATGAGGAGTGACTCAGTCGACTGTACGAACACCGTCACGGCGAGACTCGCGGATTCCGCAAGTTGCCAAGCTATCTCTATCCTACGTTGTTCTCATCTTACTGACGGCTGTGTTCGTCGTACCGATGGTGTGGATGTTTCTGACCACGTTCAAGACCAACGCCGAAGCTACACAGTCGGTTCCGACCTGGTTTCCTCGCGATTTCTCGACGGTGGGTTACCAGACTATATTGAACACGACTTCGCAGACGCCGGTTCCCTGGTGGCTGTTCAACAGCGCGCTCGCGGCGGTAGCGCACGTGGCGCTGGTGCTTGTCACGGCTGCACCGGCGGCCTATGCACTAGCTCGGCTAGACTTTCGCGGGAGAAACGTGATGTTCGTGGTCGTCATCTCCACCTTGTTCATCCCCCCGATTATCTTCCTCATGCCGACCTACCTGATAGTCGACTACCTGAGGTGGATCGATACTTTGTTGGCAGTTATCGTTCCTACGGCGGCGGGGGCATTCGGAGTCTTCTTCCTGAGGCAGTTCTTCGTGTCACTTCCCATAGAACTGGAGGAGGCGGCGCTCATAGACGGAGCAAATCAGTTCCAGGTCTTTATGCGCATCGTGTTACCTAACTCCAAACCTGCCCTGGCTACGCTGACGGTGCTATCTTTCCTTACAAACTGGAACGAATTCCTGTGGCCGGTTTACGTTCTCTTCAGCCCGGAACGCCTCACCTTGCCGCCGGGGCTTTCTATCCTCCAGGGCAATTACTCGACGGATTACCCCGTAGTCATGGCGGGAGGAGTCATAGCGAGCATACCTGTCCTGATCGTATTCTTCATGGCGCAGAGGTACATTATCGAAGGGGTGTCTAGGAGTGGGCTCAAGGGATGAGGACGGCTCAACAGACAAGTTCAAGAACCGCGGGCCGAAACCCGAGAGCCGTAGCACTCAGTAGCATGCTTCCTGCAAGAACCTTACCATCAAATAGGGGGAACCCAGCGGTATGCAGACAGCAAAGATCTCAATAGATCCCAACTTCCGTATCGGCGAGGTAGACCCGCGCCTTTACGGCTCCTTTATCGAGCACCTCGGACGGGCCATCTACGGCGGCATTTATGAACCCGAACACCCCACCGCTGACGACATAGGGTTTCGGCAAGATGTGCTCGACCTCGTCAGAGAGTTAGATGTGCCGATCATCCGCTATCCGGGTGGCAACTTCGTCTCCGGCTATGATTGGGAGGACGGTGTCGGACCGGTTGAGGAGCGGCCGAGGCGTCTTGATCTTGCCTGGAAGACCGTCGAGACGAACCGAGTGGGCACTAACGAGTTCGCCGCCTGGGCAAAGCATGCCGGCGCCGAGCCGATGATTGCGGTCAATCTCGGCACCCGGGGCGTGGACGCCGCCAGGAACCTCGTCGAGTATTGCAACCACCCCTCGGGAAGCCACTACAGCGACCTAAGACGCTCGCATGGTGTGGAGGACCCGCACGGAGTCAAGGTGTGGTGCCTGGGCAACGAGATGGATGGACCCTGGCAAATCGGGCACAAGACCGCTGCGGAATACGGACGCTTGGCGGTGGAGACCGCGAAGGCGATGAAGTGGGTGGATCCCTCCATCGAGCTCGTCGCTTGTGGCAGCTCCTACTCTGCGATGCCTACCTTCGCCGAGTGGGAGAGGACGGTCCTTGAGCACACCTACGATCACGTCGAATATCTTTCGCTGCACACCTACATCAGGAACCCGGAGGACGACCGCGCCACCTTCTTGGCACAGTCACTCGGCATGGACACGTTCATAAAGTCGGTGATCGCGACCTGCGACTTCGTCAAGGCTAGGAAGCGTAGCAAGAAGACCATAAACCTCGCCTTCGACGAGTGGAACGTATGGTTCCACTCGCTCGAGGCGGATAAGGAGCTTGAACCGTGGTCGGTCGCTCCCCCACAGCTTGAAGACGTCTACACCTTCGAAGACGCCTTGGTGGTGGGGTGCATGCTCATCACGCTGCTAAAGCACGCAGACAGGATAAAGATCGCGTGCCTTGCTCAGCTCGTGAATGTCATCGCCCCGATTATGACAGAGAACGGCGGTCCCGCTTGGCGCCAGACCATTTTCTGGCCCTTCTTGCACGCCTCCACCTACGGTCGCGGGACAGCGCTGAACCTGGCTGTCGAGTCGCCACGGTACGACAACGATACGTTCGGGGAGGTCCCGCTGCTTGAAGCGGTCGCCACCTTAAACGACGACAGCGGTGACCTTACCCTCTTCGCCGTCAACCGGGACCAAGAAGATTCGCTCTCGCTGGAAGGAGACCTAAGAAGCTTCGCAACCTACGAGGTGGTCGAGCACCTCGTCCTGCAGCACAACGATCCCAAGGCGACCAATACAGCCAAGCACCCCCACAACGTAGCGCCACACGACGGTGGCGACGCTGCTATGCTGAACGGAAGGTTAACAGCGCTCCTGCCCCGGCTCTCATGGAACGTGATCCGCATGTCTCAAGCGTCGACCGATTGAGGGATTCGTCTGGGGACGGCGGGCAAGCGAGAGCCCGGTGAACATGCGTGAAGGCGTTGAGCGTCGCGTCCGCGGCACTACTACGAAAATGAGAGGAGGCGTGCATGAACAGCGCTCAGGTGAACGAGAGATACCTGGTCGGTGTCGACTTCGGCACGGAGTCGGGTAGGGCTGTAGTTGTCCGGGCGTCGGACGGTGCGGAACTAGCGGGTTCGGTCTGTCCCTACCAACACGGTGTCATCGATCGCGCTCTACCAGAGAGCGATCATCCTTTACCGCCAGAGTGGGCTTTGCAGGATCCCGATGACTATATAGCGGTGCTCCGTACGGCGGTCCCGAGGGCGGTTGAGGAGAGTGGTGTGGACTCCTCCTCAGTCGTCGGGATTGGCATAGACTTCACCTCCTGTACGCTGTTGCCCACCACCTCCGATGGCACGCCGTTGTGCTCCTTGCCCGAGTGGCGCGATGAGCCGCATGCTTGGGTAAAGCTCTGGAAGCACCACGCCGCTCAGCCCCAAGCGGACCGTATCAACGATCTCGCTGAGGAAATGGGACAGACCTGGCTCCCCCGCTACGGCGGCAAGTACTCCTCAGAGTGGTTCTACTCCAAGGCGCTACAGATCCTCGAGGAGGCGCCTGGTGTCTACAAAGCTGCTGACCGCCTAATTGAGGCAGCTGACTGGGTGATCTGGCAACTGTGCGGCGACGAGAGCCGCAATGCATGCACTGCGGGGTATAAGGCTATCTACCAGGATGGACACTTCCCGACGCGCGAGTTTCTTGGCGCCTTGCACCCCGAGTTCGCCGACATCGTGGATACAAAGATGAAGCGTGAGCTCTTACCGCTCGGCTCGAGGGCGGGAGATCTGACCGAGGAGGCTGCCCGCTGGACCGGCCTGCAACCCGGGATCGCGGTGGCTGTGGCGAACGTAGACGCGCATGTGAGCGTACCCGCAGCGGAGGTTGTCGAGCCGGGCCGGATGGTCATGGTTATGGGAACAAGTACCTGTCATTTGATGTTGAGTAACAACCTCTCCGAGGTGCCGGGGATGTGCGGGGTGGTCGACGGCGGCATTGTCCCCGGCCTCTATGGCTACGAAGCCGGCCAGAGCGGGGTAGGAGACATTTTTGCCTGGTTCGTGAAGCATGCCGTGCCGCCCGAGTACCATGAAGCAGCGCGCACGAGGGGGATAGACCTTCATGACCATCTCGAATCGGAGGCGTCCAGGCAGGAGCCTGGCGAGCACGGCTTGCTTGCCCTCGATTGGTGGAACGGCAATCGCTCGGTGCTGGTGGACGCCGAGCTCAGCGGCCTCCTCATCGGGGCTACTCTGTCCACAAGGGCGCCGGATATTTACCGGGCGCTCGTCGAAGCTACCGCCTACGGCACCCGCACCATCGTCGAGAGCTTCGAGGAGAGAGGAGTGCCTGTCGACGAGCTCATCGTCGCCGGGGGCCTCACCAAGAACCGAATGCTGATGCAGATCTACGCCGATGTTACGGGGCGACCGCTCGGCATAGTCGGCAGTGACCAGGGCCCGGCCTTGGGCAGCGCGATGCACGCAGCGGTCGCTGCAGGCGTCTATCCGGACATCGAGGCTGCGGCCAAGAAGATGGGCAAGCTGCGCCCGGACGCTTACAAGCCCGTCGAGGAACATCGGGTGACGTACGATGCGCTGTACGGCGAGTACCAGACCCTGCACGACTATTTCGGGCGCGGGGAGAACGATGTGATGAAGCATTTGAAGGTGATCCAGCGGAGGGTCAAGGAGGGGAGCCGTGAAGCTGCAAGCCCTGCGTGAGGAGGTTGCCGTTCTGCACCAAGAGTTGCCGCGACGCAACCTGGTCGCCTGGACCAGCGGGAACCTAAGCGGGCGGGACGCCGAATCCGGACTCATCGTCATCAAGCCTACCGGCCTTAAGTACGAGGACCTGACGCCCGAGTCCATGGTAGTCGTGAACACCGAGGGGAGGACAGTCGAGGGTGATCACAAGCCTTCTTCCGACACGGCTTCCCATTGTTACATCTACCGTGAGATGCCGGAGGTCCATGGGATAGTGCATACCCATAGCGCGTATGCGACAGCGTGGGCAGCGGTAGGACGCGCGATTCCTTGCTTCCTTACTGCAATGGCCGACGAGTTCGGGGGACCTATTCCTTGCGGCGGCTTCGCCCCGATCGGGGGGGAGGAGATCGGCGAGGAGGTGGTCAGGGTGCTCACAGAGCACACTTCTCCTGCAGTCGTGATGCAAAATCATGGTGTCTTCGCGGTGGGCGCGTCGCCCGAGGAGGCGATCAAGGCCGCAGTTATGTGCGAAGACGTCGCGCGCACTTCGTTCCTCGCCACACGCCTTGGGGAGCCAGTGCCCATCGACCCCGAGGATATCGCAAGGCTCCATCGGCGCTACACCACTCAGTACGGCCAATAGTAGCAGTATGACTCGAAACGGAGGCACCGTGGTAGGTAGACCCAAGATAGGCCTTCTGGGCATCATGCAAGCCCTCTACGATGAGATGTTGCCCGGCATCACCGAACGTCAAGCCGGCTACGCTAAAGAAGTCGCCATCCACCTCAAGAGTGTGGCTGAAGTGTCATTCCCGGGACCTGCCAAGTCCCGGGCGGAGATCGAGGACATTGTCGAGGGGTTCGAGAAAGAGAAGCTCGACGGCGTCATGATCGTCATGCTTACCTACGGACCCGCGATGCGCGCCACCCGGGCACTTTCAGAGACCCGGCTACCGCTGATGCTTGCCAACATTCAGCCTGAGCCGGTGGTGACGCCCGAATGGGACATGGGCGACATGACCTACAACCAGGGGGTCCACGGGGCTCAGGATACCGCCAACGCATTGGTAAGGTCCGGCGTGCCCTTCGAAGTGGTAACGGCGGATTGGCGTTCTGAGGCATTTAAGGTGGCCTTTGAGGACTGGGCGCGTGCAGCGGCGGCGGTCAGCGCCTGGCGGCGGCTTCGGGTTGCGATCTTCGGCTACGCCATGAACGGCATGGGTGATATCAGGGTCGACGAGACCGACATGCTGCGCGAGCTTGGTCCGGAGATCAACTTCCTCGCCACAGGTGATCTCCACCGGGCTATGCAGAGCGTGTCCGAGGACGAGATTGAGGTAGTGCTTGAGGAAGAGAATAGTTTCTTTGAGGTAGACGAGAGGCTAGATGAGGAGGAGCGCCAGGACGCCGCTCGCATGCAGGTCGCCATCAAGAGGGTGCTTGACGAAGGTGGTTACGGTGCGTACTCCACTCACTTCGATGCCATCGGCGAGGATGGTCGCTTCCGGCGGCTGCCTCTCGCTGCGGCATCCTCGCTCATGGCCGCGGGCTACGGTTTCGGTGCCGAAGGGGACGCTTGCAGCGCGGCCCTAGTCTCAGCTGGCCACGTCTTGGCCGGCGAAGCCCACTTCACCGAGATGTACGCCTTGGACTTCGAGAGAGACGCGGTCTTGATGAGCCACATGGGCGAGGGTAACTGGAACGTCGCCCGGGACGACGAGAGAGTGCGGCTCATCCACAGGGAGCTCGGTATCGGCCGCCTGGGACCACCGCCCACGTTCCTATTCCGCATCCAACCTGGACCGGCGACGCTGGCCTCGCTCGTCCCCTTATCGGGAGGACGCTTCCGCCTCGTTGTCTCGGAGGGGGAGGTTATTGACAGCGAGGTGCTGCCCGCGCTGGAGATGCCCTACGGCTTCTTCAGGCCTGAGACCGGAGCGCGTGGATGCCTGGATGGATGGCTCAAGAACGGTGGCACGCATCATCAGGTTATGACTATGGGCTCGCACGCCAAGCGTTGGCAGCTCTTTACCGAGCTGTTGGGTATCGAGTTTGTCCGGGTGTAGTAGGTGAAGGGTTCTGTATGAATGCCTTGCTTCTTGACGAGCCAGGACGCTTGCGTCCTGGTGTATGGCCCGACGAGAAGTCCGAACGCGGAAGATTACGCCTGAGGGTACAGGCTGTCTCTGTGTGCGGCTCTGACCTCCATTATTACAAAGAGGGTGGGATTGGGGCTGCGGTTGCCGAGTCTCCCTTTGTGCTCGGGCACGAGTTCTCGGCCGTCGTAAACGACGAGCGTGGAGAGGAGTTCGGCATGCCGCCTGGCACCCTTGTTGCTGTGGATCCGGCTGAGCCCTGCGACCGGTGCGAGTGGTGTATGCATGGATACACAAACCTCTGCCCCAACGTACGCTTCGCCGGCACTGCTCCAGTGCCAGGGGCACTGCGCGAGTTCTACCATGCTCGACCCCAAGAGCTCTATCCGGTGCCGGAGGGCTTTGATGACGTGGATGGGGCTTTACTCGAGCCCCTCGGTGTCGCGGTGCACGCCCTAGACCTAGCGCGTGTCCCGCTTGGCGCGACCGTGGCCGTGGTAGGGATGGGCGCGATCGGGCTGCTCATAGCGCAGGTTGCCCGGGTGGCGGGGGCTGGTGAGGTTCATGCTGTGGAGCCGCTCGCGTACCGGCAGGAGCTCGCCCTAGAGCTCGGTTGCGACGCTGCCTACGCCGACTCAGCGGCGTTTATAGAGGCTACAGCTGGTAGAGGCGCCGACATAGTGATCGAGGCGACCGACACCTCCGGCGGCCCAGAGGTGGCCTGCCAGGTAGTTCGGATCGGAGGGCGCGTTGTGCTTGTGGGCATCCCTGACGGGGACCGCTTTGAGCTCACGGCTTCCGTGGCCCGGCGCAAGGGCCTAACTGTTATGTTCTCTAGGCGCATGGGGCACGTCTACCCTCGTGCCATAAGTCTCGTCGCTTCCGGCAAGGTTAGACTAAGGGCCCTCGTAACTCACCGCTTCCCCCTTAATAGGGGAGCTGAGGCCTTCGAAATCCAAGCCGACCGAAGCGACGGTGCGGTTAAAGCCGTCATCGAAGTAGGACACGAGGAGTAAGGGCCTATGGAGGCTCAGGCTGTAGACGTGTCCCTCTCAAGTGACTCACCCTTCGATCTCCGCGCGCAGGGTCTGGAGAAATCTAACGCCGCTTGGACGGTCGCATAACCGTATGGATAATCTTACGGGCAGGAGGGTGCTGATCACTAACGTGGGGATCGGCCCTGGTCCGACTATAGTTGCCGAGCTGACCCGAAGAGGAGCCCGCGTTGCTATCCAGCACGCTGATGACGACAAGGTCGCCAACGAGACTGCTACGAAGATACGCGGCCTGACCGGGAGCGAGCCCACGATCGTACAGGCCGATCTGCGACATGTCTCCGAGTGTGACCGAGCCGTGGAAGAAGCGGCGGAGGCTCTAGACGGACTCGACGTACTGGTCAACAATGCGGGTGTCGTGCGCCCTCGCGGCTTCCTCGATACGGATGAGGCCGTCTACAATGAGGTCTTTGACCTGAACGTGAAGGGCTACCTCTTCTGCGCGAAGCGGGCAGTGCCTTTCATGCTAGAGGCCGGTGGGGGCAGCATCGTGAACGTGAGTTGCATACATGGCCACGGCGGTCTCCCGCCCCGTGCTGCCTACGCTGCCGCTGAGGGAGCTGTTATCGCTATTACCCGCGACCTGGCCGTAGAGTGGAGGGATAAGGGTATCCGCGTCAACGCCGTGGCCCCCGGCTTGATCAAGGCGCCACAGCCCGTCGATATCTCAGAGTACACTCAGGAGTTTGGCAGTGCCCTTACGTCCTCTGGAAAGCTGGGGCGTCCAGAGTACATCGCTCTCGCGGTTGCCTTCCTCGCCTGCGATGTTGGTATCACCGGACGGATCCTTTAGGCTCACGGATCACTAAGCTCAGAGAAGCGGTAGCTCTTCGGCAGCGTCCATGATGCGCGGGCCCTGGTATCTCCAGCGTGGGGATTTTCCAATGCTAGACCTGGGTGAGATTTGACACTAGTTTTACACTAGCCCGATGCTACAACCCGCAACAGCGGGCAACACGGCTTAG
>Ga0196962_10000673_pt1 | contig 12694 bp, 11 predicted proteins | sample S3v_20metaG_FD_183186 | JGI IMG/M metagenome (GOLD analysis project Ga0196962, IMG submission 183186) | Soil microbial communities from Anza Borrego desert, Southern California, United States - S3+v_20 | ecosystem: Environmental > Terrestrial > Soil > Desert | place: USA: California | collected... | reverse complement strand
AACCGGACGCGACATCTCCAGCGCCCGCAACGGAGCGGCGACGACGTCGGAGTCGCGCACCTCCTCGGCGCCCGGCACCTCGGCCGTTTCGACCCAGGGATTGGCGGCCGCGTTGGCCCAGTCGTGGGCGACGACGTCGGCGAAGATCTCGTCCGAGAGGTCGTGCTCGACCAGGTAGCTCTGCGCCTGCAGGCCGCTGGCGGCCTCGTGGCCGAAGCCGACCGGACGCTGGTAGAAGGGCTCGACCTGGCTCCAGTAGAAGGCCGAGACGTCGCCCTCCGAGGGCTTCGAGTAGGCGATCAGGAGACCGACTTCGGCCGAGCCGGAGCCGATCTTGGTGGCTCCGTAGATGGCCGACCAGAGGCCGTCCTCCTCGACCCGCGACTCTTCCTTGTGGTGGGCGCCCATCGCGCCGAGAAAGCCGCAGTTGGAGATGCTGCGGCCGTCGAGGATGTCGCTGCCGGAGTCGATCACGAAGTCGACGTCCTCGATCCGCAGGCCGGAACCCTTCAGTGCGGCGTTGACCGCTTCGGAGATTAGGTCGACGTGCTGACGGTTGCCCCACCGGCCTTTGAAGCTCGTCTGCGCACTCGCGACCACGGCGATTCGGTTGCTCGATCCCTTGAACATGGCGGCCACTTTACCAGACGGTCGTTTGGTAGGTAAAGTCACTCTGCGAACGAGCGGCGAAAGAACGGAGAGACGATGGAAGATGGAGGACGATCGCGCGGTGAGCCGGACGGCCCGGAGCTGCTCTGGCGACCCGACCGAGGCGCAGTCGCGAACTCGAAGCTGACCCTTTTCGGCCGCTTCCTGAAGGCCGAGCGCGGCCTCGAGCTCGACGGCTACGAGGCGCTCCGGCGCTGGTCGGTCGAGGATCCCGACGGCTTCTGGGCGGCGCTCTGGGACTTCTTCGAAGTCGTCGCCGACGGCGAGCGCGAGCCGGTCCTCGGCGCCCGCGAGATGCCCGGCGCCGAGTGGTTCCCGGGCACCGCCCTGAACTACGCCGAGCACGTCTTTCGGCGGCGGGACGAGGGCGAGGTGGCGATCCTCCACGCCTCCGAGCTGCGCGAGCTGGAGGAGATCAGCTGGGGCGAGCTGCGCTCGCAGGTCGCCGCCTGCGCGGCGGGGCTGCGCCAGCTCGGCGTCGGGCGGGGCGATCGCGTCGTCGCCTACCTGCCGAACCTCCCCGAGGCGGTTGTCGCCTTCCTCGCCACCGCCTCGCTCGGGGCGATCTGGTCCTCGTGCTCGCCCGATTTCGGCGCCGCCTCGGTGATCGACCGCTTCGCCCAGATCGAGCCGAAGGTGCTGATCGCCGTCGACGGCTACCGCTACGGCGGCAAGGACTTCGATCGCGGCGCGGTCCTCGACCGGCTGAGCGCGGAGATCCCGAGCCTCGAGCGCACCGTCCTCCTCCCCTACCTCGACGCCGGCGCCGAGCGGGCCGGGGCAATCTCCTGGGCGCAGTTGCTCGCCTCGGGTGCCGGAGCGGAGCTCGAGTTCGAGCGGGTGCCCTTCGCCCACGCCCTCTGGGTCCTCTACTCCTCGGGCACCACCGGCCTGCCGAAGGCGATCGTCCAGGGCCAGGGCGGGATCCTGCTCGAGCACCTGAAGATGCTGCACCTGCACGTCGACGCCCAGCCCGGCGACCGCCTCTTCTGGTTCACGACGACCGGCTGGATGATGTGGAACTTCCTCGTCTCCGGCCTGCTGACCGAGGCGGCGATCGTCCTCTACGACGGCAACCCCGGTCATCCCGACATGGGCGTGCTCTGGGACCTCGCCGAGCGGACCGGGATGACCACGCTCGGCACCTCGGCCTCCTACATCGCCGCCTGCATGAAGGCCGGGATCGAGCCGGCGAAGGGGCGCGACCTCTCCCGCCTGCGGGCGGTCGGCTCGACCGGTAGCCCGCTCGCGCCGGAGGGCTTCGATTGGATCTACCAGCAGCTCGGAGCGAGCACCTGGCTCTTCTCGACCTCCGGTGGCACCGACCTCTGCACCGCCTTCGTCGGCGGCGTGCCGACCCTGCCGGTCTACCGCGGCGAGCTGCAAGCGCGGGCGCTCGGCGCCGCGGTCGAGGCCTGGAATCCCGACGGCCGGCCGCTCGTCGGCGAGGTCGGCGAGCTGGTGATCACCAAGCCGATGCCGTCGATGCCGCTCTTCCTCTGGGGCGACGAGGACGGCTCGCGGCTGCGCGAGAGCTACTTCGAGACCTACCCCGGCACCTGGCGCCACGGCGACTGGATCGAGATCACCGAGCGCGGCACGGCGATCATCTACGGCCGCTCCGACTCGACGATCAACCGCGGCGGCATCCGCATGGGAACGGCGGAGATCTACCGCGCCGTCCTCGACTTCCCCGCCGTCCTCGACGCGCTCGTCGTCGACCTCCCTCGTCCCGGGACCGACGGCTGGATCGCCCTCTTCGTCGTCCTCCGCGAGGGCGTCGCCGCCGACGACGGGCTCCGCCGCTCCCTCGCCGGCGCGATCCGCGAGCGCTGCAGCCCCCGCCACGTTCCCGACGAGGTCTTCGCGATTGCCGAGGTCCCCCGCACCCTCTCCGGCAAGGTGCTCGAGGTGCCGGTCAAGCGCATCCTCACCGGCACCCCCGTCGACCAGGCGGTCAGCCGCGACTCGCTCGCAAACCCCGCGGCGCTGGACTACTTCGTCGCCCTCGCCCGATCCCTCAGGTCTTCCGCCGCGCTTTGAAGGCGCGCGCCGCCAGGGCGGCGGTGAGGAGCGCGGCGCCGGTGAAGACGGGAGCGATGTAGAACGGCGCGCCGACGGAGATCAGCCCGTTGATGCCGACGGCGATCACGAACGCCGCGGTGACGGTCCCCGGGACGTTGAAGGAGCCGCGGCGAAACGAGGTCGCGCCGAGGAAGACGGCGGCGAACGCCGGCAGCAGGTAGGACGGGCCGACCGACGGGCTGCCGGAGCCGAGCTGGGCCGCCTGCAGGACGCCGGCAACCCCGGCGAGGAAGCCGGAGACGATGAAGGCGAAGATCGTCAGCAGCGGCACGTTCAGACCCGAGAGCCGCGAGGCGTCGCGCGACCCACCGACCGCGTAGAGGTACTTGCCGAGCGGCGTCGCCGCCAGCAGGTAGAAGGTCAGCGCGACCGTCGCGGCCAGGAACCAGACCGGCAGCGGGATGCCGATCAGGTCGTTGCGGCCGAGGGCGGTGAGCCCGTGGGGGATGTTGGTGGCGAAGGTTTCGCCGTTGCTGTACCAGACGACCCCGCCGGTGATCAGCGAGCTCATCCCGAGGGTCGAGACGAAGGCGTCGATTCCCCCCTTCGCGACGAGGACGCCGTTGACCACCCCGACCAGCGAGCTGGCCAGGAGGGCTATCGCGATCGCCTCCGGGGCGCCGAGGCCCGAGCGCGAGGCCAGTCCGGTGCAGAGGATCAGCGAGAGCCCGAGGTTGGCGCCGACCGAGAGATCGAACTCGCCGACGATCAGCGGAAACAGGGCGCCGAGGGCGAGGATCGCGACGACCGAGTTCGAGGAGAGGATCGTCTTCAGGTTCTGGACCGTCGCGAAGGTGTCCGGCTCGAGGATGCAGAAGACGACGACGAGGATCGCCAGCATCGCCGGCAGCGAGTAATCGGTCAGCTTGCCCCACGGGATTCCGCTCGCCCGCCCGCTGCCGGCCTTTCCACTCGGCGGCGTCTCTACTGAGTGCAGTTCGGTGAGGGACATGGCTAGGGACGAACCTCCTCCTGATAGACCAACTCGGATATGTGGTTGCGGGTCTTGCCGTCGCCGGCCGCTTCGCCGGCGACCCGCCCGTCGGCGAGGACGACGACGCGGTCGCAGAGGTGGATCAGGTCGTCCACCTCCTCGCTGATCAACAGCACCGCCACTCCCCGCGCCGCGACGTGCTCGAGCTGGGCGAGGATCTGGGCCTTGGCGCCGATGTCGACTCCCTGCGCCGGCTCGTCGAGGATCAGGACCCGGAGGTCGCGATGCATCCACTTCGCAAGCACCGCCTTCTGCTGGTTGCCCCCGGAGAGCAGCCCGATCAGGCGGCTCGGCTCGCGCGGGCGGACGTCGTACTCGTCCATCAGCGCGCGCACGGTACGAGCCCGCTCACGCCGACGCATCAGCCCGTTCCGCCAGTACTTGCGGGTGTCGAGAAGGGTGATGTTCTCGCCCACCGAGTGGTCGAGATGGACGCCGTTCTTGTGGCGGTCGGCCGGCACCATCGCGATCCCGGCAGCGATTGCGTCGGCGGGGGTGCGCAGGCGGACCGGTGTGCCGTCGATCCGGAGCTCGCCCCCGGTCAGCCGCTGGTCGCCGAAGAGCAGGCGCCCGAGCTCGCTCTTGCCGCTGCCGAGGAGACCGGCGACGCCGACGATCTCGCCTTTGTGCAGGGTCAGCGAGAGATCCTTCACGCGGCGGCCGGAGACCCGGTGCGCGGAGAGGACCGCTTCCGACTTGGCCGTCGCCGCCCCGCTCGGGTAGAGCGCTTCCAGCGGCCTGCCGACGATCATCTCGATCAGCTGCTCGCGCGAGATCTCGTCCATCCGGCGGGTCCCGACCTTCTCGCCGTTGCGCAGCACGGTGACGGTCTGGGCCAGGGCCCGCACCTCGTCGAGTTTGTGCGAGATGAAGATCACCCCGTGGCCCTGCTCGGTGGTCCGGCGCACCGCCTCGAAGAGGCGGTCGACCTCGCCGTGGGCCAGCGAGGCCGTCGGCTCGTCGAGAACCAGCAGGCGGCCGCGCTCGGCCCCGTAGAGGGCGCGGCCGAGGGCGACGATGGTCTGCTCGGCGACCGAGAGCTCGGCGACGAAGCGCCGCGGATCGATGTCGGGGTGGTCGAGCGCCTCGAGCTGCCGGCGGGCGAGGGTCGCTTCCTGCCGCTTCTTCGCCCGCCAGCCGAACCCGGTCGGCGGGCTCTGCCCGAGCAGCATGTTTTCCGCCACCGTCAGGGTCGGGATCAGCCCGAGGTCCTGGTGGACGAAGGCGAGGCCGTATTCGGTGGCGTTCTCGGGACCGTAGGTGGGCGGCAGGAGATCGCCGCCCACTTCGATCCTCGCGCCCGGGTCGGGTTGGTGGTACCCGGAGAGACACTTCACCAGCGTCGACTTGCCCGACCCGTTCTCGCCGAGCAGCGCGTGCACTTCACCTGACATCACGTCGAGATCGACCGCGCTCAAGGCCCGCTGCCCCCCGAATGTCTTCGAGAGGCCGCGGACCGAGAGCGCAACGGAGGGAGCGGCCGACATGGTTAGCCGACTCCCCACACCTTTTCGTAGGCCTTTTCGAAATCGACCCCGTCGCCGTTGTAGATGTCGCCTTCGGGGGCGTTTTCCTTGGTGATCAGTTTCGCTTTGACCACGTTTTCGACCGGTTCTTCACCGTTGAAGACACGGTTGAGGGCGTCGATCTCAGCCCAGCCGACCCACTCGAAGGGCCCCGCCATCGTCGCCACCTCCCAGCCGCCTTCGCGGATGTTGGCGATGTTCGACTTGTTGCCGTCGAAGCCGTAGAGGCCGACCTCTTCCTTCGAGGCGCCAGCCTGTTCGGCTCCCTGCTGGACGAATTCCTCGCTGCTGTCGAAGCCCATCCAGATCGCGTTGGTGTCCTGGTGCTGCTGCAGCGAGACCGACACGAGTTCCGGAATCGCGGTGGTCAGGTTCGAGTAGAGGAAGAACTGTTCGTCGACGATTTCGCAGTCACCACCGGCGTCCTGGCATTCTTCGACGAATTTCTGCGTCCCTTCGAGGCGTTTGACGATCACCCCGGTTTCTTTGTTGCTGATGATCAGGATCTTCGGGTGCCCGTCGGTGTTTTTGTACATCTGGGCCGCGATCGCGTAACCGTCTTCGTAGAAGGACTGTTCGCTCGGAATCACCTGCGAGGCGATGTCGTTGCTGTTGACGCAGGCGAAGCAGACGACGCTCGCCCCCGCTGATTTCGCCTTTTCGAGCGGCTCCTGCAGGGCCGACATGTCGATCGCCTGGACGACCAACCCGTTCGCCTTGTTGTCGATCGCCCGCTGGATTCCTTCGACCATTTTGTCGGGCTTGCTTTCGGTGTCGTACAGGGTCATCTTCCAGCCCATCGCCTCACCGGCTTCCTTGGCGGTCTGCGACTCGCGCTGGCAACCTTCGAGCGCCTGCGAGCAGGCGATGATGTAGACGGATTTCCCGGGTGCCGCTTTCGGACCCGAGGTCGGGGGACCTTCGGTTTGCGGACCTGACCGTTCGGCGATCGTTTCGTCGACTTTCTTTTCGAAGGCCGCGAGGTCCGACGAGGTTTCCGAACCCGTGTCAGCCGCGTTTTCGGACGACGCCGGTTCCGCCGGCGTGCTCGAGCTCGAGCTGCTCGATCCACCGCCGCAGGCGGCCAGAGCCACCGACAACGCGAACACCAGCGCCGCGCCGATCAGATACGTCCCCAGACGGCCACGGCCGGGCGACTTCGTCTTTCCCTGTTTCACCATTTCTCCTCTGTTTGTTATGCAACCCAGTCATGCATCGCGACCCGGAATCACCCGGGCCTCGATCAGCCTTCCCAGCCAGTACGACCACATCTCCTCGGTGTCCATGCAGTCCGCGAAACCGGCGCGGCGAATCTTCACCGTGCTCTCGAAGGCGGCCGGCGGCATCTCAGACATGCCGTGGGCGAAGACCAGGTCGGCGAGGTAGTGCGACTCGCCCAGGACCCTGTTGACGTCCGGCTCCACCAGGTCGTGCCGGGCCGCGATCTCGCGCCACTCGTCCGCCGCTTCCGGCAGGAACGTCCCGAGCTCGTGCGGGGTGTCTCCGCCCGGCTCGAGCCCGAGCGCGTCGGCGATCGCCGGCCAGAGGTCCCGCCAGCCGAACACCTCGCCGTTGGTGACGTTGAAGGTCTCGTTGCGCGCCGCCGGATCGAGCGCGCACCACTCGAGGGCGCTGGCGACGACCCGCGAGTCGGTCGATTCCCACGGCGCCGCCGGGCCGCCCGGAAAGCCGAACTCGAGCCCGCGCTGGCGGCAGACGGCGGCGTAGACGCCAATCACCGGCGGCAGGTTCATCGCCACGCCCGGCGAGCCGCCGGTGATCAGGTGCGGTCTCAGGACGGTCCACGAGCAGCCCTCCGAGGATGCGAGGTCGCGGACGTAGTCCTCCTGATCCCAGTAGAAGTTCTCGTGCTGTTGGCGCGGCTGCCGCTCGCGCGCCGGCGTTTCCATCGGGCCGAGGTGGAACCCGTAAGCCTTCGCGCCCTGCAGCAGGCTGACGTGCTCGAGCGGGGCCCTGGCCTCCCTGATCAGCGGCTCGAGAACGTTGCGCAGCATCCCGGCGTTGATCTGGCGGTAGTCGTCGTCATTCCAGCCGGCGGCGAGGCCGGGCTTCTCGAAGAGCGCCGCGTAGACGACGTGGGTGACGCCGGTGAGCTCGCCGAGGGCGGCCCGCGAAGCTTCCGGAGCGCGAAGATCGACCGCCAGGTGGCGGAAGTCGCGATCGCTGACGACCAAGGGCTGCCGGCGTGAGACCGCCACCACCTTCCAGCCGGCGTCCGAGTGGAGGAAATGCTCGACGGCGGCGCTGCCGACGACGCCGCTGGCGCCGACGATGAGGACGGTCTTCTCCGCCATCGCCCGGGCCTCAGCTCTCCGCCGTCAGCGCCGGCGCCTCCCAGGCGCAGCGCAGCCGGGTGAGGACGAGTTTCGAGATCAGCCACCGGCCGTCGACCTTCTGGTACTCGTCGCGGTAGTGGCCGAACCCGTGGAAGATCTCCTCCGGGAACTCGAGCCGATCGTAGAGCGACCAGGTCCCGGTCGCCGTCGTCTCACCGGTTATCTCGACCACCGGGTCGTGCCCGTGATGGGTGGTGACGACGCCGTCGAACAACGGCTCGATCGCATCCGCGCAGAGCTTGCCGTCGGTGAAGATCCAGTCCTCAGGATCCGGGCGCTGGTCCTCCGGACCGTGGCCCCACAGTTCGGGCTGGTCGCTGAAGTCGATCACCGTCGGGACGGTGAAGAGCTGCCCGTAGCGGTCCCATTCCTTGAGGTCGAGGGCATGGAAGTAGCTGGCTTTCAGCCGCTTGATCTCCTCGATCGCGAGCAGTTGCTCGACGCTGTCCACATCTACCTCCCCGTCGTGTTGACCACGAGATCGGCACCGTTCCCATTCGTCTTATTTTCAGACGACCGGTTGGTAGAAACTACAGCGCGCAAAACGCATTTGTCAAGAGCTGAGGACGCCTTTAAGCCAAACGACCGGTTGGTCGCGCTGAGAGAGCGGCGCGAGCTGGTGGAGGAGGCGGAAAAAGGTTGCGGCGAGCCTGCGCGCTAAGAGCGCTTACGCCGCTGGCCAGGCGCGGAGTCGATCAACTCGGCCGACTCGGCGCACAGAACGGTGCGGCAAATCAGCTCTCCGTACGCGATCGAGATCTCCTCCGGTGAGGAGGATCCGTTGCGGCGGTACCACATCGGCAAGCCGTTGATCGCGGAGAAGACGTAGAGGCGGGCCCAGTGCGAATCGACCTCGGATTCGAACCCGGCCTCGGCGACGGCGCGATCGATTATGCCCTGCACCTGGTCGCCGTATTCACGGCGTGCTCTCGCCACCTTCGTTCGCCGTTTGCCCGTCAGCTGACCCCAGTCGTTCACGTATATGCGCGCCCGCTCGATGTTCTTCAGGTACCAGAGGCACCATGACCGCGCGAAGCTGCGCAAGCGTTCGACCTCTGACACTTCCAGTGCGAGGGCCTCTTCGATCAGTTCCATGAACTCCTGATCGGACTGGGTGAAGATCCCCTCGAGCAGGTCCTCCTTGGAGTCGATGTAGTAGTAGAGACTCCCCTTCAGGACACCGATCTCATCGGCGATGTCCTGCATCGACGCACTGGCGTAGCCTTTGCGGTTGAAGACGCCGATCGCGACTTTGTAGATTTCCTCGCGTCGCCGCTGACGCTTCAGGGTTTCCTGCTTACCGTTCGCCCCTTTTTTGGCCGGCGGCCGCCCCACCCGTCCCGAGCCGGACGCTTTGGTCTTCGCTTTGCTCACGGCCATGCCAATTTAGACGATGCGTGCGACGGGGCCCGCCTGGCATCAGTCGTCCTCGATCACCCGGATTGCGGTCTCCGGGCAGGCGTCCTCCGCCGCACGGGCTTCCTCCAGCCGATCCGGCGGGATCTCCACCCAGCCCTTGCCGGAATGCTCCTCGTAGCCGTCGGCATCGGGACCGAACACTTTGCTGGCAATCGCGTAGCACTTTCCGTGGGCCTGGCAGAGTGCCTCATCAACCATATATTTCGCCACGGTCCTACCCCTTTTCCTCGACGAGCTCGACGCTCTCGACATTTCCTGGCTTGAACTTCAGCGGCAGCGTGTCCCAGTTGCGAGTCACGGTGCTATGGCTGATCGCGCTCACACCCTCGGCCAGTTCGAGGTCGTCGATCCGGCGCAGCATCTCCTCCAGCGTGATCCGCATCTGCAACCGGGCGATGCTGTTGCCCGGACAGCGGTGTGAGCCCCAGCCGAAGGCGAGGTTGCTGCTGATCTCGCGGTCGATGTCGATCTGGTTCGGGTTCTCGTAGATTTCCGGATCGCGGCAGCCGACCGAGTAGGCGAGCATCAGCATCTCGCCCTTCTTCACCGGGCAACCGGCGACCTCGGTGTCCTCCATCGCGGTCCGCCCGAGGGCGAGGATCGAGGCGTAGTAGCGCAGCAGCTCCTCGATCGCGTTGGCGTGGAGCGAGGGGTCCGCCGCCAGCCGCGCTCGGTCCTCAGGGTGGGTGGCGAGGAAGTGGGCGAGCCCGGCGAGGACGAACGTCGTCGTCGTCATCCCGCCGGCCAGCACGTCGAGCATGACGAAGAGCTTGTGCTTCCAGGGGGCCTGTTCACCGTTGTCGAGTTCGACGCCCTCGAGGATCGAGTCGACGATGTCGCCGCGCGGCGGTTCCTTCTCGCGTTTGCGCAGGTACTCCTCGAGGTACTCCGCCACCGTGTTCCAGCCGGCCTGCCGCCGAGCGGCGTATTCCTCGTCGGATTCACCCTCTGCGATCGGAACGCTGACCGCGTCGTCGGTCGCCTTCTGCACGTACGGCAGGTCCTCGAGCGGCACGTGGAGGAAGGTCGAGAAGAACATGCGACCCGGCAGCTGCGAGGCGTACTGCTCGACGAACTCGCACTGGCCGTCGGCGATGAAGCCGTTCAGCAGGTCGTTGACGTGGGCGCGGATGCTCGGCTCTTTGGTGGCGACCATGCGGGTGCCGAGGTGGCGGCCGAGCACCGACCGCCAGCGCGCTTGGTAGGGCGGATCGATCTCGAGCGGGAAGAGGCGGGCGTTGTCGTCACCGTTGCGGTTGGGCTCGTAGCCGAAGCGGTTGCTGAAGGTCTGCCAATCCTTCGCCACGGTCCGGATGTCCTCGTCGCGAAACACGACCTTGTAGCCGCCGAGCGCCGGGCTCTGAACGATCGGGCACTTCGTCAGGACCTCTTCGGAGATCTCGTCGAACCGGTCCGGAAAGTCCGGCGCATCGAGGTCGAATTCGGTCTCGTAGTCAACGCTCTTCATATTTCCTCCCGGGGGCCGAGGCTCTTGCCGCCCTCCGTTTCGTTCCCATTTTTTCTGCCAATCGGTTGGTAGAAAAATCGATGTTGACCTTAGCTGTGGGATCGCCGGCTGTCAAGATCTCGGGAGCCGCCCTAGTGGCCCAGCAGGCCACCGTCGACGGTGACGATCTGGCCGGTGAGGTAGCGGGCTTCGGGACCGAGCAGGAACCGAGCCGTCGGCGCGATCTCCGCCGGATCGGCCACCCTCCCGAGCGGAATCCGCTGCTCGATCGCGCGGCGCTTCTCCTCGTCGTCCATCACCGGCGCGGCCAGCGGGGTGTCGACGTACCCCGGCGCCACGGCGTTGACCCGGACCCGCGGGGCGAGCTCGAGCGCGAGGCCGCGCGTCAGCTGGTGAACCGCGGCCTTGGTCGTGCTGTAGGCGATCAGGCCCGGCGTTCCGACCCGCCCCGAGACGCTGCCGACGTTGACGATCGCGCCCTCGTCCATCACCCGCGCGGCGCCGCGACAGACCATCACCACCGCGGTCAGGTTGACCGCGACGACGCCGGCCCAGTCGGCGTCGCTCAGCTCGGCCAGGGGGCGGCGCGGAATCTGGATGCCGGCCGCCTGGACGACGCCCTCGAGCCCGCCGAGGGAGCCCGCGGCGGTCTCGACGAGCCGCGTCGCCGCCCCCTCCTCGGCCAGGTCGACGAGCTCGAACTCGGCCCCCAGGGCGCCGGCCGCCTCCTCGACTCGCGGGTCGCGGTCGACCAGGAAGAGCCGGGCGCCGGCCGCCGCGCAGTCGGCGGCGATCGCGGCTCCGATGCCGCCGGCCGCGCCGGTTACCAGGACCCGCATTCCCTCCAGGTCAGGTGGCGGCATCGAAGGGGCTGAACGGGCTGAGGGCGGGCGCGCCGCGCTCGCGCAGCGCCTGCCGGCGCCGCGCCTGGGCGGCGGGGCTGATCATCTCGGGCCGCCAGTCGAGGCCGGTGTCGGAGTTGACCGTCACCGCCCGGACGCCGTCGATCGACCGCGCCAGCCTTTCGGCTTCGACCTTGAAGTAGCCGACCATCATGCACGCCGGTGAGGTCAGCCGCAGGGCGATCTCGACGTTGCCGTCGGGGTCGACCTCGACCCGCTCGACCAGCCCCATTTCGCCGATCCCCATCGGCACCCCCTGCGCGACGCTGCAGGGGTCGCCGATCGAGTCGAGCAGCTGCCGGACCTCCGACTCGATCTCGGCCGCCGCCTCAGACATGGGAGGCGACACCCGGGAACGGGCTCATGGTCTTGCCCGCCATCGTCGTCGTCGAGTACGGCTCGGCGAGGCCGTCAGCCGTCGCGCGGCTGAACTCGTCGTCGGCGATCGCCCCTTTCAGCGCCTCGACGTCGAGGCCGTGAAGGCGGGCCAGGTTGCCGCCGAGGATCGCCCGCTTGTGCTCGTGGCTGAGCTGCGGGACCGGCGTGAAGAGGCCGTTGCGGTTCATCTGGTCGTCCGCGAACTGGAAGTCCATGAACGCCTCCAGGCCGGGGCGGGCGTGGCAGTTGTTCGTGCCGCTGGACCAGAACATGCGCTCGATCCCGGCCTCCCCGGTGACCGTCAGCAGCGTCGCCAGCAGATCACCGAAGACTTCCGGCCGCAGGCTGAGGATGATGTTGAAGGTCTCGAGGTTGAGCCAGATGTTCGGCATCCGGCCGAACAGCCAGGCCATCTCCTCGGTGAACGACATCCCACCGTGGACGACCTCGAAGGTGATGTTCGGGAAGGCGTCGGCTGCGCCCTCGACGTCGCGGGGATGGAAGGCGTCTCCTTCGGGGGCCGGACCCAGCGGCAGCGACTTGTGGATGGCGATGTTGCGAAGCCCCAGCTCGAGCGCCCGTTCGTAGAGCGGGAAGCCGATCTTCGGGTCGTCCATCTGCCAGGGGGTGGTCTTCCCCTCGTAGTAGCTGATCGGGTAGAGCTTCAGCCCCATCACCGTGCCGACCGCGTCGACCGCCGCGAACTGGCGCTCGAGGTCGCCGATCGGGTCGGGGCGCATCGGGTCGACCGTTACGTAGGAGCCGATGAACCTGTCGGGCCAGCGCTCGATCGCCTGCAGCCCCTTCTCGAAGCCCGAGAGCCCGTCCTTGTAGAAGTAGATCGGCAGCGGGTGGTAGATCGCGACGTCGGTGCGGCTCTCGCGAAAGAGGATTCC
>Ga0196962_10000672_pt1 | contig 12706 bp, 11 predicted proteins | sample S3v_20metaG_FD_183186 | JGI IMG/M metagenome (GOLD analysis project Ga0196962, IMG submission 183186) | Soil microbial communities from Anza Borrego desert, Southern California, United States - S3+v_20 | ecosystem: Environmental > Terrestrial > Soil > Desert | place: USA: California | collected... | reverse complement strand
ACGAAGCGCGCGGACTCACCCGACCCCGAAGCTGACACCGCGCGCCGCGCGCCCGCAATCGCCCCGACCGCGACGGCCTCGACGCCTCAGCCTTCGCCCGTCCAGTCGGCCTCGCCCGCCGACGCGCCCGAGGAGGTCAGCGAGGCCGAGCTGGTCGAAGCCCCCGAGGCGCAGCGTAAGGCTCTGGTCGCGGCCCTCGGCCAGTGGGTCGCGGCGACGAACGCGCGCGACGTGAACGGGCAGTTGCGGCACTACGCGCCGCGCCTGACCAGCTTCTACCTCTCGCGCGGCGTCACGCGCGACGCGGTCAGGGAAGAAAAGGTGCGGACGTTCGGCGACGCGCGCGAGGTGCGCATCTCGGTCGCCGACCCGGTCTTCCGCGTCGCCCGCGACGGGCGCACGGCCGTCGTCCGCTTCCGCAAGGAGTTCCTCATCGACGGCGGCGGCCAGCGGCGCACGGGCGAGGTCTTGCAGGAGCTGCACTGGGCGAAGACCGGCTCGGGCTGGAAGATCACGAGCGAGCGCGACCTGCAAGTCATCAGGTAGGTAGACAGTAGTCAGTAGTCAGTAGTCAGTAGTCAGTAGGAAGACATTCGCCGGCGGAGGTTGAAGTAATAAACATCAACGCACGCCGGCGAATGCTTTTCTACTGGCTACTGACTACTTTTTTCGTTCTTCTTCACCTCGTTCTCGACGATGTTCTCTTTGATCCGGGCCTCGATCTTCTCGCTCTTGATGTCGAGGCGGAGCCGGTTGTAGAGGCTCATGTACTGGTTCGCCACCCAGACGAGGGCGAAGCCGCCGACGAGGTAGCCGCGCCAGTCGTCGAAGAGCAGCTTGAAGCCGGAGATGAAGAGGAAGAAGGCGGTCACGTAGTGGCTGAAGCAGTACTCGCAGGTGAAGAGGTAGAAGAACTTCCGCTGATACCAGCGCCGGCACGACTTGCTCCGCTCGACGCAGTACTCGCGCGGCTCGCGGAAGACCTCCTCGTGCGTCACCGTCCACGCGACGCACGCGATGGGGATGGCGAGGACGAAGAGGACGATGATCTGTGTCGTCAGGCTCATAACCAAGCCGTGAATCGTGAAGCGTAAGTCGCGGACGGGGTTCGGGCGGCGCCCGCGTCGAACGTCATCCCGAACTTTACCGCCACGCGAACGATTCGCGATTGAAGGCTTGGTTATTCTCCACGCCTGTTACGCTTTTGTCCCGCCCGGTTGGTTTTTTTTGCGCGGCGGGCTGCCGTGCCTTTCCGCGCCGGCTGTGTTAGCTTGGTCGCGAAAACACCTTTCGGGTGAGACCACCTTCTCACCCGCTCGGATACCCAATGACGACGACCAACGCACCGCTCACGCCGATGCTGCGGCAGTACCAAGAGCTGAAGCGGCAGCACCCCGGCACGCTCCTCTTCTTCCGCCTCGGCGACTTCTACGAGCTGTTCTTCGACGACGCCGTCACCGGCGCGCGCGAACTCGAAATCACCCTCACCGCGCGCCACAAGGAGCGCGGCGCGGCCATCCCCATGTGCGGCGTCCCGCACCACGCCGTCGCCGCCCACGTCGCGCGCCTCATCCGCAAGGGCTACCGCGTCGCCATCTGCGAACAGACCGAAGACCCGTCGAAGGCGAAGAAGCTCGTCCGCCGCGAGGTCGTCCGCGTCATCACGCCCGGCACGGCCGTCGACCCGCAGCTCGTCGAGGCCAAAGAGACGGTCTACCTCGCGGCCGTCTGCGGCGCGGGCGACACCTTCGGCGCGGCCTTCCTCGATCTTTCGACCGGCGAGTTCCGCGCCACCGAAGCCGACGGCGCGGACGCGTGGGCGCGCGTCTGCGCCGACCTCGAATCCTACGCGCCGCGCGAGCTGCTCTTCCCCTCCTCGCTCACGCCGCTCGTCAAAGACGCCTACGGCGGGCGCGGCCCTCGCACCGCGCCGCTGCCGCTCGACGCGGAGGCGGACGGGCCGGCCGCGCCCGTCGCGCGCATCACGCCGGCCGACCACGCGCCGGCCGCGGCCTCGGCCGGCATCGCGCTCACCCCGCTCGACGACTGGCTGTGGGAGCCGACCTCGTGCGCCTCCCTGCTGCTCGAACAGTTCGGCGCGCGCACGCTCGAAGGCTACGGGCTGGGCGGCAAGGTCGCGGCCGTGAGCGCCGCGGGCGCGTGCCTGCGCTACGCGCGCGAGACGCAGCGGGCCGCGGCCGCGCACGTCACCGACCTCAGCTTCTTCGAGACGCGCGACCACCTCGTCTTAGACTCCGTCACCTGCCGCAACCTCGAACTCGTCGAGTCGCAGGGCGGCGGGGGCCGCGGCGCGTCGCTGCTCGGCGTCCTCGACGCGACCGTCACGGGCATGGGCGCGCGACTGCTCCGCGCGTGGCTGTTGCGGCCGTCGGTGCGGCGCGGGGAGATCGAGGCGCGGCTCGCGGCCGTCGGCGACCTCCACCGCTCGCAGATGCGGCGCGACCGCCTGCGCGCGCTGCTCAAAGAGGTCTCCGACCTCGAACGCCTCACGGGCCGCATCAACATGGGCACGGCCACGGCGCGCGACCTCGTCGCCCTGCGCCGCTCGCTCGATCAGGTTCCCGCGATCCGTCAGGCGTTATCGGACGTGGAGGCCTCGCTGCTCGAAGTCGTCCGCGAGAACTCGGACGAGTTGCCGGACGTGCGAGCCCTGATCGGCAGGGCCATCAGCGACGACCCGCCCGTCAACTTCGGCGACGGCGGCTCCGTCCGGGGGGGCTTCGACCCGGAGCTTGACGAGCTGCGCGCGATCAGCCGCGACGCCAAGCAGACCATCGCCGCCATCGAGTCGCGCGAGCGCTCGCGCTCCGGCATCAATAGCTTGCGCGTCCGCTTCAACAACGTCTTCGGCTACTTCATCGAGGTCTCGAAGGCCAGCTCGGTGCGCGTGCCCGCGGATTACGAGCGGCGGCAGACGCTCGCCAACGCCGAGCGCTACACCACGCCCGAGTTGAAGGATTGGGAGCAGAAGGTGCTCGGGGCCGAGGGGCGCTGCCTCGAAATCGAGACGCGCATCTTCGGCGAGGTGCGCGCGCAGGTCGCCGAGCAGACGCGGCGTTTGCAGGCGACGGCCCGCGCCCTCGCGATGCTCGACGTGCTCTCGTCTCTGGCCGAGGTCGCCGCGCGCCGCCGCTACCACCGGCCCGTCCTCCACGACGGCGACGAGCTTGAGATCAAGGCCGGCCGCCACCCCGTCATCGAAGCCATCGGCGAGGCCCCGTTCGTCCCGAACGACCTCTCCATGAACAACTCGACCGACCGCCTGCTCATCATCACCGGGCCGAACATGGGCGGGAAGTCCACGCTGCTGCGGCAGACGGCGCTCATCTGCCTGCTGGCGCAGGTGGGCTCGTTCGTGCCGGCCGAGCGCGCGCGGCTGCCCGTGCTCGACCGCATCTGGACGAGGGTGGGCGCTTCGGACGACCTCTCGCGCGGCCGCTCGACCTTCATGGTCGAGATGACGGAGACGGCGGCTATCCTCCACAACGCGACGCCGCGCTCGCTCGTCCTGCTCGACGAGATCGGCCGCGGCACGGCGACCTTCGACGGCCTTTCGATCGCGTGGGCCGTCGCCGAGCACCTCCACGACTCGGCCGAGCACGCCGCCAAGACCCTCTTCGCCACCCATTACCACGAGCTGACGGAGTTGGCCGAGCGCCTGCCCGGCGCGCAGAACTATCAGATTCGCGTCGCCGAGCGCGAGGGCGAGGTCATTTTCCTCTACCGCATCGAGCGCGGCCGCGCCTCGAAGTCTTACGGCATCGAGGTCGCGCGCCTCGCCGGCCTGCCGCCCGAGGTGCTGGCGCGCGCGCGCGAAGTCTTGGAGAAGCTCGAGCGCTACGAGCTGGACGTGTTCGCCGGGGAGGAGGGGGCCGGCGAGGCCGCGGCCCCGCCCCCCGCCGCGCGCGCCGCCGACGACGGCGACGGCGGGCTCGGGCGGGCCGCCGCGCGCGCCGGCCGCAAGGCTCTGGCCGCGCAGGTCACGCTCTTCGACACGGTCAACGAGGGGCTGCTTGACGAGCTTCGCGGCCTTGATGTAGAAACCCTCTCAGCGGAAGAAGCGCGGCAACTCCTTCTCAGCCTGAAGAATCGGATAGTTTGAAGAGGAGTTATCAGTCGTCAGTTCTCAGTTGTCAGTTAAAGACAAACAACTGAGAACTGACGACTGATAACTGATAACTTATTTAATGACCGACTTCCAAACCCTTCAGTCCCTCCCACTCGAACAGCAGATCGGACAACTCCTCTTCATCGGCCTGCCCGGCCCCGAACTCGACGCCGAGGCGCGCGCGCTCGTCGAGCACGTCCGCCCCGGCGGCGTCATCATCTTCGGCCGCAACGTCGCCTCGCCCGGGCAGCTGCGCGGCCTGCTCGACGGCGTCCGCGCGATGATGGAGGTCGAGCCGCTCTTCGGCATCGATCAGGAGGGCGGCCTCGTCGACCGGCTGCGCAAGATCGTCACGCCGATGCCGGCCGCGCGCGCCATCCGCCAGCACGGCGACTTGGCCGGGGCGCGCTCGCTCGGCCGCATCACGGGCGAGGTGCTGCGCCTCCTCGGCTTCAACCTCAATTTCGCTCCCGTCCTCTCGATCATGACCGAGGATCGAGACCTGCTCTCGAACGGGCTCTACTCGCGCTCCTACGGCCGCTCGCCCGGCGAAGTCCTCGGCTACACGATGACCTACCTGCGCGCGTTGCAGGGCACGGGTTGCCTCGGCTGCGCCAAGCACTTCCCCGGCATCGGGGCCGGCGAGGTCGATTCGCACGAGGAGATGCCCATCATCCACCTCTCGCACGAAGACCTCATCGCGCAAGACCTCGCCCCCTACATCGAGCTGTTCCAGCGCGAGGACAACATGGTGCGCGCCGTGATGGTCAGCCACGGCGGCTTCCCCAACATAGACATCCACCGCGGCATCGCCGGCGGCCGGCTCGTCCCGGCCTCGATCAACTTCCACATCGTCACGCGCCTGCTCCGCGACGAGCTGGGCTACCGCGGCCTCGTCCTCACGGACGACATGGAGATGGGGGCCATCGCCAAGCACAACCCCATCGAGGACTCGGCCCTGCGCGCCGTCGAGGCCGGCGAGGACATGCTGCTCATCTGCGCCACGCCCGCGCTCATCCGCCGCGGCTACGACGCGCTGGTCGCCGCGGCGCGCGCCGGGAGGCTCTCGCCCGAAAGGATCGAAGTCTCGCTCCGGCGCATCGCCGCCTTCAAGTCGCTGGCGCAGCCGCCGCACCCGTTCGACCCGCACCGGCTCGAACAGCTCTCGCTCGAAGTGGCCGAGCTGAACCGGAAACTCAACTACGTTTACGGAGGTAAAATCTGATGCCGACCCGCCACGCCGCACGCGCCCTGCTCGCGCTCGCGCTCGCCGCCTCGCTGCTCGCGGGCTGCGGCGGCGGCGGGGGCGGCGGCGCGCAGCCGTTCGTCACCATCCTCGACACCACGCCCTCGACGCTCGACCCGCTCGACGGGACGGACGCGGCCAGCGAGCGCATGCGCCAGTTGATCTTCAACTCGCTCGTCAAGAAGAACGAGAAGTTCGAGTACGTCGGCGACCTCGCCGAGAACTATCAGGTGTCGGAGGACGGCAAGACCTACACCTTCACGCTCCACCCGAACGTCACCTTCCACGACGGCAAGCCCCTCACCTCGGCCGACGTGAAGTACACGCTCGAAAGCCTCTTCAACTCGGCCAAGCGCAAGCGCGCCTCCTTCTACGAGCTGTCGCCGGGCGGCGGCGCGCCCGAGCCTTACATCACTTCGGTCGAGGCGCCCGACCCGCGCACCGCCGTCGTCACGCTGCGCCGCGCGTGGAACCAACTGCTCCCGAACCTCGTCTCGCTGCCCGTCATCCCGCAGGGCAGCGCCGACGCGCAGAAGACGCAGCCCGTCGGCTCCGGCCCCTTCCGCTTCGTCCGCTACGACGAGTCGCAGCTCATCCTCGACCTCGCGGGCTTCGACCGCTACTGGCAGGGCGCGCCCGCCATCAAAGACCTGCGCGTGCGCGTCATCCTCGACGCCAACACGCTCCAAGCCGAGTTGCAGAGCAACCGCATCGACCTCGTCACCGGCGCGGCCAACCTCTCGCCCGACACTTATAAGTTTCTGGCGATGGACCCGACGCTCAAGGTCGAGCAGTTCCCCGGCGCGAACATCGTCTACCTCGGCTTCAACGTCGAGCGCGCGCCCTTAAACAACGTCCGGCTCCGGCAGGCCGTCGCGCACGCCATCGACCGCGAGGCCATCGTGCGCGACCTCATGCTCGGTCAGGCGCGCGTCGCCCACTCCATCCTGCCCGAGGCCTCGTGGGCCTACGACGCCGGGCAGACCTACCCGCACGACCCCGCGCGCGCCAAGCAACTGCTCGACGAGGGCGGGCTGCCCGACCCCGACGGCGACGGCCCCGCCATGCGCCTGCCGAAGCCGCTCGTCTTCAAGATCAGCTCGGGCAACGCCGCCGTCAGCCAGTTCGCCGGCGTCATCCAGAACTCGCTGCGGGCGGTCGGCGTCCCCGTCGAGATCGAGACGCTGGAGACGAACACGCTGCTCGAACACCTGCGCGACGGGCAGTACGAGTTGACGACGCTGCGCTGGATCGGCGGCAACCAAGACCCGGTCTTCCTGCGCGACCTCTTCCACAGCGCCGAAATCCCCGGCCCGAACCGCCCCAACGTGCGCAACCGCAACCGCTACAGCAACCGCGAGTTCGATCAGGTGATTGACCAAGCCGTCAACTCGCCCGACCGCGCGAAGGCGCGCGAGCTGTACGTGCGCGCGCAGCAGATCGTCAGCCGCGACCTGCCCATGCTCCCGCTCTGGTACCCGGACGTGATGGTCATCGCCCGCAAGAACGTGGGCAACATCCGCGTCGACCCGAGCAACGACTACAGCTTCCTCCGCAGCGTCACCGTCGGCCCGCGCTAAGCGCTGAGGCCCGGCCGTGCCGGAGGCTTGTTAAAGACGAAGAGGCCGTGGCGGTGAGTTTCATTCACCGTCACGGCCTTCGTCTTTAGCGAGTTGCCCTCCCGCACGGCCGGGCCTCCGACTCTCGGTTATTCGCCGAGCGAGAGCCCCGCCGCGCGCAGGCTCTCTTCAAGCTCGCGCCGCGTGACGACGCCTTCGCGGATGAGGCGGGGCCGCGCGCCCGTCACGTCGAGCACCGTCGAGGGGTTTTCGCTGCGCGTCGCGCCGCCGTCGATGACGAGGTCGAGGCCGGAGGGGAAATACTCGGCGACGGCGGCCGCGGTACGCGCGGGCGGGCGGCTCGCGGGGTTGGCGCTCGTGGCGGTGAGCAGGCCGCCGCAGGCGCGGGCGATCTCGCGCGCCTCGGCGTCGTCGGGCAGTCGCACGCCGACCGTGCCCGTCCCGGCCGTCAGAAGCTCCGGCGTCTCGGGTCGCGCCGCGGCGACGAGCGTCAGCGGCCCCGGCCAGTGGCGCGCGCCGAGCAGCTCGAAGGCCGCCGTCCTCGCGGCGATCAGTTCGTCGGCCGCCTCCGCGTCGCCGAGGACGACGAGGACGGGTTTGCCGTCGCGCCCCTTCAGCCCGTTGAGTCGGCGCAGCGCCGCCTCGTCGAAGGGGTTGACGCCCAGCCCGTAGAAGGTGTCCGTGCGGAAGGCGACGACGCGGCTGGCGGCCACGGCCCGCGCCGCGCGCTCGCGTGTCTCCGCGCTGTTGGGGTAAATTAGCAACTCTTTCGCTCCGCGCCCGCGCGCGTGATGTTAACAAATTCTCTCATGCCGCCGCCCGTGCCCAGACACATCCGCACGTTCGTCCGCGCCTGCCGCTTCGCCGCGCGCGAGCCGCGCCCGGCCCTCGTCATGCTCCGCATGGCCGGCTGGGTCGCGTCGCTCGCGCTGCTCGTGCGCCTCGTCCCGCTGACGCGCGCGTTGGCCCTGCTGACGCCGCGGCGGCGGCCCGCCCCGCCGCCCGACCCCGACGCCGTCCAGCGCGAGACGGCGCGCCTGCTCGACCTCGTGCTCGCCGCGGACTTCTGGGTCTTCACGCCGACCTGTTGGAAGCGCGCGCCCGTGCTCCACCGCTTCCTCGCCCTGCGCGGCATCGAGACGCGCGTCGTCTTCGGCGTCCGGCAGGGCGGCGGCCACGCCCTCGACGGCCACGCATGGCTCGAAGCCGGAGGCCAACCCCTGCTCGAAACCACGCCGCCGAACTACCGAGTCACCTTCAGCCACCCCGCCGCGACCGGAGGCTAGGGGCCCGAGGCTCGTGAGGCCGACTCGGGCCGCGCGCATCCCCCGCGGGTCGCGGGCGCTCACGGGTCTCCGGCCTCGGGCCTCCGCCCCCTCACCCAACCGGCCGCCGCGTCCCAGTTGACGAAGACGAGGTACAGGGCGAGGTGGAAGGGGAAGAAGACGTTCATGGTGAAGACGGTGGAGACGTGGAAGAAGACGCCGAAGCCGAGTACCCACCAGCGCGCGCGAGGCGAGACGACGGCCAGCGGGAACAGAAGCTCCCACAGCACCACGAGGGCGGCCAGCGGCGGCGCGTAGGCGCGGTAGTCGGTCAGCGCGAAGGCGAGGCGGTAGTGCGTGTCGTGCAGGTTGTCGAGCGAGTGGAAGACGAAGAGCGCGGGCAGGTTGTCGGGGTCGAAGTAGCGCAGGCCGGCGACGCGCAGCTTGATGAGGCCCGCGCTGAAGTAAGTCCACGCCACCAGCAGGCGGACGAGCAGCACGGGGTAGCCGTAGACCCAGCCGCGCGCCGCCCCACGCGCGCGACCGCGGCCGAGCGCGAAGCCGTCGCCGCACGGGACGAAGGCGAGGACGACGAGCGCGTAGACGGCCGTCATCTCGTCGTGGTTGAAGTGGCCGAAGCTGCGCAGCAGCCCCTCGTAGAAGAGGACGAGCGCGGCCGAACTCTTGGCCGTCACCGGCGCCCACACACCGAGCGCGCCGAGCAGCAGCGAGGCGACCATCAACGCCTTGAAGGCGAGCATCCCGGCCGGCGTCAGCAGCGCGTCGTAGAGGCCCCACGGGACGAGCTGCATCGCGCCCGTCGGCCGCATGACGGTCGCGGGCAGCGCGCCGAGGTCTGTGAAGGACGCGAAGAGGACGTTGAGGAGGAACGCGCCGTGGACGACGGCGCGCACGATGCCGAGCGCCGTCGCCGTCGAGGGCGCGAGCCGTTCTACAACTCCTGTCGCCATGCGCGGACGTGCGTGTCGTAATCGCCGAAGCGTTGCCCCTCCCAGCGGTAGGCGTCGAGCCGGACGGCGCGCAGGCGGCGCGGCGAGTCGGCCGGCAGCCGCGCGTTATGCATCCCGCCCCACGCGCGCAGAAGCTCCGGCAGGCGCGCCGCCTCGGGCAGACTCCCCGGCCCCCCGACCTCTTCGAGCAGCGACAGGTTGGAAGGGTGCGGCCGGCGGATGCCGAAGCTCTTGTTGTCCACCGTCGCCGCGACGAGCGACCAGTGGCGGCCCGACAGCGCGTCGGTCAGGCCCGCGGGAGGGAGGTCAATCGTCTCGCCGCCGACGGTCTCGCCGCGCAGCACGAAGTAGGTGCGCGGGCGGCCGAGGCCCCAGCCCTCCATCATCATCGTCGAGGCGGCGAAGGGGTAGAGGTTGCGGACGGCGAGGAAGGCCCAGAGCAGCGGGAGGCAGAGCGCGGCGGTCAGGACGGCGTAGCGGCGGCGGAGTCGTCGCTCGCGCCGCCCTTCGGCGGGGGCCGGGGGCGTCGGGTCGGGGGCGTTAGTCATGCGCGGGGGTTTCGGCGGCCCGAGGCCGCGGCCGGCTTTCAGCGCGGGCCGGCGAGGCGCAGCGAGCGGAAGTTGTTCAGAATCTTCTCCACGCTCTCTCGCGCGCGCTCGGGCGTGACCTCGTACTCGCCGGTCATCTCTTCCACGATCTCGTCGAAGCCCCGGCCATTCTCAAGGCCGCGCCAGACGAGCATCGCCGTCTCGTTCAGGCGGTAATACTTCCTCGTGTTGAGATCGACGAGCACGCCCTCGCCCCCCTCGAAGTCCGTCGAGACGACGTGGTCGAGCGCGCGCAGCGCCGGCTGGTTCGTGACTGACTCGGACATGTTCGGAATCACCTTGCGACTTCGATTGAGGGGGTTGTCAGGCTTCAGTTATCAGTCGTCGGTTCTCCCGCCTCACCGGCGGCCGCCCCTGAGCGACAGGAGCCTTCGGTACGGGGCGGCGGCCCAGCGCTCGGCGGCCTCGCGGACGGCGGGCGAGGCGGCGGCCCGCTTCTCTTCCCCGTCCGGCTCGAAGCGGCGCGACGGCGCGGCGTCCTTCGCGTAGAAGCCGCGGACGGCCTCGACGCGCGCGGCCTCCGCGGGCGTCGGCGTCACGCCGAAGAAGCGGACGACCTCTTCGAGCTTCGCGGCCGACAGCTCCTCGTAGCCGACGAGCATCCGCGGCCCGCCCTCCGCGTCGGCCGCCGCGGCGTAAAAGCCGCCGAGGGCGCGCGCGCAGAACTCCTCGGGCCTCATCCGCGCGGCCTCCGCCTCGCCGGCCCCGGTGACGGCCGCGGCCAGCTCCGGCTGCGACTCGCGGCGCATCCAATCGGGCGGGTTTCTCAGGTTCGAGACCATCACTTCGACCGGGTCGCGGTGGACGAAGAGCCACGGCACATCTTGCCAGACGCCCCGGACGAAGGACAAACGCAGCACGCTGCAACAGGAGAACTTGACGAAGAAGCGCCGCCCCCCGGCGTGGCGCGCGAAGAGGTTGACGGCCGCGCGCAGGAAGACGCGCCCCAGAAGCTCCAGTGTCGCGCCGCCGCCGGCGAGGTACGGCCACACCAGCTTGTCGACGGCCGCCGCCTCCGAGACGACGCCCGCGCCGTCGAGCGCGCGGCACGCGTTCGCGACGAGCGTCGAGCCGCAGCGCGACGAGTGGAAGATGAAGCCGTCGGGCCGCCGGGCGTCGGCGTTCTTATCCAACTGGACGAGGGCGTCGAAGTCCGTGAACCACTCCTCGCCCCCGGGCCGCTCACGCCTCACGCGCTCGACCGTCTGCTCGAAGAAAGGCTCGTCGAAGCGCGCGCCCCCCGCGTCGAGCCACTTCAACAGCGGCCGCCCCCCCTCCACCACCGCGTCGACCGGCAGCCGCCCCGCGAACTCCTCGGCCCCGACCAGCCGCGCCGCGCGACGCCCGCCCGCCGGAACCTCGACCCGAATTTGAGAACTGCGAACGGACATCGGAAAGAAAGTCAGAGGCCCGGCCGCGGGGGAGGGCGTTGAAGGTTAAGGTAGCCTCGACGCCCTCCCTCACGGCCGGGCCTCAGCTCGTTCTGACAGGACTGGAAGCGAGCGCGCGGGCGGCCGTTTGCGCCACGGGACTTTGTCGAAGCTGTGGAGGCAGAAGACGCAGGGCGAGGCGGTGTCGGGGTCGGGGCGCTCGCCGCGGGCGGCGAAGTCGCTGAGCGCGCGGGCGCGTCGCTCCCGCTGGAGGTCGGCGACGCGGCGCAGGCGCTCGTAGGCCGCGGCGAAAGGCTCCGCGCGCAGGTCGGCCACCACGTCCGCTTCGCCGGCCGCCCCGCGGTAGCCCGAGAGGTTGCAGCAGAGCGTGAGGAAGCCGCGGTAGTCCACGTTACAGCTCACGCCCGCGAGCGGCGCGCACGGCGGGGCCGGGTCGTCATTGCGGTAGCCCACGTCCACGCCGACGCGCATGCGGAAGATGGCGGCCAAGCTGGCCGCCTCGCGCTCGGCCTCGGCGCGCTCGTCGGGGCCGAGCGCCGACTCGGCCTCGGCCCCGCCCGAGGTCGGCAGGAGGTGCGCGAAGGAGAGGCCCGAGGCTCCCATGCGCGCGGCGAAGAGCGCGAACTGCTCCAGCTGCGGCAGCGTGTCGCGGCGCAGGCCCACCTTGACGTTGAAGGGCACGCCGCCCTCGCGGCAGCGCGCGAAGGCGCGCACCAGACGGACGAAAGAGCCCTCGCCGCGCCAGCGGTCGTGGGCCTCGCGCGTCGCCCCGTCGAGGCTGAAGGCGACGTGGCTGATGGCGCCGCGCCGCGCCGCGACCGCCGGCCACACGCGCTCGAAGTGCCAGCCGTTGGTGACGAAGCTCGCCGTCAGCCCCTCGGCCTCGACCGCCTCGACGACCTCGCCGAAGCGCGGGTGGAGCGTGACCTCGCCGCCCGTGAAAGAGACCTGCGTGACGCCCGCGGCCGCGCGCGCTTCGCGCAGGATGCGGCGCAGGAGTTCCACGTCGAAGAAGCTGGCGCGGGTGTGGTAGAGGGCGTCTTCGTCGCGCAGGCAGTAGCCGCAGCGCAGGTTGCAGACGTTGGTCAGCTCGACGCTGATGCGCCGCGGCCCGTAATCGCGCTCGCGCTGTGTCGGCGTCTCGCCCATCGGGAGTTCAGCGCCCCACGTAAGCGGCCAGCAGCGAGGCGGCGCGCGCGGGGTCGGCCAGCAGGTCTGTGCCGGCGCGCAGCTCGTAGGCCCTGCACTGCCGGGCGACGAGCGAGAGCGCGCGCAGGTATTCGGCCGAGGTCGGGCGGTCGTAAGCCGCCCACGGGCACATCCGCAGCAGGCGCACCATCGCCTCGGGCCTCGACACCTCGCTGACGCGCGTCTCGGCCTCGCCCGTCACCGCGGGGAAGAAGAGCGCCGAGGGGGCGCAGCTCTCGACGAAGCCGCCGGGGAAGAAGGCTTCGGGCGCGAAGCGGAGCTTGGAGTCGGCGGGCCGCGGCCGCGCGTCGGGCAGGCCGACGGCCGC
>Ga0196962_10000669_pt1 | contig 12761 bp, 7 predicted proteins | sample S3v_20metaG_FD_183186 | JGI IMG/M metagenome (GOLD analysis project Ga0196962, IMG submission 183186) | Soil microbial communities from Anza Borrego desert, Southern California, United States - S3+v_20 | ecosystem: Environmental > Terrestrial > Soil > Desert | place: USA: California | collected... | reverse complement strand
GAAGAGGCCGATCAGCGTATCACGCAGTTCGTGACGTCTGCCGACGAGCTCTCCGGTCCTCCCGTTGAGGAACTCGCGGATCAAGTAGCTTCGCTCATGCGAACAGCACTGCGCGACCTCGAAGCGATCATGGAAGGGAAGCCCCACAACAAGGTACTGGCCACACAACTGTTGCTGGGCCAGCGAGCTCGCGGATTGCAGCAGCACGACCCAGAACAGTGGCCGCTCCACGCAGCGTCCACACTACTTAGTGGGCTTGTTATCCGTGGCGCCAAGAGCTGAACAAAATACAGTGTCGCGCATATCTATCCAACGCCACGACATGTAGTGTTGACTAGAATGCGTCACCGCAAGATCCGCTCTGCTGTCACCGTTATAGTCTGCACCGGCTACCGAGAAAGGATCTCGTGTGCCTTGTTGAGCGAGAACCGTGCTCGAGAAGTACGCTTCGATCGGGTGATCTGCACTTAATGCTATCCTGGGAGCCGTCTATAGTCTCGTGGGTCCACGCGATTTGGGACAACGTTTTGCGTGGCGATTCGTATCCGCTCAATCCTGGCACCGCGACGACCGTGCGAGTCATCGCATAGAGAGGAACGAGACGGCGGACGGCAGCGAGGAGTCGAATTCGAGATGTGAGCACGAGAAGGCCTTGGTAGATTTCGGAAGGACGGGGTACCTATTACCCACAGTCCGAAATAGAGAGTATGGATCTCATTGTAGTTCACTGCCCTGTAGAGAGGTGACGCACATGGCAGACAGATTGAACGGTAAGGTCGCGGTTGTGACCGGTGCCTCAAGCGGCATCGGAGAGGCTACAGTGCAGGCGCTGGCAGCCGAGGGCGCCGTGGTGGTGGCCGGGGCTCGCCGTAAGGAGCGCCTCGACGAGCTCGCTGAGAGGGTATCCCACGACGGCGGACAGGCCATAGCTGTGGAGTGCGATGTTACTGATGAGCAGCAGGCCCACAAGCTGGTTCAGAGGGCGGTCGAGGAGTTCGGAAAGATCGACATCCTGGTCAACAACGCGGGCGTCATGTTGCTCTCGACGGTGGGTAAGAGCCTCTCGGATCAGTGGAGAGCCATGTTCGAAGTGAACGTGATGGGCCTCCTCTACGCGACAGACGCGGCCATCTCTCACATGAAGGAGCAGGGCTCTGGACACCTCGTGAACATTAGCAGCGTGGCCGGACGGAAGGTGACCCGCGACTCGAGCGGGGTCTACGCCGGGACCAAGCACGCCGTGAACGCCATCTCGGAGGGCCTAAGGCAAGAGCTGTTGGAAGACAACATCCGGGTGTCTATTGTGGGACCCGGGGCCGTTGACACCGAACTCCCGGATCACATCACAGACGAGGACGCCCGTGAGGGCCTAAGCGGCCTCATGAGCCTGGAGAGGTTGCAGGCGGAAGATATAGCGGAGGCCATAGTCTACGCTGTTACCCAGCCCGGGCGGGTGAGCGTCAACGAGATCCTCATTCGCCCGACCCAGCAACCGGTTTAGGGGGAGACCACGGCGGGGCCAATGGTGGCGGGATAGCGTGAACCCGGCTACCAATGGACGACGATACACGAATCTGTTGAGCCGGCCCAGGATTAGTACGTCACGGCGTTGATGCATGTGGCCGGAAAGTCGTATCCCTCGCCAGATCGGTACGGCCGAGCCGATTCGTGCACCTGCTCCCGAACCGCGTTCTGCACTTCGTGAGAAAGGGCCCGCAGGACGGGCGAGGCGGACGACGACGTCTCGGTGACATAACGCCAGTAGGCATCCTTCTCGGCGAAAGGCCAGCGAAAGGTGAGCTCCTCTATCTCGGGTTCGGCAAAGCCGGCCCCCACCACAAGCTCTCGGATGCGCCCCGGATCGGCCATGGCGAAAGCGCCGGGCGCCTGAGGGTCGGGCGGCGGAATATGTCCTTGTGATTCCAGTACCCTACCCACGAGCGAGAGAGCCGGGTTGCGTTCGCGGGCTGCCCAGACGGAGAAAGCTAGCCGACCACCCGGACGCAGCACGCGCCGGGTTTGTGCGAAAGCCGCAGGGGGGTCGATCATCAGCATGTAGGCCCAGCGACAGAGGACGCCATCCACACTATCTGTCCTGAGGTCCATTCGCTCGGCATCGAGTACCCTAAACTCCGCGTTCTGCGCGCCCAGCTCCTCCGCCCGCCGGCGGGCCGCAGCGACCATCTCGGGCGTGAAATCCGTGACTATGACGCGCCCCGACTCACCAACCAAACGTGCCGCCATGAGCCCGGTGTCGGCCAAACCGGCGCCCAGTTCGAGCACGGTGTCCCCCGGCTTGGGATCTAGCCTTCGGACCATCCACTCGCTAACCGGATGAGAAGCCTTCCAGAGTTCTTCGCGCTGAGCGTACCAGCCGCGAGCCACGGCTCCCCAGGCAGCCCTGCTTTGCTGGCGTGCCGTTTCATGCTGCCCTGACATCCCGGCAGGCTGTGTCATGTCACTCTCCCTTATGTGTTGCTCTCGTGTACCAAGATAGAGAGCCGACAGATTCAACGCAATCTGTATGCATTCGGACCGGCCTTTGTTACCCCTCCAATCCTTGCGACGCCCGTCGAGACGTTCCGCCCCACCTCACTGCTCAGAAACGCAGCGGCGATAGCGAGAGCTGTTGTCGCGACCGACCTCGCTTCAGTCAACGCCGATTACGTCAACGGAGTTGGTGCCTTTCATGGTCAGCCCAGATGTCGACGAAGGTTCGAATCCCCAACTACTAAACCCTCGGAGTTGCGGGTGAAAAAGGGCAAGTAGAGAAAGGGCCGGGGAGCAACACCCCGACCCTTCCTTTGCTCCACGCTCCTCCTCTTTATGATTTGGTGGTGAAGGTCCAACTCTTTTGCTGAGCGAGCAGGTTGCCTGCCAGGTCTCTCGTCCCCGTGGTTATAACGCCCTTGTACTTGGTGCTCCTCGCTAGAAGAGTGGTCTTCTCCCCGAAGGGGTTAAGGGTCGCCTTGAGCCCGTCGAAGCTCAAGCTGACAACCACGTCGGTGATCTGCGTCTGGGTGCCATCGGGATTGACCTTGAGGAGCTTGAAGGTGGTCGTATCGACGGTTGAGGTGCTCATCTTCTCAGAGAAGGTGGCCGTCAGGTTGGTGCCTCGTCCCACGCGTGTCGCCCCGCTCGGCGTTGTGCTCGTGACCATGGGCTGTGTGGTGTCCACCGTGAAGCTGCGTTGTGCGGGGCTTTGATCCTCGTGGCCTGCCTCATCCCTGGCCTTCACATAGAAGGTGTGAGAGCCCTCAGAGAGCCCCGAGGCACCCCCCAGCGTAACGCTCGTCTCAGAAGAGTAGGCGGACCACGCGCCGCCATCCACCTTGTAGAAGTAGCGCAGGTTCGCCGCTTGGCCGAGGTTGTCTGAGCCGCTGAAAGAGAAGGTGGGGGTGTTGTCGTTGGAGGATCCGGATGGGCCAGAGGTTATGTTCGTCTCCGGTGGAGCGGTGTCCACCGTAACGGTCACGGAATCGGAGGCAGAAGAGGTGTTGCCCGCTGCATCCGTGGCCTTGGCGGTGTAGGTGTGAGCGCCTTCTGAGATGCCGCTAAGTTCTATGCTGAAGGCTCCAGAAGAGGAGTCGGCCTTGGTGGTACCCTTGGAAGTTGTGCCCTCGAAGAGCTCCACGATGCTAGCGGCTTCGGCGCTGCCGGAGACGCTAAAGGAGCCGTCCGTATCGTACGTGTTGTTTTGGGGACTTGTGATGATTGGCGAGGCCGGGGCTTTGCTGTCGCCAGGTGGTAGAGGATTGTCGCTTGATACAGCAAGGTTGTGGTAAGGTGAATCGCGCGTACCGGCCACCGCGTAAGTGACGCCGCTTAGGCCGCCGACCTGTACGGGGGACTTGTTATACGTGGTGCAGCAGTCGTCGATACCGCCAGTATTCCCGCTGTGCCACGACCCCCAGGTCCACACCGTTCCGTCGTTCTTGACGGCCAGGCTCTGATCAGTGCCAGCCGACATGCTCACGACGTCGCTGATGCCGCTGACCTTCGCAGGGGTCGTGCGAATCCAGTAGGGGGTAGTATCGACGCCTAGCTGATAGTCGAAATTACTTCCCCAGGCCCACACCGTTCCGTCGTTCTTGACAGCCAGGCTGTGGCCAGAGCCACCCGCTACTTCCGTGACGCCGCTCAGTCCGCTGACCCTTACGGGAGTCGTGCGATCGGTTTGGGTACCGTCGCCCAGCTGGCCGGCGCCGTTAGGTCCCCAAGCCCACACCGTCCCGTCGCCCTTGATGGCCAGGCTGTGGCCCCCACCCACTACGTCCGTAATGCCGCTCAGGCCGCTGACCTGCACAGGGGTCGTGCGATTGGCGGTAGTGCCATCGCCCAGCTGGCCAGCGTAGTTGATTCCCCAGGCCCACACCGTCCCGTCGTCCTTCAGCGCCAGGCTGTGGAAACCTCCACCCGCCACGTTCGTGACGCCGCTCAGGCCGCTGACCTTTACGGGGCTCGTGCGCTTGGTGGCGGTGCCGTCGCCAAGCTGACCATTTTCGCCGAGCCCCCAGGCCCACACCGTCCCATCACCCTTGACGGCCAGGCTGTGACTACAGCCGCTCGACACTTCCGTGATGCCGCTTAGTCCGCTCACCTTTACAGGGCTCGTGCGAGTGGTGATGGTAGTGCCGTCGCCCAGCTGTCCGTGGAAGTTAGCACCCCAGGCCCACACCGTCCCGTCATCCTTCAGCGCCAGGCTGTGATCACAGCCGGCCGCTACGTCCGTGACACCCTTAAGGCCGCCGACCTGTTCAGGGGTCGTGCGTTGGGTGGTGGTGCAGTTGCCCAGTGTTCCGTATTCGTTACGCCCCCAAGTCCAGACATTGGGCGGAGGCGATCCTCCGGTTGTGAACGACCAACTCTTGGGCTGGTCGCCCGAGGTGTTTGAGTCCTGGTCTAGCTGGTTGCCGGCGAGGTCCCAGGCCCCGCTTACGGTGACTGTGTAGGTGCTGGCTGTATCTAGGGGTGCGCTCGGAACGAGCGTAGCCTTCTTGGTGGCCGAGTCGTAACTCAGTGTGGCCGGAGTGTCGCATCCCCCGTTGCGCAGCGTGAAGATCGCTGGGTCTGTTACCGAGGCGGCATCCATTGCCTCAGAGAAGCTAGCCACGACGTTGGTCGTGGTAGCCACGTCCTTCGCCCCCTCAGTCGGCACAACGCTGCTAACGGTGGGTGTCGTGCTGTCGGCCGGGGGCTTCAGTGCCTTCTGCGCGTCCACCATGTCGCCACTCACAGTCTTGCCGGCGGTCGCGGGGAGCGGCTTGCCGTTCATGATCCGGTTCTTGAGGCCCACAGGGTCGTTGAGGAAGGCAGGTTCCACCGACGCCACCAGCGCCGCGGCACCCGTGGCGTGCGGAGTGGCCATCGAGGTGCCATCCCACGTCCCCCAAGCAGGAGGAATCTCAGGGTAGCTACCCTGGATCACCGCCGCCGAGGTGGCAGGCGCCACCATGGCGTGGTAGGGGGCGTAGGCGGTCGGGCTGTTGAAGGTGTAGGACTCTCCCGCGAACGCCGTACCAGAAGCCCCGCTGAAGCTGGCACCTCCGACAAAGCTCGCCACGTCGAGATTGAGCGTGCTCCTCACAAACGAGGAACCCTCGATAAGGTAGAGTGCATTCATGCCGGTTATGATCAGCTTGCCTCCGCCGTTCAAGAACTGGGTCAGGGTCGCCTGGTCCGTGGAGGTAAGGGTCGTATCCGTGATCCACTCACTGTTGTCGTTGGAGAGGTAAGCTTGCCCGGTCGCCCACACTACGGTCTTGCCCGAAAGCTGCGAGAGGGCGGGGCCGTTAGACCGGTAAGGAACGTCGATCACCTGCGGCGCAGAACCGGTGGCGCCCTGAATAGCTGAGGAGACGCCCGGCCCGACGTCTGGAAAACCGATATCATCGGCGTCGTCGTCCACTAGCACGACCTGCTGGCTGCCGCGATTCACCGCCGTGAACGCCTTTGTGAAGAACGAAGTCCGCTTGGCGCTCTCGCCGATCTCGTCGGCACCGAAGCCGGTCGTCAGCGCCTTGCCCGACGACCCGACCGATGAGAGGGTAGCCGCGTCGCCCGGAATCTCCGGCACAGAGCTAAGGATGCCCACGCCCGGCGCCGAGATGTCAACAGATGTCGCCCCGTAGTTGCTGAAGGACGCCAGCTTGCCCTGGTTATCGACCGCCGCAACCGAGAGGATGTTCGGGAGATCGTACCCAGCAGGGTAGGACGGGTTGCTGTTTCCATCATTGCCTGCTGCGGCCACGAACAGCGAACCCGAGTTATTTATGGCGTCGTAGAGCGCTTGGTCGTAGGGTCCGCCGCCCCAGGAGTTGTTGGAGATCTTGGCCCCCTCAGCCTTGGCGTACTGGATGGCGAGGACGGCATCCGACGTGTACCCACCATAAGGACCTAGGAACTTCAGGGCCATGATCTTGACGTTCGGCGCCACCCCCACGACTCCCTGGCCGTTGATCGAAGCTGCGATGGTGCCCGAGACGTGCGTGCGGTGCTCATCGACGCCAGGATCGTGGACGGTCCTGTCGCGGTTGTAGAAGTCCCAGCCGTTCACGTCGTCTATGTAGCCGTTGTTATCGTCGTCGAGGTTGTTGTTGGGCACCTCTCCGGGGTTCGTCCACTCCCTGCCTGCCAGGTCCGGATGGGAGAAGTCCACTCCGTCGTCTATGATGGCTACCACGAGGTTAGGGTCGCCCTGGGTTATGGCGGAGGCCTCAAGGGCGTTTATGTCAACGTTCGAAGTTCCGCCGTTCTGGCCTGTGTTGTTGAAACCCCACAGCTCACCGAAGCGCGGCTCGTCGGCGTAACCTGCCGGATGATAGGTGAAGTTCGGCTGGGCATACTGAACCTCCGGGCGCCGCTCCAGGGCTCGGTCTGCATCCTCTACAGAGCGCCCTTCGACCTTGTCTACCTCGGCCTTTATGAGGCTGAGATCCTTCTGTTTCTTGAGTCCAACCTGGCTTCTGACGTTAGCCCGCGCTCCCGGTCCGACGTTCTCCTCGAACTTCACGATAACCTCGCCGGGGGCGAACTCCCGCCCTCGAACGGCACCCGGGTCTCTCAACTCCTGTCCTGGTATGACAGGCGGGTCATTCATGAGGGGGCCATAGTTTGGCGCCGATGCGTCATGCTTCTCCGGGACGATCGCCCTGGCTGATGCCGTCATCAGCAGGAGGATCGCAGCCACCAGGATACCAGCAGCCACGACCGCTGGTGATGGCATCTTGGAGAGGACGGTCTGCATCACTATCTCCTTTCCGCACCGATCGCTGGCCACCGATGCGAGACCCGGCCTTCGATGTGCGTAAACTCAGTAAGCTGGGTGTGCTTCGGTGCCACCTACTTCTCCTAGAAGAGGGCCAACCCAGAGGCAATGCTGCCCGGCAACCCGATACGCACCACTTCAGGCTTGCTCCTGATAGCCCCAGCAGTAGGGCCGCTTTGCTGCTGGCGGTGGTGGCGTTGAGCTGCTGGCTGCCGCTGTCTACTCATCCTCTCTCCATACATCTGCTTCAACAAGAAAACCGGCTCTCTGCCTCCACTTAGTTCGGAGGGTAGCCGGTTGCGCCACTGGCTCTGCCCGTTCCCTACAGAAGCGCCCATATTAGGAGCAGGCTTCATAGCCTCTACACTTCGGGTCAGTTGTATTTTCTCTGCGCGACCACGCTACTCCTGGCTGGAGCAGAGCACATCACTCAAATGAGTGATAGTTGTGTTAAATGTTATTAACCTCCTTCGCTCGAGCAACCTCCGGTAGGTTGCTTTACATAAGCACTATATTGGGCGTCTCTTAATCGGGACTTGGCTGGAGGGCCCAAAGGCATAGGGGAAATCACCTATCTTCCGATCAAAATCCGGTTGCAGTGGCTTACTCTACGCCCCCGCAAGCCCTCGGGGCATGAACTCCGAATCCACCTCCGAGAGGACCGCTATCTTTGGGCTACCCAGGTGGCGATGCGCGCTCGTGAAGTGAACCCTTGCTTCTCGAGGATCCTGCCAATGTGGTTTTCTACGGTGCGCTCGGAGATCGAGAGCTCCTGAGCTATCTGGCGGTTAATTAGCCCTCGCCCGATGAGGATGGCGATCTCCTGTTCGCGGTGGGTGAGCCTTTCGGCCGGTTCGTCAGCCGGTGGTGACTGCTGCTCGGGTACGGGGACTAGCGTGGGTGGCTCCCGCTCCTCTTCTTCGGAGAGAAGTTTGCAGACAGGATGTTGGCTCATCGTGCGTAGGGTTCATGCCTCAGGTACGGTGTTGGATCAGAGGCGTCCGGCCGCGACCAGGACCAGCCACAGGGCGGACCAGATCAAGAGTAGCGCGGCCCGCAGGGACCTGTTGTGGCTCGAAAAAATGCGTCCTGCGACTATCGGGGGGACGCATCCCGCGTAGAACAGGGCGACCAGGAGAAGGGGTACGCCTGGTGTCGTTACCGAGGCGAACGGGAGGGAGGCGGCGCCCTTGGCGGTCTGTATCAGGATCGTGGTCAGGAAACCGTTGCAGGCGTTGAGCGGGTAGGCGAGCAGGGGGTGGATGTTGCCGGCCAGAGAGGCGAGCAGACCGAGGATCAGGATCGGCCCGGATAGCGGCACGGCAATCAGGTTCGTGAACACCCCGACGATGGAGACCTCCTCGAAGGTTGAGGCGACGATGGGAGATGTCGCCAGCTGGGCGGCTAAAGAGACGGAAATCAGGTTCGACAGTTGGGCCGGTGGGCTCTTCAGCGGCCTGAGCAAGGCGCGCTCCACGAGAGATTTCAGGGGTTTGGTAAGCAGAAGTATCCCGAAGACGGCGGCCACGGAGAGCTGGAATCCCGTGCTGTAGATGAGTTGCGGGTTGTATGCCAGCACCACGGCCAGCATCGTGCTCATGAAGTGCAGGGGGGAGACCTGGCGTCCGAGCAGCGGCGCGGCGAGTACGAAGGTCGCCACCACCCCGGCCCTGATGGCCGAGGGAGGGGCACCGGCGATGAGGATGTAGAGCCAGGTCAGGCCGATCGTGACGACTGCGCGTATGGTGGGAGGTACGGAGAAGATGCGGATGGCGTAGTAGATCACGCCAGCCAGTATCGCGACGTGCTGGCCTGAGATGGCGAGGACGTGGGTTATCCCGGAGCGCTGGAATGCTTTCTCCAGACTCTCGGGCATGAGCGAGCGGTCCCCGAGTACCATCCCTCGAACGACGGCCGCTTCGCGGGGCCTTAGGCCGTAGGAGAGCGCCACGTCGGTACGGCGGTGTAGCTGGCCGATCCAACCCCGCTCCTGCCCCACCGGCTCTACGCTCGTCGCCTCGACGAGCGCGCTAATCTTTTTCGTCGCGAGGTACCTGCTGTAATCGAAGCCGTCCTCACCGATCTGGGGGCGTGAGATCTCCCCACCGACCCTCACCCTGTCGCCGACGCCGATGCTCAGGTCGGCGGCGAAGACCTCGACACCGCCGCCACGCAAGACCTCCCTGCCCTCGTACCAGAGGCGCTCGACCCTGAGGTCCGCCATGTAGCCGAACCCACTCTCTTCCGGCGGTGAGGCTATCTTTCCGACGAGCACGACCTCCCCCGGCTCCATGGCCGCCAGCTCTGCGAGCGGGTCCGGCGTCGCCGCGTGCAGCAGCGCGATCGCGGCGCCTCCTGACGCGAAAAGGGGCGCCATAACCGCCATCAGTCGCCATTCGGCAGGGACGAGACCCTGCCATAACAAGGCGCCTATCGCGACGATGAGACAGGCCACGATGAGCACAAGGGCGAGGGGTGGTACGACGGTACCTACCGCGATCCCCGACGCAGCCAGGATCGCCCACAGGTCCAGTCTCACGGGGGGGCTGAGATCCAGGTCAGGCCCGGGTCGCTTCGCTTCTCTAGACAGTAGCAAAAGGTGCTATCTTCTCCAGGGTTTCCGGCCCGATCCCCGGGATCTCTTCGAGCTCGTCCACCGAGGAAAACTGCCCGTTGGTCTGTCTGTACTGGATTATGCTCTCGGCCGTCGACGGCCCGACCTCGGGCAACTCGTCGAGTTCCTCGATGTCTGCGGTATTTATGTCCACCCTGAGCGAGTCCTGAGACTCATCCTCTATCACTTCCAGGGAGGCGGTGTAGACGACCTTCGGCGCCCCTTCCGAGAGGCGCGCCGTGTAGAGCGCCCCACCGGACAGCACGATCATGACCAGCATCGATACGATTACCTGCGGCCTGTAACGCGCGAATGCTCCGGTGGGCGGGCGCCGTCGCGCACCAGGGCCGCGCGTGGCCGTCTCGAATGCGTCGTCTCTCACCGAACGGGTTATCGGGACGACAGAAGGAAGGCTTTAGGTTTCAGAGATCGCTCAGCTTGCTACTTTCGAATCTGCTTAGGACCTGTTCCATGGCTTCGGGGCGGATCCAAACGCCGCCCCTGAAGGGGAACTCGAGTTCCGCGACCGTGAAGAGGACCAGGGAGATGATCAGGGCCAGAGCGGCCACCATGAAGAGGTGAACCAAGGTGCTCTCGAGGCCGAAGAGGTAGGTGAAACCTACGACCACTACTCCCCCTATTATCAGGATGATCCAGAGGATAGGCGGCAATCCGTGATCGGCGTCGAGCAACCGTTCCCGCCTGGCATCCGCCAGCTCGTGCACGCGCTCGAGCGCCTGTTCGTAGAGGATCAGTTGGGCTGGAGTGGATGGTTGGAAATCCTGCACCCCGGACCTGATCTCATCCAACAGGTCCCAGGCCTCCGGGCTCGACTTTCCCTGTCGCATAAGGGGCCACTCATCTTCTACCACCACCCTGGCGTAAGCGCGGACCAATTCCTGGATTTGGCGGCCTTCTGGCTCTGGCATCCTTTCGGCAACGTAGAACACCTCGGCCACCCCGCTGGCCTCCTGGTCCGCACTAGCTGCGGCCGCGTTCCATTCCTCCCACACGGCTACTACCGTGAGCCCTAGCAGCACGGCGTAGACCACCCCGAGCACCGCATAGATGAAGCCGGCCACGTCGTTGTGCTGCATGCGCACCTCTTTGGGCACCGACCGCTGCACGAGGATGAGACCACCCGCCGCGAGCGACACGGATATGCACACCAGTAGCAGGCCGAAAGGAATACTTATAGCGGGTCGCCTTTCTGCGAGTCGAGTGCCTCCGGGCAGGTCAAGATACTACCTTGCCGGCCAGGAGGCAAACCGAGCGCTCCCCCGCAATGTACGGCGTCAAGCTTCGGGAACAGGTTTCAGGTAAAAGGCACCAACTGAGATCCCGTAGATAGTTTCCGGTCTGGGATGGGGAGCACTTGCGGCAATGGATTCCCGCTTGCGCGGGAATGACCTATAAGAAGGGCTCGGTGCGCCCACAGCCCGGACGCAGTCTCGTTCGAAGGTTGTGGCCAGCGCAAGTGATCTAGAAGTGCTGCCCGGGCGATTCTGTTGGCGCAGAGATGGTGGAGCCGAGGGGGATCGAACCCCTGACCTCCGCGCTGCCAGCGCGGGAACGTTTGCTCATGGTAGTACGCCATTGTCTGTGGCTGGGGAGAGATTTCACCATAGGTATGGGAAGGGCGGCAAATCTTGCACGTAGTTGCGCGTGGATGTGTGCGGGCGGTTCTTGGCCGCGTTGGTGTAGTGGTTGGTGTACCCTAGTGGCCCAGATGCAGGAAGCTGCGGCCTTATTCACCCGAGTGCGTGGAACGGAAATGCTGCGAACTTCGCCTTTCACGATTACTCTGAAGTTCGCAACAGCTAGCATCGCCTAAGCAACCGCAAACATCACTCATTTGGGAAGGAACCGGGCTCTGGCTAGTGCTACGATTGTGGCTCTAAAACGGGAGCCGCGACAAGGCAGGGAAGGGGAGCTATGCGACGCTTGCACATATTGATGGCTGCTGTTCTGGTAGCAAGTACCCTCCTCGCGCTCACGATGAGCAGCGCGGGTGCCAAGTCGGGACGCTATGGCGCCATGGTCGCCAGTCCGTCCTTGATAGGAAGCTAGTCCGGCTACGGCGACAGCAAGAAAACAGCCAAGCACAACGCGCTCTATAAGTGCCGGGAAAACGCACCCCGGTTCAGCGGATTTGCCCACGACTGCAGACCCGCGGTCTGGGTGTACAACGGCTTTGTGGCGGTAGCCTATGAGAAGACTAAAGAGAAGCCCTATAAGAATCTGGCGTGGGGCTCGGGCTGGGGCCAGACGAAAGCGGACGCAAAATACCAAGCCCGCAGGTCCTGCCGCGCAGCGGCCCAGGAGAGATGCTTGGTCCGAGAGGTGCGCCATACGCCCCACACCAGTCAACTCAAAACGAGGGGCGGACCGTGGTAATTTAGGCGCGTCGTAATTCGCAGCATAGCCCTCCTCGGGTAGGCTCTCAGGAGCGGGGTGGTGGGGCAATACGAACTTCGGCCTTACGGCTTTCTACGAAGTTTGGAAAGAACTCTATGGCCTTATCGCTTCCAGAACGCGGGCGAGAGCAGCGCGAGCACGGTAAAGATCTCGAGCCTCCCTAGCAGCATGCACGCCGTCAGCACCACTCGCCCGAAGGGGTTGACGATCTCGAAGCTCTCGACGGCGCCGACCTGGTCCAACCCCGATCCCACGTCGTTGAGCGTGGCTGCCACCGCCGTGACCGAGGATGTCAGGGTGAGCTCCTCTTGAAGGGCAACCAAGAACGTCGCGAAGGCGAAGGTGAAGATCCAGGCGGCGAAGAGCCCGAGCACGGCGATCCTGGCCCCCTCGGGCACGACGCGCCCGCCTATCTGAAGGGGGGTGACGGCCCGCGGGTGGATCATCCTGAAGACGTCTAGC
>Ga0196962_10000667_pt1 | contig 12811 bp, 11 predicted proteins | sample S3v_20metaG_FD_183186 | JGI IMG/M metagenome (GOLD analysis project Ga0196962, IMG submission 183186) | Soil microbial communities from Anza Borrego desert, Southern California, United States - S3+v_20 | ecosystem: Environmental > Terrestrial > Soil > Desert | place: USA: California | collected... | reverse complement strand
GGCAGGGATGCTTCCAAGGAGGCCGTCGAAGAAGAAGAGGCCACAGGCGGCGTGAAGGACAACGTCCAGGACGAGTGGGACGAGTCACAGAAGAGCTAGTCAGCATGTCAGCACGCGCCCTGCCGGGCGCTTGTCAGCATTTCAGCTTCGTCCGGCCGGGGCCACGCCCCGGCGCGCAGGGGCACATCTCTCGGAGGTTCTTCCTAGCACCGTGCGAGGCCCACCACCCTGCTGAAGTGCTGACATGCTGACAAGCGACAGCCGCAGGCTGGAGCGTGCTGACGTGCTCTTCAGCGGACGCGGGGCTGGTTGGCGTTCGTGCGCGAGCGTCCGAAGATACGGTCCAGGTAGCGGTCCGCGGCCCACGCGCCAGCGGCGCCGCCGAGGACGCCCAGGAAGATGTCGAATATCGTATCTGGCAGGGCGTTGGAGACGCTAATGCCCATCAAGGACATCATGCCCTCGATGCCCTCCCAACCCGTGGCGCCGAGGAGACCGATGACAGAGCCTGTGATGATGGCCCGCATCGGTGTGTCGAAGAACTCGTCGTCTCCCCCACCACGGTAGATGATCTCGGCCAGTATCAGCACGAGCGTAAAAGGCGTGATGAAGTGGGCGACCTCGTCGTAGAAGAGAACGGGTTCGAAGAGCTTCCACAGAAAGCCGGCCGCGTTCAAAGCGATGCAGAACAGGATCAGGACCACGATGTATTTTCGCGGCATTATCCTGTCACCACGGTTCGCTAAACACCGGGGAACCCGTACTGGAACACGCCCTCGGGCACCTCGTGGCAGTGGCGGCAGCGTGCCTGGTAGCTCTCCTCGGCCCCTATCAGGATGGTCGGCGCGGAGACGGGGGCCGGTCTTCCGTCGATGAGACGCTGTGAGCGCGAGGCTTCCCTGCCGCAGCGGGCGCAGATGGCCCTCAGCTTTACCACCTCGTCGGCCTCGGCCAGCAGCCTCGGCATCGGCCCGAATGGCTCGCCCTTGAAATCCATGTCGAGGCCCGCCGCGATTACCTCGTTTCCCGCATCGGCCAGTCGCCTGCAGACCTCTATGATCCCCTCGTCGAAGAACTGCACTTCTTCGATGGCCACAACGTTGGTAGTCTCCTCTACCTTCCCTAGTAGCTCTTCGCTACTCGAGACGGCGAGCGCTCTGTGCGGGACCCCGTTGTGGGAGCGTATCTCGGTGTCCTCCGAGCGGGTGTCGATGGTGTGCTTGAAGACCTGTGCGCTGCGGTGGGCGTAGAGGGCCCTGCGTACGCGCCGGATCACCTCCTCAGTCTTGCCCGAGAACATCGAGCCCGTAATGACGATGAGGGACCCGGTTCTCCGGGTCGAATAATCTAGCGGTGGATCGAAGATCTGCGCCATGGTGCTTATTCTACCCTCCGCCCAGCCGTCCACAGGATCTGCTTCGCTAGCGCAGGTTCCGTTTGGGCTTGCGGCGTTCCCTCCTGTACCTGGCAACGGCGACCACTACTACTCCGAGGATCACGAGACCCGAGGTCACCAAAAACAGTGCGACGTACTCGGGCGCCTGGCGCCCCAGGTACGAGTAGAGGAATGTCTGGGGGAAGATGCCGAGGGCCGTGGCCGCTATGAAGCTTCTGAAGCGCATCCGGGTGAGTCCCGCTGCAAAGGAGATGGCGTCGAAAGCGACACCGGGTAGAAGCCGTCCGGCGAATACGGCGTAGACTCCCCACCGCGCGAACCAGCGGTCGGCCGATTGGAGCCCCGTCCTCCCGACGAGCACTTCTACGGGGACCCTGCCGAGGGCGCGCGAGATCCCGAAGCACACGGCCGCCGCGAGCACGTGCCCGAACAGGGAGAGCATCCAGCCCCAGAACACCCCGAAAGCGAGCCCGTTGGCGAACGTGATGAGGAAGGATGGTACAGGCGCAACCAAAGCCTGCAATACCATAAGAAAACACGAGGCCACAGGCGCCCACAGACCGAACGAGACGATGTAGTCTCTGAGCCCGGCGATGTCTCCACGACCCAGGATCCCCAACGCCCGATTCGTCTCGGACCGGAACTCCGCCGACAGGAGATACAGCAGCCCGAAGACCGCCGCTGCCGTAGCGAGCAACAAGACCCGCAACCAGCGCACCGTACGGGCGCTAAGTCCTGCCGGTCGCGCCTCGTAAGGTAGTTGCTCGGGCCCGTTCATCGGTCCATGTTATACCGCCGCCGGACCTGAAGAACTTTGGAAGATGGCGGCTCCTCGCTCGTTCGCGAGTCGAGAGGTCGGAGAAGCGCTCTGCGACTCTCTATTCATTGGTGGCCGGTGAGGTGGCGTCATCGGACTCGTTAACCGAAGCTCATTAGCCGGTAGTTATCGTTACCACTGTGGCCAGGATCGAGGTGTTGTAGAGAAACGAGAGAATTTGATGTCCTAGGACTGCCTGGCGTATCGCATCGTCGGTTACATCGACGTCGGAGACGGCAAAACTCGTGCCGATGGTAAAGGCGAAATAGGCAAAGTCGCGTTGCTTCGGACTCTGCTCGCCAGGAAAGGTAAGCCCTCCGGGCGATTCTTCGGATCGATAGTAAAGGTAAGCGTAGTGGAGCGCGTAGGAGGTATGAAGCACTCCCCACGCCAAGACCACTCCTAACGCGGCCATGAAGGCCAGAGAGATGCCTCGTGTGGTTTGCAGGTCGCGTACCTCGGGCGCAAGGCTGATCGCCAGCACCAGACTAACCAGACTTACGAGGACGATAAAGAACAAAGAGCTCGTCCGACTAACCAAGAACAGTACCCGCAGTATTCGCAGTGCCACCGAGCGCAGTATGGAAAGGTGCGGGCGAAGTGGTAATCGCTGGTCTAAAGCCCATCGACGGGTCTGCTGGGCGGAAGAGCGGACTAGCAGAAACCAGGTAAGCCCCAAGTAAGTAACCGCCCAGACGACCCAGTAGGTCATCAACCTGAGGGCCCATATGTCCCAGGAGGTCTTCAACCCAAGGTCTAAACCCATTGCCCAAGGCCGCAGCGCGTAGACGACGACAAGGGCGGTGATCGCGGCTATCAGTATCCGCCCAATATCCGTCAAACTGTTTCCCCGCCCCGTAGCAGACATAGGCAGTGCACAAGGCGTAGCATACATAATCCTTCGTAGCGGTCGGCCTTGCCCTTTGCTGGTCGCTGAATGCCGATAACAGGTCCTAGATCAGGTCGAGCGTGGTTCGCGCCATCCTTATGGAGGCGGCGTCTACCATCTGCCCGTCTACGCTTACCGAGCCCGAGCCTTCGGCGTTCGCCTCCTCGTAGGCTGCGACGACCTTCTTCGCCCACTCTACTTCCCGATCGGTGGGCGAGAAGACCTCGTTGACGATCCCTATCTGCGCGGGGTGGATGCACCACTTACCGTCGAAGCCCAGAGAGCGGGCGATCAGGCAGCTCCCACGCAACCCCTCCTCGTCGCGGTAGTCGGCGACGGGACCGTCGAGGACGCGCAGGTTCGCGGCGCGGGCCGCCACCACGATGCGCTGCATGGCGTAGTGGAAGCGGTGGCCGGGATACGCTTCGTCCCACTCGTCCATCACGCCGATACTCGTCTGGGGCATGCTCATGCTGGCAGCGAAATCTCCAGGACCGAAGTGGAGGGCCGTGAGGCGGTCCGTGGCGCGGGCTATAGAGTCCACGTTGGCCAGGCCTTCGGCGCTCTCTATCTGGGCTTCGAGCTCTATCTTGCCCTTCTCCAGCTCCATAGCCAGCTCCAGCTGGGAGAGGAGGATAGAGACAGCGTGGAGATCTTCGGGGCGGTTCACTTTGGGGATCATGACGGCGTCTAAAGAGTCGCCGGCCTCTTCGACCACCTCGATCAGATCCCTGTAGAAGTAAGACGTGTCCAGTGCGTTGGCCCTGTAGAGTCCCGGACGACCACGCCAGCCGAGCTCTTTTAGAGCGGAGACAACGTCCCCGCGGGCCGCGGCCTTGTTGTCGGGGGCTACGGCATCTTCGAGATCGAGGAACACGGCGTCGGCCTCCGAGGCGAGCGCCTTCTCGACCATCTTCCGCCGCGTTGCGGGGACGGCGAGGAGGGAACGGACGGCTTTCATACTACTTGTCGAGGAGCGTCTCTACGGGCTCTCCGCGCAGGGACGCGTCCAGAACCTCCACGGGGTGGGCCATCGGAAGACCCCCGTGGCCCATCTTCTTCAGGCTCGACTGGATCTGGAGCATGCAGCCGGGGTTGGAGGTAACGATAATCCGCGCCCCGGTCTTCAGGATGTTGTTCGCCTTGCGCTCGCCGAGTTCGGCGGCCGGCTCGGGCTCGACCATGTTGTAGATGCCCGCTGATCCGCAGCAGATCTCGGCCTCCCTGATCTCCTTTACGTCTATCCCTGGAATCTGCTTGAGGGTCTGGCGCGGTTGCTTGCGTACTCCCTGCGCGTGCGCCAGGTGGCAGGCATCGTGGTAGGCCGCCGTAACAGGCAACGGATTTCGCTCGGCCACAGGACCGAGCTCCTGCAAAAACTCCGAGACATCGCGGACCTTCGCACTGAAGGCCTTCGCCCTCTGAGCGTACTCGGGGTCGTCGCGCAGCAGGTAACCGTACTCCTTCATCGTCGAGCCACAGCCCGCGGCGTTGACGACGACGTTGTCCAGGTCCAGGTCCTCGAAGGTGTCTATGGTCTTGCGGGCGAAGTCCAGGGACTCCTCCTCGCGGCCCGCGTGGGTGGAAAGGGCGCCGCAACAACCCTGCTTGGGAGCCACCACCTCACAACCCTCGGCGGCCAGGACGCGCACCGTGGCGGCGTTGACCGGGGAGAAGAAGACCCGCTGCACGCAGCCCGTTAATACGCCGACCCTGCGGCGTTTCTCGCCCACAGGGCCTGTTAACTCGGGGATCTTCTCTTCCTTCGGCACATCGGGCAGTAGAGCCTCCATAGCCCGCATCCTGGCCGGGATGCGTTGCATGACGCCGGCCCTGCGCAGCTTGTCCCCGATCCCGAAGCGCTGGTAGAGGCGCATCGGTGCCGCGACGGCCCGAAGGCGGTTGGGGTAGGGGAAGAACTGGAAGATCATCTCCCTGAACGCCTTGTCGTCGGCCCGCCGCTCGTAGCGGCGCTCGACCTGCTGGCGCGTGGACTCGATGAGCTTGTCGTACTGCACGCCTGACGGGCAGGCCGTAACGCAGGCCATGCACCCCAGGCACAGATCCCAGTGGCGGACCATCTCGTCGTTCATCGGCTCCTCGTCGAGGCCCTTGTTCATCAGGTAGATGCGCCCGCGCGGGGAGTCCATCTCTTCCCCGAACAACACGTACGTCGGGCACGTCGGCAGGCAGAAGCCACAATGCACGCACTCGTCTATGAGGGCCTTGTCCGGCGGATGGTGGTCGTCGAAGGCCGGGAACGCATAGCCGCCGCTCTCGGGCCGGTCCTCGCCCATCGTGTGCCGCAGAGAGTCCGTGGTCGCCGCGAAGGTGCTCTGCCCCACGTCCTCCGGGCTCCCGGCGCCGATGGCCCCAGCCATAGCGTCCTCACGCGCCGTCCCCTCGTCGCTCCGGCGCTCCGTAGCGTCCGTCGCGTCGTAGCGGTCGCCGGATTCGCCCCGACCGTTTCGCTCTGTCACTAGTTACCTCCCAGGAACCTGCCGGGGTTCATGCCGCCCCGGGGATCGAACTTCTCCTTCACCCTCCGCACGAGACCGAGATAATCTCCCCCGTTGTCCCACGTACTAACTCTTTGCTTCAGGGTTAATGGGGCGCGTTGCAGGGTCACGTTCCCGCCGCGGCGAACCCAGATCTCTCGCATCTCCTCCACGAACCCGGCCGCGCCGTCTTCGTTCTCCCCGGAGAAGCCGACGAGGGTGACACCGGTCCCGGCGTGACCCGTGATGCGCGGATGCGCGAGTCCCTTGCGCTCCGCCGCGCCAAGGACCGCTACCAGCACGGCGGCCAGCTCCGCCGGCGGAGCACCGATCTTCAGGACGACCCCGTCGGCGACCTCGGGCGGCGCGAGGGGGCCGAGATGATTCACCTCCTCGTCCGAGAGCGTCCGCACCTCCCCGAATTGCTTGAGGAGGAAGGAGGTGGTCTCCGCCTTGGCGTCTATGCCTCCGGGGATGCTCTCCAACAGCACCGCCAGCTGTTTCTCGTTCTCGTCATACTGCAACTCGACCGCCGTAGCCTCAACCTGAGAATGAACTATAGCCTGCGCCGCAGCCTGCGCCTGCTGGGGTTCTGTGACTTCGACGGCCACGGTGCGGGAGGAGCCGGGACGTGGATGGAGGCGGAAGTTGGCGTTGGCGATGACGCCGAGGGTGCCCAGGGAGCCGGTAAAGAGCTTCGACAGGTCATAGCCGGCCACGTTCTTGACGACCTTGCCGCCTGCCTTGGCCACGGTACCGTCGTGCAGGACGACGGTTATGCCGATGATCAGGTCCCGTATGGTGCCGTACCTGTACCGCCTCGGCCCGGAAGAGTTGGCGGCGACTATTCCGCCGATGGTGGCCCCGCTCTCCGGCGGGTCTATGGCGAGCATCTGGTCCGAGCCGGAGATGTGTTCTTGCAGGTCTTCCAGCTTTACCCCGGCCTCGAGGCGGATGATCTGGTCTCCCGGCGTGTGTTCCAGCACCTCGTTCATGCGCGCGGTGCTCACGATGAGGTCGAGCCGGCGCGGCGGGTCGCCGATGTGCATCTTCGTGCCGCCGCCGCGGGGCGCGACGGCCAGGCCCTCGCGGGCGGCGAGCTTCATCAGGTCGCTGATCTCCTCGATGGAGCCGGGCTCGACCACGAAGTCGGGTTCGACGCCATCTACGGCGTCCTGTTCCGTCGCTTCGCGGAGGTTGTCCTGGCCGACTATGTGTCTGAGGTCCTCTGCGAGTCCTTTCTCCGTCTGCATCAGAACTGCTCCACGATGCCGGCCTTCTGCAGTGGGTGCATGTGGAAGGGGCCAGGACGTTCGCCGCAGAGGCGGGGGGTGGGGAAGATCTTCCCCGGGTTGGCCAACTGGTGCGGATCGAACGCGCACCGCAGGAGCTGCATGACGTTCATGTCGTCGTCGGTGAACATCTTGGGCATGTACTTCTTCTTGTCCTCCCCTATGCCGTGCTCCCCGGTGAGCGACCCGCCGTGCTCCAGGCAGGCGAAGACGATCTCGCCGGCCAGCTTCTCGGCCTTCTCGGCCTCGCCCTCGTTATCGTTGTTGTAGAGGACCAGGGGATGCAGGTTACCGTCCCCGGCGTGGAACACGTTGGCGACCCGCAGGCCGTACTCTCCGGCGAGCTCGGAGATCCTGCCGAGGACCGCGGGCAGCTCCGTGCGGGGGATGACGCCGTCCTGGACGTAGTAGTCGTTGGAGATGCGGCCCATGGCGCCGAAAGCGGCCTTACGGGCCTTCCAGAAGAGGGCGCGTTCCTCGTCGTCCTCGGCCACCCGGATCTCCGTGGCCTCGTTCTCCTCGCAGATCTCGAGCACCCGTCCGAACTGTTCCTCCACCTCAGCTTCAGGCCCGTCCAGCTCGATAACGAGCACCGCGCCAGCGTCGGGCAGGCCAGGGTGAACGGCCTCCTCGACGGCCTCCATGGTCAGGCGGTCCATCATCTCGATGGCGGCGGGGATTATCCCTTCGCCGATGATCCCCGAGACGGCGCCGCCGGCCCCCTCGGTACCTTCGAAGCCGGCAAGCAAGGTGTGCACCGCCTCGGGGACGCGGCACAGACGGAGTGTGATCCTGGTGGCGATACCAAGCGTCCCCTCCGACCCTACGAAAGCGCCGAGCAGGTCGTAACCGGGCGCATCCGGCGCCCGGCCGCCCCCGATGTGCGTCACCGAGCCGTCGGGCAGCACGACCTCCGCGCCCATCACGTGGTTCGTCGTAAAGCCGTACTTCAGGCAGTGGACGCCGCCGGAGTTCTCCGCCAGGTTGCCGCCGATGGAGGAGACGATCTGGCTGGCCGGGTCCGGCGCGTAGTAGTAGCCTTCGTCGGCGACCTCCTGGCTCACCCACATGTTGACGACGCCGGGCTCGACCACGATACGCTGGTTCGGGATGTCCACTTCTAGAATCTTGCGCATCCTGGAGAGCACGATCAGGACGCCCGACTCGACCGGCAGTGCCCCGCCCGAGAGGCCTGTCCCCGAGCCGCGGGCGACGAAGGGAATCCCCTCGTCGTAGCAGAGCTTGACTATGTTCTGGACGTGTTTGCCGGTCTCGGGGAGGACGACGAGGTCGGGGATGACGCGGTAGTTCATCAGGCCGTCGCACTCGTAGGTGCGTAGCTGCTCGTGCTCGTGGATCACACCCTGGGCGCCCACGATGCCTTCCATCTCCTTTATGAGCCGGCTACGCTCCATGTTTGCCCTCCTTCGGCGGGAAGCTTCAGCCTCCCTCCCCTATCTCGTGTTGTGCGGCTTCCTCCAGCAAGGTGAGTAGCGCCGAGTGGTCCCTATCGCCCCGGCCCTTGGCCTTCGACGCTTCGAGCATCTGGTCCACGATGGCCGTGACCGGCAGGGCCACACCATATTCCCTGCCCGCCACAAGGGCTATACCCAGATCCTTGTGGTGCAATTCTATCCTGAAACCCGGCTCGAAGTCGTGGGAGAAGAACTTCTGCTTCTTGGCCTCCATCACCGCGCTGCCCGCCAGCCCCCCGGAGAGCGCCTCCACCACCTTCTCCGGCGCGACGCCGGCCTTCGACCCGAGCACCAGAGCCTCCGAGACAGCCTCGATGTTGAGGGCCACCACGATCTGGTTGCAAGCCTTGACAACCTGACCGGCTCCGGTGGGTCCCACATGCGTCGCCACCTTCCCCATCACGTCGAACAGGGGACGGGCGCGCTCGAAGTCCTCCTCCGTACCGCCCACCATGATGGAGAGCGCGCCCTCTATGGCCCCCACGTCGCCCCCGGAGACCGGCGCGTCCAACATCGAGGCGCCCTTCTCTCGGACCTTCTCCGAAAGCTCCTCGGTGACCACGGGCGAGATCGTGCTCATATCCACGAGCAGAGCGCCGTCGCGGATACCTTCGAGGACGCCGCCCTCCCCGGCGACCACGGCCTCGACGTCAGGCGAGTCGGGGAGCATGGTGATGACAGTGTCGCACGCCTCCGCCACCTCCCTCGGGCTGCCGGCAGCGGTGGCGTTGCCTTCCTTCGCCAGTTCTTCCGCCTTCTCAGGACTGCGGTTGTGGACGACCAGTTCGTAGCCCGCCTCCATCAGGTTCTCCGCCATCGGCCGGCCCATGATCCCGAGCCCTATAAAGCCTACCGCCTCAGCCATGGTGCTCCTCTCTAAAGTCCAAGGTCAGACACGGCTACGTCCCTACCGCGCAGTTCTTTCGGCAACCAACCGAAGCTCTCCTCGGTCGACCCTGTGGTCGGGTTGTACTCCAGGCCGACGTAGCCATCGTAGCCGAGTTTTTCGAGTTCGCCCAGGACGAACGGGTAGTGGATCTCACCCGTCCCCGGCTCCCCACGCCCGGGAGAGTCCGCGATCTGGACGTGCCCGATGTGGTCGAAGTGCTCGCGCAGGTTGGCGACCAGGTTACCTTCCATGCGCTGCATGTGGTAGAAGTCGTGCTGGATTCGGACGTTCTCCCGCCCGACACGCTCCACGAACTCAACGGCCTGCTCCGTGGTGTACAAGAGATAGGGCCCGTTCTCGAAGGTGTTGACGGCCTCGACCATAACGGTAACGTTCGCCGCTTCTGCCTCCTGTGCGGCGAAGCGAACGTTCTCGCGTGCCAGCGCGAGTTGCTCTTCGCGGTCCATACCGGGGATCTCGTGCCCCACCAGCACGTTCATCCTCTCGCAGCCGAACGAGCGCGCCAGATCGAGGGCCACGGGCACGTTCTCTGTGAACAGATGTTGCCGCTCGGGATCGCTCACCAGCCCCCTGTCTCCGGCCGCCATATCTCCGGCGTCGAAGTTGAAGAGCGCCACGTCGAGTCCGGCGTCTCTGACGGCACGCTCTACGGCCTCAAGCTGCGCCTCGTGACCGGGCCACCAGAACTCGACCGCGGAAAAACCCGCTGCGGCCGCCCGGCCGAACCGTTCCAGTAATGGGACCTCTTTGAACAAGATGGAAGCGTTCGCGCTGAACTTCATACCAGCCCTCCTTAGGCCACAAGCATAACCCAACCGGGCGTCGAACTCCGGGATGGTTACAATGCCCTCGTGCGCGAGGACCTCCAGGAGATATATGCGGCCGGCCTGGCCGCCGCCGACCCGCAGCGGGCCGTGCGGCGCGAGCTGGAGCTCGAAGACGGCGCCATCCTGGCCGGAGAGAGGCGTTTCGAGCCGCGGCGCGTGTTCGTACTCGCGGCGGGCAAGGCGGCGGGAGCGATGGCGAAGGCCGCAAAGGAGCTTCTCGGGGAGAAGGTCTCAGGCGGGCTCGTCGTCACCAAAGACGGTCACGATCCGGGTCCCGAGGGTCTCGAGACCGTCTTCGCCTCCCATCCCGAGCCCGACGAGAGGGGTGTGGAGGCGGCCCGCAGAGTACAGGAACTTGCGGAGTCGCTCGGAGAAGACGACCTGCTTCTCGCTCTCATCTCGGGTGGGGCATCGGCGCTCCTCGCCGATCCGGCCGCACCGATCGAGCTCGCGGACCTGAAGCGGCTTACGTCCGACCTCCTCAAGAGCGGGGCGGACATAGGGGAGATCAACACCGTAAGGAAGCACGTCTCTGTGTTGAAGGGGGGTGGCCTGGTACGGCTGGCCCATCCTGCCCCAACCATAGCCCTCCTGCTCTCGGACGTGGTCGGCGACGATCCCTCTTCCATCGCCAGCGGCTTGACCGCCCCCGACCCGACGACCCTGGAAAACACCCGGCGCGTGCTGGAACGATACGGCATAGAACCACCGGATAGCGTCGTGGATCATCTGCAGAGCGCCGAGGAGACTCCGGCACCGGACGATACGATCTTCGAGAACGTCGTGAATCGAATCTGCGGCGGCGGCCGGCACGCGGCCGAGGCTGCGGCGAAGAAGGCAGGAGAGCTCGGATACACGCCGTTGCTGCTCACCACCACCCTCACGGGCGACGCCCTCGGGGCGGCCTCGATGTACGCGGCGATCGTCAGGGAGGTACTGGCGAGCGGGAATCCGTCCCAGCCGCCGTGCGCCATCGTCTCGGGCGGCGAGGCGACGGTTACCGTGCGCGGAAGCGGCACCGGCGGGCCGAACCAGGAGTTCGCTCTGGCGCTCGCGGTCGAGCTGGATGGCGTCGAGGGTTGGACCGCGTTCTCGGCCGACACGGACGGCAACGACGGATCTACCGACGCGACGGGTGGCATCGTGGACGGGGAGACGGCGCAGAGGATCGCGGACGCCGGCATGGACCCGGAGGGGGCGCTGGCGGATAACGACTCGTACGCGGCGCTGGAGGCGGGCGGAGCCCTGCTTCTCACAGGGCCGACAGGCACCAACGTCAATGATCTGAGGGTGGCCCTGATCTCCCGAGGGTGAAGTTGGAGGGTTGCATCGTGACGCTTGCGGTGCCATTCTTTCGCACCGCAAGTCTTACCGCCGCATCGGACAGTTCTAGGAAGATTGGAGCCTGATGTACGAACAAGTCTACGAACCCATAGCGGGAAACCTTGCGCTCTCCACGCTGGTGGCGGTCATCCCGATACTCGTGCTGTTCGTGTTGCTGGCGGGGCTCCGAATGGCGGCGCAGTGGGCATCGCTTATCACCCTCGCCGTGGCGCTCGTGATCGCGGTGGTGGTCTACGGGATGCCGATCGGCCTGGCCCTCAATTCGACGCTCCTTGGGATCTGCTTCGGGCTCTTTCCCATCGTCTGGATCGTCATCAACGCGATCTTTATCTACAACGTCATCGTGGACACGGGCTTCTTCGACACCATCCGCGACTCGCTCGCCGGTGTCAGCAACGACCGGCGGATACAGGTCGTGCTTATCGCGTTCGTCTTCGGGGCGCTCCTGGAGGCGACGGCCGGCTTCGGGACGCCGGTCGCCATCACGGCCTCCCTTATGGCCGGGCTCGGCTTCGAAGCCCTCTACGCGGCGGCGTTGGCGCTGCTTGCGAACACCGCTCCGGTCGCGTTCGGCGGGTTCGGCATACCCATCCTGACCGGGGCCAGCGTGGCCGGACTAGACACTCTGGAGCTCTCTCAGATGGTGGGACGCCAGACGCCGCTGTTGGCGCTCATCATCCCCGCCATGCTCGTCACGGTGATGTCGGGCTTTCGGCGGATGCTGGAGGTGTGGCCGGTGATCGCGGTCAGCGGCATCGCCTTCGCGGGGACACAGTTCGTGGTCTCCAACCTCCTGGGTCCCGAGCTCGCCGACCTGTTGGCGGCCCTGATCACGGTCGTCGCAGTGGTCGGGTTGCTCTCGTTCTGGCGCCCTTCGAGCGAGTGGCACTTCGAGAACGAGCCCTCGGCCGAAGAGCGCGAGAGCTACGAGACCCCACCCCTCGGGCGCACGCTCTACGCGTGGTCGCCGTTCATCATCATCGTCGCGTTGTTTTTGTTGGTGCAGGTGCCCCCGATCAAGGACGCCGTAAGCGGCGTGCAGACCGCCGTAAACTTCCCCTCGGCGGAGTTGGACCCGACGACAGGGTTGCCCGTCGTGCCGTGGCCCGGGCTCGACGGGCAGGTCGAACAACGACCCCCGGTCGTACCTGAGGCGGCCCCTTACTCCGCCACCTACGCCACCAACTGGCTCTCGGCGGCGGGCACGATCATCCTGATCGCCGACGTCATCGCCCTAGCTGTCTTGAGGGTCGGGCCCGGACGGGCATTGAGGATCTACGGCCGGACGCTCAAACAACTCTGGTCCGCCGTCCTCACGATAGCCTCGATCCTCGGGCTCGCCTACCTCCTGAACTACTCGGGC
>Ga0196962_10000666_pt1 | contig 12821 bp, 14 predicted proteins | sample S3v_20metaG_FD_183186 | JGI IMG/M metagenome (GOLD analysis project Ga0196962, IMG submission 183186) | Soil microbial communities from Anza Borrego desert, Southern California, United States - S3+v_20 | ecosystem: Environmental > Terrestrial > Soil > Desert | place: USA: California | collected... | reverse complement strand
TGAACTCTCGGGCCCTACAGATCCAAGGACGGGCCAGCTTCGCCGGCCCTCCAACAATCAAGAGATGAGGAGAAGGGGGTGCATTTTCAAGCGGCGCCAAGGGGTGCACTTTCGACCGGCCTTGACACCGAGCGGGCTCGCGGCGCGAGCACCCGGTAGCCGGCGCGCTGCAGGTGCTGCACGCGGGGCGCACGTTCGTGCGATGGACAGGCGATCGCTGCCTGCGCGCTCGAGCCCGACGAGGTCACGCCGAGCCCGCGCAGCGAGCGCTCGGCCTGTCGCCGCGACGGCCGCGACGTCAGGCCGCCGCCGGGCGGCATCCAGGTTCGCATCTCGCCCGTGCGTTCCTCCGTCGCTCACGGCAGACCCCTCACGAAGCGATTGAGCGGCCCATGTCGTAGACCCCGTGCCACTCGACGACGAGCCGAGTGTCGTGCATGCCGACGACGAGCGCGACGTCTGCGCAGTTCGGGCAGCGCAGCACGACGCCGGCCGAGCGGTAGGCGCGGTGCTCACCGAGGGGCCGGCGGTCGCGGCAGGACGGGCACGTGCGCAGGACCGTGGTCGGGTCGGCGCCGGCGATCTCGCCGAGCAGCCCTGCGATCCCGTTGCCGTCGAGGTGCTGGTCGTCCATCGTCATCCTCCCGTGGGGCCGAAGCGCTCGGAGCGGATCTCGCGCGGGTCGTGGCCGCCCGCGACGAGCAGGTCGTTGGCGCGCTCGACGAAGGACGTCGGCCCGCAGACGAAGGCGCGCGCGCCCGCGCCCGGGGTCACGTCCGCGATCATCTCCGCGTCGATCCGCCGGCTCCACCCCGTCCACCCGGGCGGACCCTCGCGCGTGTAGGTGCGGGCGACGCGCAGGCCCTCGCGCGGCCCGAGTACCGCGAGCTCGTCCGAATAGAGCAGCTCGCCGGCGGAGCGGGCGGACGCGAGCACGTGGACCTGCACGGCCGCGCCGCGCGCGGCGCGGTGGCGCAACATCGACATCAGTGGCACGAGCCCGGAGCCGCCGGCGATCAGCAGCAGCGGCCCGCCTTCGTCGGCCGACCAGGTGAAGTGCCCGCCGATCGGCCCGCGGACCTCGAAGGCGTCGCCCGGGCGCAGGTCGTCGACGAGGTACGGCGACACCTCGCCGTCGTCGATGCGCTCGACGGTGATCTCCGGGACGCCGGCCTCCGGCGCCGACGCGATCGAGTACGAGCGCTGTGCCTGGTAGCCGTCCTCGGCGGTCAGCCGCACGTCGACGTGCTGCCCGGCGCGGTGTCGTGTCCACCCGTCGACGTCGAGCACGATGGTCCGCGCCCGCGGCGTCTCGGCAACGATATCGCGCACCGTCGCGAGCCGCCACGGCAGCCGCCTCAGTCGCCCCAGTACCGCTGCTCGCGCCACGGGTCGCCGTAGTTGTGGTAGCCGTAGGTCTCCCAGAAGCCGGGCTCGTCGTCGACGGTGAGCGTGAGGCCGCGCAGCCACTTGGCGCTCTTCCAGAAGTACAGATGCGGGACGAGCAGGCGTGCCGGGCCGCCGTGCTCCGGGTCGAGCGGCTCGCCGCCGTACTCGTAGGCGACCCAGGCGCGGCCGCCGACGAGGTCCTCCAGCGGGAGGTTCGTCGTGTAGTCCCCGTCGCACCACGCGGTCACGAAGTCACCCGAGGAATCCATGCCGTCGAGTAGCACGTCGACCGGTACGCCGCGCCACGACGTGTCGAGCTTCGACCATTTCGTCACGCAGTGGATGTCGACCGTCACCGTCTCGGACGGCAGGGCGAGGAACTCATCCCACGACCACCGTCGCGGCTCGTCGACCGCGCCGTCGATCTCGAGGCTCCACCGGTCGAGCGGCGTCCGCGGGGTCGGTCCGGCGGACAGCACCGGGAAGTCCTTGGTCAGGTACTGCCCCGGCGGAATCCGCGAGGCATCGACCTCGGCGGGACCCCGCCGCCGGAAGCCACGGCTAACGGGAGGCATGGCCCCACCCGAGGCGCGCATCGCGGCGACCGTCGGCTTCGCCGGCTCGCCTGGCGGTCCGGGGATCAGGACCGGCGACCGGGGCAGTGGCAGGAGCCGCCCGTCGCGAGAGGATCCTGCGCACGAGCAGCAAGGGGATCGCCACGACCGCTCCCGCGAGCGCGACCACCGCTGCGGCGGCCACGAGGGGCGCGAGAACGAGGACCGTCAAGAGGATGAGACCGGGAATGCAGAACACGAACCCGGGCAGCATCGGCGCGGAGACGACGGCGCCGGTGACGAGGACAAGGACGGAGTCGAGCATCTCGAAGGCGGTCGGGAGGCCCGATCGGCTATGCGCGTCGGTCACTGCTGGCTCCTTGCTCGTGGAGGTAGCGCCCGGGCCTCGACCGCGTCCGTCGCCCCGTCGGCGGCGACACGCCGGGCGTCGTACGCGTTCTCCGGCTCCGCGGTGTGTCCGTAGTGGCGATGGCGGGCATGCAACGATGCTCCAGCCTGAGCGGGAAGCCTCGCGCCCGTGTGGTGCCTGGTTGCGTCCCCGGGGCGTGCGTGTGTCCGCCGCCGCGCGCCACGTCCCCGGGTGAAGCCGGGGCGACCGCCAGTGAGCCGACGGGCGCGAGCGCTGCGCTCAGGGGGTCAAGCTGCCGGCGACCCGATCCCCGGAGGAACCATGAGCACCACCTACGTGAGCGATGACGCCGCGGCGGCGCCGGCTGTCGCGCCCAGCAGCGCGCCGACGCCGGCGAGGCACCGGGTCGTCATCGTCGGCGGAGGCTTCGGTGGCCTCCAGGCGACGCTCGGGTTGCGGCGCGCGCCCGTGCACGTCACGTTGGTCGACCGGCGCAACTTCCACCTGTTCCAGCCGCTGACCTACCAGGTCGCCACCGGCGCGCTGTCCCCGGGCGAAGTCGCGTATCCACTCCGGGCGATCTTCAAGCGGGACAGCAACGTGCGCGTGCTGCTCGCCGAGGTCACGCGGTTCGACCTCGAGCGGCGCGAGGTCGTCCTCCGGTCGGTCGACGGCCTACCGGCACCGGACGCGGTGCCCTATGACACGCTGATCGTCGCCGGCGGTTCGCACTACTCCTACTTCGGCCATGAGGAGTGGAGCACCCAGGCGGCCGAGGTCAAGTCGCTCGAGAGCGCGCTGATGGTGCGCAGCCGCATCCTCGCCGCCTTCGAGGCCGCCGAGATCGAGCGCGATCCCGCCCGCCGCGCGGAATGGTTGACGTTCGTCGTGGTCGGCGCCGGTCCCACGGGCGTCGAGATGGCCGGCCAGGTCGCCGAGCTGGCGCGCGACACGCTGCGCGGCAACTTCCGCACCGCGGATCCCGGCACCGCGCGCGTCCTGCTCGTCGAGGCCGCCGATCGCGTGCTTCCCGGTTTCCCACCGTCGCTGTCGCAGAAGGCCGAGCGCGCGCTGCGCCGGATGGGGGTGACGCCCGTGCTCGGCGGCACCGTCGTCGACATCGACGAGACGGGCGTCACGATCGCGCATACGCACGGCGCGACGGGGCGCGTCCCCGCGCGAACCGCGGTCTGGGCCGCCGGCGTGACCGCGTCGGGACTCGCCTCGAAGCTCGCCGAGCTCACCGGTGCGGAGCGCGACCGCGCGGGTCGCGTGACGGTCGAGCCGGACCTCACCCTCCCGGGCCATCCCGAGGTCCTCGCGCTGGGCGACATGGTCCGCGTCCGCGGACGCGACGGCGCCGCGGTGACCCTCCCCGGCGTGGCGCCCGTTGCCATGCAGCAGGGGCGCTATGCGGGGAGGGCCGTTCGCGCGCGGGTGGAGGGCCGATCCGAGCCGCCGCCCTTCCGGTACCGCGACAAGGGGAACCTCGCCACCATCGGCCGCGCCGCGGCGGTCGCCGACGTCAGGGGCATCGAGCTCAGTGGCCTGCTCGCCTGGATGACCTGGCTGGTCGTCCACCTGTTCTACCTCGTGGGCTTCCAGAACCGCCTCCTGGTTCTCATCCGCTGGTCGTTCAGCTTCGCCACGCGCGGCCGCGGTACCCGGCTGATCACGGGGCGGCAGGAGGGCTGAGGCTGTCGCGCATCCGCTCGGCCTTCACGGGGCGCACAATCGGCTTCACTTCGCTGCCCGGGGCGGCGCGGTGCCGCGGTCGCCTCCGCGCATGCTCGACTAGCCACCCGGAGCCGATCTTGGGAGGCTTGCCCGATGCGGTTGCACGCCGTGCGCTCGATGGACAGCCGGTTATCCGGGCGCGCATGAGCCTTCTCGGACGGGCCGACGAGCGGGCGCTGCTGGACGCCTTGATCGCGGACATCCGCCGGGGCGAGAGCCGGTCCTTGGTCCTGCGGGGCGAGGCCGGGATCGGCAAGACCGCGCTGCTCAACCACCTCGTCGAGTCGGCGTCGGACCTGACGGTCGTCCGGGCGGTGGGCGTGGCGTCGGAGATGGAGCTGGCCTTTGCCAGCTTGCATCAGCTGTGCGCACCGATGCTCGCTCGGCTCCCGCGGCTGCCGGCGCCGCAGCGGCGGGCGCTCGAGACCGTGTTCGGATTGGACGCCGGCGCCGCCCCGGACAGGTTCCTCGTGGGGCTGGCGGTCTTGAGCCTCTTCTCCGACGTGGCCGATGAGCGTCCGCTGCTGTGTGTCGTCGATGACGCGCAGTGGCTCGATCAGGCCTCGGCGCGGACCCTGGCCTTCGTCGCCCGTCGCCTGCTGGCGGAGCGGGTCGGGATCGTGTTCGCCGCGCGTGAGCCCGGCGAGGCGCTTCGGCACGTCCCCGAGCTGGAGCTCCATGGCGTGCAGGAGGGCGATGCCCGGACGCTGCTGGGCTCGGCGGTGCGGCTTCCGCTGGACGAGCAAGTACGGGACAGGATCCTCGCGGAGACACGGGGAAACCCGCTCGCCTTGCTCGAGCTGCCGCGAGGCTTGACACCGACGGAGCTGGCCGTCGGTTTCGGAATGCCCGAACCCCGCGGCCTCTCGAAGCGGATCGAGGACAGCTACATCCGGCGACTCGAGCGCCTCCCCGAGGACGCGCGACGTCTTCTGCTCGTCGCAGCGGCCGAGCCGGTGGGCGATCCGCTGCTCCTGCAGCGCGCGTGCCAACGCCTCGGGGTCGCGTTGTCCGCGGTTGACGCGACGGACGGTCTGCTCACCGTCGACCAGAACGTGACCTTCCGTCATCCCTTGGCCCGCTCAGCCGTGTACCGGTCTGCCAGCGGGCCCGACCGCCGGGCGGCCCACTTGGCATTGGCCGAGGTGAGCGATCGAGAGGTGGACCCGGATCGCCGTGCGTGGCATCTGGCGGCTGCGGCGGCCGGCCCTGACGAGGACGTCGCGCGCGAGCTGGAGCTCTCGGCGGACCGGGCCCAAGGGCGTGGGGGCCTCGCGGCCGCGGCCGCGTTCCTCCAGCGTTCGGTCGTACTGACGAGCGATCCGGGCCGGCGGGCGGATAGAGCGCTCGCCGCTGCCCAGGCCAGCCTGGGGGCAGGGGCGTTCGACATGGCGCGCGAGCTCCTGGCAGTAGCGGAGGCCGGACCGCTCGACGAGCTCGGGCGAGCCCGCGTCGATCTGCTCCACGCCGGGATCGCAGCCCGCGAGCGACCCGGCGGCGACGCTCCGATGCTGCTGGTCAAGGCCGCCAAGCGACTCGAGACCCTCGACGTACGCCTTTCCCGCGACACGTATCTCGAGGCGTGGGGCGCAGCGCTGTTTGCAGGGCGGTCCGCGAGTCCCGGCAGCCGCCTGCTCGACGTCTCCCGCGCCGCGGCGAGCGTACCCGACCCGGCGGGTCCTCCGCTTCCGCGCGACCTGTTGCTCGACGGCCTGGTGCTGATCTTCACCGAAGGACGCCTCGCTGCAGCGCCGGTGCTTCGGCGTGCGATCGCCGCGTTCCGGAGCAGCGAGGTCTCCGTGGATGAGATGGTCCGCTGGGGTTGGCTCGCGACGAGGGCGGCCAACGTGGTGTGGGACTACAGCAGCGGCCTCGAGATCGGGATTCGCGCGCTTCAGCTCGCCCGCGACTCAGGTGCGCTCGACGTCCTCGCCTTGGTGGACAACGCATGCGGTCAGGCCGCCGCGTTGGGCGGCGACTTCGCGACTGCGTCGCTGTTGACGGCGGAGTTCGACGCCGTCAAGGAGGCGACCGGATCCAACATCGCCCCGCTCGCCGGCCTGGCGCTCGCAGGACTCCGCGGCCGGGAGGCCGACGCCTCCGCGCTGATCGACCGCGTCATCACGGAAGCCACCGCCCGCGGCCAGCGCGTCGCCGCCCAGTACGCATTGTGGGCGCGCTCGGTTCTCGCCAACGGCCTCGGCCGCTACGAGGAGGCGCTCGCAGCGGCGGTGGAGGCCAGCGACGACACGCCGCAGCTCTTCATCGCCATGTGGTCGCTGAGCGAGGTGATCGAGGCTGCCACGAGGAGCAGGAACGTCGAGCTCGCAACAGGTGCCCTCACGCGACTCGGCGAGCAGACGCAAGGCACCGAGACCGACTGGGCGCTCGGCATCCGCGCCCGATCGCGCGCACTGCTGAGCAAGGGGGACGCGGCCGAGGGTCTGTACCGCGAAGCCATCGCGCGCCTCGGCCGTACGCCACTCCGGCCGGACTTCGCACGCGCGCGTCTCCTCTTCGGCGAGTGGCTGCGCCGGGAGCGCCGCCGGGTCGATGCGCGCGGAGAACTTCGAGCGGCACACGAGCTGTTCGTGACGATCGGCATGGAGCCGTTCGCCGAGCGTGCGCGGGTCGAGCTGCAGGCCACGGGCGAGACGGTGCGCCGACGGACCGACGAGACGCGCGACGAGCTCACACCGCAGGAGCGGCAGATCGCGCTGCTCGCTCGGGATGGACTGTCCAACTCCGAGATCGGTGCGCAGCTGTTCCTCAGTCCGCGCACCGTGGAGTGGCACCTGCACAAGATCTTCGCCAAGTTGGAGATCCGCTCCCGAACGGAGCTGGCAAGCGCGCTTCCCGACGCCGGCTCGCAGCCGGCTTCGCGCTGAGTATCCAGCGTCTTTCGTGCTCCGCCGACCGCCCGGCATGGGCGCGTCCACGTGCGGGGGTCGCCCGCCGGCGAGCCCTTCTCTAGCGCGCGACGTCCGCGGCGATCGAGGAGGGTGCGATCGTCGCCGTGCGCCGGCGCGCCATGAGTGCGAGCACGGCGAAGACGACGGAGGCGGCGCTGATGCCCCCGCCCACGTAGAACGCCAGCTGGAAGCCCTCGACCAGGGCGCCCGGTTGATCGGCGGGCGGGCCTCCGCCCATCGCGGCGGCCGCTTCGCTCCTGCCGCCCGCGAGGGACACCAGTACAGCCAGCCCGACCGCACCACCGACCTGCTGCGTCGTGTTGATCAGCCCTGAGGCCAGACCGGCCTCGTGTCCCGGGACATGATCGGTCGCTGCAGCGGTCAGCGCTGCGATGGCCGGGCCGAGGCCGAGGCCGAGGAGCACGAAGGGCCCGAGCACGTCGCCGACGTAGCTTCCGTCGACGGAGACCTTGGGCGTGGCCAAGCATCCCGACGGTTCCGGCGAGCAGCGCGGCGATCAGCACCGGGCCGGGGCCGGTGCGCGACATGACGCGCGACGCGATCCAGGCCCCGGAGAACGAGGTGGCAGCCATGGGCAGGTACGCGAGACCGGCCTCCTGCGGGCTGTAGCTCAGGATCCGCTGCAGGTACAGGGTGCTGAAGAAGAACAGCGGCACGAGCACCGACGCGCCGAACATCACCCCCGCGGCGTTGGCGTACGAGATCGGAGCGTCGCGGAAGAACCCGAGTCTCACGAGCGGATGCTCCACGCGCGCTTCGATCGCGACGAAGAGGGCGACGAGGCACAAGGCGCCGGCGACCAGCGCGACCGTCGTCGTCGAGCCCCACCCGTTCGACTCGGTCTCCACCAGGGCGTAGACCAGGAGGGCCAGCCCGGCGGTGATCGTGAGGCCGCCGGCGATGTCGTACGAGGTCCGCGGCAGCTTGGCCTCCGGAAGCAGTGCGGGCGCCAATACTGCGCCGACAACCGTGACCGGGACGTTGATGAAGAAGACCCACTCCCAGCCGACGGCGTCTGTCAGAGCCCCTCCGAGCAGGACGCCGACGGCGCCGGCGGCGCCGCTCACCGCCCCCCACACGCCGAACGCGGCGGCCAGCGAGCGCCCCGAGAAGATCGTCGTCAGCAGCGCGAGGGCCGACGGAACCATGAGCGCGGCTCCAAGGCCCTGGAGGGCCCGCGCGGCGATCAGCGTCCCCTCGCTTCCGGCCAGGCCGGCGACCAAGGAGCCGCCGCCGAAGAGGGCCCATCCGAGCACGAGGACCAAGCGCCGTCCGCTGAGGTCGGCGAGGCGTCCGGCGAGCAGTAGGAACCCGCCGAACGTCAGCACATAGGCGTTGACGACCCATGACAGCGCGGACATGCTCAAGCCCAGATCGCTCTGGATCGACGGCACCGCGACGGTGATGATCGTCGCGTCGAGCACCGACATGAACTGCGCGGCGGCGAGTAGGGCCAGCGCCGCCCGCCGGCCCGCAACGGTCCCCTCGCCCGCTTCGTGCACCGCCGCCTGCGCGATGCGCAGACCACCGCGGCCCACTGCGTCACTGCCGTGTCGGGTGCTACTCACGGGAGGTACCTCCATCGGTGGCGTGGATCGCGGCGTTCTCCGCCTGAGGCGCCGGTGATGCGACACCGCATGGCGGGCGGGATCTGGTGGCGTCGGTCAGACGCCGCTAGTTCGTCGCGGCCCAGCCGTGCTCGCGGCTCCACGGGTAGGCCGCCATGAGCTCGGTGCCGAGCATCTCGGCCGTGAAGCGGACGACGGCGCGTGGGCGGCCGGGGTAGAGGAGACGTCCGATGGCTGCCCGGACGTCGGGCGGCGGCTGCAGCGCCTTGTCAATCACGACGGCGCCTTCGATCGGGGATGCGGGCGACGGACTCGCGCACTCGAGCGAGCTCGATGCGGTGGTGCGCGATGCGGCCGATGTCGGCTGACTCCCTGGCCGTCGACTCGCGGATGCGGCGCTGTGCCGGGGTCAGTTGTGAGGTGGTGAGCATGTCGACCACCGTCCCATCGCAGCGCGCTGACCGCGCCCGTGGACCCCCTGGCGACGCCCCCCGGTCCGCGGCGTGGCAGCCGGGGAAGGCCCCGGCATCCGGGCCGTCGCACACCGGGACGGCCTCGATGTTCGCCCGCGGGGCGCGCTGATCGGACCCCGCACGAACCGGTCGGCCGCGGGATGGGCGGGCGGTCCGGCGACCGGCGCGCTCATCGCGCCGCGTCCCCAGCCGGCTGGATCGCCGAGTCGATCTCCGCGCGGAGGGCGATCAGCGCCGCGAGGTAGATCTCCGAGAACGTGGGGAAGGGCTGGATGGTGTCGCGCAGCACGTCGAGCGGGACGCGGGCGCGGATCGCCAGGGTGGCCTGCTGCAGCCACTCGCCGGCCTCGGGGCCGAGTGCGTACGCGCCGGTGAGCCGCTCGCCATCGCTGAGCAGCGTCAGGAAGCCGTTGGAGTCGGCGTACGCGTGCGTGTAGGTGGCGGTCTTGGCGACCTCCGACACGAGCGCCGTGGCGCTGAAGCGCGCCTCGTTGGCGCCGACCGACGCCGCCTGCGGGTCGGTGTAGGCGACGCGGGGAACGGCCTCGTAGTGGGCCTCGCGCGGCTCGCCGAGGATGTTGGCCGCGACGACGCGTCCCTGGTACTTGCCGACGTGCGTCAGCGGCCAGATGCCGGTGACGTCGCCGATCGCCCACAGGCGCTCACCGGCGCGCAGCTGGGCGTCGACCGGAACGCCACGCGGGTCGGGCTCGATGCCGACGGTCTCGAGGCCGATGCCGTCGACGCGCGGGCGCCGGCCCGTGGCGACGAGCAGCCGGTCGCCGCGCAGCTCACGGCCATCGTCGAGCTCCAGGACGTAGTCCTCGCCCCCATCCGCGGCGCGCTCGTCACCGCTGCGCTCCCGCCGTGCCGACGTCGCCCGAGCGCCGACTACGAGCTCGATCCCGTCGCGGCGCAGCGCCTCACCGAGCGCCTGACCCAGCGGCGCGGGCTCACGGGCGAGGACGCCTCCGCGGCCGGCCACGAGCACCGCCTCGCCGCCGAGGCGGCGCACGGCCTGCGACATCTCCACCCCGACGGGGCCCGCGCCGAGGACCAGCATCCGGCGCGGGACGGCCTTCATGGCCGTCGCCTCCCGGCTCGTCCAAATCCCGTCGAGCTCGTGGATTCCCCGGATGGGGGGAATGATTGGGTCGGCGCCGCACGCCACGACGACGTGCTCGGCGGTGTGGCGCACGCCGTCGACTTCGACCGCGCCCGTGCCGGCGAGCCGGCCACTGCCACGGAGGAGCGCGATCCCGTGCTCCGCCAGCCAGCGTTCCTGCCCCGCGTCGGAGTACCCGGAGACCATGAAGTCCCGCCACGCGAGCGCCGCCTCGACGTCGACCTGCGCGGTGGCCGCGGCTTCGCGCGCGTCGTGCACCGCCTCGCCCGGCCGCAACAGCGCCTTGGACGGGATGCACGCGTAGTACGAGCACTCGCCCCCGACCAGCTCGCGCTCGACGACGGCGACCCGGAGGCCACCGTCGGCCAAGGCGCCGGCGCAGTGCTCTCCCGGCGATCCGCCGCCCAGCACGATCACGTCGTAGTCGGTGCTCATGGCGACCTCCGTTGCCTCATCGTCTGACTGCCAGATGCGCGGGTCGATCGCGCCGCCCGCGTCCGACACTGGATTGGCGAGATGCTCGTCGCCGGCCGCCCCGGGTCGCGCCCGTGAAATCACCGGCCGGGTCACTGGGGCCCCGTCACTCGCCGACGGGGCCCCAGCACGAGCGTCAGCGGGCTACGACCAGGACCTGCTTGACGTCGGCCATGTAGCGGTCGGCGGCCGCGTCGGCGTCGTCCGGGCTGCTCCCCTGCTCACGCGCGCTCAGGTAGGCGGCGTACCAGTCCCACCAGTCGTGCGCTTGCGCGGTCTTCTCGAAACGGTCGTGGTGCTCGGCCGTCTCGTGCAGGAGCTGTGCGAGAGCGTCGATGTCCATCCGTCAGACCCGGCCCGGCAGCCGCTCGGTGATCTCCTGGAGCAACCAGCCGTTGCCGTCGGGGTCGCTGAACCGCGCGTACGAGGCGTAGGAACGGCGCTCGGGATCGGGCCCCGGCGCGCGGCTCGCCGGGTCGGCGATGAAGCCGCCGCCGAGGCTGCCGCCGGCATCGTGGAACACGTCGCTCACCTCGACGCCGTGCGCGATGAGCTCCTCGCGCGCCGCGCCGATGTCGTCGACCGCCAGGACCATGGTGCCGATCGAGCCCGGCGGGTCGGAGGTGACTCCCATGCCGAAGATGATCGACGCGGGGGACGCAGGCGGCGTCATCTGCACGACGTGATAGCCGCTCCCGTCGGAGACGTCGGCGTCGAGCCGCCACCCCAGACCCCCGTAGAAGCGCTTGGCGCGGTCGACGTCGCCGACCGGCACGACGACGACCTCGAGCCGCATCGGGACGGCGACCGCCCCGGACGGTTCCGTCGTGCCGCCACTGCTCAGTTGCGTACTGCTCATGGGACCTCCCAGGATTGGGTGTGGAGCACGGTGACCGCCCAGCGCGCCGGTCGCGCCCGGGGGCTCACTGGTCCGGACCCGGGACGACCCCGGCATGTGCCGGCCGAGGACGCGACGACGTGGGGGCGCGGACCCGGCCGCGACGGACCGTGCTCGAGACGGCCACGCGGTCCTCCGAACTGCCCAGCGAGGCCCACCCGCTCGGCGAACCAGGGCCCCACCAGGGCCGTCCCGGGCGCGACGGCCGGTGAGAGGCGCCACCGTCGTGGGTGCAAGAGCCGTTCACGCCCACAGACGGAGGCCGACAAGCAGCATGCAGACACCAGACCGCTCCACCGCTCTGGGCCGCATCGACGGCGTGCTCAGCAGATCGGTTGGCGTCTCATGACGAGTGCCGACATCTTCCCGGACGTCGCGTCGCTCGACGCAACGGTCGACCACGTGCGCGGGCCTGCGGGCGGGCACGTCATCCTCGAGTACGGCGATTACGAGTGCCCCTACTCGCGCGCCGCCTATCGCGCCATCCAGCGCCTCGAGCGGGCAATGGGTGAAAGGGTGCGCTTCGCCTTCCGCCACTTCCCGCTGACGGACATCCATCCACACGCGCTCGCCGCATCCACGGCGTCAGAGGCCGCTGCGCTGCACGGGCGCTTCTGGGAGATGAGCGAGATGCTCTTCCATCGGCAGAAGGCGCTCGCGGACCGGGACCTGCGCTGCTACGCCGCCGAACTCGGCCTGGACCTCGCGAGGTTCGACGCCGACAGAGCGAGTCCCGAAGTGCTCGCGCGCGTCCGTCGCGACGTCGAGAGCGGCGTGGCGTCGCGACAAGTTCGAGGTACGCCGACGCTGTTCATCGACGGCGTCTTGCACCAAGGCCCTTACGACCCTGCGAGCTTGCGAAAGGCTCTCGAGACATGACCTCCGTCTGCACCCACGTCGACCAGGCCCACGTCACCGAACGACCGGAGGCGATCGCCGGCTGCGAGGAGTGTCTGGCCACCGGTGGATACTGGGTGCACCTGCGCATGTGCCAGACGTGCGGCCGGATCGGCTGCTGCGACAGCTCACCGAACCGACACGCCACCAAGCACGCCCACGCGGCCGGACACCCGATCCTGCGGTCCGTGGAGCCGGGCGAGGAGTGGAGCTGGTGCGTGGTCGACGAGGTCGCCTTCGTGCTCGAGGCGCGGCACGAGCGCTGACGGACGCTATATCGCCCTCGAATCCACCCCGGGTGCCTCCGCAATGCGATCGCACGCCGTGACGCAGACGCCCGTCGCGGCGTGCGAACGCAGCGCGCCCTGCGCCGGCCGGGCGGAGCGGGGGCCGGCCGATCGC
>Ga0196962_10000665_pt1 | contig 12848 bp, 11 predicted proteins | sample S3v_20metaG_FD_183186 | JGI IMG/M metagenome (GOLD analysis project Ga0196962, IMG submission 183186) | Soil microbial communities from Anza Borrego desert, Southern California, United States - S3+v_20 | ecosystem: Environmental > Terrestrial > Soil > Desert | place: USA: California | collected... | reverse complement strand
CGGCGCGTACACCGGGTCTGGCGGGCGCCGGAGACGTCGACGGAGGAGCTTGAGCGGCTCTGCGGCTCGCCCGACCACCAGGGCGTGGTCGCCGAGGTCGATCCGTATCCGTACGGCGACCCGGTCGGCCTGCTCCGCAAACCCGAGGCGCTGCTGGTCGCGCTTGACCAGGTCCAGGACCCGCGCAACCTCGGCGCCGTCTGCCGCTCGGCCGAGTTCGCCGGCGCTGCCGGGGTGGTGATCCCCGAGCGCCGCTCGGCGATGGTGAGCGCGGTCGCCTGCAAGGCCTCGGCCGGGGCGGTCGAGCACATCGAGGTCGCCCACGTTCGCAACCTCGCCGATTGGCTGGACGAAGCGAAGGAGGCCGGCTTCTGGATCTGGGGCGCCGACGCAGAGGCCGAGGCAACCCCGTGGTCCACCGACCTCACCGGGCCGACTGTCCTGGTGCTCGGCGGCGAGGGCAAGGGCCTCCGTCCCCGGGTCGCCGCGAGCTGCGACGGCCTCGTCGCGCTCCCCCGCCGTGGCCAGGTCGACTCGCTGAACGTCAGCGCCGCCGCCACCGCCCTCCTCTTCGAGTCCCTCCGCCAACGCTCCTCCTGATCAGAGGACGCGTCTGCGATTTGCCGCCTATATGACGGCGAATCGCAGACGCGTGTCCCGGAGCGGGCACTCCTGCACATGCAACGGCGGTTGCAGGAATTCGCAGTTGGGGTTGACAGAACTCCGCGCGGCGGTAAAACTGCCCGGCAACAAGGGTGAAGCTCAGGTTGAGGCCAGGGTTCCGCCCGTCGATATAGGGGCGCCTCGGGGGAGGTAAGTGGCGCCACGACCCTTCAGCAAGGAGAAGGATCTGTGGCCCTTAGTACGCCTACTGCCAGTCAAGCTAACTCTCAAGTTGAGCTTGATGACCATTACCTGGTCGCGCTCGCCAAGGATGGGCGCACCGACGCCTACGACATGATCATCCGCCGCTACCGCGGCTTCGTCCGGCTCAAGGCCTCCTCGTACTTCCTGCTCGGAGGCGAGTCCGACGACCTGATCCAGGAGGGGCTGCTCGGGCTCTACAAGGCGATCCGCGACTATCGCTCCGACCGCGAGTCGAGCTTCCGCAACTTCGCCGAGCTCTGCATCACCCGCCAGATCATCACCGCGGTGAAGACCGCGACCCGCAACAAGCACACGCCGTTGAACCAGTACGTCTCCTTCAGCCAGACGCCGGCGGCGAGCGGTGAGACCGACACCACCCTCGACGAGATCCTGCCCGGCCCGAGCGTCCACGACCCGGTCAACCAGGTGATCGCTACCGAAGAGCTGGAGAGCCTCGTCTCCTGCCTCTCCGGCGTCTCCGGGGTCCTCTCGGACCTGGAGAGCCGCGTCCTCTCGCTCTACCTCGACGGTCACTCCTACGAGGCGATCGCCGAGCGGCTCGAGTGCGACACGAAGACCGTCGACAACGCCCTGCAGCGGGTCAAGCGCAAGGTCGGCACGCACCTGGCCTCACGCGAGGTGGCGGTCTAGGGCCTCAGGCGGCGGCGATGCAGCCGGCCGGCAGGTCGGCGAGGACGTAGTCGAGGAGTTCGCGCCCGTGGTCCGAGGCGACGGCGATGTCGTCGGCCTTGACTCGGACCCGGTGCAGCGACTGCATCCGCAGCACGTCGCCGTCGGCGTGGGGATTGGGGAAGACGCCGGCGTAGGAGACGCCGAGCGCCTCCAGGTGGTCGGCGACATGGGCGGTCGCCGGCGTCTGCAGCGGCAGGTCGACGTAGACGGCGTCGAGGTGCCGGCGGTGGAAGAGATGGTGACGCTCGGCGGCGACCGCCTGCTCGAGGTCGGCCCCCGGCTCGCGCACCGTGATCAGCGCCAGGTTGTGGTCCTCCTCGACCTCGACGTGGAGGTCGGTGCAGGGCGCCAGCTCGAACGTGGGCGGCGGCTCGGCGAGGGTGCCGCGCAGCTGGCACAGCTCGAGCGTCTGGGCGACGATCGCCCGGTGTCGCTCGGGCGCGTAGATCGGGCGGTCGAGGCCGTCGTTCAGCTTCGTGTAGAAGAGCGCCGCCGACTGGCGCCGCCCGCCGCCCGCCGCGGCCGCGGCATCGTTGGCGACCGAGGCCGGGATCCAGCCGAGCAGGAAGCCGGTCTCGTGCGCCCCGAGCTCGATGTTCGCCCGCTGGCTGTAGGGGTGGGCGGCGGTCGCCTCGCTGAACATCCCGACGAAGCCGTCCTCGCCCGCCCAGTCCATCAGGAACCGCTTGGTCCGGGTGAAGACGTGCTGCCCGCGCGCCGCCGGCATCGTCACCGCCTGGCCCGAGTGGGCGACCCTGTCGCCCGCTTCCACCACCGCCATCCCCTCGTGGCAGAGCAGATCTCCGGACGGCGTCTCCGCCACGCACGCGTAGTAGCGACCGTCGGCCAGCCGCGCCGCCACCTCCTCGGGGTCGTAGACCCAGCGGACGTCGTAGCTCTGCCCGTAGGCCGTTTCGATCGCGGCGGTCAGCACGCCGCCCTCGGCGGGGTCCAGGAAGCGGAATCTCACCTCGGCGGCGTCCATGCCTGCCCATCATCGGCAACACCGCCCCCTGGCTCAACCCCGCTCCCGCTGGCCATCGGGTTGCCGTGATCCATGCGGCAGACCGGTAAAGAGCGGCCGAGCTGATCCCGGCGCTACGCTGACGGAGCCGGTCGCCACCCCGGCACCTGACGAAACGGCTGCGTAGAGCCGAGAACTACGCGCACGCCCCCCTAGCTCAACCTGGGAGAGCACCTGATTTGTAATCAGGAGGTTGCCGGTTCGATCCCGGCGGGGGGCTCTCGGTGAGAAGTCCTGCAAATCGCCAACATGGCCTCGGTGGCACCAGTTCTAACCAGGGCCCTCCTTGGCCCTATTTCGGGCACTAGTGCCCGAAAGCGCGCCGATAGGCGTCGATAGCCACCGATTCCCTTCGATCCTGCCCTCGCGATAGAGAGAAACTTGCAAAGCAGGCTCTTCTCGTTTCGGAAATCGCACCGAGTCACCGGGGGGGTATAGGCGGGCAAGGGGTTGCTCGCGAAGGGTCAGGCAGGACGCTGATGTGGGAAGTGGCGGCCGTTTGGGTCGCAATCTGTTCCTGCATGCGCGGCTCGGAGGGAGATTGTTCGTCCTGACCTATCCTTCCTCGGCAGTGAAGCCGAGTCCGAGAACGCCGAGTTCGACGCTTGCGCTGAGTGCCAAATCCGATCACTTGCGCCTGGCCGGGCTGCTGCGGCGGGCGCACATGATCGCCCTCGACACTGGTGTCGCGCCGCAGGTAGTGCGGCCGGTCATCTCGGACTCGTGGCAGCGCTCGGCAGCGGCCGGCGTCGACCCGGAGCGACCCGCGCCGCGGATCCTCGACGCCCGGCGCACCGTGGTCCGCCTCGGAGCTCACCCGGTTGCCCGGCTGTTGTCGCGGGTCACCGCGCTGCTGCGCGAGGCGCTGGTCGAGTCGGAGTATTTCGTCGCGTTCAGTGACGCCGACGGTGTGCTGCTGTGGACCGAAGGCTCGTCGCGGGCGTTGCGCACCGCGGTCGTGCCACGCTTCCTGCCGGGCTTTCTCTGTAGCGAGGACGGCGTCGGCACTAACGCGATAGGGACCTCGCTGATACTCGACCAGCCGGTGCAGATCTACTCGGCCGAGCACTTCAACCGGCTGCTGCATGGCTGGACCTGCGCTGCCGCGCCCATCCACGATCCGGAGACGGGAGAGACGCTCGGGGCAATCGACATTTCGGGTGATTTTCGCACCGCCCATCTGCACGGTCTTCCCCTCGTCACCGCGGTGGCGACCGCCGTCGAGGCATGGTTGGCCGCCGAGCGCCGCGGCGTCGAGGAACGCACCGATCGGGTGTCGGTCGCCCTCTCCGGCCGCGCCCGCGCCGTCGTCACCACCTCCCGCGTCCGGCTCGAGATGAACCTGCGACACAGCGAGATCCTCGCCCTCCTTGCGGCGAACCCCGCCGGGATGACAGTTCGCGACTTGGCGCTCGCGCTGTACGGCTCGGCTGAGCGGCAGGCGACGGTGCGGGCGGAGGTCACGCGCCTGCGGCGGCGCCTCGGTCCGGACGTGGTCCTCAGTCGACCCTACCGCCTCCACGAGCGCGTCTCCACCGACCTCGGAGACGGCGCCGTCGGCCTGCTCCCCGGCTCACGGGCACCGGGAATCGTCGACGCTCGACGCAGCCTTGACGCAGCCTTCGAACTCGACTAGCCCTGGGCTGTCTCCACGCTTAGCCTGCGGCCCCGTCCGCCGTGCTCGGGCGGCGAGAACCGAACTTGAGGAGGTCGTGATGAGCAAGACTTTGGCCGGCGCCTGCCTGTGCGGCGGCATCGAGTACGAGGTGACCGACCCAGAGGGCATGGGCGTCTGCCACTGCACCCGCTGCCAGCGTTGGACTGGCTCCAGTCTCACCGGCGTCCTGGTCTCGCCAAGAAACTTCAACGTCACCAAGGGCGCGGACTTGGTCAAGCGCTACGAGAGCGAGTTTGCGCCGCGGCAGTTCTGCGGCAACTGCGGCTCGTCCCTGTATGACGACCTGGGCGAGAAGTACTACGTCGCCGCAGGGCTGATGCACGAGCTCGATCTGACGCCGCAGTTCCACCTGCAGGTCGCCTTCAAAGCGCCGTGGGAGGTTATCGGCGACGACGCGCCGCAGTTCGACGAAAACCCGCCGGCGTGAGAATTCGCGCAGCGGTCCTCGAGGAGTTCGGCAAGCCCCTCGCCGTCCAAGACGTAGACCTCGCCGGCCCCAAGTCCGGCGAGGTCCTGGTGCGCCTGCACGCCTGCGGCGTATGCCACACCGACATGTACTCCGCCTCGGGCGTCGACCCGTCCGGCTACGCGCCGTGCGTGCTCGGCCACGAGGGTGCCGGCGTGGTTGAGGCCGTGGGCGAGGGGGTCTCCTCGGTAGCGCCGGGGGACCACGTCGTGACGCTGTTCTCCCCACAGTGCGGCGAGTGCGTCAATTGCCGCTCGGGCCGAACGAACATCTGTCTTGCGATCCGCGAGCAGCAGAACCTCGGCTACCTGCCCGACGGGACGACGCGACTGTCGCGCGACGGCGAGCCGCTACGCCACTTCATGGGGTGCTCGACGTTCGCCGAGGCGACCGTCATGCCGGAGATCGCCCTCGCGAAAGTAGACCCCGACTCGCCCCACACGGCCAACGCGCTCTTCGCCTGCGGCCTCTCGACCGGGCTCGGCGCCGCGATGTTCCGCGCCAAGGTCTTCGAGGGCTCGACCGCGGTGGTGTTCGGCCTCGGCCTGGTCGGCCTCGGAGCCGTTGCCGGCGCGCGCCTGATGGGCGCCGAGCGGATCATCGCCGTCGACCTCTCCGACGACCGCCTCCAGCACGCCGCGCATCATGGTGCGACGGAGCTCTGGGTCGGCGGCGACGGCGTGGTCGATCGCGTGCTCGAGGAGACTGACGGCCTTGGCGCCGACTTCACCTTCGAGGCGACCGGCAACGTCGCGGTCATGCGCCAGGCCGTCGAGTCGGCGCGGATCGGCTGGGGCACCGTATGCGTGACCGGTGTCGCCGGCCGTGGCGAGACGCTCGACGTCGTCCCCCGCTACCTCATCACCGGCCGCACGATCATCGGCGCATCCTTCGGCGGCGTCAAGGGGCGCGACCAGGTTCCGGAGCTGGTCGATCGCTACCTGCGAGGCGAGATCGACGTCGATGCGCTGATCTCTCATCGCACGACCCTTGACCAGATCAACGCCGGATTCGACCTGATGCACGAACAGGACGGCATCCGCACCGTCGTCGAGTACGTCTGAGACGGGGCCTGAACGATGAACCTCGAACGGACCGAGAGCGGCGGCTGGCTGTCCAACTCCTACCTGATCGGCGACGGTGAGGGCACCGGCATCCTGATCGATGGCTACGGCGTCGCCCGTTCGTCAAAGTCCTGCTCGCTGCTCGGCGACGAGGCTCCGGAGGGCGTTCCCTGCAAGGTGGGCGGCAGCAAGCCGAGCTCCTGCTCTGGGGGCCGGACTACGAGGGCACCAACGAGACGTAGGTCCGATTCGCCGCTGACGGCGAACAAGCCATCGTCGGCGGGTCACAAAGTCGAGCGCGAGACGTAGTGGTGGTGGGTGTGTCGGACGACCGACGAATCCCCCGAGAGGCGGCGGTGCCTGACCTCAGGATCGAGGGGGCATGGTTCCATATAATGTACAATTTGTCGAGGCCGATTCGAGGGGTGCAGGTGCTGGTCGACCGGCTGGCATTGGGACTGAGAGGAGAGGAGAGGAGATGGCTTCGAGTGTGCTGGGCGAGCCGCCGATCCGTTGCGTTGCCATGCCCCACCTCCCTGATCCGAGGCGTCGACCTGCGACGACCGCACCCCCGGTGCGGCGGCCGAATACCGACTGAAACCCGGCCGAAGGAGTCCTGATGGCAACGGTCCAAAACTCCATCCCTCGCGATGATGTCGACATCTTTTCCAATGAGGTGATCGCCGAGCCGTGGGAGCACTACCGCAAGCTGCGCGATCTGGGGTCGGTGGTCTGGCTCGACGCTTCGAAAATTTATGCGCTCCCGCGTTATGCCGAGGTTCGTGCTGCCCTTGCTGACGATCAGCGTTTCGCCTCGAGCAAGGGGATCGCCTTCAACGATCAGATGAACGAGGTGACGGAGGGGACGATGCTCGCGAGCGATGGCGACGAGCACCAGCACCTGCGGACTATTGTCGGCCGGCCGCTCGCACCACGGGCGTTGCGCAGAATGCGGGCTGGAGTCGAGGAGATCGGCCGCAAGCTCGTTGACCGGGCACTGGAAGAAGGAACGTTCGACGCGATCGAGATGCTGGCCAAACCGTTGCCGCTCAACGTCGTGCCGGACCTCCTCGGCTGGGACGACGAGGTGCGTCCGCGCCTCATGAACTGGGGCGAAGCCAGCTTCGACGCGATCGGTCCCGACAATGAACTAAGCGCTGCGGCCTGGCCGAAGATCATCGAGATGGTGGAGTACGCCAAACTGGTGGCTGGCGAGAGACGCTGCGCTGCGGGCAGCCTCAGCGCGAAGGTCCTGGAGGCGGCCGACCGCGGTGAAGTCAGCCACGATCAGTGTCCGGCGCTGATGCTCGATTACCTGGCTCCTTCGCTAGATACTACGGCGAGCGGCCTAGGGGCTGCCTTCTATCTCTTCTCAACCCATCCCGAGCAGTGGCAACTACTGCGTGAAGACCCCCGCGTGATCCCGAACGCGATCAACGAGGTGCTGCGCTGGCAGTCGCCGCTGCGTGCCTTCACCAGGTACACCACCGAGGATGTGGAGATCGACGGAATGACGATCCCGGTGGACTCGCGCGTAGCAATAATGTACGCATCGGCAAACCGGGACGAGCGCTTCTGGGATCAACCCGAGGAGTTCGACATCACCAGGGAAAACGCCTCGCGGCACGTCGCTTTCGGCTACGGCCCGCACGGCTGTGCCGGGCAAGGGCTGACCCGCCTCGAGACCGAAGTGGTCTTGGAAGAGCTGGCTCGGCATGTTGTTCGTTTCGAGCCGGCGGGCGCGCCGGTCCTTGGGACTAACAACGTGATCTACTCATACTCCTCGGTCCCGGTAACAGTGGTTCTTGCCTAGCTCCACTGTGTCGGGCGGCTCGCCCGTCGAGGCTAAACCCGCGACCCAGATTCGCCAATATAACGCATTATGTAGAGCGCACGAGCAATGAACTCATAAACGAGGGAAGGAATGGATGGGGATATGACGCTCGACGGAAAGACCGCGGTGGTGACCGGAGCCGGCCGTGGGGTCGGACTCGGATACTGCGAACGCCTGGCGGCCGACGGGGCGAACGTCGTCCTGGTCGACATCAAGGATCCTGCTGAACGCGCGGCCGAGCTCGACGGTCAGGGCGAGAAGCTCAGCATCGTCTGCGACATCGCCGAGCCTGAGCAGGTCGACACCGCAGTGACCGCCGTCCTCGAGCGGTTTGGTCGCTGCGACATCCTCGTCAACAACGCTGCGATATTTCCCAACACCAACCTCGACGACGTCACCATCGATGTCTGGCGCCGAGTCCTTGCCGTGAACGTGGACGCCGCGCTCCTCTTCGCCAAGGCGTTTGCTCCCGGCATGAAGGAGTCGAGTTGGGGCCGGATCGTCAACACCGGCTCGGGCATCACCTTCCTGCAGGCCTTCGATCTCCTCGCCTACATGACCAGCAAGGGCGCGATCCACGGCCTCACCCGCAGCCTTGCCAATGAGCTCGGTGAGAGCGGCGTCACCGTCAACGCGGTCGCTCCCAGCATCGTGCCCACCCCGGGCCTGCTGGGCCGCTCCGAAGGTACGGCAGGGCAGACGAACGAAGACGAGATCGACGTCGTCGTCTCGATGCAGACGATCAAACGTCGCTGCACCCCCGCCGACCTGGCCAATGCGCTCGCCTTCCTCGTCTCGGACGAAGCGAGCTTCATCACCGGCCAGATCATCCACGTTGATGGCGGGCTGACCAGAAGCGGGGCCTGAGGGGGCAGCGCTAAGCGGTCGCCGCCGTCTCCGGTTCGCCGGGAAGATGGAGTCCCAACCGACTGACGCCAACCGTACAGTCACTCAGGCGTGCGACCGCGTATAGCGTCGGCTCACCCATATACTATGCACAAGCGGGGCCCAGGCGAGGGACGGACAGCAGCGGTGGAGTGCGCGTGCTAAATCTGACTCCGCAGAAATCGAACTCCCGGACCAGCGAGAGCAGCGCAAGAATGGCCAAGATCGAGACTACGGCGATGCCCACGACGCGAACGGCAGCGGTGACGAATCGTCTTCGTCACGAAATCCTCGGCGGTCGCCTTCCACCCGGCAGTCGGCTGAGACAGTCGCATATCGCCGAGACCTACGGTGTCAGCACACTCCCGTCCGGGAGGCGTTCGCGGTGCTCGAGCGCGAGGGCTTGGTTCAGAGCAAGTCCCACCGCGGCGTCGTCGTCTTCGAGCCGAGTGGCACCGACCTGTGTGAATTCTACGAGATCAGAGTTCCGCTCGAGGCTCTGGCGACCGAACTGGCGGCCTCCAATTTGACGGAGCGAGTACTGGAGAAAATGGCCACTCTTCTCACCCGTCTGAACACCGCGAGCAGCAAGTCCAACTGGAAATTGGCCAGTGAGTTGAACGACGAGTTTCACCTCACGATCTATGCTGCCGCCCAGCGTCCGCGGCTCTATCAGCTGATCGCCGAGCTGAGGGCATCCTCGCGCGCTCACATCGCGATCTTTCCGAAGGTCTCCGAGCGCATCGAGCAGACCAAGTACGAGCACGAGATGATCTATGAGGCCTGCCAGGCGCGCCGGCCGAAGAAGGCCGCCAAGGCGATGGCGGTTCATCTCGAACACACCGTCGGAGCTATCTCCGAGGTGCTCGGCGACGGCAGCTCGGGCTGACCGTTCGAACGAACGCCGCTTCAGCTGAGAGCTAGCGCGGCTTCGACTTCAGCAACGGTCGCTGGCTCGCGCTCGAGTGAGCAGGCGACGCTTACCAAGCGCTCGACCAATTGTGCGTTTGACTCGACCGCGGCACCGTTGCCGATCGTCAGAGTGTCCTCCATACCAGTGCGGGCGTCGCCGCCGATCGCCAGGCCGATGGCGGTCATCGGCAGGTTGGCGCCGCCGATGCCGACCGCCTGCCAGGATGATCCTTCGGGCAGGCGGGCGACGGTGTTGACCAGGTTGGCTGGAATCGCGGCGCCGCCGCCGGGAACCCCCATCGCGACCGAAAGCAGCAGCGGTTCGGCGAGGAGACCCTCCTTGACCAACTGCAAGGCGAAATCTAAATGGCCGCTGTCGTAGAGCTCGAGCTCCGGCTTGATGCCGAGCTCCTGCATCCGGCTGGCCAGGCGCCGAACCTTTTCTGGCGGGTTGCGCAGCTCACCGGAACCAAAAGACATCGTGCAGAGGTTGAGCGTCGCCATCTTCGGCCTCGCCTCCACCAGTGCCGCGCGGTCCTCGAATGAGACGTCGAGCCCGACCCCCGTCGAAAGCTGAACAATCGCATCGCAGCGTTCTTCGATCAAGCCGATCGTGCGACGGGCGACCTCGAGATCGGCGGTCGGACGTTCCCGATCGTCGCGAAGATGAATGTGGACGATTGCCGCGCCGGCTTCCCAGGCGCCTTTGGCTGCGGCGGCGATTTCCTCTGGACTGATCGGCAGGTTCGGGTTGTCGGCCTTGGTCGCCGAGCTGCCGGTAAGGGCTGCGGCGATGATCGCTCGGCGAGACATTGCCGCCGTCTACCGCGGCTGGGCCTTGAACTTGGCCCGCAGCTCGGGGAGGATGGCGAGGTTGCCGCCCGAGAATTCGTAGCTCGGAGGCTCGGCCGCGAGCTCGATATCCGGGACCCGGCTGAGGAGTTCCTGGGTAGCTACCTGCAGCTCGATTCGAGCCAACTGTGCGCCAACGCAGGTGTGGACCCCGAAGCCGAAAGCCACGTGCGGGTTGGGCGAGCGATCGAGGCGGAATTCGTCCGGCTCCTCGAACACCTCGGGATCACGGTTCGCCGAAGCCCAGTTGAGCATCACGAACGAGTGGTCTGGCAGGTCGACGTCGTTGACCGTGACCGGGCACTGGGTCGTGCGCCCGAACATGTGCAAGGGCGTGTTTAGGCGGAGCGTCTCCTCGACGGCTGGCCGCACCAACTCGGGGTCATCGATCAGCTGCTGCTTCAGTCTCGGTTCGATGAGGATGTGTCTGAACAGGCTCGACATCGCCGACGTAGTGGTGTGGTGGCCAGCGATCAGGATCCCCTGCAGGAGGTTGCCGATCTCGTCGTCGGAGAACATCCTGCCGTCGATCGGCTCGGTCGCGACGCGGGTCATGAAATCGTCCTGCGGCTCGGCTCGGCGGGCATCGGAGAGCTCCTTCACCAGCGCGTTGAACTTGACGTTGGCCCTGGATGCCAGGTCGGTGTCGTTGGTCGCTTCGAAGGTTTCGATCGCGACCGGGCGAACGCGAATCGCCTCCTCAGCGGTGAGGCCGATCATGCCGCAGATCGTCAGCACCGGAAGCGGCTCGCAGATCGCCTCGATCAGGTCGACCTCGCCGTCGGGCAGGAAGGCCTCGATCAGATTCGCCACGTCCTCCTTGGCGTGGTCGCCGAAGCGTCGGTACATGTCGTTGTTGAGGATCTCCTTGAAGAGCGCGCGCTCGCGGGTCTGCTGCGGCGGATCGGCCCCGATCGCCCAAGCGGGGACTGGCAGCGGCGGCAGCGTGAAGCCTTCGGCGGAGCTGTAGGTCTGCCAGTCCTTCGCTGCGGCACGTACGTCCGCGTAACGATTGAAGAGGTAGAAGCCACCGAAGGCGTCGCTGTGCGCCACCGGGCATTTCTGCCTCCACTCCGCGTATTTCGCGTACGAATCCGCCGGCGTGTTGCGCGGATCGTGGTTGGTGAACTCACCGATATCGCCGACCTTCGTCTTGCCAGACATCTCGCCCTCTCTAGTCATGTAGCAAAGAAATCAACTCAAGCGAAACTATGATAGACCTTGGCTCGAATTGCATACAGTATAGCTTGATATGGATGCAGCATTGGGACTCGGGAGAGGATTCAGATGGCGCCAAATAGCCGAGCCGGTTACGCCGCCGCCGAAGTGGCGAGCGTGCGGGCCCCCCGCACGTTGTTGGAGGCCCGGGGGGTCTCCAAGTCTTTCCCTGGCCTCAAGGCTCTCGACGACGTCTCGCTCACGATTCGCGAGGGCGAAATCGTTGCTCTGGTCGGCCAAAATGGCTCTGGCAAGTCGACCCTGGTCAAGGTCCTCGCTGGCATCCACAATCCCGATCCCGGATCCGAGGTGGAGCTGGCCGATGTCGACGCCGGGCGGGCGAGCCTGCACTTCATCCATCAGGACCTTGGCCTGGTCGGGAGCCTGTCGACGATCGAGAACCTGAGCCTCGGCCACGCCCTTGGTCGCAGGGCGTGGTTGCCGGCGCCGGTACGCGCAGAGCAGAAACGGGCCGAGGAGCTCGTGGCAGGCTTCGGTGCGAGCTTCGACGTGCGTGCGCCGGTCGACTCCCTCACTGCGGCGGAGCGGACGATCATGGCAATCGCCCGCGCGCTCGACGGCTGGACCCATCACAACAACGTGCTGGTCCTCGACGAGCCGACCGCCTCGTTGCATGGCGAGGAGGTCAACAAGCTGTTTGTCGCGGTACGCGAGGTCGCTTCTCGAGGCGCCGGCGTCATCTTCATCTCGCACCGCCTCGACGAGGTGATCGAGCTGGCAGACCGGGTCGTCTGTCTGCGCGACGGCAAGCTGATCGCCGACGTCGAGCGCGGCGCCTATGACCAGGACGACCTGGTGCGGTTGATCGCTGGCCAGCTCGTCTCCACCGACATCCACAGCGCCGAGCACGGCCACCCTGGCGAGCCGGTGATGCGGGCACGGAGGGTGAGTGGGGCGACGATTTCCTCGCTCGATATCGATCTTCGCGCCGGAGAGATCCTCGGGATCTCCGGCGTCCTTGGCTCTGGGCGCGAGGAGGTTGCCTCGGTGCTGTTCGGCGCGGCGCCTGGCGAAGTGGGGTCGCTCGAGGTTGACGGCCTCGCCGTCGGTCGCCTCGATCCCCGCCGGGCGATCGCCGCCGGCGTCGGCTACGTCCCCGGTGACCGCCGCCGCCAGGGCGCGGTGATGACGCTGAGCGCGCGCGAGAACATGACGCTGCCGCGGCTGAAGCCACTGCGGCGACTCTTCGGCCGCCTCGACGGGCGGGAGGAGCGCCGCGAGGTGGGGCGTTGGATCGATCGAGTCGAAGTGCGCCCGGCCGAGCCCGAGCGAGCGTTGGAGCTGTTCTCCGGCGGCAACCAGCAGAAGGTGGTGTTGGCCAAGTGGCTGCGCAA
>Ga0196962_10000664_pt1 | contig 12853 bp, 14 predicted proteins | sample S3v_20metaG_FD_183186 | JGI IMG/M metagenome (GOLD analysis project Ga0196962, IMG submission 183186) | Soil microbial communities from Anza Borrego desert, Southern California, United States - S3+v_20 | ecosystem: Environmental > Terrestrial > Soil > Desert | place: USA: California | collected... | reverse complement strand
GGCCAGATCAGGTCGCTACCTTTCACCACTCGGGCGATTTTAAGAGGAAAGCACAACATAGACTATGAATACTCCGGCGAGGGCCAGGCTCCCGGCAACGACCACCATGTAGGCCGCCACGGCGGGGACGAAGTTGTTCGTGGCTATTCCCCGCCGGCTGCGGAGGAATTGGATCGTCCCCATGATGAGCGAGAGACACCCGAGGACGGCCAGCGCGACTCCGAAAGCCCCCGAGGTACCGGCCGGGCCTATCTGCGCCCCGATCCTCTCTACCACGAGACCAAAGGAGATGAGGCTAACCCCGGTCCTTATCCAGGCGAGGAGTGTCCGCTCGTTAGCCAGGTGCTCCCGCGCTTCGGTCCCTCCGGTCCCCCCGCCGGACTCTTCTTTGGAGCTCACCGCGCGGTCACCCGCACCCTGTGCCAGGCGTTGTTCACGTAGCCCTTGAAGTTCCATACCCCGCGGGCGTCCTGCGGCTGGGTATCGGCGGCCGAGTCCAATGCCCGAACGACGATCTGGCGCGGGCCGGGCTCAAGTTCAAGGGTGGCCTCCCAAAAGCTCCACGCCCAGGGATTATCCTCACCCTCCGACAGGGTTGCTCCGACCCACGTTTGTCCCTCGTCGGGGGACAGGTCCACCCGTTCGATGTCGCGTCCTCCTCCCGTTATAGCGTACCCTGAAAGGTAACGGGACCTGCATGTATCGTCGCGCCGTCCGTCGGACGACAGGTGACGCCGTTCACCGAGATCTCACCCAACGCGAATCCCTCAGAGACGTCGTCCGATTCCTCCGTGACGTAGGGTGGTAAGAGCTTATACTGCCGGGCCTGGAAGTAGTTATCCGAAGGGGTGTCCTGGAGTGTGATCCCGGAGAGCCACTTGACGCTCCGGGCTCCTATGTATCCGGGCACCGCCGCCCGCAAGGGGAACCCGTGCTCAGGTCGAAGGGGCTCGTCGTTCATCTCGTAGGCCAGAAGGACCTCCGAGCCCGTGCCCTTCTCCAACGGGATCGAGCTCCCGTAGTTCGGGCTGTAGCCTTTCTCGATCTCGTCCAGCCCGACGAAGGCTACGTGTCGGGTCCCTTCCTCCACACCGGCCGCCAGCAGGATCTCCCGCAGGGGGACCCCGGTCCATCGAGCGTTACCGATGGCCCCCGCGCCCCAGGAGATCTCGCCCGGGATCGGGTAAGCCTCCATGAGCCCCTGGCGCCGGTTGCCGGCACACTGCAAGGTGGCCGTGACGGTACTTTTGGGGAACTCGTCCCGTATCTCCTCCAGCGAGAGCCCCAGTGGCCGCTCCACCATGCCGGAGACCGTGAGACGGTAAGAGGTCGGGGCTACTTCGGGAATCGTGCCGTGGCTGCGGATGTAGAAGAGCTCCGTGGGCGTCAGGAAGCTCTCCCGGAGCGGTCCCAGAGGCGACTCGACGTTGAGGGGCTGCTGATCGTGAACGATGGTATCAGGATGCTTTCCGAGGTCCTCCATAAACGATTCTCCTTTGCGCGGCGTAGCGGGCGTACGAGCGGTAGCGCCGGGCAACCCGGAGTTTACGACAAGAACATACCCCCTTATAGGGCTGTAGGAGTCGGAATCGTTGCGCTCTAGCCAGAGAATCCTCTCCGAGCTCCTCGAGCTCGTGCTCGCCACAACCAATAACAAAGGGCACGTATCTTGACACGCCCGCCCGCGGAAGCTACAAAAGGCGTTACAGGCTAAGACGGGAACGAGTAAGGTCGCGAGCCTCCGCTAGAGCGAGCCGGGGACGGTGAGAAGCCCGGCGCGGAGAACGGCCCGAAGATCCTCCCCGAGCCGTCGGCCCCAAAGCGAAGGGCACAAGCGGCCCAGGCGTTAGTAAGGCCGGCCGGGTCTGCCCGTTACAGCGGACGCGCCCCCGGCGCGCGAGTGGTCCTCGAAACAGCTCCCGCCAGATGTAGGGAACTGAAAAGGGCAAGTGGGGTGGTACCGCGAGGGTTTCGAGATGGCCCCCGTCCCCGCAGCGGAGCGAGACTGGGCTCCGCCCGCTGGGGGCGGGGGCTTTTTGCGTGAGGAGGTTCGCATGGCATTCGAGCAGGTGCGCTCGCAGGTCAGCTTCCCCCAGCTCGAGGGGGAGATCCTGAGGTTGTGGGAGATGATTGGGGCGTTCGAGAAATCGGTCAAGCGGCGCAGAGAAGACAACCCGTTCGTCTTCTACGAGGGGCCGCCTACGGCCAACGGCCGTCCTGGCTTCCACCACGCCCTTGCGAGGGCTTTCAAGGACCTTGTACCACGATACAAGACCATGCGGGGCTACCGAGTCGGGCGCAAGGGCGGCTGGGACTGCCACGGGTTGCCCGTGGAGCTCGAGGTAGAGAAGGAGCTGGGGCTCTCCGGTAAGAACGATGTCGAGAGGTACGGCGTCGAGGCGTTCAACCACCTCTGCCGCGAGTCCGTCTACCGCTACGTCGAGGACTGGCGCAAGATGAGCGACCGTCTGGGGTTCTGGGCGGACCTGGATCACGCCTACTGGACTTTAGACAACTCCTATATCGAGAGCGTCTGGTGGGCCCTCAAGGAGCTCTACGATCGCGACCTCCTCTACGAAGGCTACAAAGTGACCGCTCACTGCCCCCGCGACCAGACCTCATTGTCGTCCGCGGAAGTGGCGATGGGCTACGAAACTGTCACCGACCCGAGCGTCTACGTGAAGCTGCCCCTTGTAGACGAGTCAGGCACCAGCTTCCTCGTCTGGACCACTACCCCCTGGACCCTGATCTCTAACGCCGCCGTCGCCGCGAACCCAAACGTAGAATACGCGACCGTCCGAACGAACGGCGAAAAACTCATCGTGGCCCGCGAGCTCTTGGACACCGTACTCGGCGAGGGAGCGTACGAGATACTCTCCACCCGCAAAGGCTGGGACCTGAAGGGTCTTAAGTACCGCCGCCCATTCGACTACGTCCCCGTGGAAGCAACAAACAACCTCTTCAGCGTTGTGCTCGGGGACTACGTGACCACGAGCGAGGGCACCGGGCTCGTCCACACCGCCCCGGCCTACGGCGAAGACGACGCCCGCACCGGGCAACGCTACGGCCTGCCGACCCTTCATCCGGTGCGTCCCGACGGCACCTTCGACGAGCGCGTCGGTCCCTTCGCCGGTCAATTCGTCAAGGAGGCCGACCCAGGTCTCGTCAGGGAGCTGGAGGAGAAAGGCCTCCTCTTCCGGGCCGCTGAGTACGAGCACCCTTACCCCCACTGCTGGCGGTGCGGCACACCGCTCCTCTACTACGCCAAAAGGGCCTGGTACGCGAGGACGACCGCCGTGCTCGACGAGCTCTTGCGGGAGAACGAAAACATCAACTGGGTCCCCGAACACGTCAAATGGGGCCGCTTCGGCGACTGGCTCCGCAACAACGTCGATTGGGCCCTCTCCCGTGAACGCTACTGGGGCACCCCCCTCCCCATCTGGCGCTGCGCACAAGGCCACACCACCGTGGTCGGCAGCCTCGAGGAGCTAAGAGAACGTTCTCTGAGTCCCGTCCCCGACGACCTGCACCGGCCCTACGTGGACGACGTGAAGGTAGCCTGCTCGGACTGCGGCGGAGAGGCGAGCCGCGTACCCGAGGTTCTGGACGCCTGGTTCGACTCGGGGAGCATGCCGTTCGCCCAGGGCCACTACCCTTTCGAAGGGAAAGAGGACTTCGGGCGCTCGTTCCCAGCGGACTTTATCTGCGAGGCTGTGGACCAGACGCGGGGCTGGTTCTACTCGCTCTTGGCGGCCTCGACGATGCTCTTCGGTAAGAGCTCGTACAAGACCTGCCTGGTCTTGGGACACGTCCTCGACGCCGAGGGCAAGAAGATGAGCAAGAGTCGGGGCAACGTCATAGACCCGTGGGAGATCTTCGAGAGGCAAGGGGCCGATGCCCTCCGATGGGCGCTCTACACCGCCACGAGCCCCGGCAACCCGCGCCGCTTCTCCGAGGAGCAGGTAGACGAGGCCGTCCGCAAGTACCTCCTGACGCTCTGGAACACCTACTCCTTCTTCGTCACCTACGCCCGCATCGACGGCTTCGACCCCAGGGAGGACCACGTCGAGCCCGAGGATCGAAGCCTCATGGACCGCTGGGCTCTGAGCCGGTTACAACTCGCCGTGAGGACCGTCACCGAGAGGCTCGACGCCTACGACGTGACGCTGGCCGGGCGGGTATTGGGCGAGTTCGTGGACGAGCTCTCGAACTGGTACGTGAGACGAAGCCGCAGGAGATTCTGGAAGGGGGAGGACGATTTGGACAAAAAGGCCGCCCACTCCACTTTGTACGAGTGCCTCGTCACCGTCGCCAAGCTCACCGCTCCCTTCACCCCCTTTATCGCCGAGGCCCTCTATCAGAACCTCGTCGTCAACGCCGACCCGGAGGCGCCCGAGAGCGTGCATCTGGCGGATTGGCCCGACGTTGATGAGGCTCTCGTTGACGAGGACCTCGCCGAGTGGATGTCGGCGGCGCGGCGGGTCGTTACCTTGGGGCGAGCGGCCCGCAACGCGGCGGCCATAAAGACCCGTCAGCCCTTGAAGGAGGTCATCGTCGTGCCGGGCGAGGCTACCGATGTCGGGTTTCGGGAAGGTGTTGAGGGCCTCAGGGAGATCGTGCTCGACGAGCTGAACGTAAAGGAGCTCGGGTTTGGAGAGGCCGAGAGCATCCTCGCCTACGAGCTCAAGCCGAACCTCTCGGTGGTGGGACCCAAATACGGGAGGCTGGTGCCGATGCTGCGACAAGCGCTCGCGGAGGCGCCAACCGAGGTTGGGGCGCGGGCCGCCAGAGGCGGGGAGATCTCGGTGAGCGTGGACGGGCAGGAGGTCGTGCTTGGGCCCGAGGAGCTGCTCGTCGAGCCCAAAGAGCGCGCCGGGTATGCGCTGGCGCGCGAGGGGGACCTCGCGGTCGCTCTTCGTACGGAGCTGGATCAAGACCTCGTGGACGAGGGCCTGGTGCGGGAGCTCGTCCACAAGGTGCAGAACCTCAGGCGCGAGGAGGGGTTCGAGATCGAGGAGACCATCTCCGTAACGCTCCGGGGCAGCCCCAAGATAGTCGGCCTCCTGAAAGGCCCGTGGGGCGAATACTTTAAGACCGAGGTCCTCGCCCGCGAGCTAAGGCTCGACGAGACCGACGGCGACGGCGGAGAACCCGGCAGCGTGCGCGTCGACGGGGAGGAGCTGTGGGTGGAAATGGAGCGACTCGGCAAGGTCGGCTCGGAATAGAAACCGTTTAGGGATAGCGACGCCGTACGATAAACCGCTAGCAGAGCCTTCCACGAGGGCGCGATATATTTCCCCCTCTGCGCATCTCCTACACAAGATGTTGAGGTTTATCTAACTCCCCCATTTGCGGCACCTCAGGGTCGTCTACGCTACCGCTGTGCCTCAGGCCGGCTACCGAACGAGGCGCGGATGCCGAGCCAACGCCGGCCGAGCGGGCGACGGTGAAACGTTCGGAGTATTCACGCCATATAAAAGGGCGACCGCGCGGAACGGCGTAGGCGCTCGCGGCTGGATCGATTCTACTTCTAGCACATATATTCCCGATTACCAGAAGAAAGCTTCGTGTTGACTTTTCGACACACGATAAAGAGGGAGGTTTTCTGATGCCCACGATACGTATCGGCCTGCTGACCCTGCCCCTCGCGGGGCTGCTCATTACCTGGGGCGCCATCGCCAGCAGCACCTTCTTCGACTTCGCCGACGCGCAGGTCGATCCCGGGGAGGCCGCTCAGGCTTACGAGTCCCTCGGCTACTTCCTGAGCCAGTTTGTGGGATATATTGTGGGGCTGACGCTGCTGACCCTGGGCCTCTTCTCCCTTACGGTCTACCTGTCCGACATTCGCGGGGAGCGCTGGACATTGGGCGCGATGGCCCTGAGCATCTTGGGCATCGGCTTGTTGCTCTCGATCTACGGCCTCCGCGCCTACGCCGTTCCGGCCCTCGGGGGAGCGTACCTCTACGGCCAGCAAGGCGCTATAGAGATGGCCAACATCATCTTCGGCAACCCGACGGCAGACGTCTTCTACGCGGCCTTCTTGCTCTACTCGGCGGGCTTCATCCTCTTCGGCTTCGGCGTGTGGGGTTCCGGAACGCTGCCTAAATGGGCGGGGGTGATCCTGGCCATTCACGCCCCGCTCCTCACGGCGCCGCTCCCGGACGTGGTCTCGGTCGTGGGGGCACTGCTGCTACTCGTGGGTGGCGCGTGGGTCGCTTTCGCCGTCTTTGCGCGAACCCCCCGCCCAAACGGACGCCCGACCGGGTACCCGGGCAAGCGCAGATGAAGCGAAGCCGCCGCGAGGAGTAACGCGCCTAAGAAGAACCGGGTAAGGAGAACACGTCACAGGCCTCCAAAGAAAGCACATGTTTCCGGTCCTCCAAGTTCCCGAGAAGCTCATTTACTGATGTTTACGAGAAGGCCCAGGTTACTGGGGCGCTCGTTGCGGAGGTGGAGTTGAACAGAGCCCCGCAGACGAGGCCGGCATAGAGCGCGGAAGCGTAATCGCTGCCGTCGGCTCCAAGGAGGTTGAGAGCACCGGGGATCTGCTTGCCGCCCTGCGCTAGTACCGACCCGGCGACCGGATAGACTTGACTATTATAGAGAGCGGTGAGGAGCGTCAGCTCGCGGTTGACCTCGAGTAGCGTAGCTAACAAAGAAGGAGGCTTCTACCCACAACCAAGCGGGGCGGTAACCCATACAAAGCATAAGCGCTAGTGCTCCGAGGCTACTACACCCCGGCTCGCTATTACGCTCCCAGCTCCCGGTGCGTTTCCGAGAAGCCCTTAAAACCGGCAACCAAGTTTTCGGGAACCCTCAAGAGAGGCAACTCCTCCCAGCGAGCATCGCGTGTAGGTGAGTTCGATTCTCCGAGATTCGGGGCTTTCGCGCCCGCCCTTATAAATCTTTACTAGCTCCTGGGTGTTGCGAGCGGCGTTACGAGCGAGCAGCAGAGAGCCAAAGGGGTCAGGTGAAGCTCTTGAGATCGGGGTAGAGGCGCGTGGAAAACGGGTATAGTGTGTTAACTTGTAGACATCGACAGAAAGTGGAAAGAAGGGGGTTCAGGTTGTTCGGAAGAAGATCGCGAGCGGAGAGGCTGAAAGCGGAGACCCGAGACGGCCGGCTCGTCTCCGGCGCCACGCTGGCCGCCGCCCTTAGCGGGGCGAGGCCCGTCGCCGAGAGGCTACTCGACGACGACGACCTCCGGGACAACGTCCGCACCTTTATCGAGTCGGCCCGCAAGATCTTGGACGAGCTCGCTGACGAGAGCCCGGCCGAGATCGTCGCCAAGCTTTGGGACGACGACAAGCTCCGCAGGGAGGTCGAGGCGGCGGTCGAGGCCCTCCAGGAGGGATCCAGGCGGGTGCGGGGCCAGAGGGTCAAAAGGGGCGGCGGCTCAGGAAAGATACTGCTGCTCTTGGCGCTAGCCGGGGTAGGCTTCCTCTTCCTCAACCCGCGGACCGGACCGGAGGCACGCAGGATCGCCGGTGACGTCCTCGGCTCCCTCCGCTCCGGAAGCTAGCGACGCCGAGGGCCCTATCAGGGAGGTCCGTCCGAAGGCCGATACGGCGCGAAACCCGGGTACCGTTCCCTCGCCATCCGGTCGAAGGCGCGGGCTCCGCCCCGTTCCCCGACGGTCTCGATGAAGGAGGCCCGCAGGGCGGCGAGCCCCGCTACGACCTCTCGGCGCGCCCGTTGGGCCCGGTTGCGAACGCTCTCGCTCGGGATGCCGTCCTCCTCCAGCCGTTCGGCCTTCTCCTCAAGCCTCGTAGCCCGCTCCAGATTCGTGACGTGGGTTTCGAAGTACTCATGGATGGCCCGCGCCGCCCGCGGTTCCAGGGCCGACCCCCGGACCGGTCCGGTGTGGCGCCGTATGCGGGCGTGCAAGGGCCCCAGCGCCTCCCGAGAGCGCGGTGGCCGCAAGGTCCTCAGAAAACGGGGAAACTTCGCGGATCCGAAGAGTAGGCTACCCTCGCCCATGCCGTGTATTCTAGTTCGCCAGACCCTCCTCGTCATGATAACGCTCTCACTGCCCCTCTTTACCGCTTGCTCCAGCGACCCGCGCGAGCAGGCCAACGACTCCGTGGTCGAGGCCAACGAGGCCATCGAAGAACACAACCAACTCTTCGCCGAGGTCCGCTCCACCTACGCCGAGGCCAAGGAGGCTGTCGAGACCGGGGACGAACCCTCAGAAGAAGCCGAACGCTTCACCGAGACGCGGGAGACCATGGAAGAGGCCCGGGCCAGGCTCTCGGAGGCCCGGCAACTCCTCGCCGAGGTACGCAACCTGGACGTAGAAGCCGAACTCAGAGACTACGTCGGCCTCCTCTCTGAGGCCCTAGACACCCACATCGCCGCCGAAGACCGGGAGATAGACTTCTACCAAATCCTCGAAGAGGACCCGAGCCTCGAAGACGACCGCGAGCAAGCCCTCGACATTCTGAACCAGGTCGATGATTTCTACCAAAGGGCCTCAGCCGATTACCGCCAGGCCCAAGAGTTCGCCGACGAGAACCCGGAGCTCATCAGAGAGCGCTGAGATTAGTCCTCAGTCTCTCAGCTTCTTACTACGTGGCTCTCTTACGCCCTACGAACGGCTCTGTTGAGGACCGGTTTGAGTAGATGGGGTTCACCTAACGTTTGCGAGGAAAGATAACCTGCCCCTTCTGATCGACTGATCGAGTGACCGGGTGAAAGCCTTACTACAAAGGCTGGCAAACCGGGCAGACGTGGGTGCCGCGGCCGGCGACGCGCAATTTTTCGATCTCTGCGGAACAGACGGGGCATGCCTCGCCCGCGCGGGCGAAGACCTTGAGTTGGTGCTGGAACTTGCCGTTCTCGCCGAAGGCATCGTGGTAGGAGTCGAAGGTCGTGCCGCGCAGCTCGATGGCCCGGCTCAGGATGTCGCGGGTCGCAGCGTGGATGGACCTTATCTCTTCCTCGGTTAGGGTGTTGGCCTTGCGGGTGGGGTGGACGCCGGCGGCGAATAGTATCTCGTCTACGTAGATGTTGCCGAGCCCGGAGATGATCGACTGGTCGAGCAGCAGGCCTTTTATGGCGGCCTTGCGCCGGAACGCGCCGCTCAGGTGCTCGACCGAGAACATTTCCGTAAACGGGTCGGGGCCCAGGCGTGAGATCAGGGGGTGCTCGTCCAGGCGTTCGGGCTCGTACAGGTCGAAGTAGCCGAGCCAGAGCCGGGTAAAGGCGAGCACCGGGCCGCCCTCGAATCCGACCACGGCCGTGTGTATTTTATCGGGGTCCCGCCAGGCGGGTAGTTGCAAGACCCGCCCCGAGATGACCAGGTGCACCACACCCACGACGTCTCCGAAGTCCAGCGTGGTGATCTTGCCGCGCCTCCCCACGCCTTCGAGCACACGTCCTACAAGCCTCTCGCGGAACCCTTCTAGGCCCGCGTTCGACACGTCGTCCCTGAAGATCTCCGCCCGGATCACCTTCTTGCCCGCGGCGAGGGCGCGTATGTCCTCAGAGATCACCGTCACCTCCGGCAGCTCGGGCAACTAGGACACCTTCTCGATAAGGCCGTGGATGAACGAGGCGACCCCATCCTCGTCTACCGGCGGAGCCACGGCGTCGGCGACCGCCCGTACTTCTTCGCTGCTCTCTCCCACAGCTACCCCCAAACCTGCGAAGGAGAGCATATCTACGTCGTTTTCCGCGTCGCCGAAGGCGAGCGTACGCTCGGGCTCTATCCCCCAGAGCTCGCAGAGGAAGCTCAACGCCGACGCCTTCGTACCCCGTAGTCCCCCGATCTCGACGTAGTGCGGGAGGCTCCGGGTGACGAAGAGGCGCCCGGAGAAGGTACGCCGGGCCTCGTCCAGCCAGTTGGGTATCTCGTCGGGGTGGTCGACGATTACGAGCTTCGTCGGCTCTGCGCCGTCGTTCTGGAGCCAGGCCGCCGGGGACTCGACAACCTGGATGTCTGGCTCCCGGTTGGACAGGTGCTTGAGAACCGCCGAGGTTTCGGGGGAGGTCAGGACCTTGCCGTCCGTAAACACCCGGGCGTGCAGCCCCCGCTCCGCTGCCCACTCCAAGACCTCGATGCTGGTGCTTCTTGGCAGGGTGCGGTGCAGGAGCGTCTCCTCGCCGTTTATCCGCCGCACCATCGAGCCGCCGTAGCAGATCACCGGGTCCTCGCCCCCGAACCCTAGCCTCTGGGCGTACTCGCGGGCCCCCTCGAAGCGCCGTCCCGTCGCCACCACGAGCCGTACCCCCCGCTGCGTGAGCGCGCGCAAGGCGTCCACCGTGGCCTCCGACACGCAAAGGTCACGCCGCAATACCGTGCCGTCGAGGTCGAAGGCCCCGAGGTCGAAGGGCAAACTGCAGTTTCGCCCGTTGTGGAACGTCTCGTGCAAGAACCCCCCACAAGTCGTGGAGCTTAGGAATCCAAACCCCTAGCCTCCGCCGTGCAACAGAAGAGGGGGTTGCCCGATGTTCGGCTACCTTGCATAGTCCCCGCGGAAGAAGCGCTCCCAACGCCACGCTTTTCCCGACGCATTGGAGCATTAGCGCGGTTTGCCGCGATGTGCGAGAAGCACCTCCACCGTACCACTCCTCTAACCTCTACCCTCCTTGCGACCCGTCGTATGCACCCACCAGAAGGCGTACCTAAGGAGCACGCTCTTAGCCCGTCCACCAGCCCTTTTCTGGCTGCCTTTGTTTGCTATTGGCCGGGCAGCTTGTCCTTGGCTTTATCTATAAGTCCCCGCTCTTCGTGCTCCTGCTCGCCCCCACCTTCGTCTGGTACGTTGTTATGAACGTACTCGCTTATGGCGTTGTGAAACCCTTCCCGGTGGATGTTGGGGTAGAGCTCTTCTATCCTATCCACGAACGTTTCGACGGCCAGATCCATATCGCTCTTATTATGAGGTTCCGTCATAGGCCCTCCTCTCCATACGGGGGTGTAGATCAGGCTTCGTATATACCCGCCGGACGCCAAGGGCAACCCGCGACGGAATCCGCCAGCTCTTCGCGTTGCATGAGCCGAAGCCTTCGAGGCCCGGTCCCGCCGGACGGCGTCTGCTGCTTAAGCTAAAGTCCTCTCGCCGGGCATACCCGCGTCCTCGGAGTTTCGTCGCTTTCGCGCCTCTGCCTCCACCGCGCGGCCCCGTACTCCTGTCCACAACAACCCCTAAGAAGAGACCGGCCTACCGCTTCCTCTTCCGGCGCCTCTTCTTCGTGGGGACCAACGAAAAGCTCGTCGAGGTTCGCACCGCGGGCATCATCGGCGCCGCCCTGGCGGTGGTCTTGACCCTGATCCTACCTGCCGGCGTCAGCGTGGTGTTGGTCCGAATGCGCATGAGGTTCCTCCCGGGGGTTTGTTTTCGCGTCGTCCGAAGGGCTTACCCACCGCCGAGCGGGTCCAAACGGCAAGGGACGAGATAGAAGCCGGAGCCCTCCGTCTGGACTGATGGCCCATTGAGCCGGCGCAATCGAGCCGGGCCGGGTTCCCAAGGTCTGGCACAAAGCACGACCGGAGCCCTTCGGGGCTCCGGTTGAAGACGGCGACGTTGAGGCCGAGGTTTACTTCAAGAGCTCTCTCACCGCCCTTTTAGCCTTGTCGGCTCCGGAGCCTTTGCCCTTCTTGCCGCTGGATCCCTTCTTGCCTCCGTTCAAAGCCCCTTCGGCTTTCTTTGCGGCCCCTCCAACTTCTTTCTCTAGACCAGCCATAGGTTGGATCCCGAGCCTTTCTTGATCGGGCATCTTTGCTACTCGCGCTTCTACCCTACCGAACACCACCTAAACCTCTCCAACGCAGAGGACTATAGCCTCCTGCTCACCCCGGTCACCCTCCCTGCTCTATCGGCGGAGGAGCCGCTGCCTCGCTTGCTCGAGGACATCCGTCGTATACCGGAGTTCTTGAGGAGCTCGACGGCGCCCCGGCGCACCTTCTAGTTAGAGAGCAGCTTTGCGGCGAGCCTTACCTCGTTCAACGAATGGGCCTCCTCCTGATCACCTCTGGGCGTTACGTAGCACGCGCCGTCCCGTCAGCCTGCTCTACGTATTAGACGAGGAAATGGCCGGAGCCCTTATACCCCGGCCCGGCAGGCGATGAACCTTTAAACCCTCAAGGTCTTCGCCGCCCGGAGCAACCCGCCTGCCTGGCGTGGGGCGCGGGGCGGCTGTATCCTGTGGCGGTCCGCCGACGGAAAGCTTGGGGAGGGCAGAAGATGGACGAGAGCGACCGGATGCGCGAGCCGATCGGCTCCTCCCGCACGGCGATCCCCCTCGCGCAGCTCCCCGGCGACGTCGCCGCCCGCGTCCAGCGAAGCGGTGCGCAGCAGGTAAACCTCTACCGCGCCCTCGCGCACGCGCCGCGCCTGCTCGAGGCGTGGATAGACTTCGCGTGGGCGTTACGCGAGCACTGCGACACGCCCCGCCCGCTGCGCGAGCTGCTCATCCTCCGCACCGCCCAACGCGCGCTCTCGCAGTACGAATGGCACCAGCACCGGCGCATGGCCGCGGAGGCCAGCGTCGAAGAGCACAAGGTCGCCGAGCTCGCGATGTGGCCTACCTCCCCCGCCTTTACCGAAGCCGAGCGGGCCGCCCTGGCCCTTACCGACGCCCTCATAGAGGGAGACGTTCCGGACGAGGTCAACGACGCGCTGTCCGAACATTTCGACCCTCAGGCCCGCGTCGAACTGACCCTCACCGCCGCCTTCTATTGCGCGGTGCCCCGGCTACTAGACGCCCTGCGGGTCCCCGTCGAAACTGCCTCTACCTCGGTCGGTGAAGACCAAACGTAACCGAGAGGCAGCAGTAGAAGGTCCCAGCACCCGCAAACCACTCCAGGGTGCAAAAACCCGTATCACCCAAAAAAGTCCACGTCACACAA
>Ga0196962_10000663_pt1 | contig 12878 bp, 14 predicted proteins | sample S3v_20metaG_FD_183186 | JGI IMG/M metagenome (GOLD analysis project Ga0196962, IMG submission 183186) | Soil microbial communities from Anza Borrego desert, Southern California, United States - S3+v_20 | ecosystem: Environmental > Terrestrial > Soil > Desert | place: USA: California | collected... | reverse complement strand
CCTGAGGTTCTTCTTCCTCCTCGGCCGCTTCTTCGGCGCCCTCTTCGATGATGTTCTCGTCCAGGAGGTTGCCCTGCGCATCGAAGATCGAGTCGATGGTGCTGCCAGCCTCGTCGGTCGCGCGCCGGACGATCGCAGTGTTGCCCTCCTCGTCCTGGCCCTGAAGGATCGTGTTGCCCTGGTCGTCGGTAAATGGCTGGCCTAGCGCCTCGTAGCCCTCGGGCAGGCTCTCGGCCATCTGGCTCGCCACGTCCTGCGCCTCGTCGACCGTCTCCTCGGCCTGGTCCGCCACGTCGCCAACGGTGTCCTGGGCCTGGTCCGCCACCTGTCCGGCCTGATCAGTGACCTGACCGACGGTATCCTGGGCCTGGTCCGTAACCTGCTGCGCCTGCTGGGCGGCCACGTCGGTCGGACCCTGACCGGAAGCCTGGTCGGCGTTCTGCCTGGCCTGCTGCGCCGACTGCAGCACCGAATCCTCCACACCCGCGTCCTGGGCGGCCTGGGTTATGGTGCCCGCGAACTGGCTGTAGGAGTCGGTCATCTGCTGGACCTGGGCCTGCGAATCATCCGGGAGTTGCTGCATGTAATTCTGCAGCTGGGCGTTGTCGCTCTCCATCTGGCCCAGGATCCTGCCCATCGACTGCCCGAAGAAGTCCCTGGCCTCTTGCAGGGCCTGCTCATCCTGCGACTGCTGTTGAACGTTCTGCTGCTCGCTCACCTTTGCTCCTTTTCGTTTTGCGGTTCTCGTCTTGCTAGTTCTCCTACGCTTACTTCGGGTTCGTTTTTACCCCTTCATGGCCCAAACTATTCCCAGAATCGAAAGACCTTCCGACGACCTCGGTGGCTATGCGCAACCGGATTCCCGCGTCGCGGTAGTCGACGCCCTCCCGAACCTCCTCGGGCAGGTCGGTACGCCTGCTCGTCCACACCGAGTTGCGCCTGGTGTTTCCCCGGAAGCGCACCTCGGGGTCAGGCACCTTCTCGAAGCGCAACTCGCGCATCCTTACGTCGGCATCGAGCGCGATGTCCGGATCTTGTGGTTTGCCTGTCCCTTCCTTCTTCATCGCCTCAGGAGCCGGTCACGTCCCTGATGGTTATGAGCCCCCCGGAGCCCGAACCTTGAATCGTGGAGAGGTCGATGCCCAATTGCTCCGCCCTGCGCCTGGCGGCGTTCGTGGCCCTCGGCTCCTCAGACCCGTCGCCCCCGGCGGCCTGCTGAGCCTGTCCGACGGCCTGGCCCGCGGTGTCCTGCGCCTGCTGGGCGGCCCCCCCGGCCGCATCTTGCGCCTGGCCCGCCACCTGGCCTGCCTGATCCGTGGCCTGACCCGCGGTGTCCTGCACCCCCTGGGCGACCTGCCCCACCTGGTCGGTGACCCCGCCGAGCGGACCGCCCTGCTGCTGGCCGCCGGTCAGGCCTCCGGTGAGACCGCCCACGGTGTCCTGCACCTGTCCGGCGGCCTGGCCAGCGGCGTCCTGCGCCTGGCCCGCCACCTGGCCTGCCTGATCGGTGGCCTGATCCGCAACCTGCTGGGCCTGCCCGGCTGCCTGCCCGGCCGCGTCCTGCGCTTGCTGGGCGGCCTGGCTCGCGGCCCCGTCCTCGCTGGCCTCTGCTTCCATCGCTTCGGCCGCCTCGACCACGTCGCTGACGATGATGCGTCCGTCGCTACCCGTGCCCTCGATCTTCGTGAGGTCTACGCCCCGCTCCCTCGCCTCGCGGCGGGCCGCGTCCGTGGCGTCGACCTCGCCCTGGCGCCGGATCTGGTCCGTGTCCAAGTTGGCGACGTTTTGCCGCGCCTCGTCTATGCATTCCTCCATGTGGGAGTAGTTGTCCATCAGCTCCTGAAAAAGCGTCTGGAAGACCTCTTCGCGCCCGCCGGGGATCTGATCCGGCAAGCCTTCGAGCGTGGAGCGACCCTCGTTTATCTGCTGCTTGAGAGCCTCGGCCGAACCGCCGAAATAGTCCTGGGCCAGGTTCATCGTCCGTTGCTGAACCTCTCGCCTGGATTCTTGGATGCCCTGGTTCAGCTTCTCCAAAGCCTCCGTTTGTCTGTCGGTCACTGACTCTCCTCCCTTTTCATTACGTCTTTGGCTTAGCTTCGTTCTCAAACAGCCCTCGCGTCGACCATGTTACCTGCATCGTCGACTACACGCTCGAAGGCGCTCCCCGACTCGTCTGTTACCCGGCTCACGACCCGGCCCTCTTCGTCTACATACTCTTCTTCGGCCGTCAGCTCGCCGATGTTGCCGATGAGCTCCTCGCCCACCACCTCGCCATTCTCGTCGAAGGTGGTCTCGATGATGTCCCCATGTTGATCGACCGTGCGTCGCGTGACCGGGGTTCCTCCGTTGGGGCTTCCAGCTTCATCAGCGCCCTGGTCCGCAGCTTCTTCCGAACCTCGAGACTCCCGACCGGCGACTTCGCCCGCGCCTTCGGCCACCTGTCCCGCCACATCTCCCGCCCCCTGGGCGGCCTGGCCGGCACCCTCACCGACTTGCTCGGTAGCCTGTCCGGCACTCTCAGCGGCTTCGCCTGCGCCTTCACCGACTTCCTGGGCGGCCTGACCTGCTCCTTGCCCCACCTCACCCGCAGCCTGCCCGGCGCCTTCGCCGACTTGCTGGGTAGCCTCACCGGCGCCCTCACCGACGTCTTCCACAGCCGATTGGGCTCCCGAGCCCACGTCCTCCACAGCCGAGCCCGTACTCTCTACGGCTTCCCCGGCACCGGAACCAACATCCTCGACCGCCGATCCCGCACCAGAGCCCACATCTTCTACGGCAGAACCTGTGCTCTCTACAGCCTCACCGGCACCTTCACCCACATCTTCGACAGCGGAACCTGCGCCGGAACCCACGTCCTCCACAGCCGAACCGGCACCAGAACCAACGTCTTCTACTGCCGAGCCTGCGCCCGATCCCACGTCTTCCACGGCAGAACCGGCACCAGAACCTATGTCCGCGACCGCCTGGTTCGCCCCTTCGCCGACGAGATCGCCCGCACCGGAACCGATATCCTCAACCGCCGATCCGGCACCAGAACCGATATCGGCGACCGCCTGGTTGGCGCCCTCTCCCACGAGATCTCCTGCACCAGAGCCTATGTCCGCGACCGCCTGGTTCGCCCCTTCGCCGACCAACTGACCGGCGCCTGCACCCACATCTTCGACCGCCGAGTTGACCCCTTCGCCCACCAGTTGACCTGCGCCTTCGCCCACGTCTTCGACGGCCGATCCGACGCTCTCGACCAGCTTTTCGATGATCTGGGGGTTGCGGTCTATGGTCGTCAGGACCCTGTCGAGTATGGCGGTCACGTTGTCGAGCCTTACCTTGAGGAGGGCCTGGGCTTCGACGCCCTTTATCACGAGTTTGACCCTGCCGAGGTAGGCGTCAACCCCGACCGAGAGCTCCACCAGATCCAGCACCTTCGCGAACAGGTTGACCTTCGCCCTGAGGTCATTAAGCTCGAAGTTGATCTCATCAACCTTGACCACGGGCACGTCGAGGAGCACGTCGGGGATCTTGCCGTTCATCACGGCGTCGTCCTCGTCGTACTCGAGCGTGTAGTCCGCGTACTCCTTCTCAGGGATCGTCTGGTCGCCGGGTATGTTGCTCGCGAAGCGGTACTCTTCGGCTTTCTGGACGGAGGTACGGGGATCGTTTTTCCGAACAGGGGCGTTGTCCTCTACGTCCGCCTTGTCCTGGCGCATCTCTGCTCTTTCCTGTCCCGTCAGATTCTGCTCATACCGGGCCTCTTGCTGAGACTCGGGCGCCTGTTCATCTTGCTGCGCCCGTTGTGTTCCCGAACCCTCGGATGCCATTTCTCTTATCTCCCGCAAATTGTAGGGTTTTGTGATGTTGCTTATATGCCACTCTGCAGACCGGCACAAACCTGCCCATGATCCATCCTCCGGTCCACAAACGTGTTCTTATGGTTTTTTCGCTTCACCATTAAGTTAGATGCGGGACCGCTACCGACGGTTACACGGTAAGAGCCAGGGATCAGACGAACTTCTTGTACACGCCTATGTTCGAAGTATCGCGGACGCCGAGGGCCTCTTTCAGCTCGCCCAAGCTTGCGCCCCTGCGCAGCAACCTTATGGCGAAGGTGTGGCGGAGGTTCATGGGGGAGACACGCCACATTCCGACCTGATCACAACGTTTCCAGATGGCATTCTGCAACGTCTTCGAGGTCGTGACGGGCCGGGCTGCACGGGCGACGATGAGCTCTGGCGTCTGGTCCTCACGCATGCTGAGGTAGAGGAGAATAGCCTCTACCGTCTCTCCCGAGAGGCGCCGTACGCGAGGGGCAAGGTGGGAACCGGGGCCGCCGAGGTGTGCCTGGGCGGCTTCGAGGTCTACATCGCTCTTGAGGAGAGCACGGATCTCGCTCACCGTCACACCCGTGTCGAGCATCAGCCTCATGACCGCGGCGTCGCGGACGTCGTCGCGGGTATTCAAGGGGAAGGAGAAGAGCTGGTCCACCTCATCTTCTTCCAGGAAGACTATCCGCTGGTCGAGGGGCTGGTGCATCGGTTCGATGGGGTCGAAATCTATGCCGGCGTCCGTGGAGGTCCGGGCCCAATCGAGGAACCTCCTAACGGCGGCGTCCTTGCGGTACACGGTGAACCGCTTGCGGTCGCTCTCGAGGAGATCGTTGCGGAACTCCATAACGGCGCCGACGCCCACGTCCTCGATCCTGTTAACGTCTCTCTCCTGGAGGAAGCGGGCAAACTCCCGAAGGTCGGCCACGTAGAACTCGGCCGTGCGCGGGCTCGTGCCAGGGTCGTCCGCGAGATGGGCTGCGAAGGCTTCGATCAGATCGTCTATCCTCACACCCATCATTCTAACGGTAAATCAATGGCGCTTGGTATACTGCCTGAGGGTGATCGGTACTCCAAAAGCTTCGGTCTTGCTCGTCTCGCTGGCGATCTTGCTTTGCCTCCTGGCCTTACCGATTCTGCCTGAGAAGGAGGCGGTCTCGGCGAAGCTCCGCACGGCCGAGGTCGAGAACACGGGCACACTGCTCGGAGAGAACTCCCCCCGGCTCGAGGTTCCAGAGAACGCTCCTCGGGTTACCTCAGGCGGTGAGAACACCTCGGCGGCCTTGAAGATCACAGTGCCGAGGCTTGGCCTGAAAGACGTGGCTGTGCCGACAGGATCGAGGCAGGCCGAGCTCGACAGGGAGGGCATACTCCGCGTGCGTGGCAGCGGCCTGCCCTGGATAGCGGGCTCGAACACGTTTATCACGGGGCACGCCCTCGGTTTCCCGCGGACCAGGGTGCCCTACGTCTTCTACAACCTCGACAAGATGAAACCAGGCGATGAGATCTTCGTCGAAGACAAGGAAGGCCAAGAATACACGTTCAGGGTCTACGACCTCATGACCGTCGAGCCAAACGACTACTGGGCGACCTACCCTGTAGAGGGCAAGACCGTAGTCTCGCTTCAGAGCTGTACCCCTATACCGACGTTCGAGAACCGCCTCATAGTACGCGCCGAACTGGTGAGCTAGAGTCTCTGCCAAAGGAGTTTGGCACTCCTACGCCCTCATCTTTGTATCTCCAACAGGCGTTTGAGCTGGACCGCGCGGTGGCCAAGGTCCGCATGGTCCAGCCGAGTTGAGTGCCGGAAGACCTTGTGGTAAGCCTCTTTAGTAAGTGTTCCGGAGCCTCCAGTGGGTAGCTAACTCTCTTGGATTTTCTCGGGTTGCGCGATCTTAGTGAAAACCGGCTCGCTTTCTCCCGTAGGTGAAGGCTGGGTCTCCTGGAAGTACTTCGAGGTGGGTGGCATCACTTTCGAGCTTGCCGAAAAGCTCCATACAGAGCCGGGCAAGCCCGGGCTTCGGCTAGGGGAGCTGTTCGCTCATAGAACTCAGAGATGGCCGACGTAGCGCCTCAGATCTTTATGGAGGTTGCGCAAGGGAGAGGTAGGGAAAGCGGGTCGTCAAAGAGGCCAAGCGAGAGACTCGCAACTCGGGCCAAGGACGCCACCGACGGAGGCGGCTCATAGTGTTTATTGCGCAGCGTCGGTGCGGCCGACTTAATCGTCGAGACTACCTACGACGGAAAGGCAGCCACACCGATCTTTACTTGCCCGGAAGTGAACGACCAAAGTCGCCACGCAAACGTCGAGGATATGTAAAGGCAGGACGAAGGAAGCAGTCGGCGCCATCATCGAAGGCGAGAACAAGAGAGCCCAAGGTTATGCCCGGCAGAGGGGTACCACAGCTATGTCAGCCCCGAGTATCCTACTTACCCTTATTCGCTGGAGTGCTTGGAAAAGAGCGCTCTGCGAACTTCGTCTCGATTATTTCTCCGTCTCGGGGGTTTAGGAGGAGTCTTGCTCGAAAAGGATGAGTAAAGTGGCGAGACCTTGTCGTACTTAGAAAGGGGAAGTGCGCGTGGCCAGGAACAGTCAGCCCGAACGCCCGGATGCACCTCAGCGGCCGAGCCTTCCTCTCTACGGCAATTACTGTGGATTCGGCCACGGCGATCCGACCTGGTAGACGCCGCCCATAGACGCCGTGGATCTCGTCTGCCGGGAGCACGATCGGTGCTACAGCCTCTTGGGTGATTTCGACGAGCGGTGCGACCGGAACCTGATCGAGATGATGCCGAACGCCATAGCCATAACCCCCCTCCCCACTGGGCAAACAGGTGGGAGTTCTGACGATGCTGTACTTTTCGCTGGCCGAACGGAACCTCGGACTCGGTGAACACCTCCTCAAGAGAACCTGAGGTAGACCACCGAGAAGGTCGAGGGTGGGTCGTTCTTCTCCACCGCGGGCCCTAGAAGGTATGTTCTTCGGTGTACGCCTGTAAAGGCACGCAAAAGCAGGTTGTCTTGTGCGCCCTTACGAACGTCTTGGGCGTAACCGCATCGGCCCTCTCGTGTCTCTAACGTTACGAAGACACCAATTGAAGAGCGCAGACGAGCCATGGGGAGGTAGGGCAATGGACAAGGCGATGGGCAAGGCCAAGGAGGCCGAGGGCCGCGCCGAGCAGAGAAGAGCCGCGGCCGAAGCAGAAGCCGAGCAGAGGAAGAAGACGAGGCAGGCCGAGGCCGAAGCCAAGCAGGCGGAGAAAGAGCGAGACAGGCAAAGGCTCAAGGACAAGGGCCCCTTGGGCGGCATCACCGACGCGACGGAGCACGTGGGAGGCATCACGGACAAGCTGACCGGCCGCTAGAGCATCTCGTGGCGAAGAGGGACATGGCTCGTGTCCCTCGGAGAGAAGGCGAGCTCTCGGGGCGCGGGGCCAGCGGGAGAGCCCCCGTAGGCTAGACTCGGCGCGATCTAGTAACATACTGAACGACCGGTAGGCTAACGAAGGAGGAAACGCGTGGCTACGGACAAGGACAAAGGGCTCGTGGGAGGAGCCGCAGATATTGTGGGCGGGGCCGCCGATAGCGTGAGGGAGACGACGAGTGCCGGCTTGGGGGGTGGGGGACCTTGGCACTCGGCCAACTCCGACGTCTACCACAACAACCCCAACTGCCAGACCGGCAACAGCATCGCCCCCGAGAACGTCCAAAAGGGGACGGGCGGCAAGACCCTTTGCGAAGAATGCGAGCGGCTCAACAGCGCGGGCGGCCCCGTAGGGAATCTCACCGGCCTCTAGACGCCATAGGAGGGGAAGGCAGCCAGCGACGTGCCAAGCGCTCCACTCACCGGGCCGGGGTCCTTCTTTCGGGGCCTCGGTCTTCGTCGTGGCCGAGAGATTCTTATGCATGGAGAAGACCGTACAAACCGATCGTATCCGCGCAAACAAGACACCCCTCCGCGGTAATGCCTGTCTGGAGGATCCCGGTCCTATGCTGGGCGGTATTCTTTCGTATCTAGTTGAGCCTACTAAGTCAGAGTCAGGCGTAGATCAGAGACTGAACATGCTCTGCGGCAAGTATACCTACTCTGCGAGTAGGTATACCCCTTAGAGTTCGTACCTTTCTTCGGTGACCTCTCCATTCCGGCGGCGTATTCTCGTCACCTTCGCAGACTTTACCTTGCTCTTAGGGCTGCGTTCTACCATCAAGTCTATGGATTTCTCGGGGCGGGTGCCAAGGCTACCTTTGCGACCCTTGCGTCCTCGCCTGCGACGGCGCCTGCGTCCGCGCATCGAGCTTCTCCTTCGTTAGCGGGCAAAAACGACAGGACACAACCATAACTTCTGGGGACAATGCAAGGCAAGTGCGCCCCACGATACGCAGGCTGCTCGGCAACGCGAAGTTGCGCTAAGGTAGGAAGGCACTGTACTGCGCAGGCGTTGGAAGCGCGCAGAGAAAGGGCCAAGGTGCGACCGCGAGGCTCCGGTCTTTCTTGCGCTCCGGTTCAAACATCTGAGGCCACAGGGCAGTTCTCAAGCAGGGCCGCGGACCTATTCTCCAGACCTTCGTAAAAGGTGCTTTCAACCAAATTCGGACGCACAACTGCGAGCACGCTGAAACCCTGCTGGCACGCCTCTTCGCACGTAAAGGTCATAAATACCTCAAGCCATTTTTCGTCCTCACCGAGTACGCTGGTCTGTCGAGATCCGCTGGCACATACGCGGGTTGGCTCGGCGATGAGTGACCTGTTATCGAGCTTGCCCGCAAGGAGGTATTCGGCGTTTGTACGCGCTGATCACGGCTACCGATGATCGCAGGTTCGACCGCGTCGTAGCCTCCGTCAGCCCACGGGGATGGGCCGGGAGGGGTGTGCCAAACAAACGTGCCGAGCTTCACCTGCTGCAGGCATCTGGCGCATAGGAGATGCGCCATGCCGACAGAGGACCGGGGTAATCTGCGATGGATCGGCATGGCTCTAGCCGCGCCGGTCGGCCCGCAGCTCTTCAATCTGGCGATCCACCTCATCGAGGACCGCGCCTACTCCCTCCTCCAACCGTGCCCTACGGTAGTAGGCGAGACTTCTGGACAATCCCCTCGCCTCTTCAAGTAGCACGCGAATATTCCGCAACTCCGAGAGTTGCGACTCTGCCATCTGCCAACCCGAGCCCTGTCTTCTTCTTTCGACCACGAAAGTATTCTACCCCTTGCACGGTCTATTCTCCCTATCATCCAATTGCGTAGAAGTAGCATTGTGCGAACTTCCTCCTGAGGAGGTTCTCTGCAGGCCCCTGAAGTGAACGAGAGGTTATGGAGTGCTCGGAGACGGCGAGCCACGTGTATGTCAGCCGTCAGCAAAGAAGGCTGATAGCGGAATGCTAACCGCGCGGGGTGAGGGAGGGTTAACCCTCCCTCACCCCGCTTCATAGCGTTCTATGGCGTCGTGGGCGGCGTTGATCTCTGCCGTTACGCGTTCGGCGCGGAGGCGCTTCTCCGGATCGGAGAAACGATCCGGGTGGAAGCGCTTGACCAGCTCTCTGCGTTTCCTGTCGACTTCTTCCATGGAAGCGCTGGGGACGAGGCCGAGCCTGTCGTAGGCGGCCAGGACGTTGGGCGGGTATTTCCTGGGAGTGAACGTGGTGGTCGCGGACCGCCATCCCCAGGTCTGTTCCGCGGTCGCCTCCTGTGCTGCGCGGCGTTCCTCCGCCTTGCGCCACTCCTCTGAGGCGCCTCTCCAGGCCGCTTCGAAGGCTCCTCTCAAGGCCTCGCTATGCTCGCGTCCTGTACGGAGCCTTTCGCGGAATCGCTCATCTTCCCGCAGGCTGGAGACGAAACCCTGGGCGAGGCGCCCCAGGCGGCGCGGGATGCTCACTGTTCCTTTTCATCCCCGGGTTCCAGGTAGTCCTCAGAGTCCGAGAGCGGGCCTGGACGGCGGAGAACCTGGGTGTCGTCCTCCTCCTCTTCCACGCCCTCGATGACCTGCGTCTCTTCACCGGCGGTGGGCGGTTCGTCCGTCTCTTCCTGTGGCAGCCCGAAGAAGTCGCGCACCAGGTCTATGTTATCGAGGCCGGCCTCGGCGGAGGAGATCTTTCTCTCCTCTTCGGAGACGCCGAAGTCTCTGGCCTCGCGCGCCTTGCGTATCTGGTCTTCGAGGTTCCGGATCACCTCTTCGGTCTCGTCCTTGAACTGCTGTATACGGTTCTCGCTCAAGTCAATCTCGGAGTTGAGCCTGGACTCCCTGGCCCTGGTCGAGGTCTCCAGCTCGGCGATGTCGATACCGGCCGCCTCTAGCGTCCCACGTACGATGCGCACGGCGGCCGGCCTCGGCACCTCTGGAGGGAGGTTCCTGATGACCTCGGCGGCCCGCTCGACGGTGAACCCGTGCGCCGCCAGGCCCTCCGCCTCTTCAGTCCCCGGCATGCCGATCTCCTCCGAGGAGTAGATGGAGGTCCCGGAGGTCCCCTCGGCCTCGGTGTTCCCCGTGAACACCCTGGAGAAGAAGCTCTGCCGGGCCGTGTTGCGATCCTCGTTCATCTAGTCGATATCCTTTCCGTAGCGGGTAGGCTCTCGACGCGCCGCGTCACCTCATCGAGCCCGTGGCGGAAAAGAGCGACCCGCTCTTTGAGCCGCGCGAGGCCAGGGTCCCCAGATCCGGAGACGATGCTGTCGTCGAGGGCCAACAATTCTCCACGCAGATTACCCAGCAAGCTCTCGGCGCTCTCGAGCTGGGCGTTGATCATGCTGATGCCGCCGAGCACATCGTGGTAGCCCGCGAGTTCCCCGCGGCGCCCCTGGAGCGCGCTCTCGAACGGCGCCCGCATGGGCGATTCCGGCTCCAGGCGCGTGAGATCGTTCTGCAACTCCTGGATACGACCGTGGATAGAATCCCGGTCCACGCTCTCCAGATGCCTCCTCAGCGCCGCCCTCCGGCGCGCCAGACGCGCCGCGCCCTCGATCTCGCCTACGATGGTGAAGATATCCTCGTCCAGTAGCGGCCTGCACTCCTCGGGCAGAAGCTCCCAGCTCTCCAGCAGCCCGTCTTGCAGGGCGATCAGCCGCTTCATCTGCGACGCCGCGATGCGGTCCTCCCTCGCCACCCGGCCGAGCTCCCACCTGTTGTGCCTGACCCTGCTCAAGAGTTCCTTGCGCGCGTTCTCGCGCCTGTCGAGGAGCCTACGGCCCGTGACAAAGGCCCCGATGCCTAGCAGGCCGGCGAGGACGTAGGCTTCTCCGAAGGCCGCGAAGGTCCCGAGACCTGCGAACGTAGCGAAAGGCGCCAGGCGGACCATCAGCCGCCGCGAGAGGTTCTTTCTATTGTCCACGCGGTCCCTCCTCGGTCTCTTCGGCCTGGGGGCTCGCTGTCTCCTCGGTCGGCGCGGGCCCGATCGGTTCCGGCTCGCGCAGGCCCATCTGGACCTCCATCATCTCGAGCTCCCGCTCGGCGTCGAGCCGCTTTATGTCTATCTCGGCCGCCGCTATCTGGCGCTCGGTCTCGCTGGTGCCGAGCTCTCCTATGGCCTCCGCCTCGTAGGAGGCCTGGCGGATGGACTGCCGCGCCTTCTCCAGGTCGCGGGATGAGTCGGAGAGGGAGATGTTGGAGCGGGCTTCGTTTGCGGTCCTCAGGGCACGGGAGCGCTGGTGCTCCTCCATCAGGGCCGCACGTTCGCGCACCACGTTGTTGTAGCGGCGCTCCTGGTCGCGGAACGCCTGCTCCAGCTCCTGGGAGTTCTTGCGGGCATCTTCCAGACGCGATTCGATATCCGCGAGGCTCGCCTGCGCCTCCTGCTTCTGCTGGACGACCTCGATCGCGGCTTCCCGCTGTCCCCTGCTGGCGAGCTCGCGGGCCTGACGTTCCTTGACGGCGAGGGTCTTCTGCTTCGCAACGGCGTCGTTGGCGAGCATCTTCTCGTAGGCCATCGTGCGGGCCGCAGCGACCTGGAGCTTCTTCAGGTTTTCGAGCTCGTCCTGGACGGCGTTCTCCAGCAGTATCTCCGGGTTGCGCTGCTCGACCCCGGAGAGAAACCTCCCGAAGAAACCGCGAATAGCCCTCGTAAATCGTCCCATCTGTGCCGCCCACCCCCGGCAGTCGTCACGCCTGCAAAGTTCGTCGTGGATTATATCATCGGTACGTGGAACCCCCTTCGGGGGTTTCAGCACGCTGCCTGCGGCAACTTGTCAGCACGCTTCGGGCCTATAAGGCCCTCGCTTGTCAGCAGGTCAGCTTCTCCCGTTCCAGCCCTTGCTGACATGCTGACAAGGCGCGAAGCGCCGTGCTGACAAGCGAAGGCGCTAGCCTGAGCGTGCTGATTTGCTGGCGGAGCCGGCCAGGACTATGGCGCCGGGTGACTCGCCTTCGAAAGCGGCTTCGAGCGCCCGTCCTGCGGCGATCAGGAGGTCTTCTGCGGACCGGGCGTCGCGCGGGTAGATCGCCGCCCCTGCCCTAGTGTCTTGCGCGCCGAGGGAGCTCGCGGCGGCCAGGACGCGCCGCGCCGCACTCTCCACCTCTCCATCGTCTACACCGCTTACGACCACCCCGAAGAGGTTGCCCTCGCCCAGCAATACGGGTTCCCCGATGCGCGACCACACCCTCTCCAGGAGGAGGTCCATGGCCTCCAGCTCGGCTCCCGGGTCGACGAGTACCACGGCGACTGGCGCCTCCCCGCGCGTTGCGAGCTCCTCCTCGATCCGCCCGAGCAGTATGGACCCGTCCTCATCCATCGCGTAGTCCTCGTCGATACCTGCAGGGAGCAAGCTCTTCGCTACGTAGATCAAGAACAGGCCGGTCAGTCCCAAAGCGGCGAGCCTGTAGAAGACGAGCGAGGCGATCTCCTGGCCCGTCCCTCTCTCGAGAAGGTCCGGCAACATCGCCAGGGCGTGGCAGAAAAGGACGGCGGCGAGGACCGCGAGCACCAGCCTCCACGACCCGTGCAGCGCCGAGGCCAGAAGCAGCGGGAAGAACATGACGTACAGCTCGCTCGATGTCCCACCCGAGAAAAAGACCATCATGGCGACGACGGCGGCGTACAGGGCGTAGATCCAGCCGCAGAGACCGGCGGTGAACT
>Ga0196962_10000661_pt1 | contig 12908 bp, 10 predicted proteins | sample S3v_20metaG_FD_183186 | JGI IMG/M metagenome (GOLD analysis project Ga0196962, IMG submission 183186) | Soil microbial communities from Anza Borrego desert, Southern California, United States - S3+v_20 | ecosystem: Environmental > Terrestrial > Soil > Desert | place: USA: California | collected... | reverse complement strand
ATCCGGCCCTGCATGAAGGCGGCGTTCGGGTCGAGCTCACCCTTCTGGATCTTCACGCTGTCGACGTAGCCGGTCGTGATCGTGACCTCGCTGTCGGCAGACTCGCCGACCATCGCCTCGGTCAGCTTGCCGTCCTGGATGACCCAGTAGTAGGCCTGATCGCCTTCAGGCCCGCCCGTGATCTTGTTCTGCGTCCGGGCGGACGTGCCGGGCCGGTCCGGCACCAGGTCGTTCCAGAGCCGCTGGAATTCCTTGTGCCATTCCTCGGACAGATACTTCGGCATCGATGCTCCTTTGTCGGGGGTTGACCGTGCAGTCAGGCGATCTCGGCGACTTCGGCACCGAGGTAGTGAGCGGCGATGTCACTGCCCTCCAGCTCGCTCGGTTCGCCGGCGAAGACGACCCGGCCGCGCACCAGCAGGTACACGAGGTCGGCGAGCGCCAAGGCCTTGCCGACGTACTGCTCGACGACCAGGAGGCTGTGGCCCTCGTCGGCCAGGCGGCGGAGGAACACGAAGATCTCGTCGACGATGATCGGGGCGAGGCCCATCGACACCTCGTCGAGCATGACCAACGGCGCCTTCGTGACGTAGGCCCGGGCCAGCGACAGCATCTGCTGCTCGCCGCCGCTCATCGTCCCGGCGATCTGGTTGAGCCGCTCGCCGAGCCGGGGGAAGGCGCTGACCGCCATCTCGATAGCGTCGGCCGCCCCGGCGGGAGCGAACAGGCGGAGGTTATCGGCCACGCTGAGGCTGGGGAAGACGCTCCGGCCCTCCTGGATGTGGCACAGACCGCTGGCCGCCAGGCGTTCGGGGGCCCGGCCGGCCACGTCGTCGTGGTCGATGAGAACCCGACCCGACTGCGGGCGCAGCAGCCCGGACGCAACTGACAGCAGCGTCGTCTTTCCGGCGCCGTTCGGCCCGAGCAGGGCGACGACACGGCCGCTCGGCACCACGAGGCTCACGTCCCGCAGCGCCACGGTCTCGCCATAGGCGGCGGTGACAGATTCGAGTTCCAGTCTCATGGTACGGCGACCTCCACCGCTTCGCTGCCGAGGTAGGCGGCATGCACGAGTTCGCTCGCCTGCACTTCGGCGGGCGTCCCATCGAAGATGAGGTGACCGAAATCGAGGACGTAGAGGTAGTCGCAGACGCTCATGACGAGCGCCATGTCGTGTTCGACGATGAGGATGCCGAGACCGCGCTCGGACACGACGTTCTGGAGGATCGCCCCGAACTTCTCCGTCTCCTCCTCGTCGAGGCCGGACGACGGTTCGTCGAGCAGGAGGAGCCGGAAGCCTCCGGCGAGGGTGCGGGCCAGTTCGATGAGCCGCCGCTGGCCGGTCGAGAGGGTGCCGACGGTCCGGTCGGCCAGGTGCGAGATCCCGCACAGCTCCAGCGCGCTGGTGGTGGCCTCCTCGACCGCCCGACGCTGAGCCCCGGTGGAGAACACCTGCCGGATCGCGTTGATTCCGACAAGCGGGCACTCCGCACCGAGGGCCACGTTGACGCGTGCGGTCATGGCGTTGACCAGTTCCATCCGCTGGAACGTGCGGCCGAGGCCCATCCGGGCCCGAGCGGCCGGTGATCGATGGGTGATGTCGTGGTCGTTGAGATGCACCGTCCCGGTCGTGGGGCGGAGCAGGCCGCTGCAGGCGTTGAACGTCGTCGTCTTGCCGGCGCCGTTGGGCCCGATCAACCCGGTAATCCGACCGAGCGGCGCCTGGAGCGACACGTGCGAGACGGCCTTGTGGCCGCCGTAGGCGACGCTGACGTCGACGATCTCGAGGCCGCTCATCGGACCATCCCCGCCGGAACTCGGGTGCCGCCCGCAGCCCGCGGCGTCGGAATGCCGGGGGACGGAGCGAACGGCCGGGCTTTCCGGGACGACCGGTTGAACCTGGTCAACATTTCGCTGATCACCTCGCGCTTGGCGATGACGATGGTGGCGGCGACGGCGATCACGCCGAAGGCGAACATCTGCCGGCTGGTGTCGAAGGATGTGAGGTATCCCGGAATGACCGAGAGTAGGGCCGCGGCCAGAATCGAGCTCCGCAGCAACCGTGTGCCGCACATGGCCAGGACGGCGATGTACAGCAGGGACGAGACCGGCCCGTACGGTGCCGTCGAGGCGCTCCCGTACTGGGAGACCGCCAACGCACCGGCGATTCCGGCGAAGAAGGCGGAAACGCAGAACACGATGAGCCGGGTGACGTTCACGCCCAGGCCGTGGGTCGTCAGCATCGTCGGGGTTTCGGACATCGCCCGCAAGAGGCGGCCCAGCCGGCTGCTGGCGATGGCCACGATGACGGCCATGCAGGCCACGGTGATGGCGAGGACCAGGAGGTAGAACCCCTTGTCGCCTGTGGTGTCGACGAAAGGAAGCGCCGGCCGGGGGGCGGATACCTGGAGGGTCTTGCCGAACATGAAGCCGGTCGGGAAGAACACGAACTGCATCAGGACGCCGAAGCCCAGCGTGGCCAGCGCCAGGTAGAGGCCCGACAGGCGGATCGCCGGGATAGCGACCAGGGCCCCGACCGGGACGGCGACGAGCCCGGAGAGAAGCAGAGCGACCCCCCACGGGAGACCCAGCCCGTGCGTCATGTGCGACATGGTCGTGACGCCGACGGCGACGAAGGCGGCGTGGCACAGGGAGATCTGGCCACTGGTCCAGACGAGGAGCGCCAGGGAGCCGAAGACGATCAGACTGCTGAGCCCGCCGATCCAGACGGGCAGTTTGGTGCCGACGACCGCCGGAATGACCGCCAGAGCGAGGAGCCCGGCGCCGGTCAGCAGCGTCGCGGTCCGCCTGGGCATCGGCTTGACCTCGGGAATGAGACTGCGGAGGCTGGCCCGCCGTTTCGGGAACCGTGTGGCGGGCACGGCCAGGAGGACGACGAGGAGGACCAGGAACGGCACCGCCGGCGGGACCCCGTTGAACGGAGCGGCGGAGAAGTACTTGGTCGCCAGGCTGGCGGCCACGCCAACCGTGATGCCGCCGAGGTACGTGAGCGGGAGGCTGGAGAACATCCCGATGGCGCAGGCTCCGAACGCTTGAACCACCAGGAACGTCAGCAGGGTGGCATCCAGGCCCAGCGTCGGGGCCAGCAGGATCCCCGACAGCGCGGCGAACACCGAGCCGATGGACCAGGCGGCGAGGCGCACCCGCCGGGGACTCTCGGCCGACAGGGCCAGCAACGTCGGGTTGTCGACCACGGCGCGCATGGCGACACCGAGCCGGTGCTTCCGCAGGAATCCGTACAGCCCGAAGGCGCTGACGGTGGCGATGACGACCGAGATGACCTTGGCGTACGTCACCGTGACGCCGCTGATCTCGAATCCGCTCGTCGGAAGGAAGTCGGGGAACGGTCGCAGGGACGTGCCGTACTGCAGCCACAGCAACCCCTGGATCCCGAGCAGCAGACCGACCGTGGCGACGACGACGACGGCTTCCGGGACGTCCCCGAGGCTCCGGGTCAGGCGCTCCATCGCCCAGGCGACGGCGACGCCGAAGACGACGAGCGTGATCGCCGCCGCCACCGGCCAGGGGAGACCGTGCGTGAAGTGCAGTGTGTAGAAGAGGTAGGCGGCCCCGGCGGCCAAGGCGCCGTGGCCGAAGTTGAAGACTCCCGACGTCCGGTAGGTGAGGACCAGTCCGACCCCGGCCAGCCCGTACAGGGAGCCCGAGACGACGCCGGTGACGAGGAAGGGAATGAGGTCGGTCATGGCTCGCACACCTCGCACGCCTGGCGTCCTGCCTGCTCGTGCACCGAGCGGGCCGCGGTGTCGCTGACCTTCCCGGCTACGAGAGCACACGACGGACGGTGATACCGGGACGTGCCCGGCACGGCCAGGAAGCGCCCGCCCGCAGGGACTGGCTGCGATCCACGGCCACTGCTGCCGTTCGGAGCCGGAAGGACGGCGCCCGTGCGGAACGGCACGAAGCGCCGCTCACCCATGACGGTCCTCTGTGCCACCCGCACCATCTGACGCCCGCGGGCCAGGAACCACGTGTTCGACGCCAGGGCGATGACGGCACCGACGAGTGCGAGGCTGCTGAAGGTGATCTGCTCGGTCGCCTTGTCCGTCCCGCTTGCCGCCCACCAGGCGGCGAGCGTCGCCGCAATCGCCAGGACGTTGGCGCTGACGACGCCGACGACCTGGACGCCGGCCCAGGGCCGGGTGCGGGACTGGCCGTGCCACGCGTCAGTGATGGAGCACTGGTGCACCGCGAGATTCACGGCCCGTCACCTTCCCCGTCCGCTGACCGTGGCGGTTTCCTGCGTGAGGTCAATCGCGCCTGAACCGTCGATCGCGCCGGCGTCTTCGGCGGGGCCGTTCTCGACGCCCGGCTGGTCGGTGACGGCCCGGTAGATGTCGTCGAGCTTGGCCCACTCGTCCCTCAGATCAGCCGAGATCCAGAGGGTCGAGGCGACGCCGAAGGCCACCAGCCCGACCACTGCGCCGGAGACCAGGTAGGGGATCTGCTGGGTGACCAGACTGACGCCACTGACGCCGACCCAGCCGAGGACGAGGCACAGGGTACCGATGACTGCGGCCAGAAGGGCGAGCGCCCGGTCCCATTGCTGCTTGATGCTGTGGATCTTCATGTCGAACTCCCCAAACGCCGGACGGCCTGGCCGCCTGCGACAGCGATGATCGCTGCCAGCACTCCGATGAGGTAGATGGCACGGACATCGAGACGGGAAGCGCCCGGCCGGGACGCCAGGCTTCCAGTCAGGAACTGGCCTGCCGCGACGCCGGAAGGCGCCGCCGCGATGGACGGCTCTGACGCCGTCGCCGACGCGTCACCGTTCTCGGACGAGCCTGACGCCGGTCCCGCCGCGCCGCTGTTGTCGAAGGACGCTCCACCACTGTCGTCGAAGGACAAGGAGGCGTCCGACCGACCGGTGGTGTCGCTCGTGACCGGCGCAATCTCAGTGGCAAGGGGGCCGGGATCGCTGGGACTCTCGACCGCGGATCCGAAGCCGACGCCGGCGGCCGGGTCGTCGCTGACGTCCGGAATGGCGTTGGTGTAGTCGCCCGCCGCGGTCATGGCGGCGGTCGCGGACCCCAGCGTGAGGGTGATGGTCCCTTTGTACTGGAACGGACCGGAGTCGAACGGCATGGTGACCTCAAGCGCCGGGGCCACGACCCGGTTGGGATAGGTCTGCGCCGCCACGACCCGGACGGTGATGCCCGACTGCTTCAGGGCGGTTTCGAGCGACGGGTTCAACGGGACCGGGGTCGTCGACCCGCCGCCAGTGAAGCCCTGGGGGGTCAGTCCGAACGACACGTCGCCGACCTTCACGCCTTCGACTCGAAGCTCCGTCGACGGCGTGAGCTTGCCGCTGGGATCGAGGGTCTCAGTCGCCACGCTGGTGATGGCCCCAATCGTCAGGGGCCCGACCGCGAAGCCCTCGATGCGGCTCGTCGCCTTGGCGACGACCGTGCTCCCCGTCGGCCCGATCTGCGCGCTCGAGGTAGCCAGGCCGGCGTGGGCCGACTCGCCTGCCTGGAGTCCCGTCCTGGCCGACGACTGGCTGCCACCCGGGTTGCTGGACGCCTCGAGTTGCACCGGGCCGGAGCCGAGCTTCTGCTCGGGAGCCGCCCCGGCGTCGGACCGGACATAGAACGGGTATCCCGGAGGCTCCTGAGGAAGCTTCGTCGGCGGGACGACCCCGGGGACGCCGCCGGCGAGGACCCCGGCCAGGAGGCCCGGCCCGCCGATGACGATCGGGCCGGGATCGGGCACCGCGGCGTAACCCTGCGATGTCCCCCCCGAGTCGGCCACGACCTCAGCGGTCGGGCCCCCGGCGTCGATCGGGGTATCGGTGAACGGGAGATTGCTCATCTTCATCGTGAACCGGACTCCGCTGGCGGCGGCGGAGCCGCTGAACCCGGGGGGCGTGGCGTCCCCCTCACTGGCGCCGACGAACTCCGGCGCTCCGGCGAGGGTCACGCCGACCACAGCCGAGATGCACAGCGCGGCGCGGGCGGACCTCTTCAGCCTCTTGTCACAGACAGACTCGATAGTCACCGGTCCACCCCCCCTTGCTGTCATTCATCTTGGCGGGGAACCAGCAGCCAGGGGACTGGACCGCCGGTTGGTCCTTGACGTACGTCAGCGGCCTCGTCATCCCGCCGATGTCGTTGCCCTTGATCGCCCACAGTCCCTCGAGCACGGCCTGGCTGGTGGGAGTGTCCGGCATGGCCTTGGCAGCCAGCTCGAACACCTTGGCCGAGACCCACCCGATACCGCCGTTGGCCGTCGCCCCGGTGCCCGGCACGTACTGCTTCAGGGTGGCGAGCCAGTCGGCGACAGCGGGGTGGCTCGGCGGCGTGAACCGCACGCCGGACGCGATCCAGGCTCCGTCCATTCCATCCCCCGGCTTGGCGGCACTGAAGGCGGTGCCGTTGCTGATGAACGGAACGTCAAGGCCGACGCTCTTGCACGACCGCTTCACCCGGTTGGCCGCCGAGTCCACCATTCCCAGCGCCAGCGCCTGGGCGCCGGCGTTCTTGGCCTGGACACACGCCGACGTGTAGTCCGGCTGGGTCATCGACACGCTGCCGTTGTAGACCAGCTTGAAACCGGCCTCCTTGGCGTACTTCTCGGCGTTGTTGACGTATCCGGTACAGAAGGGGACCTCGTTGCAGGTGATGGCTGCGACCTTGTTTCCGGGCTTGATCACCTGGGCGAGGACCTGGTAGATGCCCTGGATCCCTTCGTCGCAGCTGCTCATGATCGGGAATCCGTTCGGGCTGTAGCAGACCCAGGGTTGGGCCCCCTCCTCGCCGACGACCGGGATGCGGCGCTGCTTGAGATATTCGGCCGAGGCCTGACCGGACAGGGCCGCGCCGTTGTACACGAAGGCGATGACCTTGTCCTGCTCGACCGCCCGCTGGGTCAGTGACTGGTTTCGGGCCGGATCGCCGCCGGCGTCGTAGACGACGAGCTTGACGGGGTGGCAGTTGAGCCCGCCCTTGGCGTTGGTGGCGGCCACCCAGGCCTGGAGCGACTTGACCCCGGGGGCGAGGATGGGGCCGAGTAGCCCCGAGTACTCGCCCACCGAACCGATCACGATGGGTGCCTTGGCTCCGCTGCAGGACCCGCCCGCCGCGGGAGCCGCCTGGCCACTACCCGGGGCACCACCGGCACCCGGGACGGTCTTCGTTCCCCCGGTACCGCCGGAGGCGCCGCCGGGCGAAGCCGCCCTCTTCCCTGCGGCACCACCGGCCGACCCGGTGCTTGCTCCCGTGCCGCCGGCGTTCGCCGACCTAGCCGACCCCGAGCCGGCCTGTGCGGCACCCGGCGCGCTCGCCGATCCGGTGTTGCCGGCGGGAGCGGCCGCTGGAGTCGCGGCGCCGGAGGACGCTCCGGCGCCGTCGGCGCCGGTCGATCCAGGGTCGGCCACCGCGGGCGAAGCGAACGTTTCCGGACCGCCGACCGAGGATCCATCGCCGGGCACCTGCTGGCTCCCCGGATCGATGCCGGCCGTGTTGTCGCGACCGGCCGCCGCCATCAGCCTGTCCTCGCTCAGACGGTTACCGCAGGCGCCCGCCCCGGCCGTTATGCCAGCGAGCAGGACAACCCCGACCGCGCGCCGGCGAAGGTTTCGAGTTGTGGACGTCGTCATGGACGCCATGGACTTCCCCCCTAATGGTGGATGCTTCTCTGCTTAGATCTTCAACCCAGCCAAGACATCCGGAATGAGTATCCGTTACTCATCGGCTAGGCACTGGTACGCCCCGAAAGCAAATTGTCGCAGGTGGTATTACGGCAGACCACCGAGCGTTCGCCCGGCTACTTGGTGATCCCGTAGCGGCCGAGGTTGTAGCACTCGATGGCATTGCCCCGGACGAGCTGCCAGGTCTCATGCTCATTCAGGCCCGCATTGGCAACGAGTTTCTCGGCCGTCTGGCGGGAATGCGGGAAGGTCGAGTCGGCGTGCGGGTAGTCGGTCTCGAACATGATCTGGGTCATCCCGACGATGTCACGGCTGGCCAGACCATGCAGGTCTTCGAAGATGCACCCCCAGATCCGGTTCATGTAACTGCTCGGACGCTCCGGCACACGGGTGGCGAAAGCCGGCTCCCACGTGTCGGCGCGTTCCCAGATCAGGTCCACCCGTTCGAGGATGAACGGCATCCATCCCACCTGGCCCTCGCTCAGCGCGATGCGGAGCGTCGGGTACTTCGCCAGGATGCCCGAGGTCAACCAGTCGGTGAGCGCGCAGGTCGCCCCCATGGCGGTGAGGGCCATCGTGACGGGCAGGGGTGCGTCCGCCGACGTCGTCATGACCGATGACGACGAGCCGATGTGCATGTTGATGACCGTCTCGGTGTCGCCGCACGCCGCGAACAGCGGATCCCAGTAGCCGGAGTGGATGCTCGGGAACCCCAGCTTGTTCGGGTTCTCGGAAAAGGCGATGGCATGCGAGCCTTTGTCCGCACAGCGCCGCACCTCGGCGGCCGCCAGCTCTACATCCCACAGGGGGATGAGAGTGAGGGGAATCAGCCGGCCGTATGCATCACCGGCACACCATTCGTCGATCATGAAGTCGTTGTAGGCCTGGACGCACAGAAGTGCGAGTTCCTTGTCCTCGCGTTCGGCGAACGTTTGTCCGCAGAAGCGGCCGAACGTCGGGAAGCACAGCGATGCCTCGACGTGGTTGAGATCCATGTCGGCGAGGCGGGCCGCCTGTTCATAGCATCCCGGGTAGAAGTCGTCGTAGGTCACCGGGGTACGGGGCTCGATTCCCGGCTCCTTCAACCGGGCCTCGCCGTAGCCCGCGAACATCACGAATTCGAGATCGTCGTACGTCCACACGTCGGCCCACCGGGCCCTCGGGCCCTCGCCCTCCTCGAGGACGACACGGTCCGCGGCGGCGAGCTTTGGCGTGCCGAATTTCCGCTGCAACTTCGGCCCCCGGTCCACATACTTCCGGGGGAGCCGGTCGGTCCAGATGTTCGGCGGCTCCACGATGTGGTCGTCCACCGAGATGATCCGCGGGAGTTCAGACACCATTCATCCCCTCTAGGTTCAGTCACGCCGGAGTCACCTCAGTACAACCGCTCCCGCTGAGCCGGGCATGAGTACCGCCTACCTATCCCCGGCATGCCAACCGAGCCCAGATTCGACCGGGCGCCCGGTTGAGCCGGTACTGGCGGTGGTCAGGTAGGTACCCGCTACTCATGAGAGCGAGGCCCATTCGCGGTCCGCTGGCAGACGGACCAGTGGATTCGATCGGATGAGAGGGACCGAGACACTTGGAATTCGACCCGCTTTCCGAAGACTTCTTCAACGGGGCGTTCGAGACGTACCGGTGGCTCCGCGACGAGGCGCCCGTGTACCGCAACGAGGCGCTCAACTTCTGGGCCCTGTCGCGCTACGAGGACGTCCAGCCGGCCTACAAGGAGTGGACGACCTACCGGAGCGCGGCCGGGATCATGCTGGACCAGCTGAACATCGAGGGGTTCAACGGGCCGACGTTCATGCCGGGTTTTCTCGGGGTCTACGACCCGCCCCTGCACACCCGGCTCCGAAAGCTCGTGTCGCAGGCCTTCACCCCGAAGGGCGTCCGGACGCTCGAGATCGACACGAAGCGGGCTGTGCAGAAGTACCTCGACAACCTGCGTGACCGCGACGAGTTCGACTTCGTCGACGACTTCGCCCAGCGGTTCCCGGCCGAGGTGCTCTACGACCTGATGGGCGTGCCCGAACCTGACCGGGAGCGGCACTGGCACCTCGCCAAAGAGTTCATGTACGCCGGCGACCCGACCGAGGAAGGCCTCTTCAACCCGGTCCGGATCAACGCCATGCAGGAGCTCATGCAGTACTTCCTCGAACTGAGCCGCGAGAAGCGGGAACGGCCCTGCGACGACATGATCACCCGGATGACGCAGAGCAGCTACGTCGACGAGGACGGTGTCGAGCAGCGCCTCACCGACCACGAGATGGCCGCCTACCTCCTCCAGACGATGAACGCGGGCGTGGAGACCACGACCAAGCTGCTCGCCGGAGCCATGGTTTCGCTCTACCGGAACCCGACGGAGTGGAAGAAGATCCTCGACGATCCGGGCAAGATCCCCGGGGCGTTGGAGGAGCAGGGCCGCCTCGAGGCGCCGGTCCAGTTCATCGGGCGCAAGAGCACCAGGGAGGTCACGCTCCACGGAGTGACACTCCCGGCCGAGTCCAACGTGCTGCTCATCATGGGTTCGGCGAACCGGGACGAGCGCGCCTATCCCGACCCGGACATCTACAACATCGACCGCGTCCTCGAGCCCGCCCCGATGACCTTCGGTGGCGGTCCTCACTTCTGCCTCGGTATCCACCTGGCCCGGCTCGAGGGCCAACTGGCCATGAACGCGATCCGGGAACGCTGGCCGCGCTTCGAGATCGACGAAGCGGGGCTCCGACGGGCGCGGGGCTTCCATGTGCTCGGGTGGGACCGGGTTCCCATGTCGGTCAGCAAGTCCGTTTCCGTATGACAGGGAGAGCGATGAAGGCCGCAGTCGTACGAGAGGTCGGCAAGATCGCCGTCGAGGAGCTGGATCGGCCCGAGCCCGGACCGGGCGAGGTGCTCGTCCGGGTGGCGGCCGCCGGTGTCTGCCACACCGACGTGACCGCCCTCGCCGGCGGCCTGCCGGTGCCGCTCCCGGCCGTACTCGGGCACGAGGGAGCCGGCGTCGTGGAGGCCGTGGGTGCGGGTGTCTCCACCGTCGCCCCCGGCGATCATGTCGTGCTGAGCATCACCTATGGATGCGGTGCCTGCTTCCAGTGCCAGCAGAGCGCCTTCGGGCTCTGCGAGGTGGGAACCCCGCATCTCCTCAACGGGACGATGCCGGACGGTACGCGCCGCCTCCGCCACGGCGCCGAGGACGTCCACACCTTCCTGTTCCAGTCGTCGTTCGCCGAGTATGCCGTCGTGCCTGCCGCCTGCGCCGTGAAGATCCGGCCCGACGCGCCGCTCGAGGTGGCCGCCCTGCTGGCCTGCGGAGCGAGCACCGGTTACGGCGCCGTGGTCCGCCGCGCCCAGGTGGCACCGGGGAGCTCCGTCCTCGTGATCGGGGCGGGCGGCGTCGGCCTGAGCGTGGTGATGGCCGCTCGGCTGGCCGGGGCGACGAAGATCATCGTCTCCGACATGAGCGCCGATGCGCTGGCGCTGGCCGGAGACGTCGGCGCGACCCACACCGTCGACGTGTCCGACCCGGAAATCAACGTCATCGACGAGGCCACCCGGATCACCGGGCGGGGCGTCGACTACGCCTTTGACGCCGTGGGGGCGGAAGGGACGCTGGAGAGCGCCTTCCATTCCACCCGCAACGGCGGCGAGGTCGTCGCCATCGGGGCGTCGAATCTCATGCTCCAGGTCACCGTCCCCCTGTTCAGCCTGATCTACCAGAAGCGCCTCACCGGCACGAACAACGGCTCGATCCGACCCCATCTCGACATCCCGGCCGCTCTCGAGGCATTCATGACTGGCCAGTTCCCGCTCGACCGGCTCATCACGCGCCGCTACGACATCGACGAGATCGACACGGCCCTGAGCGATGCCTCGGGCAAGCCGGGGCGGGGCGTCATCGTGTTCTCGGGCTCGTGATCGAGCACCCGGCGCTCTTCATCGACGGCGGGTGGCGCGCACCCGTCGCCGAGCGGTGGCTCGATGTCGACTGTCCTGCGACCGAGGAGCGGATCGGACGGGTCGCCCTCGGCGGCGTCGCCGACATGGAACAGGCGATCGCCGCCGCCCGCCGGGCGTTCGACTCCGGGCCCTGGCCGCAGCTGCCGCTCGACGAGCGCCGGGCGGTGATCCGCCGGGCCGGCGAGCTGCTCGACGCCCGGGCCGACGAGATCGACCGGATCATCACCGCCGACACCGGCGTGATCATCCGCTACCGCCTCGGGCATGTGCGGGACCGCTTCGAGTACAACGTCGGCCTCGACCTTCCGGCGGTCGAGGACCGCGTGGCACCCAACGGAGCCGTCGGGCGGGTCGTCCACGAACCGGTCGGCGTCGTCGGGGCGATCGTCCCGTGGAACGCCCCGATGGCCCTGACGCTCTCCAAGATCCTTCCGGCTCTGCTCACCGGCTGCACCGTCATCTTGAAGCCGCCTCGGGAGACACCGCTGTACGCCTACCCGCTGGCCGAGGCATTCGCCGAAGCCGGGCTCCCGGCGGGTGTGTTCAACGTCGTCGTGAGTGACCGGGAAGCGGCCGAGCTGCTGGTCGCCCACCGGGACGTCGACCATGTGTCGTTCACCGGCAGCAGCGAGACCGGCAAGCGGATCGGCGCCCTGGCCAGCCAGCGGGTGAAGACCGTCGGCCTCGAACTCGGCGGCAAGTCGCCGGTCATCCTCCTCGACGACGTCGACCTCGCCACTGCTGCCCCGGCCGTGCTCGGCGGCGGCCTGCTGCTCAACAACGGCGAAGCCTGCGCCGCCTGGACCCGCATCCTCGTCCCCCGTCGCCGCCACGACGAGATGGTCGACGCCTTCTGCGACGTGATCCGGGAAGTCCGGATCGGTGACCCGCTCGACCCGGCCACCGATCTCGGGCCCATGGTGAGCCGCTCGCATCGCGACAAGGTCGAGGGCTACATCGGCCTCGCCCAGGAGGAGGGCGCCAAGCTGGCCATCGGCGGCGGTCGCCCCGCCGGTCACGACCGTGGCTGGTACGTCGAGCCGACGCTCATCGTCGGCGCCGACAACTCCATGCGCAGCAGCCGCGAGGAGATCTTCGGCCCGGTCGTGTCCGTCATTCCCTACGACGATGAGGGCGAGGCTGTCCGGCTGGCCAACGACTCGGACTTCGGCCTCTCCGCCGGCGTGTTCACCGCCGACGTAGCCCGGGGCGTCGAGATCGCCGGGCGCATCCGGTCGGGGACGGTCGGCGTGAACAACCT
>Ga0196962_10000660_pt1 | contig 12922 bp, 9 predicted proteins | sample S3v_20metaG_FD_183186 | JGI IMG/M metagenome (GOLD analysis project Ga0196962, IMG submission 183186) | Soil microbial communities from Anza Borrego desert, Southern California, United States - S3+v_20 | ecosystem: Environmental > Terrestrial > Soil > Desert | place: USA: California | collected... | reverse complement strand
CCGTCGGGTCGCTCCGCTGCGGCGTCGGCCGCCACCTCCAGTGTGAGCCGGGTCTTGCCACAGCCGCCCGGGCCGGTCACGGTCACGAGCCGATGGCTCGAAAGCAGCTCAGCCAGCTGGGCCCGCTCCACGACCCGTCCGACGAAGCTCGACACCGCCGAGGGAAGGTTGTTGGGCACGGCGGCCAACAAACGCAGACCGCCTTCCACCGGGGGGAGGCCCGGATGGCGCAGCTCGAAGATCTGTTCCGGACGTGACAGGTCGCGCAGCCGATGGAGCCCGAGGTCGACCAGCTCCATCCCCGCCGGAAGTTCGTCGGCCACCAGATCGTGGACCGCCCGGGAGACGAGGATCTGGCCGCCGCGGGCCAGCGCCCGCAGGCGGGCCGCACGGTGGACGACCCCTCCGCCGTAGGTCCGCTCGTCCCGCAGCCGGGCATCGCCGGCATGGAGCGCCATCCGGACTCGAATTGGTGCTCCCGCCGGCCATTGCTCGTCGGCCATGGCCCCCTGGATAGCCAGCGCGGCGGCCAGGGCGTCAGCCGCCCGGGGGAAGGCCGCCAGGCGGCTGTCCCCTTCGCCCTGCTCGACCGGCAACACCCCGCCATGGGCGGAGGCGACCTTCTCGACGATCTCGAGGGAGCGAGGCAGCGCCACGGCCATCGCCTCCCGGGCCGTCTCCCACAGAGCGGTCGAACCCTCCACGTCAATCAGGAGGAAGGTCAGCGTCCCCGAAGGCAGGTCCACGGTGTCCATCATGGCTGGAAGCGGGATCACCGGTACGGCCGATTCGTACGTCCCATGTCGCCAACACTGCCTCGGGACGGCTACGGGAACATCTGCCACCTGGCCATTACTGCATCGATTGCCGCCAGGCGGCCAGGCGCCGAGCCCCTTCGGTGATCTGGTCCAGGGACGTCGTGTAGGAGAAGCGCATGTGGGCGTGCGGTTCGTGGTCGCCGTAGTCGAGGCCGGGGACGGCGGCGATGCCGGCCTCGTCGAGGAGACGGTGGGCCAGGCGCATGCTGTCGCTGTCGAGCGTGTCGCAGCGGGCGTAGATGTAGAAGGCGCCCTGAGGCATGACGGGAACGCCGAAGCCGGCAGCCCGGAGGCCATCGACGAGGACGTCGCGCCGGGCAGCGAAGGCCAGTCTCCGTTCTTCGACGATGGCCCACACTTCGGGGGTGAAGGCGGCGAGCCCGCCGTATTGGGCCGGCGCCGGGGCGGAGATGTAGGCGTTCTGGGCCAGCGTTTCGATCGAGCGGAGGGCCCATTCGGGGCAGACCATCCAGCCGAGGCGCCACCCCGTCATGCCGAATGTCTTCGAGAAGCTGTTGATGACGAAGGCCGTGTCGGTCGAGGCCAGGACCGTCGCCGGCGTCCGGTCGTAGACCAGCTCGCCGTAGATCTCGTCGACGAAGCACACCCCGCCCCGCCGCTCGGCCTCGGCGGCGATGGCGGCCAGCTCGCCGGGCGCCACCACCGTTCCGGTGGGGTTGGACGGGGTGGCCAACAGCACACCCCGGGTGCGGGGTGTCCACCCGTCGGCGACGAGCCCGGCCGTCAGCTGGTAGTCGGTCAGGGCGCCGACCGGGAGGCCGACCGGGTCGCCTTCGCAGAGCCGGATCAAATTGCGGTTGCAGGGATAGCCGGGGTCGGCCAGCAGCACCTGGTCGTCGCGGTTGATGGTGGCGGCCAGCGCCAGCAGCAGGGCGCCGGATGCGCCCGTCGTGACCACCACCCGCCGGGCCGGCACGTCCACCCCGAACCGGTCGGCGTAGTAGCCGCTGATCGCCTCTCGCAGCTCGGGAATCCCGAGCGACGACGTGTAGCGCACGCGCCCGTCGGCGGTGGCCTTGCTCGCCGCCTCGACCACCGCCGGCGGCGTCCCGAAGTCCGGTTCACCGACCTCGAAGTGCACGATCGACCGGCCGGCCCGCTCCGCCGCCCAGGCCGCCTCCATGACGTCGACGGTCCGGAATGGCGTGATCGCCGCCATGCGCTGGGCGAGGAAGGGGTTCACCCCGCCAGTCTCGCACCCTCCCGGAGGAAGGCCAGCGCCGCGCCGTGCTGGTCTGCGGCGTCGAGCAGCTCCTTGTAGGTGAGCGTGGCGCCGAACGGGGCGTTCCAGAAGTCGCCGTCGAGACCCTCGTTGTTCCAGGGCCCGACATAGACGTAGGGCTCGGCCGAGTAGCCGTCGCCCGGCGAGGCGCCGAAGTTGACGCCCTCGATGTTGCAGCCGAGGTCGAAATGCTCGGGCCAGAGCTGCACCGTGGAGCACTCCCGGCCGGTGGCGTGGAGCTCGGCCCGGAATGCCTCGAGCACACCATCCGAGAAGCGGTAGAAGGCGCCGAGGGCGAGGGCGGCGTCAGCGGAGACCGGCAACGGGGCGTCGGGGTCGCCGAGCTCGGGGATGTCGTGGCCGACGCCAGGGTCCTCTACCAGCTTCACCCCGGCAAAGGTCGCCGCGGCCGACAACGAGGTGATCGGTGCCGACTCGGCGGCCGCCCCCTGCTGCCGGTGCAGCACTGCGCCCTCGACGCGCAGCTGCTCCTCCTCGCCGAACAGCGGCGTCCCGAAACCACCGGGCGTCGGTTGCAACCCGATCCGGCCGGTGACCGCCTTGCGGGCGGGGGAGAGGACGTAGCAGGCGAGTCGCCGCAGTGCTTCGCGGGTCTCGGCGTAGCCGTCAGGAAGCGGCCCGAGCGATGTGGTGGTGTCGGTCATCAGAGCATGTACTCCAGGTCGGTGCGGCGGGCCACGTCGGGCCGCAGGGTGGCGAGGTCGGTCCGGGCCAGGTCGGCGATGCGGTGCTTCCCGGTGATCCGGCAGAAATCGGTGATCATCGTGGTGGCGGCCGTGAGGAACGTCACCAGGCGCCGGGCGGAGATCTCGGGGTCGAGCCGCATCCGCAGCTCCGCCTCCTGCGTGGCGATGCCCACCGGGCACGTGCCCCGGTGGCAGGCCCGGTACTGCTGGCAGCCGATGGCCAGCAGCGACGCCGTGGCCAGCGCCACCGCGTCCGCTCCCAGCGCCAGGGCCTTGGCCATCTCGTCGGGCGTGCGGAAACCGCCGGTGGCGATGATCTGCACGTCATCGACGCCCTGGTCCTCCAGGAACTTCTTGGCCCGGTACAGCCCGACGAACCCGGGTACCCCGACGTGATCCTTGACGTGGACGGGCGCCGCGCCGGTCCCGCCGCCGAGGCCGTCGACGGTGATCCAGTCGGCGCCGGCCTCCAGCGCCGCGGCAGTGTCGGCCTCGACGTCGCCGGCGGCGAACTTCACTCCGATCGGGGCGCCGTTGGTGATCGAGCGGATCTCCTTCATGCGGCGCTTCAGGTCCTGTAGCGAGTTGATGTCGGGGAAGCGGGATGGGGAATGGGCATCCGTTCCCGCCGGCAGGCCCCGCACCTCGGCGATCTCGCCGGTCACCTTGCGGCCCGGCAGCAGGCCGCCGAGCCCGGGCTTGGCGCCCTGGCCGATCTTGATCTCGATGGCGTCGGCCTTTGCGATCGCTTCCTCGGTCCAGCCGAAGTAGCCCGACGCCATCTCGAAGATGTAGGCGCCGGCCTCGGCCCGCTCGCGGGGGTGCATGCCGCCCTCGCCGCTGCCGATGGCCGTCCCGGCCAGGCGCGATCCCTTGGCCAGCGCCACCTTCGCCTCCACCGACAGAGCCCCGAAGCTCATGTGGCTCACGAACAGCGGAATGGCGAGTCGCAGCGGCCGGGCCGAGCGCGTGCCCAGCACCACCGACGTGTCGACCGGTTCGTCGTCGAGCAGCGGCAGGCGGGCCAGCTGGGCGGGCTTGAAGACCACATCGTCCAGCGAGGCGTAGCGCCGCCCCTGGTCGTGACCCGGCTCGAACCGTTCCGTCGACATGGCCTCGACGAAGGGCCGGAGCCCGTCGGCGAGATGGTGGACGACGTACATCCCCCGGTCGATCGCCCCCCGCCGTGTCCACTGGCCGAGATACACATCCGGCCGCCCCGGGCCGCGGGGGACGCTGTCGGCGTCGACCTCGACGACGCCGTCCGAGACCCGGGCCCGGTAGGTCGGGATCGTGTCGGCAGGATTGAACGGCGAGATGCCCGTCCGCAGATCGAAGTCCCACAGGTGGAGCGGGCAGACCGCCTTGCCGTCGATCACCGTGCCGTCGGCGATCTGGCCGCCCCGGTGGGGGCACGTGCCGCCCACCGCGAAGACGCGGTCACCGTTGCGCATCACCGCCACGTCGGTGCCTTTCAGCATCACCGGCCGGCCCCGACCGTCGGGGATCTCGTCCAACCCGCAGATGGCCTGCCAGCCGGAGCACTCGTCGATGCCGGTCTCGGCCTCGACGAGATGGCGCCCACCACGCTGGCGTTCGACGTAGGCCATGGTGCCCCCCTATACGTCCTTCGAAGAGGAATGGATCTCGACCAGCGACGGCCCGTCGGTGTGGGCCAGCGCCGCTTTCAGGGCCGGCTGCAGCTCCTCGGGTCGTCGCACCGAGTAGCCGGCGCCGCCGCAGAGGCGGGCGTAGTCGCAGAAGTCCGGGTTGACGAGGTTCGTCTCCCACACCGGCCGGATCGCGCCCAGTTGTTCCCGGCTGATCTTGGCCAGCTCGCCGTTGTTCAGCACGATGTGGGTCAGCGGGAAGCGGTACTTCACCGCCGTGGTGAAGTCGGCCAGGTACTGGCCGAGCCCCCCGTCACCGGAGATCGAGATCACCTTGCGGCCGGAGTTTTCCCGGAGGACGGCCACCGACGCCCCGATGGCCGCCGGCAGCCCGAACCCGATCGAGCCCAGGTACCCCGACATGATCACGTCCTGGCGCCCCCGGCACTCGAAGAAGCGTCCGAACGAATATGTGTTGTTGCCGACGTCGACCGCGATCACCGCATCCTCGGGGCACAGCGCCGACAACTCGGCGAAGACCAGTGCCGGGTGGAGGCGGCCCTGATGGTCGGTCAGCGTCTCCCGGTGAGCCTTCTCCGTGCGCCACCGGGCCCACCGCTGCGCCACCGCCTCTCGCTGCTCCGGCCGCTCCACCGACCCCAGAGCCGCCGAGAGCAACGTCAGCGTCCGGCCGATGTCGCCCCACAGCGGGACTTCCACCGGATGGAACTTCCCGAGGATCATCCGGTCGAGGTCCACCTGGATGGTCGGCACCCAGGTGGCGATCGACGTGTGGTTGGAGAACGACGCACCCAGCACCAGCAAGCAGTCAGCCCGCTGCATGGTGAGCGACGCCACCGGGATGCCCGACCGGCCCAGGACCCCGCAGCCCAGCGGATGGTCGTCGGGCACGATGCCCTTGCCCTTGAACGTGGTGATGACCGGCGCATCGATCCGCCCGGCGAAGGCCAGGATCTCATCGCGGAACGGGCGAGCACCGTTGCCGCAGATGATCACCGGGCGTTCGGCGTTCGCCAGCAGAGCGACGGCCCGGTCCAGCTCGGCCTCCGGCGGAGCGATCTCGCTGGCCGCCACCCGGCCCTGACGGGGCCGGGCCGGCGCGTTCTCCGCCGCCGGCAGCTCCTGCACCTCGTCGGGGAAGACGAGATGGGCGACGTCGCGCTGCACGACGGCGTGCTTCATGGCCAGCGCCGCCAGCTCGGTGGCGTTGCCCGGCTGGAGGACCGTTTGGGTCCACTCCGCCACGGCCGAAAACGCCTCCGACAGCGGCACCTCCTGGAAGGCGCCCGGGCCGAGCACCTGGGTCTGCACCTGGCCGGTCAGCGCCACCACCGGCACCCGGTCGACTTTGGCGTCCCACAGGCCCGTCAGCAGGTTGGTGGCCCCGGGCCCGGCGATGGAGAAGCAGGCCGCCGGCCGGCCGGTGAGCTTGGCGTAGCCGCTGGCGGCGAAGGCCGCCGCGCCCTCATGGCGGATCCCCACGTAGGTGAGCCGGCCCGCCTCGGCCGCCCGGCGGAGGGCGTCGGCCAGCCCGAGGTTGGAGTGGCCCACCATCCCGAACACGGCGTCGAGACCCCAGTCGCAGAGCGTGCCGACCAGCTGGTCCATGAGCGACGGCGCCTCGGTCTCCACCGGCACCTGCACCCACAGCCCGTCGTCGCGCTCCTCGACCGCATAGGCGGTGGCGGCGTCGGAGAAGCCCGGAGGAGGCTTCCCGTCACAGGGCCCGTACTGGTAGGCGTGCCAGGGGCAGATGAGCCAGCCGTCCTCGATCTGCCCGTCACCCAGCGGGCCGCCCTGGTGGGGGCAGCGGTTGTCGAGGGCGCCGTACCCCTCGGCCGTGCGGGTGAGGCACAGGGCCCGCCCGCCGGCCACCACGGTCATGACCTGACCCTCGGCCAACCCGTCCGGGTCGACCTTCACCCACTGCGCGTTCTGGTCCATCGCCCCCCTCTCCCGTCTGGCGGACAGTCTGGGCGAGGGGGCGGGGCGTTACAAAGAAAACCCCCCGGGAGCGGACTCCCGGGGGGTCGAACCTTGGGCTCGTGACGCTAGCCGACGGGCATCGGTCTCATAGCCCGCAGTCTGAACCAGGAGCCGGCGCTCTCCGGTGGACGGGAGTACGCCTTCTGGATCTCGTCGTCGTCCTCAGAGGAGATCGGCAGCTGCTGCAGCGCCGGGTTCGACTGCTGCAGTTCGCTCCGGGCCCCGCCGCGTTCTTCCTTGGTGCAGCCGGTGCACTCGCCGAAGTCGTTCATCGAGCTGTCCTCGTCCGGCGTGGCGGAGCCGTTGCTCGCCGCGGCCGACGAGTCCTGCATCGGGATGGCCGCCGGCGTGGTCAGGGCCTGAGGGCTGATGAGCTCACCGACGCGGACCATGGCCGCCACCGACGGGATCACGCCCTTCGGCGACTTCTTGTTGACGAAGAGCATGTAGTACCCAGGAGGAGCAACGTTGCCGTTCGGCGGCGCCTTGGCCGTCAGCTTGTTGCCGTCCTGGCTGAACTCGAGCTCGACCGAGCGGATGTCGGTGTCGAGGCCGTGCTGGGGGGAGCCCGTCCGGATCAGGGCGATGCTCTCGATCTCGTCCGAGCCCTTCATGGTGATGTCGAACGACTTCTCGTAGGGCACGCCGGAAGGAGCGAATTCGATCTCGGGCCGGTCGCCGCGGAACAGGTACGGCGGGCTGTAGATCTCGAAGCTCGAGTCCTTCTCGTTGTTGGCGAAGAAGCCGTACTTCTGGTCGCGGCGGTGGCCGTACATGGTGGCCACACTCGACATGCCGCCGGACAGGACGCGCCCGTCGGGCAGGAGCGTCGCCGTCTCGTGGTAGTGACGGTCACGGTTCTCGGAGGCGACGGGCTTCCACATCTCGGTGGCCGGGTCGAAGATCTCCGCCTGGCGGACGGCGATTTCGTAGCCGGGCATCTGCAGGGAGTCCTTGTCGCCGCCGCTGGAGGCGAAGATGGTCCCGTCGGGAAGGATGGTCCCGCTGTGGAACCACCGGCGGTTGTTGAGCTGGCCCTTGGTCAGGCGGTGCTCCGACTTGTCGCCCTTGAACGTGGTGATGGTCGACAGGTTGGTGGCCAGGGCGACGCCCGGGGGCATGCCGACGGTCCCGCCGAAGACGAGGACCTTGCCCTCGTCGTAGGGAGCCTTGAGCGGCAGCAGGACCTGCGAGGCGCTGCCTCGCGAGCCGACCAGCTCACCCATCGTCCACTTCTTCGTGGCCGGGTCCCAGATCTTCTGGAAGTTGAATGTCGCTTCCTCGAAGTCGGTGCCATTCGGCCCGAAGTTCTGGCCGACGCCGTTGAAGAGCACCTTGCCGTTCGGCAGCAGGGTGAGCCGGGAGAAGAGCGGCAGGCCCGTCTCCGACTCGGGGCCGACGTAGTTCTCGGTCCAGGTGCCCGTGGCCGGGTCGAACGTCTCGGTTCGGCGGACCTGGCCCATCTGGGTGGACTTCAGGAGCTTGGTGACACCGCTGAAGACGGTCATCTTCCCGTCGGGCATGGTCACCAGGCTCGGGTACCAGCGACCGAACTTCATCGGCGCCAGGGCGTGGTGCTGGTCGGTCTTGGGGTCGAAAAGCCATGCCGCCCGCAGGCCCTCGAGCTCGAGGAGGCCGACGTCGGCCGGGGCGCCCTCGTCCCGGTCCATCAGCGACGGCTCGTTGTAGTAGTCGGTGCCGCCGACGATCATGACGCGGCCGTCGGGCAGCTGAGCGGCGTCGCCGCAGAACGTGCTGCGCTCGGAGTACGGCTTGTCATCGGGCGGGGAACTGGGCTGCTGCTCAGGCAGGCCGAGCTGACCCCACTTCGATCCCCAGAACCCGTCGCCGGGCCGACCCGGGAAGCCGAGGACGCCGAAGGGGTCGCCGTTCATCCAGTTCTGGCCGGGCTTGACGTTCGGGTTCCACGACGCGCCCGCTTCCTGGGGCGGGATGGTCCATTGCGGCGTGGGACCGCGCAGGTCGAGCACGCGGGTCCGGTCGGCCCGGGTCCGGTTCCCCAGCTCGAGCTCGTAGTGGTACCGGACGTTCTCGTCGGCCTCGATGCCGTTGGCGTAGTAGGCCCGACCGTCAGGCAGCATGGCCAGCGTGACGGCGGCGACCTTGCAGAAGATCTCGTCCTTGAGGAGCCCGTCCTTCCGTTGGCAGCGAGGCGTCTCCGCCCCGCCTTCCTCGAACGGCTGGGTCCACTGGCCGATTTCCGCCGGATCGCCGGTCACATCCGGCGACTGCGGGTTGGCCACCTGTTGACCGAGTCCGGCCGTAGCCGGGTTGATCCCGATAAGCGCTAGTGCGAGCGAAGCGGCCACGACGATGCCGCGACGATTGCGTCCCACGATTCCTCCCCGAATGTGGTTCGGTATGTGAGCGGGATGCTAGCCGTGGCGTGGGCTCAGCTTCCAGACCGGCTGAGCCGCCGCTGTGGGCCGCGCGCTAGTGCTTCGGCTGATGATCGGGCGGAGGGCTGCCACCCTCCGGCACAGTCTGACCACGCACCGCGCCATTCTGCTGATAGGCGACGGTGTGGAGTTCGACGTAGTAGCCGTCGGGCCAGTCGATCAGGGCCTTGATCTCGGCGGGGTTGGGCTGCACGCACTCGGCGTTGATGTCGAGGTTGATCGTGACCGGCCCGTTGATCCCCTTCTCTCCGCGGTGGATGTGGGCGGCGCTCATCTGGCCGGGGCCTTCGTAGGTCAGCTTGTAGCAGACCGTCCGGGCCTCCTGGTCGGCCACGACCCTGGCCGAGCCCTTGGCGCCGGGCGGACCGGGAACGGGCTTCACCTCGTCGGCGGTCATGTTGGCGATGAAGGTCGACGGGGCGGCGTGCGCGGGCCCGGCGACGAAGACCTGGGTGACGAGCGCAAGCGGAAGTAGCAATCGCAGCGTGCGCATCTGCCCGATTCTAGAGGGACAGGAGGAACTCGGCGAGATCGGCCAGTTCCTCGTCGGTGAACCGGAAATTGAAGCGGACGGTGTTGTAGAAGGGTAAGACGTTGTCGAGCAGAGCCCGCCGGGCGACCTTGGCGCCGTGCCCGCCGATGTCCCCCTCGAGGGAATGGCGCCCGGTCGAACCGGAGAGGTAATTGCTGGGAGCCGTCGGGTCGCCACCGCTGCCGTTGTGGAAGAAGGGCGCGGTGAGGCGGAGGCCGAGCAGCGACGGGGTGTGGAAACCGGCGACGGTGCCGTCGGGGTGCACCTGACCCTGGTCGAGGACCGGATCGCCGGTCAGGACGAGCCCGCGGTGGGGCTTGTTGTCGGTGAAGAAGGAGCCGGAGTGGCATGTGGCGCAGGCGAGTTGGGTTCCGGCCGGAAACTCGCCGGTCGGATCGTCCACCGGGCGGGGGGTCCTGAACAGCACCTCGCCCCGGGCCGCCCGCGCCGCGTCATACTCCGCGCCTGGTATGGCCTTGGGCACTTCCAGCGTGGCCTGGAACTCCGCCAGGGCATCCAGCTCCCGCTTCGTCGGTTCGCGGGCGGCGTTCATCTCCAGAGGCGAGACGATTGCCCCCCGCGCCTGGGCCTGGAGCGTCGTGTTGCGCCCGTCCCATCCGTAGGGCGCGGTGTGCGCCACACCGAGAAGCCCCGGGGTCTGGCGGCGGGCCAGCGTCTGGATGCCGACGGGCGTGACCAGATGCGTCAGCCCGTCCGCAAAACCGAGTGCAGGGTCGTGGCAGGTCGCGCACGAGACGAGCTGGTCGAACACCAGCAGACCCTGGCTCGGCCGCTGACCGAAGGCGGTGCGGGAAAAGAACAGGTCCTTGCCTTCGGCCAGGAGCTGACGGCGCTCTTCCGCGGTGTACGCCGGTGACGGGTCCTGCGAGGCGTCGCGGCCCGAGGGGTGGGGCGCGAAGGGGTCCTGCACGCCGGGGATCGGGCTGTCCGGCACCGCGGGCGCGGGCGACGAGACCAACGACAGAAACGCCGCCGCTCCGAACACCATCGGTGCGGTCAGCAACAGATTCGGACGGCGGAACCACCGCACCGATACCACGAACCCCTCCCCGGGCGGGCCCCCGGCTACGAACTGGCCGCCCGCAACACCACGATAGCGAGGTCGTCGTCGGCCCGGTCTTCGCGGTGGTCCAGGACGGACCGCTCGATTCGGCGGGCGATCCCTTCCGCCGAGCGACCGGCGCAGGTGGCCAGCAGGTCCTTCAGCCGGTTGAATCCGAACTCCCGTCCCTCGGCGTCCCGGGCCTCCAGGACGCCATCGGTGACGAAGACCAGGGAGTCGCCGGGATGGAGCACGACCTTGTCGTCGGCCAGTTCGACAGTGGGGAAGACCCCGAGCAGCATCCCGCCGGCCCGGTCCAGCAGCTCCACCGACTCGTCGTCGCGCAGCAGGAAGGCCGGAGGATGGCCTCCGCTGCAGTGCACGACCGGCACGACCCCGCCGGGCTGCGGTTCGAGGGTGGCGTACACGGCGGTCAGGAACCGTTCCGACCCCAGGCGCAGGAGCGCCTCGTTGAGGCGGGTCAGTACGCCGCAGGGCGATTCCTCGGCTTCGGCCACGGCCCGCACCGTGTACCGGGCGACGCCCGTCAGGGCGGCCGCCTCGGGGCCGACGCCGCTGACGTCGCCGAGCAGGAGGCCGAAGACCCCCGGGGCCACCTCGAAGAGGTCGTAGAAGTCGCCGCCCACCAGGTTGCCGCGCCCGGGAACGCCGGCTCCGCTGGGCCGGTACCGGGCGGCGGCATCGAGGCCGGCGATCGTCGGCAGCAGCGGCGGGAGGAGGCTCTCCGACAGGGCATTCGCCACCCTGGATCGTTCGGCGAAGAGCGTGCAGTGCTCCAGCGCGCCGCCGAGCTGGGTGCACAATCCCGCCACCAACCGCTCGTGCCGGGCGTCGAAGGCGTGGGCGCGGTGGTGGCCGAGATAGACGACGCCGAGGACGGCGTCACCCCGGCCCCGGACCGCGGCGGCCAGCCAGCTCCGCACGAGCCGACCGTCGGCCAGGACGCCATAGTTCCGGGCCGCCTCCTCCCCCTTGGCCCACACGGCGACGTCGTCGATCCGGAGGCTCTCCCCGCTGAGCAGCGCGCCGGCCAGCACCGGCGCCCGCCCCACCGCCGGAGGCGAGGCGAAGTCCTCCCGGTCGAGGCCCACGAACGAGACCGTGGCCCGTTCGCTGCCGGAGTCCAGGAACAGCCCGAAGCGGGCGCCGGTCAGTTCCCGGGCCGCTTCCACCACACCGAGGCTCAGGCGCTCGGGGTCCAGTTCGGCCAGCAGTGCCGGCAGCCGGAGGAGGAGACGTTCGAGCCGGTCCCGTTCCACCTGCAGCTGCTCGACCGCCCGCCGGGTGATCTCCGTCTGTGGTTCCGGCGCGCCGGCTTCGGTCATGTCGTCCCCGGGCCCGGGGGGGTGTCCCCCGGAGGGCGCTGCACCTCGAACCAGACCGTCTTGCCGCCGGCGGGTGTCGGCCGGACGCCCCACCGCTGGGCGAGGCTGCCCACCAGTGCCAGGCCCCGCCCGGAGTCCTCATCGCTCGTGGCGTCCCGGGGGGCGATGGCCTCCGCCGAGTCGTCGGTGACCTCGATGCGGGCGGCCGTGGCGGTGAGACGGACCATCACCTCCACGTCGGAGCCGGCATGGAGGACGGCGTTGGTGACGAGCTCCGACACGAGCAGGGTCACGGTGTCGGTCAGGTCGCCCTCGTCGTCGTAACCGGTCAGGGCCTGGGTGACGAAGCGGCGGGCCGCCCGAGGGGTCTGGGCGTCCTGTTCGAAGCGCTGGCTGGCCTCGCCCAGCAGCTGTTCCACTGCGCCGACCAGGCCGATGAGGGCGTCGAGCTCGGCGGCGAGGCGGCGGGCCGGCGTCTCCTTGGTCAGGTAACCGACCGCTCCGGCCGAGCGGGTGGCCGATCGGAGATCGGCCGGGTCGTGGCCCGAGATGAGCACGATGCGGGCATCGGGTGCCGCCGCCCGCAGGGCGGGCAGCGCCTCGAAGGCGTCGGTGCCGGCCAGCGTGCAGTCGAGCAGCACCAGGTCAGGCCGCTCCCGTTCCGCCTCGACGACGGCCGCGCCGCCGTCGCCAGCCTCGGCGACGACCTCGAACCCGCTGTCAGGGGCGAGCGCCAGACGGACCAGCAAGCGGTAGTCCGGGTCGTCGTCGACTACGAGGACCCGCTGGGAACCCATGCTCTCGGCTTATCCCTCCGGCAGTTCGAAGCGGACGGCGAGGCCGCCGTCGGCCCCCCGCTCGGCCCAGATCATGCCGCCGTGACGCTCGACGATGCGACGGCAGAGCGCCAGCCCGAGGCCTGCGCCCCTTCCGTTGGTCGCTCCGGCGGGCGGCGCAGGCCGGGCGAAGGCGGTGAAGAGCCGGGGCAGATCGGTCTCCGATACACCCGGGCCGTTGTCGGCCACGGTGATCCGGATCGCGCCGGCCACCGGCTCCGCCGACACCGTCACCACCGGCGGAGCGGCACCCCGGAAGCGCACGGCGTTGTCGAGCAGCTGGGTCAGCAGTTCCACCAGCTGCCCGCGGTCGCCCGACACGAGTGGCAGCGCCTCGGCG
>Ga0196962_10000658_pt1 | contig 12924 bp, 7 predicted proteins | sample S3v_20metaG_FD_183186 | JGI IMG/M metagenome (GOLD analysis project Ga0196962, IMG submission 183186) | Soil microbial communities from Anza Borrego desert, Southern California, United States - S3+v_20 | ecosystem: Environmental > Terrestrial > Soil > Desert | place: USA: California | collected... | reverse complement strand
GGGGCGCGGCCGTTTGTAATAGTTGTGTAATTGCGCGGGGCAGGTGTCACAGATTGTTTGCGCGCCGCGCCGCGCCGTGACCTCGCCGAGAACTTCGCGGCCCGCGCGTGAAGACGCGGACGCGCGGGGGCCGCGGCGACGTTTGCCTTCGTCGTCGCGGCCCCCGCGTCTGAAGTCACGTCGGCCCCGCGCGGGGCCGGCGCTACTGGCTGTGCGGGACGGACACGGTGACGTTCTGCGTCGTCACGTTGCCGTGCGCGTCGGTGGCCGTGATGGTGATGGTGTAGACGCGGCCCGTGCCGCCGCCCGAGCGCTCGGCGCGGAGGCGGACGAGGTTGGCGTTGACGACCACCCAGTCGGGCGCGGTGTCGCCGTCGCCCGTGCCGTTGACCGGCTCGTTCGAGGCGACGCCGAGCGAGCGGGCGATGGCGCCGGGCGCGGTGCAGTTGTCGGCGACCGAGTAGCTGACGGCCACGTCAACCATCTTGTGGCTGGCCGGCCAGAGGCTCGACTTGCTGACGGACGCGCCGGTGATGCCCGGCGCCTCCGCGTCCACGACCGTCACGTTGAAGGGCGAGGTGTCGGTGGTGCTGCTGTCCGCGGTGCTCGTGCCCGTGGCGAGAACCGGCGACGTGCCGACGGGGAAGAGCGAGCCGGACGGCGGCGCGAAAGTGACGACGCCGCAACTGCCGGTGATGGTCGGCGCCGGGTAGTTGACGACGGCCCCGCACGAGCCGGGGTCGTTGTTCTGCGTGATGTCGGCGACGCCGATGCTGCACGGCTGCGCGGCGCAGAACGGGTCGGCCGTCGTGATGGTCAGGCTCCAGCCGCCGGCGATGCTGCCGGCGTCGAGGCCCGCGTCGTCCACCACGTAGAGGCTCCACGTGCCGTTCGGGCTGAGGCCGTTGAAGGCGGAGAGGGCAGAGCCGTAGGGCGCGGCCGGGGCGGGCGCGGGGAAAACGTCGCCCGTGGCGGTGACGTTCGTCGGCCGGAAGGTGCCGGAGACGATGGTCGCGCCGACGAGCGGCCCCGCGTCGTCGAAGGTCAGGTTGGCGTTGACGGCGTCGGTGCTGCCGCCCGCGTCGGAGAGCAGGAGCACCTTCTGCCCGCCGGGGCCGACGAGGAGGATGTCCACGTCGGACGGGAAGGTGTGGCTGAAGCCCGTGATGGTCGCCGTCACCTTCGAGACCGTGCCGAGGACGCCGGCGACGTTGATGCTCGACGGGTACGGGTTGGCGGGCGCGCCCGTGGCCGCGCCGGTGCCGACGCCCGGGACGGCGATGCCCGCGGCGTTAGCCCCCGCGGTCACCGTCGTCACGGTCGAGCCGACCTGAATCGGGAACGAGACGGTGCCGAGGTCGTTCGGGCCGTCCTGAAGTTGGAAGGTGGCGAGGATCGTGCCGCCGCAGTTACCGCCCGCGACGAAGGTGTAGTTGCGCGCGACGGGCGCGTCCACGGGGCTGAACGAGCCGTAGCTCTGCGGGCCGCTCGGCGCGTTGACGCCGCCGCCGGGCAGCAGCGTGGCGACGAGGTTCGTCGTCGCGCCCGTGCCGACGTTCTTGAGCGGGAAGCTCATCGTCACGGTCTCGTCCGGGTCGGGCGCGTTGTTGGCGGGCGTGACGCTCTCGGCGACGGCGGCCGCGGGCGGCGCGGCGTTGATGACGGGCGTGCCGGGGACGCCGCAGCAGAAGTAGAGCTGCGGCTGAATCTCCAGCGTGGCGCAGCCGAAAGTGCCCACGTCGAGCGCCGCCGTGTCCACGACCCTGACCCTCCAGACGCCGTTCATCTGCTTGCCGTTGAGGGCCGAGAGCGGGGTCTCGGGACGGAACGAGCCGTTGAAGGGGGCGACGCCCGCGCTGACGGCGGTGGCCGCCGCGTCGTCGAAGACGGTCGGCGTGCCGGCGCAGTCGTTGGCGCCCGTGCCGTAGTTGTCGCCCGAGCCGCCGCGGTTGTTGGCGAGCGGGACTTCGGTGCCGTCCGGGGCGACGAGCCTGATCTGGAGGTCGCCGTCGAACGTGTGGTTGAGGCGGAGGCGGACGTTCACGTCGCCGACGAAGCCCGTGTCGGGGACGTTAATGGGGATGTCGGTCGTCGCCACGTCGGCCAGCGGGACGGCGACGGGGCCGGTGGTGGCCGTCACGATGGGGCCGACGCTCGTCGGCGTGCCGACCTGAAGGACGTAGGTCTTCGTGACGGGGCCGAGGCTGCTGTCGATGTTGATGGTCAGCGTGATCCGGTCGCCGCAGGTGGCCGACGACGGGACGCTGTAAGTCAGATTCTGTGTGGCGCTGCTGTTGCCGGCGATGTCGCCGTAGCTGGCGCTGCCGCCGCCGACGATCCCGGCCGTCGTGCCGAGCGCCGGGGTCGAGAGCGGGTTGGTCAGCTCGACGGCCAGCTCGATCTCTTCGCCGGGGTCGGCGTGGCCGCCCGAGTCGCAGGAGTCGGCGGCGATGGCGACGTCGCCGAGCTGAAGGTTCGGGATGTCGAAGGATTCGGTGACCGTGATGGGCGCGCTCGAAGCGGCCGAGACGGTCGCGCCGAAGCCCATGCCGCGCGCGGCGAAGCCCTCCCAGATGGCCTTCTCCTCGGCCGGGGTGCCGCCCGAGGCGGCGCTGGCGGCGAGGATGGAGTCGCGCGCGTTGAGGATGGTCGGGTCGGCGGGGTTGAGCTTCATGCCGTCGAGGACGAGCTGCATCGCGCGCTGGTTGCCGGCGGCGAAGCCGTGCAGCGCGATCAGGCGCGCGCGCACTTCGAGGAGCGTGACGCACCAGACCTCGCCGACGTTGTGGACCTGATGCGCGGTGGCCGAGCCGATGGGGCCGCGCGGGAAGGCGCCGTCGCTGAGGTTGATCTTCGACGAGTCAACGTCGGCGAAGGTGAGCGGGTTGTGCGGGCGGCCGTTGGCCCCGAGCGTCGTGCGGAGCGCGTAGGGGAAGCGGCGGATGCCGTAGTAGTAGTTGTTGGGGTAGGGCGTCGGCGCGAGGATGTCGAGCGTCGCGTAGCCGCCGGCGGCGTAGAGGCCGCCCAAGTCCTCGTCGGCCGTGGAGAGGATGGCGCGGGCGAAGAAGTCGCCCCAGCCCTCGCCCATGCCGCCGCCCTGCGCGAAGTTGAGGCCGGAGGCGTTGCCGTGCAGGCGGTTCGAGACGCCGTGCGTCAGCTCGTGGATGAGAATCTCCTGATCGATGCCGGAGGTGCGGTCAGGCGCCGGCCCGGTGAAGATGAACATCTGCATGCGGCCCGGCGTGCCGTCGGGCAGCGTCAGGAAGTTGGCGTTGTCGGTGCCGGAGAAGTCCTGACCCTGCGCGAGCACGCGGTCGTTGCCGACGCCGCCGCGGCCGAAGTTGTTCTGCTGGAAGTTGCGCGCCGCCTCGGTGAAGCCGAGCGCGTAGGTGATGTCGTGGAAGCGGTTCGTCCAGTAGAACATGTTGACGACCTCGCCGTTGCGGTAGCTGGCCGAGGTCGGCGACTGGCCCGGCGGGAGGACGAAGCCGGGCGCCGGGTCGTAGGCGAAGTCGAAGACGCGCGCGGGCGCGCCGACGGCGCGGGTGCCGGCGTCAATGCCGTCCGGCCCGACGAGGTCGAGGCCGGCGTCCACGTTGTTGCCGGTCGTGACGTTGTCGCCGTCGTTGAGCCACGGGTCGTTGAGCGGGTGCTGGGAGATGAGGGTGAAGGTGTTGCGCCCGACGGCCGCGCCCTGATTGGTCGGGAGCGTGGGGCTGAGGAGGTTCATGTTCGGCGAGAGCGGGGCCGGGCTGTCGCTGCCGTAGACGACGTAGGTGGCCGCCTGCGTCTGGTCGTTGACGGCGTTCTTGCGGAAGAAGACCTGCCCGTCGGCGGCGTCGACGATGACGTAGTAGACGGCGTCGCCGTGGAAGAGGTAGGTCGACCAGCCGAGCGGGAGCGCGCCGGAGTCGAGCGGGAAGAAGACCAGCTCGACCTTCGTGTCGCCGGAGAAAGGCCCGCCCGAGAAGACGAAGCCGCGCTCGCCGGCCTCCTTAATCCAGAGCGCGGCGGGGTCGACCGTGACGCCGACGGAGGCGGCCGCGCGCGCGATGGCCTCCTGCGCCGTGATGCCGGGGGTGGCGTCAACCTCCTTCTCGCCGAGGTCGGCCACGAGTTTGCCGGTGGTGTGGAACAGTTCGCCCTCGGAGGTGAGCGCGGCCGTCAGCTCGCCCTGAAAGACGGCGATGTTCTGGAACGACTGTTCGAGCGAGACCCACGAGATTCGCCCGTCCGGGTTGGTGTACTCGGCGCGCTTCCGGAGTCGCCCGACCTCCTTCGGCGAGAGGCCGTAAAGCTCCTGATTGGCGGCGAGGAAGCGGCGCACCACCTTGTCGCCCGCTTCGCCGCGGGCCGCGCGCATCCGCGCCCGGCCCTTGCCGATGGAGACCACCTCGGGGGCGTCGGCCTGCTCGCCGGCGGCGACGCTCACGCCCTGCCCGGCGAGCCTCTCGCGCGCGGCCTTCAACTGCTGGGCGCGGTCGGCCTTCCTGTGCAGGCGCTCGCCGGCGCGCGACGCCTGATGGCGCTCCTTCTTGATCTGCGCCGCCTTGTCCTTGCTGACGCGGATGTCGTAGTTCTCGGGGGAGGAGGGCTGATCCTGCGCGCCGGCGGTCGCCCGCGCGCGCCTGCCGGCGGCGGGCGGCGAGAAGCTCCACGCGAGGGAGAAGATGAGGGCGGGGAGCGCGAGAGACAGCAGGAGTCTCCTGCGGCTGACGCGGCGTCGGGAAGTATGCGTCGGTGGTCTCTGATTCATCGAAGGCTCCTTAAGGGGTTGGGTGCTCGCGCGCGCCCCCGCGGTGCCGCCGCGGCAAGGCGCCCGGAGAGCGCTTCGGACACTGGCTGTAGGGTCTTACTGGCGAGGGGTCGACGCCCGCGCGGGGGCGCGACGCTCGGCGCGAGGCGCGACGCGCGCGTCCGCGACGGCGGGGCCGTTTCGCCGGTCCGCGCGGTGAGTCGGCGAACCGTTAGATTGCGGGGCAAGACCGGACTGGAAGGAGTTCTCGGAGCTGCTTAAAGAGACGCCGGCCGAAGAATCCATCTGCGAGGACAAAATCCAACCGAAGTGGGTGGGCACACTATACCGTCGGCACGGGCGTGTCAACAGAAATCTTCGCGCGCCGGGCCGCCCCGCCCGACGCCGAGACTTACACGTCGAAGGCGAGAGCGACGCCGCCCGCATCTGCGCGCCGGCGTCCGCCCACCTTCATTATTAACATTATCAACACGCCCCGTTCAGGAGGCTACAGAGGCTTAACGTACATGAAATCCTTACCCGTGTCCTGCGTCCACGGCACGCAACATTTTTGGCCTATATTCTCGGGCAGCGGGTCGTATATCCATAACCAATCCTGCCCCCCCAGTTGAACCTTAAACCCGGCAACCACGCGGGCATGACCGCCGCCAATCTTTAACGGGCGCCCCACGGCAAGCTCATCCCGCGCCTCCCTAAACGTGGGGTCAGCGTCCGGCACGGCTTGAAGGTTTGCGCCCGCCAGCGCCAGCAGACGATTGACCTCCGTTACCTGATCCTCAGGACGCGCGCCATCGGGTTCGCACCTCATATTATCGGCAATCTCCTGTTCGGTCACAGGAGGCACAAGATTGCTAATGTTGATACCGTGGTGTTTCAGGAGCATTAGCGCCGCAGCGACGGCACAGGTCTTAGGTGTTCTCTGTGAGACGAAGGGCACCTCCGGGGTTACGATATGCTCCTCACGGACAGATTTGCGCGCTTCTCTTATTTTGCCCGGCAACTCCGTGCGGTTCTCGGGCAGCGGCGGAAGGAGGGCGAGGTTCTGCTCCCAGACTTGGCGGAGGTGAATGAGTGTGTGGCGTCCGACCAGATCATACGGTGACCAGACCGCCAACAGCGACTCCGGGTTTTCCGGGGGCGCATCAGGCTTGAGCGGAATGACGAGCGGCTCCCCCAGCTTGGAAACAAATCTCTTGTCGGGGTCGCTCCGCGAGTAGCAGAGGATGCCGGTGTCCGGGTGGCTGTAAGCCACGAGCCTGACATTGTCCTCATCATCCACGCTGAACGGCTCAAGGTCGGGGTGTCTCCGGAGTTCCCTGAGCGCATTCGCGATCAGAGTTTTATCACTCGGGGCAAAAGGCCCCGGAAAACACTTACACCACACCTGCGTCTGAAGCAGGTCGCTGGCGGCCGTGCGGACGTGCAACTTGCGGCCGGCGCCGATGTCTAGCGTCAGGTCGCGGAACAACAGCAGGCCGTCCGCGTCATAAATATCGCGGCTCTTCCAGTTAAACAACTCGCCCCCACCTGAGAACGCGTCGTCGGGCAGTTCCTCAAGCGAAAACGACGGCGCGCCCGGCGCGGGTCTCACACCCGGCGGGTCACCCTCCCTCGTGTCAGGCGGAGTGATGAAGGAGAGCACCTGTCTCGTCGCGTGTTCTTTGCACTGTTGCTCGTCGAGAAGGTGAGGGAGCAAATCGTCTCCGAGCATGCTGTTCTCCTTCAATCACGGCGCAGCTTACTCGGCTAACGCCGCGCCGCGTTGCGCCCGCGCCTTACGGGCGTCACCACCACGAAAGGCGCGAGCCGTCGCGGCGCCTCAGTCGTTGGATGGGCCGTCGAGCCGCTTAACCTGACAGGGGATGGAGGGGCTGCCGATATCTCTGGGGCGGGGGGGGAAAGTAGGTACGAGTTGAAACCTCGCGCCCGGTGTTGTCGGCACGTTGGTAATCAGCTTGTAGTACTCGGGGAGTTCATCGAACTGCGGGAATTCACCGCCGGTCTCGGAAGGGTCTCTGACGAAGAGGGGCGCGTTGTTAACGTAAATCTCGTGTGTGGTATTGGCCGCCCTGTCGAGCACCACGCTGGCGTCCCCCTCCACGTTAGGGGCTTGCCAGCGCAACTGGACGGCTTGACCCTCGGCAAGGAACACGCTGGCCCTAGCGATAACCCCTATCCGCCGGAACGTCAACTGGCCCAGCCCCCCGTCTTTGCGCTTGTGCGTCATCCGGGCATCCGCCCTCTGGGCGGTGCGGAAGAAATACTCGCCGCCTCGCAGCCTGATGATGTGATGGGAGTTAAAGACGGGGACTTCCAAGTCCCGCCTGTGGAACTGGGGGCCTTCCAAGTTTAATACCCAGCGGAAGTCTTCGTCCGGCGGGTCGCTTGCGCCGGACGTGTAGTCTATCGGGGTGTCCTCCTTTATACATTTAAAGGCGGCGGGAGCGGCCCCGGCGCCGACGATTTCTATCAGCATGCCTTCTTGCCGTCGAAATAGCAGGGGGCCGACATGCCTCATCCTGATGATGTCGTCGGGCCTGCCTGCTACCTTCGTCCGGGCCTCGACGGTGAGGACGTGATTGACGGCGAGGGGGTTGACCGCGACCTCGCACGTCGCCCCGTCCTCCGAGCGCAGGAGCAACTGGCCGTGAAAGAAGATTTCAACGTTGGGCGTGCCGGTCGGCACGGTCGCCAACTCTCTCGGTCTGAACGTCATGAGTCAGTCCTCCTATGGGGTCAAGCTTTTCACTCCGAGCCTGCGCTTCAACGGTTCTCAGACTATATGTCACCTCCCCGTGGTTTCATTACGCGCTTTTAATATTCGGTGTGGCCGCCGATGGCGTTGAAGGCGGCCCAGTGGTAGGGGTGGCGGTAGCGGGTGTCGTCGCCGCGGAGCATTTCGAGTTGGGCGCGGCGCAGGGCTTCGGCGGTCGGGAGGCGGTCGCGGGTGCGGTGGCGGTGGAAGCTGACCATGAGGTCCTTGGTGCTTCGCGAGTCGACCGGCCAGAGGCTGGCGACCACGACCGGGACGCCCGCGGCGATGAAAGGGCGCGCGACGCTTATCGCCCCTTCCCCGCGATACTGCTGCTCGATGCCGGTCTGGCAAGCCGAGAGGACGACGAGACGCGTCCGCGGCAGCCTCATCTTATAAATCTCACGAATCTGCCAGACGCCATCGTCGCCCTCGTCGCGCTCGGCCCGGCCCGGCCCCGCGGCGAGCACCATCTTCGAGAGCTGGCTCGAACGTTCGTCCACCAGATGGTGTAAGGCGAAGTGGGCGACATCCGCCTTCACGATCTCGTTCCTGACCGTCGGCTCGCGGGCGTCGCCGCGGAGCAGGAGGCGGTGCTGCTTGTAGAAGGCGGCCACCGCTTCGGCCTCCCTGCCCGCCGAAGGCAGCGGCCGGAGTGAGTCGAAATCCTCGCCCTCGAAGCTCGGGTCGCCGACGCTGAGCAGCCGCTCCTCGGCCCGCCCCGCCTTCCTGCCGGCCCGCTCCGAGCAGTCCACGAACACGGTGGAACTGGCAGACAGCTCCGGGCGGAACTCCTCGACCAGATACTTGCCCGTCCTCCCCGAGATGAGCGCGCCGAAGGGCAGAAAGTGGAGGAGCTTGTCGGGTATGAGGCAGAGCAGCTTGGTCTGATTCAGGATCGGCTCGACGGGCGCGATAAGAATTTCGTAGAGTTCCTTCGCGCCCCTTTCGGCCTCCGCCTCCAAACCGTTCGACGGCCCGCTGACCGCTCGCAGGTATCGGCGAACCTTTTCGTTCAGAGCGCGCGAGTCGAGAGCCACCTCGCGGGCCGAGAGGCTCGTCTTGCCCACCACCCAGATAATGAGCTTGTCTTCCAGAACCGCGTACTGAACTATCTGGGCCTGCTCCGGCAGCCTCTGCTGAATCTCCGAAAGCGCGAGGGGGACGGAAGTTGTCGGCAGGTGTAACTCGCGGTCGTCTTCAGACTCGGCCGGCGGCGCGCTCCGGCTGATGGCGTCGTGGAGCGACCGGGCGCGGCTTAACTCGGAATACTCGAAGGCCAGACGGGGGTTCTGCCCCCTCGAATAGGCGAAGTTGATGGCTAAGTCGTAAACGCTCTGCTCCACGTCGAAGAAGGTATTCCGGTGGCGCTCGCTGGTCAGCTTCGCGCGGTACCGCTCGAATATCTCAAGTACGTGCCGAAGCTCCGCCTCGGTGGCCGGGTCGTCGCCCCCGGCGATGTGGCAGAGGAGTTTCCCCTTGCGCGCGGGGTAGGTGAAATACGGGTAGTCGAGCTCCTCATAGAGCCTGATCGACCTCTCATAGGATTCGAGCGCTTTGGCGTGGTCGCCCGCCTGCCGGTGGACATCGCCGGCGTGGAGCGAGGAGTTCGCCATTATCTCGTGCCCGCTGCGCTCGCCCGCCAGCTTCCGCCCGGCTTCGAAGGCGAGTTCGATGTGCGCGAGCGCGGAGTCGTACTCCTTCAGGCTCGCGTAGGTCAGCCCCAGATAGTCGTAAGAGCGCGAGATGATGAGCGGCCTTTCGGGCTTCAACTCGAGCGCCAGCCGGAGGGCCTCCTTCTGGTATTCGAGCGCCGGCGGGTGCAGGTCGAGGGCCTGAAGGTTGAGGCCGATGGCCGTGAAAATGCCCCAAGTCTGGAGGGGCTCGGCGCCTTCCTCGCGCGTCAGGGCCAGCGCGCGGCGGAGGAGGCGCAGCGACTCCCGCCAGTCCTTGAGTGACCTGTACTGGTCGGCCAGCAGGACTAACGTGTTCAGCACGCCGGTGGTGTCCTGCATCTCCTCCGACTGCTTCAACGCCCGGCGGGCGTATTCAATCGACTCCGAATAGTCGTTGTGGGTGAACCGGATGCTCGCCGTGCGGTAAAGGCTCTGGTTGAGGAGCCACCTGTAGCTGCCGCGCTCGCAGGCCGGCCGGAGCCGCTCGAACACCGCCTCGCTTTTTTTGAGGTCGGGTTGGAGCAGGTAACAGTGGCCCATCCGGTACTCGGCGAAGAGCGCCTCGCACGTGTCGCCGCTCTCGTCAAACGTCTGCTTCGCTCGGGCGTAGAGGGTCAGCGCGTCCTTCACTTGGGAGCCGAGGAAGAGTCTGTAACCCTCCCTCATCTGCGCCCGCGCGCGGGCGAGGTCGCGGCGCTGCCGGGGATTAGACTGCCCGTAGAAGCGCGCCAGATCGGCCGTGTAGGCGTCGCCGGCCCTCTGCTGCTCTAACCTGCCCACGTACGCCAGCGCCTCAAGTTTGGCGTCGGCGCTCTCGCCTTTCGCCTCCGCGTCGAGGTAGGAGTCAAGGAGGGCGTTGGTGACGGCGTTGCCCGCGGAGGTGTAGTTCCGCCGGACGACTTCCCAAGCCCGCCCCTCGTCGCCGCGCTCGTAGGCGCCGGAAAACTCCCGGAGCGAGTCCCCCTCGCCCCTCGAAGCCTTACCCCGCCGCTCCTCAAGCTCCGCGAGTTGCTGGCGCGCCTCGTCCGCCCATTTAGAGCTCGGGTCTCTCTCAAGGTAGGCGCGCCAGTCGCTCTCGGCCTGCTCAAGGAGTCCCATGTGCTGGTAGAGGAGGGCCCGATTGAAGAGCGGTTCCGAGAGCGAGCCGTCCAGCTCCAGCGCCCTTTTAAGGTGAGTGAGGCTTCTGGCGAACTCGATTTCTTCGACCTCTCCGGCGCGCTCCGTCTCCGGGCCGCGCGACCTCCCCCGCTCCAGCAGGGCGGCCCCCAAGTCGCCGTGAACCCGCGCGTTCTGCGGGTCGAATTTGAGCGCGGCCTCGAACTGGTCTATCGCCCTGTCGAACTGGCGCTCGGCCAAGTAGTATTTACCGAGGGCGTGGTGAGTCTCCGCGCCCGGGTCATCGGAGACCGCTTCGAGCAGGCTGCCGGCGGCCCGCCCCAGCTGGACGTAGTCCACCCTCGCCTCCCCGCCCCGCCGTTCGAGCACGGGCGCATAACTAAAGCCCGAGATGCGCGCCTCGACGGGCCTTTGTTCGCGATAGGCGGCCTGAAGCGCCGCCAGCCCTTTATTCACCTCTGATTGGTTTTGGAAGGCCCGCCAGACGACCGCGCCGAGGCCGACGAGGAGAATCGCGGCGGCGGCGGCCGGGAGGTAGAATTTGTAGAATCTCTTCGCCCAGCGCAGCTCGGCCTTACGCTTCTTCAACGACAGCGCGAAGCCGAGCTTATCCTGCCGCGCCTGCGACTTGAGGAAGTACTCTTCAAACCGCCTGAGCTCGGCCGCCGGGAGTTTCCCCTCCACGTACTCGTCTATCAGCTCGTCGGCGACGATGTCCAACTCCTCGGCATACCCGGAGTCGGTCAGCAGGCGCAGCTCCACCTCTTCCTCGTCGGCCTCGGCGGACTCTCCGAGCAGGTATTGCCTGAGCTGTTTTTGCTCCTCGCGAGAGACGGCCGGCGCGTCGTCATCGCGCTGTGCCGCCTCGCCGCGCAGCCCCGCCTGCTTTTGATCTTCCGGGGTTATGGCTGACGCTCCTTGTTAATGTCGCTCACGGCATGCCTCCTCTTTAACAATGCTCTCAAAGAGACTTTTTGTTTTGCCCTGAGGTTCTTCGCGCATTCCAGCACGCACTTTTCTAAATCGCGCCTGATGTGGTGCGCCCGCGTCCGCAGCGCGCCGACACTAATCCCCAGCTCCTCGGCCATGAGCAGGTGGCACTCGACTTTGTCTTTCCCCCCGTACAGGTAATAGTCCAGTATCAATTCGCGCTTCGGGGCGGGGAGCAGCCTGAGGCATTCGAGCAAGCACTCGTACTTGTCGCCCGGGGCGCGCGGCATGGTCGAGCGTTCGGGGGTTTTGTCAGTCGCCACCTCTTTTCGCCGTCTCGCCTCGCGAATGACGTTGCGGGCGACCCCGTGAAAATAACGCGCCTTCTCCCCCTCGTACCCCTCCCTGATCTCCGGCAATTTCTTCGCGACGCGATCAATCGTCTCGTCAGCCAAATCTTCGGCGTCGCTAAAGCCTTTGGAGATGAAGATTCTTATTAAGCCGGCCCGGATGATTTCATATTGCTGGCCGGGGTCCGGGCCTAACCAGTCCAGCAGGTCGTCGAATGAAGCCAATTATCTCCTCATCCATACGCGCGCATTAAGGGAGTTGTGTGAAGGCCCAGATGAAAAGTCTGAGCGCGCGGAAATGGCGCGGAGAAATTATCCCAAGGTGACTCTTAATAGCAAGAATTTAACGGCCCGCACGGGGCGACACCGCCGTCCCGCTCTCGTTAGAGGGCACGGCGGGCCGCAGCCCCTTCATGCTTCAGGGCGACGACGAAAGCCGCATCACCTTTACGTTTACGGGACGCTACCAGCGTATGTTCGAGAACCGCGGCGTGGCGGGCAGGAAGGCAGACATCGCCGTGGGGGAGTTCAGGATAAAGGTGCCGCTCTTCGCGGGCACGACTCTCCCCTTCTCTGTGACGTACGCCAATTTTACAGGCGCGAGTAGGTGAGGCCGGTTTGGTTTTGGTATTTACCGCCGCGGTCTGAGTAGGAGATGTCGCAGGCTTCGTCGGATTGGAGGAAGACGACTTGGCCGATGCCTTCGTTGACGTAGACGCGGAGGGGGAGGTCGGCGAGGTTGGCGAGTTCGACGACGAGGCGGCCCGTCCAGCCGGCTTCGAGGGGGGTGGTGTTGACGAGCAGGCCGGCGCGGGCGTAGGTGGACTTGCCCATGGCGATGCCGGTCACGTCGCGGGGCATGCGGAAGGTCTCGACCGTGACGCCGAGGGCGTAGGAGTGCGGCGGCATCAGGTAGTAGCGCGAGCCGTCTTCGGCCGCGCGCAGGGGCGGCTCGACGAGCGAGCTGTCGTCGAAGCGCTTGGGGTCGATCTCGCGGCCGTGGATGGGGGAGAAGACGCGGAAGCCGTCGTCGGCGAGGCGCATGTCGTAGCCGTAGGAGGAGGCCCCGGCCGAGATGATGCGGCGGCCCTCGGTCTCGCGCACGAGCGCGGCGTCGAAGGGCTGGATCATCTGCTGCTCCTCGACCATGCGCCGTATCCAGCGGTCAGACTTGACGGTCATCGTTGTTGAGTCCCGGTAAGATTTTATGAGAGAGCGGCGGAAGCATAAGCCGCGGGGGGATGAAAGACAAGTATGCGGTAGCCCGCGGTCAGTAGCGCCCGCGCCTTGAGTGTTGCCGCCGGCGCGCGGACGCTTCGACAGAGACTTTCTTGACCGCCGCCT